>JAABUX010000530.1_pt1 | contig 65010 bp, 70 predicted proteins | sample 5561851 | NCBI WGS metagenome assembly JAABUX01 (sample SAMN10711883, study PRJNA513361) | rock metagenome | isolation source: Antarctica rocks | place: Antarctica: Victoria Land, Richard Nunatak red sandstone | collected 2016-01-03
CAGCCGGCAGCCTTCAACACTGCAATCGAGCACGGCCCGAAACCGCGGAAGCGCGTGCGAGCCCGTTCCACGACGAGCGCTTCGCCCAGCGCCGTGAGACTGTAGCGAATCTCGGCGGCGTCGTCTTCGGCTTCCTCGCGCTCGGTTACGCGGGTCACGGTTGCGTCATCAGTCATCGTGGGCATCCTTTTCAGCGCGCGCCATGCGCGGCGCGTTCGGCTCTGTGTCACGAGCGTAACGTTGCGATGTGCCAACATACTGTCATAGCCGGGCGCCGATGTGGGAAGGGACACGTTCACGCGGCATGACTCTGGTTACCGGACCGCGAGACATACGCGCATGCCGTTCGCCTGGCGTTTCATCGCGCTCGTCCTCCTCGTCGCTATGTCCGCTTGTGCGAGCGCGGAGCGCGACGATAAACAGGCCGCAGGCCGCGACTCACGTAGCGCAGGGAGCGCGCCCAGCGGCCGTTCGCGGCCCGCGCACCCCTGGACGCAGCGCGATACGCTGCGCGTGGCGATCAGCGTCTCGCCGAACACGCTGGATCCGATCCTCTCGACGCAGCAGTTCGAAACGCAACTCGAAGCGCTCGTGCTCGATCCGCTGGTGGCGACCGATCCGCAGGGCCGGGACGTCCCGATTCTCGCAGCGCGCGTTCCGACCCTCGAGAACCACGACATCGCCGCGGACGGCCGTACGATCACGTATCGCTTGCGGCGCGGTGTGAGCTGGCAAGACGGTGCTCCGTTCACCAGCCGCGACGTCGCATTCACCTGGCACGCGATCATGAATCCCGCAACCGCCGTCAGTTCGCGTCACGGCTACGATCGCATCGTACGCATCGATACGCCGGATGCATATACGGCCGTGTTCCATCTCCGGACGCGCTTCGCACCGGCGATTCACACGTTCTTCGCCCATAGCGACTCGGTCTTCACGCCGCTGCCGGCGCATCTGCTGCAACGCTATCACGATCTCAATCGCGTTCCGTTCAACGCGCTTCCCATCGGGACCGGGCCGTATCGTTTGGTACGGTGGGTGCGCGGCGACCGACTCGAATACGTCGCAAACGATCGCTATTTCTTAGGGAAGCCGCACATCGCGAAGATCGTCGTGCACATCGTTCCCGATGAAAACACGATCGTCAATGAGATGCGCGCACACGAGATCGACTGGTTCATGATGGCGACGCCGCACGTCTACCCGCAGTTGCGTGGCCTCGCCGGCGTGGCGGTGCGCTTGATTCCGTTCAACGGCGCGGATTCGATCATCTTCAACCTGGAGCGCGCGCCGTTCGCCGACGTTCGCTTACGCCGCGCGGTAGGCTTAGCGATCGATAAGGGGCGTTTGGTACGCGACGTCACGTACGGCACCGCAATCGCGGCGACCGAAGACCTACCGAAATTTCTTTGGGCCTTCGATGTAACGGCCGGCACGAACGCCCGCGATCTCGTTGCCGCGAAAAAGCTGCTCGAGGCGGCGGGCTGGCACGCCGGCTCAGACCCGATCCGCTCGCGCGACGGGAAACGTCTGACGCTCGGACTCGCGTATCGGACCGACAGTCTAACGGATCGCAATCGCGGCGTCGTCATCGCAGCGATGCTGCGCGAAGCGGGCATCGACGTCGAACTCAAAGGCTACACCACGGCGCTGCTGTACGGTCCGTACGTCGATGGCGGTATTCTCGCGAGCGGCAAATACGATGCCGGATTACAAACCTGGTACGCGGGCGTCGATCCCGACGATTCGACGCAGTTGCTCTGTAGCGAACGTGCGCCGCGCGGCTTCAACTGGTCGCGCTACTGCAATCGCGACCTCGATGCGGCCGAAGCGAAGGCGCTCTTGAGCTACGACCGTCCGACGCGAACGCGCGCGTACGCCGTCGTGCAAAAGTTGCTCGCCCGCGACGCGCCGTTCGTCTATCTCTGGTGGCCGCGGCAGATCGAAGCCATCAACGACGATCTGCTCGGGTTTCGCCCCAACGGCATCGTCGAAGACTGGAATGCCTATAGTTGGCGGTTCGCGGGAACGTAGCGCGGGCGGCGCTCGCTACGCCTCCTCGGTTCCGTACGGCTGCCCCGCAAAGGTCCCAGCGGCCGGGAGACTCGGCGCGAAGGGGGATGCCGTCCGCGACATCGTCGCATATGCATCGGGCACGTACCCGGCGTAAATCGGCTCGATACCGCTTCTGGAGCCGCTGCCCGCGGCGAGAGCGACCGGATCGGCGTCCGCGTCGTTCTTCGATACGAGGTAGCCGCCGAGATCGACGTTGTGGGCCGAACTCGAGAGGTCGACGCCGCCGCTGCCGTTGGAACGCAGCGTCGTCGCGAGCGTTCCGCCGGCGGCATTCCGCTCATCGATCGTGAGCGAACGGTCGGCGTTGAGCGTGACCGTTTCGTCGGCATTGAGATGTACCGCCCGACCCTGCACCAGGTCGACGTGACTGCCGAATGACGTCACGTCGTACGAGCCATCGGCGTTCATTCCGACGTTCGTCCGGCCCGCATCGGTCGCGACATCGGCGCGCGCGTTGAGCGTGACGCCGTTGGAATTCGGCGACGTTGCGGTCGTCGCGACGCGATATCCGCCTGCAAAGGAATCGGACGACAACAAATTTTGATGCGACGTCATGCTATCCCAACGACCCCGAACGTTCGTGCCCGCGCTCGAGCTTCCATCGAACGATTCATGCGGATCACCGACCGAACTAGCCGTTGCGTCGGAAAAGGCTCGCTCACCCGAATTTTGCTGCGGCTGCGACGGTGGCTGCGTTTGCGAGGTAAGATTTGCCGAACTCACGAGCGCCAACAGTTGCGAAAAAAGATTCGTTAGGCTGCTTAAAAATGCCGCAAAAACGCCGCCGGCACCGCTCTGGTCGCTTGTCGCCGCAGAGCCCGCGAGCCCCCCCGGCAAGAGAGCGCCTAAACCCGGGGGACCCAGGCGCACGTTGTCGCTGCGGATGCGCGGGTTGGACCCGAGCACCGTCGCGAGCGCGTTCCCGTTGGAACGTTCGAAATCGAAGCCGCCACCCGTTGCCGGGAAGCCCGGCCCGAGCGGATTATTAGTGATGACGGACATGCGTGCTCTCCCTTTCGCGTGCGAGCGCCGGGAAGCGCGGCTTCTCCGGTCGTCGCTCTATCGCGACGCGGAGAGGCGACGGAAAGAGCGATCGAGCGCGACGGGCGCCGCCAACAGCGCGAGTAGCGCCGAAACGAGCATGGTCATGCGAAAGCCTTCCGCATACGCCGTCGCGATCGCGCCACTGGCGAGGGCGCGATCGCGCGCGCTCGCGATTCCCTCGGGGGCGTGCCCCGCAACGATTTGGGCGCGCTCGCCAGCGAGCGCCCGGCGCGCGGCGGGCGACACGTGGGCCTTCGCGAGTTCGCGCCCGAGCGCGCCGCCGTCGAATACGCCGGCGAGAGCGATGCCGAGGGCGGCGATCGCGACGAGCCCGGCGGTGCGCGAAACCGCGTTGTTGACCCCCGATGCGATGCCGGCGTGCGCCGGACCGAGTGCGTCCATCACGGTCGTCGTCAACGGCGCGACGAAGCACGCGCCGCCGAAGCCGAGCGCGACGGCTCCGGGGAAAAACGTCGTCCAGTACCCGTGCCCGACGCCCGCGAAGGCGAAGATCGTGAACCCGAGCGCCGCGAGGACCGCTCCGATCGCGAGCGGCGCCCGCGCGCCGACGCGCACCACGAGCCCGCCGGAAAAACGCGCGAAGAGAAACATGATCCCGATCATCGGTAAGAGCGCAGCCCCGGCCAGCGACGGCGGATAATGCTGCACGTTGATGAGATCGAAGGGCACGAAAAATAGACTGCCCCCGAGCGCGGCATAGAGCAGCAATGTGTACACGTTCGCGGCCGCAAAGCTGCGCGTACGAAAGTACGCCAGGCGTACCATCGGGTGCGACGAGCGAGCTTCGGTCGCCACGAAAGCCGCGAGCGCGATGCCGCCGGCGAGCACGGCAGCGAGGCCGGCCGGATCGACAACGCCCGCCTGCAAACGGATGAGGCCGTAGACGAGCGCGCCGAGGCCGAGCGTCGCGAGCAACGCGCCCGTCGCGTCGACTTGCCGCGGCGCGCTCTCATCGCGCGACTCGTCGACGCGCAAGGCCAAGATCGCAAGCACCGCGACGGCGAGCGGGACGTTGATCACGAACACCCAGCGCCACGAGCCGAGCTGGACGAGCGCGCCGCCGAGCAGGGGCCCGATGACTGCGGTAATCGCCGACGCGCCCGACCACGTGCCGATCGCCCGGCCGCGCGCTTCGCCGGCGTAATTTGCGGCGATCAGGGAGAGACTGCCCGGTGTCGCGAGGGCCCCGCCGATACCTTGCAGCGAACGTCCGGCGATCAAAATCTCGACGTTCGGTGCCAGCGCGCAGACGATGGAGGCGAGCGCGAAAAGCGCGATCCCGCTGCCGAACACCAGACGCCGCCCGAAGATATCGCCGAGCGATCCGCCGATCAGAATGAGCGCCGAAAGAAAGAGCGCGTAACTTTCGACGACCCATTGCGCGTTCGCGGCGCTTGCGTGAAGTTCGCGCTGTAAGACCGGCAGCGCGACGTTGACCGCCGTGCCGTCGATAAAGCTCAGCGACGAACCGAGCACTGCGGCGACGAGCGCCCACCGCGCCCGCGCCGGCGCGCGTTCGCCCGGCGCGGGAGGCGGGGCAGCGCGTAGCGCTTCGACTTCGCAGGGGCGCTTGGCGAACGACAGGGACGTCCCCCTACGGCGACATTACGTCGCGAGTTTGAGTGCGGGAATCGTCCCGAAACGACCGCTTTGATAGGCCTCGAGCATTTCCTCGATTTCTTGGCGCGTCGACATGACGAAGGGGCCTTGCGAGCACGAAGACGTCCAGTTCGCCCGCGCTTCGTTTTTGCAGACGTACGCTATCGGCACCCGGCCGGAAGATGGCGAGTTCGCCGCGTTCGATCGCGCGCGCCCCGGCGTGCATCGTTCCCGCGATCGGATACGCGAGCATCGTGGCGGTCGGGCTTACCGCAACGTCGAGGGAAGCCTGCGGCGCGAGCGCGATGCGATAGTAGTCGACCGGGTGCTGCGTCGCCAGCGGCGAGACGACGCCGAAACCGCTGCCCGCGAGCACGCGCACCGTGCCTGCGCCCAGCCCGCAGGGCCACAACGAGCGCCTTGTCGCGCGCGGGGAGGTTGATCCAGAGCTGCACGCCGTGCATCGTTCCGCCCGCGCTGCAGCGTGGCCGACGGCTGCTCCCGCATGCACGACGCCGCACGAGAAAGCGATCGCCTTCGTAGGTGGTGGTGGACGGCACGACGGCTTGGACCGAACGGGCATGCCGCTATAGACCGCCGGCCGTCCGAGGCAGTTCTCGGTAGCGCACGAGAAACCAGGGCACGTTACGGTGCCCGCGCGTTACGCTAGATCGACCATTGGTAGGGATTCCAAAAACTCGTCACCGCGTGCGCGGGACGATAATCTTTCAAATCGGCGTTCTTCACCGAGATGCGGCGGACGTACCACAAAATGATTCCGGGCACGTCGCGGGCCCACACGCGTTGCGCTTCATCGTAGGCTTTCTTGCGCACGGCCCGGTCGTTGCTGCCGAGCGCGATGCGCTCCTGACGGTCGAACGCCGGATTGCAGTAGTGAAAGACGTTCTGACCCTTCGGCGGAAACTGATCGCACATAAACTGCACGGAGTCGTCGGGATCGACGCCGTTGAGCCACGAATACAGTGCGACGTCGAACTTGCCGGTCTGGACGATGCCGTTGCCGCCGTACGACGCGAAGTAAAGCGACGACGAATACGTCTTCACGAGCGTGTCGACACCGACGGCCTTCCAGTTCGCCTGCGCGATGATGGCAACGGCTTCGGCCGTGGCTAGCCCCGCTATGTGGGCGAAGGTCAGCGCGAGGCGATGACCGTTTTTCGTGCGGATCCCGTCGGCGCCGGTTTTCCACCCGGCCGCGTCGAGCAGCGCGCGCGCTTTGGCGGGATCGAAGACGTAGTGCGTCACCTTATCGTCGTGCGCCCAGAGAACCGCCGGCTGATCCGTTTGGCCCGCGACGTCGACATCGTGCGTCACGTTATGGATGATTGCCGCGTCGTCGAGCGCATACCAGAGCGCCTGTCGAACGCGCACGTCGGCGAGCGCCGGCGTGCGCTCGTTGAGCGCGAGCAGCGAGTACTGCGTAAAGTCGGTGAGCGTCGTCGTGAAGCCCGGAATCGAGCGGAATTGCGCGACGTGCGTGGCCGTGCCGTTGTAATCGAGATCGGCTTCGTGCGAGTGCAGAAGCGTGATCACGGTGTTCTCGTTTGGGATCGGCGAGTACCAGATTTCCTTGAGCTTCGGCGGCCCGCGCCAATAGTGCGGATTCGCTTTGAAGACGATCTTGCTGCCGCGCTCCCAGCGTTCGACCGTAAAGGGACCGGTGCCGATCGGCTGGCTATTGTACGGGGCGCGATTGATATCGTCGTAGTGGCCGAGCAGATGCGCCGGCAAGATCGGATACGGCGTTCCGGACGGCGCGAAAAAGGATGCGACGAACGGCGCCCACGCGTACTTGAGATGGACGGCGATCGTGCGGTCGTCGCGTTTGTCGATGCTCGAGACGATATCGTAGCCGACCGTGCTGCCGACGTTGTTCTTTTTATTGAGCACCGCATGCCACGTGAAAACGACGTCGTCCGCCGTAAAGGGTTTGCCGTCGTGCCAGAGGACGTTTGGACGAAGATGGTACGTTACCGTACGATTGTCTTTAGAGATGCCGCCGTTGGCGAGCGTCGGCACTTCGGTTGCGAGTTCGGACACGAACTCGTTCTTGTCGCTCCAATTCAGGAGCATGCCGCCCCAGAAATTGGCGAGGTCGGAATCGAGCTGCGCGTTGCCGACCAACGGGTTGAGGGTGTCGGGCTCCTGAAGATCGACGATGCGTAAGATCCCGGGATGCGTCCACGCATTGGTGCGGCCGCCCGCCCCGCCGCCGCCCGCCGTATCGACGCGCGCACAGGCGACGACTGCGAAAAACGCGGCGAGCGCGGCGAGAGCGGGCAGCCGCGCGAGCATTACGGCGTGACCATCACCTTGATCGCGGTGCGGTCGTCCATCTTCGCGTAGCCCTTCGGTACGCCGGCGAGGTCGACGGTGAGATCGAACACGGGCGACGCGTCGAGTTTGCCCGCCAGTACGTCGGCGAGCAACTCGGGGATGTACGCGCGTACGGGCGCTACGCCGCCGCGCAGCGCGATATTTTCACCGAACATGCGCCCGAGGTTGAGTCCCTTACTCGAGCCGTAGGGTACGCCGACGTAGCCGATCGTACCGCCGGGCCGCGCCATGCCGCTCGCCATCGCCATCGAGCCTTCGTTGCCGACGCATTCCAACACGCACTCCGGGCCGCCGCTCGTCATCTCCAGCGCCTTCGCGATCGCTTCTTCACCGCGCTCGCTAATGACGTCGGTCGCACCGAAGCGCTTCGCGATATCCAGCCGCGAATCGTGGCGGCCGAAAGCGATGATTCGGTGCGCCCCTAACCGTTTCGCGGCGAGCACCGCACAGAGGCCGACCGCACCGTCACCGACGACCGCGACCGTCGAGCCCTTGCCCACGCCCGCAGAGACGGCCGCATGGTGGCCCGTCCCGAGCACGTCGGTCAGCGGTAAGATCGCTTTGAGCAGCGCCGGATCGTTCGCCGCGTTATCGGGAATTTTCACGAGCGTACCGTCGGCTTGCGGCGCACGCACCGCTTCGCCTTGGCCGCCGTCGTTATCGCCGCCGCCCCAATAGCCGCCGCTCAGGCACGACGTCTGGACGTTCTTATGGCAGAACTCACAGTCGCCATCGGAAAATGCAAACGGCGCGAGAACGCGATCGCCTTGCTTCACCGTTTTGACGGCCGCACCGACCGCCTCGACGACGCCCATCCATTCGTGTCCCGTGCGCCAGCCGGGCTGCCACGCCTTCGCCTCACCGCGATAGAACCACAGATCCGATCCGCAGATACACGCATGCGTGATGCGGACGATCGCGTCAGTTGGATCGACGATGACGGGATCGGGGACATTCTCGACACGGACGTCTCCGGCCGCGTAATAAACCGTAGCTTTCATATGCTTGGGCCAATACGGGGCCGGACCGCGTATGCCTCGGACCTACGGATCGAGCGTTTGCGTCTCCGCGACGTTTTCGCGCTGCGCCGGCGTGGCTTGCCGCTCTTCGGTAAGATCGTCTTGCATCGCGTCATCTCCGGCGGCGCGGCCTTCTTGCTCCGAGCGGGCGGTCGGGAGCTTCGCTTTATCTTGCATAGGGATACGCTGTACCCGAACGAGCGACGTTTCAGCCCGGCACCGGCGGGGACGCTACGATAATATGAACGACTCGAACGATCCCCGGAAGTCGCGCGGCTCCGCACCGGTTCCCTATTATGCGATCATCCTCGGCGTGCTATTACTCGCGGCGCTAATTTTCGGAACCCAGTACGGTCGCGCCAAGCAGAACCCGGTTTCCTCCGGCGCTCCGACGACGAGTCCGAGCAGCAGGCCTTAGGGCTTCGCAGGCCCGCTATCGGTCTGACGCCGGTCCGGCGTCGGATCGACACGCGGATCGTCGCTCGCTCCCGAAGCCGGATCGAGTTCTTGCGCTGCGTGCGGATCGGGATCGCGCGGATCGTTCGCGCTGGCATCGTCGTCGCCGTTCATTACGGCCACGAGTCTTCATTTGAAGGGCAGACGACCATCTCGCGAATCTCGCAATGCGCCGGTTGCGAGAGCGCGAATACGATCGCGTTCGCGACGTCGGCGGGCTGATTTGCCTTCCAATCCGCTGGGGGCTTGTACTGTTCGGTGCGGCCTTCGAAAAAGTTCGTGTGCATGCCGCCGGGGATCAAGCACGTCACCTTCACGCGGTCTTTGAGTTCGACTGCCAGGGCGCGCGAAAACCCGACGACGCCGAACTTACTGGCGCAATATGCGGTCGCGTCCGAAACCGCTTTGATGCCGAGCGTCGATGCGATCGTGACGACGTGACCGCGCGTGCGTTCGAGATGCGGTAAAGCCGCGCGAACGAGTGATGCCGTCCCGATGAGGTTGACGTAGATGACGCGCTCCCATGCGTCGGCCGGGACGTCGCCGAACGGGCCGCACGCATCGATTCCCGCCGAGGCGACGATTGCCGAAATACCGCCCGCGTCTTTTGCGATCGCGTCGAGCGTCGCCTCTACGGCGCCTCGGTCCGCGACATCGACGACCCGTTCATCGGCATGTTCGGCACTCGTGCGCACGTCGAGCGCGAACGCCCGGCCGCCGGCGTCGCGAATCGCGGCCACGGTCGCGCGACCCAGGCCCGAAGCGCCGCCCGTAACGACGACGCGTTCGAGCGCGGCCGGCAGCGAGCGCGAAGATTCCAAAGTATTCATAGTCAGCACCGGACGTAACCCTCCGGTGCTGCACTTGCGTTCGCTGGTCCCCTTAAAAACACGCTCGCTCGCTCAGCTGATAAGACGTATAACGAGCGAGCGTGTTTTAGCAGCGCTTCTCAGACGGATTCTAGCGTCATGCGTGTGCTGGGAATCAATGCCGTCTTTCACGATTCGTCGGCCGCACTCATCAGTGACGGGCGTATCGTCGCGGCGGCCGAGGAAGAGCGCTTCACGCGCCGTAAGCACGGCAAGCCGTGCGTGCCGTTCTCGGCTTGGGAATTACCCGAACGCGCGATCGCGTGGTGCTTGGAGGCAGGCGGGCTCACGCCGCGCGATATCGATGCCGTCGCGTACAGCTACGACCCGGCGCTGGCCGCACCGTCGACCGATCTCGTCGCGGGCGACTATGAGGGCCTGCGTACGTATTACGTCGAGCGCCTGCCGCACTTTCTCGCGACGCTCTTCGGCGGTTTCGATGCGGCGCGCGTTCGCTACGTGCCGCACCATCTCGCGCACGCCGCTTCCGCGTACCTCTGCGCGCCGTTCGATTCGTGCGCCGTCATGGCTCTCGACGGCCGCGGCGAACGTGGCTCGTTTTTGGCGGGACAGTTTCGCGCCGGGACATTTGCGCCGCTCGGCACGGTAGCGTTGCCGCATTCGCTGGGGCTGCGTTACGAAGATCTCACGGTCCATCTCGGCTTCCACCGATCGTCCGATGAGTATAAGGTCATGGGCATGGCGTCGTACGGGCGTCCGCGTTTCGACGCGCGTTTGGGCGAAACGATGTTCGCTCGCGGCATCGGGTACAACGCGCCGCCGATCGACTTCTCGACCTTCTGCGCGCCGCGCGATCCCGGGGACGAAAGCTTCGCCGAGGTCCATGCGGATCTCGCTTCGAGCGTCCAGCATCGGCTGCAGACGGTGCTCGTCGAAATGAGTCAAGCACTCCACGAGCGCACCGGCGAAGAAAACGTGGCGCTCGCCGGCGGCGTCGCCTTGAACTGCGTGGCGAATTCGTATCTCGCCGAGCACGGGCCATTCGAAAACGTGTGGGTTCAACCGGCGGCCGGCGACAGCGGAACGTCGCTCGGCGCGGCACTCTACGTCGCGCGAGAAGCCGGCGATCGCATCGAGCGGATGGGAACGGCAGCGCTCGGCCGCGCCTGGGACGATCGCGATACGAAGGCGTGGCTCGATGCCGCGGCCGTTGCGTATCAGGTGCCCGCGGATCTTGCCGAGTATGTCGCCGCGCTGCTGGCGCGCGACGGCGTCGTCGGGTGGTTTCAGGGGCGCAGCGAATTCGGGCCGCGGGCGCTGGGCCATCGCAGTCTGCTCGCGCACCCGGGACGGGCCGAAAATTTAACGCGCCTCAACGACGTCAAGGGCCGCGAACAATTCCGGCCCGTCGCGCCGATGGTCCTCGCCGAACGCGCGGCCGATATTTTCGAGGGCCCGTTGCCGAGCCCGTTCATGCTCTTCACCCACCGCGTGCGCGACGCATGGCGCGCGCGCATTCCGGCCGTGACGCACGTCGATGGATCGGCTCGCGTGCAGACCGTCGATGCACGAGCGGAGCCGCTCATGGCCGCCGTGCTACGCGCCTTCGAACGGCGCACGGGCCTGCCCGTACTGATCAATACGAGCTTCAACACGGCGGGCCGGCCGATGGTCGACGATCCGCGCGACGCACTCGAGGTGTACGGCTCGACGCCGCTGGACGCCCTCGCCATCGGCCCGTACGTTCTCTCCCGCGCCGCGCTGTTGGACGCGGCAGCGTAACGCACGCGCCGTGGCGGAGCCGAACTACGACATCGTCGTTCCGACGATCGGTCGCGCGTCGCTGCGCGTACTGCTCGCCTCGCTCGCGCGAGCCGACGGCCCGCTGCCTGACAACGTCTTCGTCGTCGACGACCGGGCGGACCGTTCGTTGGCGCTCGACCTCGGCGAGCTCGGGCCACTCGGCGATCGGACGATGATCGTCGCGGGCGCGGCCGCGGGACCGGCCGCCGCGCGCAATCGCGGCTGGTACCGATCGCGCGCGACCTGGGTCGCCTTTCTCGACGATGACGTCGTCGTGGAGGCGGGGTGGCGCCGCGCGCTCGTCACCGATCTCGCGGCGTGCGCCGAGCCGTGCGCCGGCACGCAGGGTCGCGTTACCGTACCGCTGCCGGCGGAGCGCGCGCCGACCGATTGGGAACGCAACGTGCGCGGACTCGAGACGGCTCGCTGGATCACGGCGGACTGCGCGTATCGCCGCACCGTGCTGCGCGACCTCGACGGCTTCGACGAACGCTTTCCGCGCGCATACCGCGAGGATGCGGACTTCGCCTTACGCGTCATCGCGCGCGGCCTGACGATCGAGAGCGGCCGCCGCCGGATCGAGCATCCGGTCCGCCCCGCCGACTCCTGGATCAGCGTCCGCCTTCAGGCTGGCAACGCCGACGATGCGCTGATGCGTGCGCTCCACGGCCAGGGCTGGTACGAGCGCGCGGGCGCGCCGCGCGGCCGTTTCGGCCGTCACGTCGCGACGGTCGCGAGCGCCGGCGTCGCGTTCGTCGCCGGCGCCATCTGGAGCGCGCTAGTCGCGCGATTCACATGGGAACGCATCGCGCCGGGGCCTCGCGATGCGCGGGAGATCGCGACGATGTTGCGCACGAGCGCCGCGATTCCGTTCGCAGCGGTCTATCATCGGGCGCGTGGGACGTTCGGCGTGCGCGCCTTGCGTACGAAGACGCAGCGTTTGCCCGCCGCGGTGCTTTTCGACCGCGACGGCACCCTCGTCATCGACGATCCGTCGCTACACGATCCGCAGGGCGTCCGCGTCGTACCGGGTGCGCGCGAAGCGCTCGCCCGCTTACGGCGGGCGGGCATCGCGATCGGCGTCGTCACGAATCAGCACCGCGTTGGCGAGCGCGATCTCGATCGCGCGACGCTCGATGCGATTCATGCCCGGCTCGCGGAACTCGCCGGTCCCTTCGACACCATCCAAACGTGTACGCACGCCCGCGGTACCGGCTGCGCGTGCCGCAAGCCGGCGCCCGGCCTCATTCTCGCTGCGGCGCAGCACTTAGGCGTCGAACCGCGCGCGTGCGTTGTGGTCGGCGATATCGGCTCGGACGTCGCGGCCGCTCGCGCGGCGGGGGCGCGCGCGATTTTGGTGCCGAAGCCGGTAACGCTCCCCGCCGAGATCGCCGCGGCGCCGCTGGTCGCGCGAGATCTGCGCGCGGCGACCGACCTGATCCTCGGCGGCGCCGCCTGATGCGACGGATCCTCGCAGTCCGGCACGACAACAACGGTGACGTTACGCTGCTCGGTCCGGCGCTGCGCGCCCTCGCCGCCGGCGGTCGCGTGACGCTGGTCTGCGGACCCAGCGGCGAGGGTGCGGCCCGGCTCTTACCGGGCGTCGCCGAGGTGGTCGTCATACGCGCCGAGTGGATCGACGCGAACCCCCGCCCGATCCAGCGCGCGCACGTCGAACGCGATGTCGCGACCTATGCGGCGCTCGCGGCCGACGAAGCCTTCGTGTTTACGTCGTTTCATCAGAGCCCGCTGCCGACGGCGCTGCTCTTGCGGCTCGCCGGCGTACCCGCAATCGCGGCGATCAGCGTCGACTATCCCGGCTCGCTGCTCGATACGCGGGTCGGCGTCGCGGACGACATCCACGAAGTCGAACGCGCGCTCGCGCTCGCCGGCGCGCGGGGCTACGTCTTGCCCGCCGGCGACGACGGTCGTTTACGCTACACGGCGCTGCCCGAACGCTTATGCGGGCTTCCGGCGCACTTCGTGGCGGTGCAAGCCGGCGCGACGGTGCCCGCGCGCGCCTGGGCGCCGGCAAAGCTGCGAGCGCTCGTGGCGCGGCTGGAAGGGCGCGGTCAGCGCATCGTGCTCGTCGGCAGCGCGGCCGAACGCGAACTCGTCCGCGAAGTCGCGGGCAGCAGCGGTGCCCGCGAACTCGCCGGCGAGACGTCGTACGCGGAGTTCGCGGCCGTCGTTCGCGATGCCGACGCGCTCGTCGTCGGCAATTCGTCCGGTATCCACGTCGCGAGCGCCGTCGGAACGCCGGTCGTTACGATTTTTGCGCCGACGATCGCGCCGGTTCGGTTCGCGCCATGGCGCGTGCCGTACGCGATGCTCGGCGACTCGACGATCGCTTGCGCGGGCTGCCGCGCACGCGCGTGTCCGATTCCCGGCCAGCCGTGCACCGGCGTCGTCGAACCGGCCGACGTTATCGCGGCGCTCGAGCGTCTGAAACGGCATCCCATCAGCAGCGAACGAAGTGAGGTAACGGCATGAATATCGCGATGGTGTCCGAGCACGCAAGCCCGCTCGCCGTGCTGGGCGGCGTCGATGCCGGCGGGCAAAACGTGCACGTTGCGGAACTGTCCGCGGCCCTCGTCGCTGCGGGCCATCGCGTCACGGTCTTTACGCGCCGCGAAGACCCGCTCGTCCCCCGGCGCGTCGTCATGCCCTCCGGCGTAGCGGTCGTGCACGTCGACGCCGGGCCGCCGCGCTACATTTCCAAAGACGAGTTGCTGCCGCACATGGACGCCTTCGCAGAGTTCCTCGGCCGCGCGTTCGCGCGCCTCGCGCCCGATATCGTGCACGCCCACTTTTGGATGTCCGCGCGCGCAGCGCTCGCGGCGGCGAAACCGCTCGGCATTCCCATGGTCCAGACCTTTCATGCTCTCGGCAGCGAAAAACGGCGCATGCAGGGCCCGGGCGACACGAGCCCGGCCGAACGGCTCGCCGAAGAGTTGCGCATCGTGCAAGCCGCCGATCGCATCATCGCGACCTCGAGCAGCGAAATTTTCGAACTCTGCCGGCTCGGGGCCGAGCCGTGGCGGCTCAAGATCGTACCCTGCGGTGTCGACGTGGCGCTCTTCGATCGCGCCCGCGACGTCATGGCTCTGCCGCGCCGGCGCACGCATCGGATCGTCACCTTGAGTCGCCTCGTCGAACGTAAGGGCGTCGGCGACGTCATCGCGGCGCTGCGCGACGTACCCGATACGGAACTCATCGTAGCGGGCGGTCCGACGCCCGCGGCGCTGGGCAGCGACGCTGCAGCAGAGCGGCTCGCGACGCACGCGCTCGCGTGCGGTGTTGCCGATCGCGTTACGTTGCTCGGCCGCGTCGCGCGCCACGAAATACCGCAGCTGCTGCGCGCTGCCGATGTCGTCGTGTGCGCGGCGTGGTACGAACCCTTCGGCATCGTTCCGCTCGAAGCGATGGCCGCGGGCGTGCCCGTCGTTGCGACGGCCGTCGGCGGTCAGAACGATACGGTGATCGACCGCTTCACGGGCCTGCACGTGCCGCCCCGCGAACCGCGCGCGATCGCGGCGGCGCTGCGCGAACTGCTCGCGGACCCCGCGCTGCGCGCGCGGCTCGGCGCTGCGGGACGCCACCGGATCGAAGGCCGCTTCACGTGGGAACGCGTTGCGTCCGAAAGCGTGAAAGTGTATCGCGGCATCGCAAGCCGTAGCGATGCGGTTAGCCACACGGCGTGAGCGCGGCGGCGTCGCTGGTCGCGCTGCGCGCGCTGGGACTCGGCGACTTCCTCACCGGCGTCCCCGCCTATCGTGCCATCGCGCGCGCCTTTCCCGCGCATCGTCGGACGCTCGCCGCACCGCGGTCGCTGCACGCGCTCCTGCCGCTCTTGGGCGACGTTTTCACGGACGCGTACGACGTCGCGCCGCTGGGGCCGCTGCCGGCGGCCGCCGGCGCTGCAGACGTCGCAATCAACCTGCATGGCCGCGGGCCGCAGAGCCACCGGACGTTGCTCGCGTGCGACCCGCGACAACTGCTTGCCTTCGCAAGCGACGCCACCGATATTCCGGCCGGCGGCCCGGCGTGGGACGAAGGCGAGCACGAAGTCCAGCGCTGGTGCCGGATGCTTCGCTACTATAGTATTTCGAGCGACGAGCGCGAGCTCCACATCGGCGTGCCGAGCGTCGTTCTCCCCGCGCATCTGCGTCGCGCGACGGTCGTCCATCCCGGTGCATCGACGCAAGCGCGGCGCTGGCCCGTGGAGCGCTGGGCCGCCGTTGCGCGCGCATGCGCCGAACGTGGCGAACGCGTCGTCGTAACGGGCGATCCGAGCGAACGCGCGCTCGGCGCAGAAATCGTCGCACGCGCGCAGCTCGCTCCGTCGAGCGACGTTGCCGGGAGGACGTCGCTTCTGGAGCTCGCGGCGCTGGTCGCCGGCGCCGAACGCGTGCTATGCGGCGATACCGGCATCGCCCATCTCGCGAGCGCCTACGCCGTCCCGTCGGTGGTCTTATTCGGGCCGATGTCGCCCGCGCAGTGGGGGCCGCCGCGCCGAGCGCGTCATCGCGTTCTCTGGGCGGGGCAATACGGCGATCCGCATGCGGTCACGAGCGATCGCGGTCTCCTCGCAATCCAGCCGATACACGTTCTTGATGAAATCCAGCGCTTGAGAAGTTTAGCGCATGCCCCAATTCGGGAAGGAGGTGAAGGCACGGCAAAAAGCGTCGCCGCCACTTCTTCCTCGGCGCCGCAATAGCAAACGTAACGCTATCGATTCTACAACGGAAGAAAACTACGAACGGATGGCACCAATGACAATTCTCGGCTGGATCATCGTCGGACTTATTGCGGGCGCGCTCGCGAAAATGGTCGTTCCCGGTGAGGGCCCCGGCGGCGTCGTGGGCGACATCATCGTCGGCATCGTCGGCGCATTCCTCGGCGGCTGGATCTTTAACTTCTTCGGGCACACGGGTTTCGATGGTTTCAATATCTATTCGATCATCGTCGCGTTCATCGGCGCGGTCGTGTTGCTCTTCATCCTCCGGGCCGTTAGCGGTCGTCGCAGAACGATCTAGAGCGCTCCCACACCCTGCGAAAGAGCGGCGCCGACGGTGCCGCTCTTTCTTTTGGCGTTACGCCTCCGCGACGGCTTCGGCGCGTCGCGAGCCGACGGTGCGCAGCCGACCCTCGCCGCAAATTTCCGAGCCGGCGTTAGCTCTCGGGAAACGACGGGTACGGTAGCTGGTCTCGGGTCGGTCGCCGTCGTCGCATAGGAACGAACGTCCGCGGCCCACGACATTGTCAACGACAGCGAAAGGTATGGCTTCCGTATGAGCGACGCACGACGCCCCGAAATCGATGAGAACGACCCCGCCGAATTGCATACGCAAGCCGATGACGATCCCGCTTTATCGCGCCGCGAAGCGGAAGTCGCGGGCATCGTACCAGGGATGATCGTCTACGGCGACGATTCGGTCAATCCGAATGCCGACGACCGGCGCGACCTCAATCATGCTGAGCCGGGCGAACACCTCTAAGGGACGTACGCTTCGATCTCCGCGCGCAAGCGCGGATAGACGAGATCGGTGCGGCCTTTGGGATTGGTCGGGTCGATGATATCGTGAATGGCGGGCAGGTCCGGCCAGACGATCGTGCGCGCCGCCGCCGGTCGCTCCCGCGCGAGCCGCTCCGCAATCGCGCGGGCGATCGCATTTTCGCACGCCGGTTCGCGCGCGTTGAGCAGCATGACGATCTCGCCATGCGGGCGCAGCCGGTAGGAGGCCCGCTCGACGTCGAGACCGATGCGCAAGGTCGCGGCCAGCGAACGCGTTGCGAAACGCGGATACCCGTAGGCGGGAATCTGCGCTCCGTCGCCGCGGGGATCCCACGCAACGAAAGCGTTGGGCAATGCGCCGAGCAGCGCTGCGAGAGCGCGATCCGCGGCCAAGGGCCATTTGCGAAGACCGAAGAGCGGTACGATAACGAGTGCGCCCGCGACGTCGGAACGTCGTAGCGCGTGCCACGCCGCAAAGGCCCCGCCGATCGAAAGCCCCGCAACGACGACGCGCGCGCCCGCACCGCGCGCGATATCGATCGCCTCGTTCGTCGTTTCGAGATACGCGTCGGCCGTTACGTGCGCGAGCGCGGTCGTCATCCGATCCGTCCGACCGTGGCCCGGCAGCCGCGGGATGACGACGGTATGCCCGCACGCCTGCAAATCGCTTGCGAACGGGACCCATTGCTGCGGCGCGTTCGTTAAGCCATGAATCAAAACGACCGCGAGGGGCGTCGCGCGACCGTGCTGGAGAAAGCGCGAACGGCCGGCGTCGGAAATCGCACCATCGTCCCGTCCGGCCAAGGCTGCGAAGCGTCGCTGCGCCGCGGCGAAATCGTGCGCCGGCTGCGGCGCGATGGCGTTACCGATCGACAAGATCGAGCAGTTTCGGATAGAGGTCGCGTGCGATACTCGAACCCATCGGCTCGATGATATCGTGCGAGAGCGGCAGTCCGCGCAACCGGTGCAAGACGATTTCATCCGGACGATGCATCGCCCACGCGCGCGCGAGCCGGCGCGCTGCCGGATTGCTGACCGTGGACTCACTGGAATTGAGCACGATCTGCACGGCGCGCGCGCGCGGCGCGCAGGCTTCCGCGTTAGCGAGCAGTTCTTCGGCGAGATGCGCGGCCTGGGCGACGGCGTGCGTAGCGAACCGCGGATAGCCGTGCGCGGGCAGCATCCGTTCGCGCTGCATCGGATTCCACCACCAGAACTGATTCGGCATCGCGAGCGTAAGCCGCGCCGCGCGCGCCATCAACGCCTGCGGAATCCACGCCACTCCGAGAAACGGTGCGATCGCCGTCGCGCGTTCGATCGGTTCGTGCTGTCCGAGCCATGCAGCGAGCAAACCGCCGACCGAAAATCCCACGACCGTCACGCGGTCTCCGAGCGCCGCCGCCTCGGCGATACTCGTGCGCGCGAACGTCCGCAGCTCGTCTGCCGTCAGACCTTCGAGTTCGGTCGTCAAACGATCCGCCAAGCCGTGTCGGGGCAGGCGCGGAATGGAGACGTTCGCGCCGCGCCCGAAGAGCATGCGTCCGAAGCTCTCGAATTGCAGCGGACTGGCCGTGAGGCCGTGCAACAGCAAAAAGACGCGCGGCGTCTGCCGGCGATGCGTGAAAAGGATCGAATCGTGAGAAACGTAATCCCGGCCCTCCGTGATGTCCACTTCTGACGCGTTCGCCGTCGCACAAGGATTGCTTGGTGCCCGGACATTCGCGCGAATGCTTGCGACGGCTCGTGGTATCCCCGTCGCGACGACGAGCGCCGCGACGCCCGCCGCCGGAACCGTCGCGGCGATCGTGCCCGTACTCGACGAATGCGAGCGCTTGGGCCCGTGTCTGGAAGGCTTGATGGCGGCGCCCGAAGCGCTCGCCGCCATCGTCGTCGTGGACGGCGGATCCAGTGACGGAACGCAGGCGCTCGTGCGCGGGTATGCAGCCCGCGACCCGCGCATTCGCCTCCTCGACGCGTCGCCCGTTCCGGATAATTGGAACGGTAAGGCTTGGAATCTCGCCTGTGGGCTCGGCGCGACCGACCCCGCAACGACGTGGATTTTAACGATGGACGCCGACGTCCGGCCGCGCCCGAAACTGATTACATCCCTGCTCGCGCACGCGCTTGCGCAGCGCCTCGACGCTTTCAGCGCGGCGCCGCGTCTAGCGCTCTCGGGCCCGCTCGAAAGCCTGATCCATCCCGCTTTCCTGGCGACGCTCGTGTACCGGTGTGGCCTGCCGGGCAACGTGGCGACCCGCGCGCGCGACGTGCAGGCGAACGGGCAATGCTTTATCGTACGACGCGACCTCGCGGTGAGCGCGGATGCGTTCGCGGCAGCGCGGACGTCGCGCTGCGACGACGTGACGATCGCCCGCCATCTCGTGCGTTCTGGTGCGCGTCTAGGCTTTTACGAAGGTGCCGACCTTGCGACGGTCCGCATGTACGAAAGCGCGCGCGAATGCTGGACGAATTGGCCGCGCTCGCTGTCGCTGCGCGACGAATCGACGAAGGCGTTCGGGCTCGCGCTCGATCTCGCGACGATCGTCGCCGTGCAGGCGTTACCGCTCGCGTCGATTTTCGCAAGCCTGCTCGCGCGCCGGCCGACGACGACGCTCTTCTTTCGCATCAACTTGGCGCTCGCACTCGCGCGGCTCGGCGTACTCGCCGGGACACGGCGCGCGTACGCGTCCGTCCCGCCAACGTATTGGCTCGCCGCGCTGCTGGATCTGCCGTGTGCGCTACGGTTGATTCAAGGGGCGCTCTCGCGTCGTCATATCTGGCGCGGCCGTACGCTCGTCGCCGAAGGGTTCCCCCGATGAGATTAGCCTCCGTCTTTCTTGCTCTGCACGTCTGCGCGCTCGGACTGGGTCTCTTCGGCCTGCTCTCCGCCGTGCCCAACGTCGCGCAATTTGCCAACAACCCATACGCGCTCGCCTTCTATACGTGGGCCATCCAGAATACGGGGACCGTCGATATCTGGACGGGCGCTCTCGCGATGATCGCTTTCGGCGTAGCGAGCGTCGGGGCTCGGCGGACGCTCTTCTTCTTTCTGGCGGCGGTCACGATTTCGGCCACGGCGGAACTGACCGGCACGAAGACGGGCTGGCCCTTCGGCGGCTACGAATACACCGGGTTTCTCGGGTGGCGCCTCGCCGGGCGCGTGCCCTATACGGTTCCGTTGTCGTGGTTCTATATGGGCTTCGCGTCATTTTTACTCGCCACCAAAATCGTGCAACAAACCCCCTTACGCAAGACGACGCTGTGGTCGATCGCGCTCGGCGCGTGGCTTCTGATGGCGTGGGATCTGGTGCTCGATCCGGCCATGGCGAGCGATAAGATGTCCGTCATGCACTTCTGGATATGGAAAGAGCACGGCGCGTATTTCGGCATGCCGCTGCGCAACCTCGCCGGCTGGCTCGGCACGGGGCTGGCCTTCATCGCGGTCGGCCGGTTCGTCTGGACGCGCGCGTACGATGCGCGAACCATGGCGGCGTGGCTGCCGTTCGGCGTCTATGCCGTCAACGTGCTCTGGGCGATGGCGCTCAGTCTGTCGGTCGGGCTGTGGCCGACGGCGCTCGCGGCCGTCGCGCTCAGCCTCGTGCCGGCGGCTTTGGCACTGCGTCCCGCCCCGGGCGCCCGAGGCGCGCAACTGGCGGCGTGAATCCCTTCGCGCTCGGACCGCGTGCGATCGCCGTGTACAACGTGCTTCGCTATATGAATCTACGCGTGGAAGGCGCCGAATTGCTCCCCTTCGGCGCCGCGCTGATCGCGGCACGCCACTACCATCACGCCTTCGATGGCTCCGCGCTCGTGCACGGCTTGCCGCGACAGCCGCATCTCTTCGTCGCACTGGATTGGACGAGTTCCGCCCTGCAACGTCGCGTCATGGAAACGGCGTGTCGCCTCGCCGAGTGGCCGGTCGCCATCCGCACCGAAAGTTTCCGAGGCGAGGCGGCCGTGCCGGCTTTCGAACGGCGCGAAGCGCAACGCTACGTGCGCCGCGCCATTTCCTACGGTGCCGAACTTCTCATCCGCGGTGAGTGGCTCGCGATCTTTCCCGAAGGCTATCCGACGATCGATCCCGCGGGGTCGCGTAAGCGCGAGGACGAGTATCTCCCCTTTCGGCCGGGCGTGCTCGCGATCGCAGCGCAGGCGCAACGCGCGGGCGCGCGGCCGGTGCCGATCGTCCCGGCGGGATTCGCCTATGCGCCGGCGGGCGCGCGTACGAACGTCACGTTGCGCCTCGGGACGCCGCTTCACTTCGAGCGGGGTGCCGACCGACGTGCCTTTATCGCAGAGCTCGAAGCGCGCGTGCGCGAACTGTCGCGCTGATGCCGATTCCCGAACGCGGCGAGCCGAGCGATCTCGCGGGCTATCTCGCCGTGATGTCGCGCGCGATCTTTCAAGCCGGTCTTTCGTGGAAGCTCATCGAGAGCAAATGGGATGCATACCTGCGGCTCTTCGACGGCTTCGATCCGGTCCTCGTCGCGGCGTTCGGCGAAGCGGACGTCGAGCGCATCATGGCCGACGGCGGCGTCGTGCGCACGCGTAAGAAAATCGTCGCCACGATCGAAAACGCCCGGACTTTGCTCGCGATCGACCGCGAGCGCGGCATTCGTCCGTACCTGCGCTCCTTTGCCTCCTACGAAGAACTCGCGCGCGATCTGCGTACGCGCTTTAAATTTCTGGGCGAACTCTCCGCGTACTACTTCGTGTTTCTCGTCGGCGAGCGGGTGCCGCCGTTCGAGACCTGGGAGCGTACGATACCCGGCGATCATCCCCGTATGCGCGAGATGATCGCGCTCGCGCGCGCGAACGGCTACGCCGGCTGATACCGTCCCCCGTCGGCTAACGCAAGCGTAGCAGGAGCGTTCCGGAAAACGGCGTCGAATCGACGCTTCGTCACAGGAGTATCGTTAAGATGAGCGTCACCAACGACAATCGCGCCGCCGCAGGCCAGCGCCCCGTGCGCGAGCGTTGCTCGCCCCAGGAGTGGCAAACGCGCGTCGAGCTCGCCGCCTGCTACCGTTTGGTCGCACATTTCGGCTGGGACGACCTGATCTTCACCCACATCTCCGCGCGTATCTCGGGGCCCGAACACCACTTTCTGATCAATCCGTACGGGTGGCTCTTCAGCGAAATTACGGCATCGAGCCTGGTGAAAGTCGATCTCGAGGGCGCGTCCGTCGACGCTGCCGCGAGCGACATCAATCCGGCCGGCTTCACGATCCATAGTGCGGTGCACGCCGCGCGCGAAGATGCGAGGTGCGTGTTGCATCTGCATACCGTTGCCGGCGTCACGGTCTCGGCGCAAGCCGCGGGCTTGCTGCCGCTCAATCAAACCGCAATGCTGGTCTGCAGCGATGTGGCCTATCACGACTACGAAGGCCTCGCGTTGGATCTCGCCGAGCGGCCGCGCCTGGTCGCGGATCTCGGATCGAAGAATGCGATGCTGCTGCGCAATCACGGCACGCTCGCACTGGGCACGTCGGTGCCCGCGGCGTTTCTCACGATGTACTTTTTGGAACGCGCGTGCGCGATGCAAGTCGCCACGCTCGCCGGCGGCGCCGAAATACACTATCCCGCGGATTCCGTCAAAGCGCTCGTCGTCCGCCAAGCAGCATTCGGACGCGGTGCGATCGACGCCCTCGCGTGGCACCGCTGATCCGCCTGCTCGAACGAACGGACCCCTCGTACAAAGATTAACTCGCTGCGCGCGCGGCTCCGACGATTCGTGCGCGCGCGGCTCCGACGATTCGCGCACGCGCCGCATAGAAACTGCGGTACGATAGGCCCGTGGACCATCTTTCCGCGGCCCGAGCTCAAATGGGCACGTCGCTCGCATTTCACTATATCTTCGCGGCTCTGGGCGTCGGATTACCGCTCTTGCTCGTGATCGTCGAAGGCCTCTGGCTGCGTACCCGAGACGTCACGTATTATCGCCTCGCGCGCACGTGGTCGCGCGCCCTGCTCTTGCTCTTCGCCATCGGCGCCGTTTCGGGGACGACGCTCTCGTTCGAACTGGGTTTACTGTGGCCCGCCTTCATGAAGCATGCGGGCGCGCTCGTCGGCGTTCCCTTCTCGGCGGAAGGATTCGCGTTCTTTATCGAAGCGATCTTCGTCGGCATCTATCTTTACGGCTGGGAGCGGCTCTCGCCGCGCGCCCATTGGCTCTGTTCCTTGCCGATCGCAATTTCGGGCGCGCTTTCCGCAGCGTTCGTAACGGCCGTCAACGCGTGGATGAATACGCCCGCCGGGTTCCGCATCGTGCGGGGTGAGGCCGTCGACATCGATCCGCTGGCCGCAATGTTCAATAAAGCGATGCCGACCGAAGTGATCCATACGACGCTTTCGGCCTACGTGTTCACGAGCTTCGCAGTCGCGTCGGTCTATGCCGTGACGCTCTTACGCGAACCCGCCAATCGTTACGCGAAGTCGGCGTTACGCGCCGCGATGCTCGTCGCGGTCGTTTCGATTCCGTTACAACTCGTCGCCGGAGATTTTTCGGCGCGCTTCGACGCCCACGAAGAGCCAGTGAAACTGGCGGCGATGGAAGGCCAATTTCAGACCGAGCGCGGCGCCGCACTGCAGATCGGCGGTTTCCCCGATACGAACGCTCGGACGACTCGTTTCGCGATCCGCGTCCCCTATGTGCTAAGCGTTCTCGCATTCGAAAATCCAACGGCGGAAGTGCGCGGACTCGATGCGTTCCCGCGCAACGACGAACCGCCGGTCGCTGCGGTTCATCTTGCGTTCGATACCATGGTCGGCAGCGGCTCGACGTTGCTCGCAATCGCCGGCTGGTGGGCCTTCGCGACGCGTTTCGGCCGTCGCCCCACGCCGCGCTGGGTGGCGCGCGCGCTCGCGCTCGGCGGTCCGCTTGCGTTCGTCGCGATGGAAGCGGGTTGGATGGTGACGGAGGAAGGCCGTCAACCGTGGGTCGCTCGCGGCTTCCTACGCACGCGGGATGCCGTGACGACGGCGCCCGGGCTCGACATCGCGTTCTACGGCTTCACGTTGCTCTATCTCTTCCTCGCCATCACGCTCGTCATCTTACTGCGACGCCTGCACACAGACGAAGCGATCCAGCCGCCGCCGCTGGGGACGGCGCAGGCGAGCCCGGCCTGATGGCGACGGCTTCGCTCATCGTGCTCGCAGCGCTCGTCGCGCTCCTAACGACCTCGCTCTACGCGCTTTTCGGCGGCGCCGATTTCGGAGGCGGCGTGTGGGACGTGCTCGCGAGCGGCCCGCGCCGCGACGCGCAACGCTCGGCGATCGGTCATGCGATCGGCCCGGTGTGGGAAACCAATCACGTCTGGCTGATCTTTACGATCGCCGTGCTGTTCACATGTTTTCCGCCGGCGTTTGCGTCGATCGCGACGGGACTCTTCGTTCCCTTGACCTTCGCCCTGGTCGGGATCATCTTACGCGGGGCCGCGTATGCCTATCGCGCGCACGGTAGCGAAGACGGCGCGGCGTCGCCGTTTTGGGGTCACGTCTTCGGCATCGCGAGCGTCATCGCGCCGTTCTTTTTCGGTACGGCGGTCGGCGGACTCACGCTCGGAGCATATCGCTGGAACGCGCCGTTCTCGCTCGCGATCGGCGTGCTCGCGGTCGCGCTGTGCGCGCAGATCGCCGGCATCTTTCTTACGGTGGAAACCGGCGGCGAACTCCGCAGCGACTTCCGCACGCGAGCGATCGCCGCGACGATCGGCCTCGCCGCCATCGGTGCGATTGCCCTGGGCATCGCGCGCGACCGAACCGCAGACTTTCGCCGCTCTCGTCGGCGCGCGTTCGTTGCCGGGCATCGCGGTCGCGATGGCGCTCGGCTTCGTCGTGCTCGGCACGCTCGCCGCGCGCCGGTATACGTTGGCCCGCATCGCGGTCGCGTGTGAAACGGTGGCGGTTCTCGTCGGCTGGTACGCGGCCCAAGCGCCGTACATGGTGCCGGGCGAGCTGACCGTGATGGACGCCGCCGCGCCCGCAAGCGTGCTGCGCGTTTTTCTCTGGTTCGTCGCCGGCGGGACGACGCTGCTCGTGCCGTCGCTCGTGCTGCTCTTCCGCGTTTTCAAGAGCGGCGAGCCCGTCTAGTCATCGATTCAGCACTAAACCGAAAGTCTTTCGTTTGCGGCCGGCGGCTAAAGGGCCGCGCGGAACGCGACGATTTCGTTCGCTTCGCGGTGGTTCGTCCAAAAGCGCGCGCCGTCGTAGGCGAGCGCGCGCGCGGGGAAACCGATTCGCGCGATATCGGCGACGGCGACCTGACCGTTGCGCGCGTCGACGCGCGTGAGAAAATACTCGTCGCTCGCTTCGTCGTCGGTCGTCGCGAGATAAAAACAGCCGCCGACGATCACTTGACCGCAGATTCCGTGCGGCACGTCGATCGTCGTGCCTCGGGCGCCGTTCTCGTTGAGGGAAATCAATTTTTTGTTGTACCACTGACTCACATAGAGCCGCTCGCCGTCGTACGACAGCTGCGAGCCCGTATCGTCGGGACACGGCAACGCGTCGCTCTTTTTGAAGCCGTGGCCGGGGACGAAACGGCGGATGATCCGCGTGTCGTCATCGGTCTCGCCGCAGAGCACGCGGAGCTCGTCGCCGACGACCGTCATACCCCATGGCGTGCCCGGTGCTGCGGCTTCTTCGCGCACGGTCCACGTCTTCGCATCGAGTGCGTAGACGCGTCGCGTTTCGCGCGACCCCATCCACAGTGTCGTCCCGTCGTAGGCGAGCGACTGGGGCTTCGGTGCGGGGGATGCCAGGCGGAGAACTTCGTCGACGTTATCCATGCGAGCCGCTTCGAAACGTGCCGCGTGACGCCTCCTGCGCACGCCTAGCCTCAAGCGCTCGACTCGCCGCCTGGGGCTCTTGGCTCGTCGTCCCAGAGGCGCGCGGCACCGAGAACGCCACTCGAATCGCCGTGATGCGGCTTCACGATCGGCGTTTCGAACGTATCGGAAAATACGTACGCGCGCATGCGCTCCATCAGCGTCTCGTACAGCGTCGCGATATTCGAGACACCGCCGCCGAGCACGATCGCATCGGGGTCGACAACGTTCACGATCGATGCGAGCGAGCGCGCCAACCGATCGACGTACCGTTCGAGCGTCGCGCGGGCATCGGTCTCCCCTCGCGCCGCCGCCAGCGCGATCGCCGCCCCGTCGCCGGCCGCACCGCCGTGGCGGCGGTAATCGTTCTGCAGGCCCGTTCCCGAAACGAACGTTTCGATACAGCCAAATTTTCCGCAATAGCAGGCCGGGCCCGGTCGTTCGTCGTCGCGCGGCCACGGCAGCGGATTGTGGCCCCACTCGCCGGCGATATCGTTACGCCCGATAACGATCCGCCCGTCCACGACGATCCCGCCGCCGACACCCGTGCCCAAGATTACTCCGAAGACGACGCGCGCCCCGCGGGCCGCGCCATCCGTCGCCTCGGAAAGCGCGAAACAGTTCGCGTCGTTGGCGATGCGAACCGGTCGCCCCAGTGCGACTGCAACGTCGTCCGCGAACGGCCGGTCGATTAAAACCGTACTATTCGCGTTTTTCATGCGCCCCGTGGCGCGGGAACGCGCGCCCGGGGTGCCGATTCCGACGCTGCCGCGTACGCCGCTCTCGCGTTCGGCGTCCGCCACGAGCGCCGCGATCGTGCGCACGATACCTTCGTACTCGCTCGCCGGCGTCGGAACGCGACGGCGCAACAGCACGCTCTCATCGTCCGCCAGCGCGACGAGTTCCGTTTTCGTCCCCCCGAGATCGATCCCAAAACGCACGCTCACTCCCTCTCACATCGCGCGTCGGAACGACCGATGCACCGCCAGAGAGGTATCCAAGATGCTTACGTTCGAACCGGCGCTGGGGGCACGTTCGCGCCGCCGCCACGCTCGCCTGTGGGCCACCGGCCGGCGTAGCCGCACGCGCTTAGCCCGGCGCCACCGGCTCGTCTCGACGCGCGTGCGCAGACGCCCCGTGTGCGCGTGCTGCCGGAGTTGACCCGCTCGAGTTCTTACGCTTTGGCCGCGCAGCGAAGTTTTGGAACGGCCCGCCTGAGCGGATCGCGCAAGGGAACCGTTTTCCCGCTGGCATAGCGCAAGGTCGATCGTTCCCCGCTGGCCCACGCAAGCGCGTCGGGCGCGGCGGGAATATCGAGGAGCGCCGGAAAGTCGGGCGCCGCGATGACGGTGCCGGTTCGCACGTTGACGAGCGCGTGATTGCGCGGAACGTTACCCGGAGCGAAGGGGCCGCGGATATCGACGAGCACCCAGTGTTGATCCGGAGAGAGTCGCGGGCCGCCGTTTCCGAATGAGTCGAAGGCGTAGCCCGGGCAGACGAGCGCCGTCGAAATCACGACGCCGTCACTCGCGAGCGTAAGCGAACGAGCGGTAAGCGAAACGGTGATGTTGGGTGGCAACGGCGCTAAGCCGAGCATCGCACAGGCCGCCACGACCGTGAAACGTTTCAGCGATTGACGCCGGCCATGCCGGCCGCCGGATATCGCGTGCCCGCCGTGACGCCGTGCGGAAACGTCGCGTCGATCGTCGCGAGCTCGCTCGCCGAAAGCGCGATCTCCATCGCCCCCGCGTTCTCTTCGAGATACGCCACGCGCTTGGTGCCCGGTATCGGCACGACATCGTTGCCCCGGGAGAGCAACCAGCCGAGTGCGATCTGCGACGGGGTAGCCGAACGCTTCCGGGCGATCTCGCTCACGACGTCGACGAGGGCGGTATTTTTCGCGAAATTATCCCCTTGGAAACGCGGACTGTTACGACGGTAATCGTCCTGCGGAAGATCTTCGAACTTTTTGAATGCGCCCGTGAGGAAGCCGCGACCGAGCGGACTATAGGCGACGAAACCGATACCGAGCTCCCGCGTCGTCGGCAAGATGTCGGTCTCGACGTCGCGCGTCCACAACGAATATTCCGTTTGCAGCGCCGCGATCGGATGGACGTCGTGCGCGCGACGGATCGTCGCGGCCGCCGCTTCCGAAAGGCCGAGGTAACGAACTTTGTCCGCGGTAACGAGTTCGCTCATCGCACCGACCGTTTCTTCGATCGGAACCGCGGGATCCACGCGATGCTGGTAATATAGATCGATCGTCTCGATACCTAAGCGTCGCAGACTCGCTTCGCATGCGGCGCGCACGTATTGCGGCGTGCCGTCGACCCCCTTGAATTCGCCGCCCGGTCCGCGCACGTTGCCGAACTTCGTTGCCAGCACGACGCGATCGCGGCGATCGGCGATCGCGCGCCCGATGAGTTCCTCGTTGCGTCCCACGCCGTACATGTCCGCCGTATCGAGAAACGTTATGCCGAGGTCGAGCGCGCGATGGATCGTCCCAACCGACTCCGCGTCGTCCCCGGTTCCATAGAATTCGGACATGCCCATGCAGCCTAGTCCCAAGGCGGAAACCCGCAGACCGCTGCGACCGAGTTCGCGAAGCACCATGCTCATCGGATGACGCTTCGTTCCAAGCGGCGCGACTCCGCCGAGGACTAGATCGCCCTCGCCGGCCGTCACGTCCTCGGCGTGGGGATCGATGCTGCCCTCGAGCTCGCCCGTTTCGCGCGTCTCGGGCGGATCTCGTGCGAATCGTCGCTGCCGTTCATCGTGGCGTCGTTCCCCGAAAGCGGTAAAGTGTAGCGCGCGGAGGATACGCCGATGATGAAGACTTTCGCGAACGCCATCGCCGTCGTGACCGGTGCGGGCTCCGGGATCGGGCGAGCCGTCGCCTGCGAATTCGCAAGCCGTGGCTGCGATCTCGCACTCGCCGATATCGACGAAGCCGGGCTCGCGCAAACCCGCGCAGCGTTGCCCGGCAACCGGCGCGTAACGACGAGCCGCGTCGACGTCGCCGCTCTCGCCGACATGACGCGTCTGCGCGACGAGGTCGCGCGCGATTTCGGCCGCGTGTCCGTGCTGGTCAATAACGCCGGGGTCGCGCTGTACGGCAGATTCGAAGACCTCTCCGTCGCGGATCTGCAGTGGATCATGGGCATAAATTTCTGGGTGCGGTTTACGGCTGCCAACTGTTTCTGCCGTTGCTTTTGCGAGAACCGGCCGCCAATATCGTCACGCTTTCCAGTTTGTTCGGAATCGTAGCGCCGCCGATGCAGATCGGGTATAGCGCGAGCAAATTTGCCGTACGCGGATTCAGCGAAGCGCTCCGTCACGAACTTGCCCCGACGACCGTGCGCGTAACGGTCGTACATCCCGGCGGCATACGCACCAATATCGCCAAAACCACGCGGCGCGGCGAAGGCGCCGACGAAGCGCGCTTCGCTCGCGATACGAAAAAATTCGACGCCGCGCTGACCATGCCGCCGCCGAAAGCCGCGAAGCTCATCGCAGAGGCCATCTTGCGCGATCGGGCGCGGTTACTAATCGGCAATGACGCGCACGCGGTCGACGCGATCGTGCGCGCGTTTCCCGCACTGTACATGAAGGTGTTGCAACCCGTCTTCGATCCGAAGAAACGGTTCGTCGCAGGCAAGAGCGCCGATCGATGAGCTGGCAGGCGCGTCTATGGCGCATCGCACTGCGCCTGTTCGTCAAGCGCGAACTCGCGTCGCATCACGCCACGCTCGCGTCACACGTCGCGCGGACGCGCGCGGCGTTCGAACGCGGCCAATGGCGCTATCGCGAAATCCCGGCCGATATCCGCATCATCCCGATCGACCAGGCGGGCGTGCGCGGCGAATGGGTGCTGCGCGACGACGTGCGCTATGGCGAACGGGCGCTGCTCTACGTGCACGGCGGTGCGATGGTCGCATCGCGGCCGCTCGGCTACCGCTCGATTACGATTGCCCTCGCGCGCCGGCTCGGCGTCCCGGTCTTCGCCGTCGACTACCGGCACGCACCCGAACATCCGTATCCCGCAGCGCTCGACGATACGCTCGCGGCGTATCACGCGCTACGTACGCGCGTCCCGGCCGCGGGCCTCGTTATCGCAGGCGATTCCGCAGGCGGCAATCTCGCGCTCGCGGCGCTGCTCTGTTTGCGAGAACGGCTCGGGACGCCGCGACCGGTCGCCGGAATCGTCGCACTCTCGCCTTGGACGGATCTGGCTTCCTCCGGCGCTTCGATCGTCGCCAACCGGTACCGCGACGATACGCTCGCGCTCGTCCCCGACGACGTGGCGATCGCGCATGCCTACGCGCCGCCGTCGCGCTGGCGCGAACCGTTCGTCTCCCCGCTGTATGGCGACTACGCCGGCACGCCGCCGCTGCTGGTTTTCGCAAGCACCACGGAAATGCTCCTGGACGACGCGCGCGCGCTCGTAGCGCGCGTACGCTCTCAGGGCGGTATCGCGACGCTCGTGCAGGGGCCGGGCCTGCCGCACGCATGGCCCATTTACCCGTTCTTGCCCGAGGCGCGCGACGCCGAGCGCACGATTGCGAACTTTATCACACGTTGCTGGCAGAAGGGCGCACTAGCCGCAACCGGAGAGGACAATGGACGAAGCTGGGAAATGCGTCCTCCCAGCGCTGCAACTTACCGGCCTCGGCCGGACTTGTAATGCTTGACGGTCGTGGATGCCGCGTCGCATCCACTAAAGGCCGTCGAACGAGTCATGTCCCGCGGTCTCGGCGCCCAGGCGCTTTTCGGATTCAGGTACATCGCACGATTCACCAACACGACGCACGGAGTACTTGATGTACCGAGACGAAAAACTAAGCTGCGTAGATTGCAGCGCGCCCTTCTCCTTTACCGCGAGCGAACAGGAATTCTTCGCGTCCAAGGGCTTCACCAATAAGCCCAGCCGTTGCCCCGATTGTCGTGCTGCCCGCAAGGCACAGCGCGGCGAAGGCGGCGGCGGCGGTAACTACAGCCGCGGCGGCGGCGGTGGTGGCGGCCAGCGCGAAATGTTCGACGCGATTTGCAGCACGTGCGGCAAAACGGCCCAAGTGCCGTTCCAACCGCGCGGCGACAAGCCCGTTTACTGCCGCGACTGCTTCACGCCGCGTCAGTCGTACCGCTAAGCCTTAACGGCCGAGAAACGGGCCCGGTCGCCAATCGGCGGCTGGCTTCTTTCTTGTTACGGGCGCGAGTCGGGCTCGAACGTGAGCGCGAGCGAATTGATGCAGTAGCGCTGGCCCGTCGGGGCCGGGCCGTCATCGAAGACGTGCCCCAGGTGCGATTCGCAGGCGGCACATACGGCTTCCGTCCGCACCATGCCGTGCGAGCGGTCTTCGACCAGTTCGACGTGCTCGGCATTTTTGGGTGCGAAGAAGCTCGGCCAGCCGCTGCCGCTCTCGAACTTCGCGTCGGAGCCGAAGAGTTCGGTTCCGCACGCGCCGCAGCGGTACGTCCCAGCGGCATGATTGCGATCCAGCGCCCCGCTAAAGGGCGGCTCGGTCGCCGCCTTCCGTAAGACCGCATAGCGGTCGGGTTGTAAGTCGCGACGCCATTGCGCGTCCGTTTTTTCGTGCCGGTTCATATGCGCTAGGACCCGGGCGCCCGAACCGGGTTGCGCGCATCCTAATGAACCAGCAACTCCTCGAGAACGGTACCGAGCACCGCAAGGCCTTCGTCGAGCTCGGCCCGCTCGATCACGAGCGGCGGCGTCACCATCAAGCAGTTGTACCGTCCGTACGTATAGACTCCGAGATCGCGCAGGCGCCGCAAGATACCGGGCAAGGCGCCGGCGGTCTTCCCTTGCCAGGGGACCAGAGGCTCGCGCGAGTTCTGATCGCGCACTAGCTCGATTGCAAAGAAAGCGCCGACGCCGCGTGCGTCGCCGATCATCGGTAACCGCGCGCGGAGCGCTTCGAGCCCTTCGCGCAGCCACGTCTCGATCTCGCGCGCGCGGGTGTAAAGGTTCTCCTCGCGATACGCAGCGAGCGCCGCGAGGCCGGCGGCCATCGCGAGCGGATGCCCGGAGTAGGTGTGGCCTGCGCCGAGCACGCGGTCGTCAAAATATTTCGCGACGCTCTCGCGGACCATCACGCCGCCGAGCGGAACGTAAGCCGACGTGACGCCTTTGGCGATGGTCATTATATCGGGCACGACGTCGAAGCGCGTGCTCGCAAACGAATCGCCCGTACGGCCAAAACCCGTCATGACCTCGTCGAATACGAGCAGGATGCCGTGCCGGTCACAGATCGCGCGCAAGCCGGCGAGATAGCCCGGGGGATACACGACGACGCCGTTGCTGCCGACGATCGGCTCGATAAAGATTGCCGCGACGCGTTCGGGATCTTCGTAGCTTAGAACGAGTTCGAGGTGCGCGAGCGCGCGTTGGCATTCGGTCACGGGATCGGTCGTATTGAAGGGACTCCGATACGGATACGGTGTGAAGAAATGCACGACGTTGGGCATCGTGGAAGGTTCGTTCGGCCAACGCCGGTTCTCACCGGAGAGCGCACCGGCACCCGGCGTCGAGCCGTGAAACGAGCGATACGCGGCGAACACTTTGTGCCGGCCCGTCACTTCGCGCGCGATCTTCATCGCGTCTTCGTTGGCTTGCGCGCCATTGGTCGTGAAGAACGTCCGGCATCCCTCGAGCCACGGCGAGATGCGCGAAAGCTCTTCGGCCAGACGCGCGCGATTCGTATTGAACAGCGCGGGCGAGGAATAACACAGTTTTGCGGCTTGCTCCGCGATCGCCGCGACGACGCGCGGATGGCTATGACCGAGATTGACTGCCACGAGCCCCGACGCCAAATCGAGATACCGCTTTCCGCTATCGTCGTACAAATACACGCCCGCCGCGCGCTCGATTGCGGGCATCGTAAGGTTCCCCTGGGCCGACCAAGGACTCAAAACGTACTGTGCGTGGCTCATAGCCAGAGGTTTCGCTGCGAGCCCGCAGCTCACTTGCCTTCGCCCGGCGACGATTTTCGTATTGCGAAGACCTTACGTCGCCGCACGCGTCGCACGCGGCGACAGGGTCAGCATCTGCGTCGCGCCTGCGGCATCGACGGGCTCACTGTAGGCGTAGCCTTGCGCGCACTCGCAACCGAGCGCAAGGAGGCGCTCGATCTGTGCGCCCGTCTCGACGCCTTCGGCCACCGTTTTAATTCCGAGCCGATGCGCGAAGGAAACGATTCCATCGACGATCCCTTCGTCGGCGAGCCCATCGCTGCGACCGCCTACGAACGATCGATCGATTTTGAGCCAGTCGACGGCGAAACGCCGCAGATACCCGAGCGATGCGTAGCCCGTGCCGAAATCATCGAGGTACAGTTGCACGCCGACGTCGCGCAAGCGCGCGAGCGTCTCGACGATAAGCTCGGCATCGTGCATCAGCACGCTTTCGGTCAACTCGAGCGCGAGATCGCTCGGTGCGACTCCGGCACCGAGCAGCGTGCGTTCGACCTTCGCGGCAAAGTCGCGCTCGAGCAATTGTCGCGGAGAAACGTTGACGGTGACGAAGGGCGTACGTTCGCTCGCAGGCAGCGTCGCTTTCCAAAGCGCGAGTTGACGGCACGCTTCGCCGATCACCCAGTCGCCGATCGGCACGATCGAGCCGTTCTCTTCGGCGGCGGTAACGATTCCGCGCGTACCGAGTCGGGATTGATGCGGGCTGTCCCAACGTAACAACGCTTCGAACCCGAGCGCCGTGCGCGTGGGGTCGGCGAGCGCGACGATCGGCTGATATACTAAACGGAATTCGCTGCGCTGCAGAGCGATGCGGAGCGCATTCTCGATGCGCGCTTCGCCGATGACGCGCGCGCCCATATCTGCGCGATAGAATTCGTAGCGATTGCGCCCGCTCGCCTTCGCATGAAACATCGCGATATCGGCATCGCGTAAGAGCTCTTCGGCCGACGTATGCGAACCGTCGTCGGTGACGACACCGATGCTCGCGGACACGTTGACGCCGTTACGCCCGATCAAGCACGGTGTGGCGACCGCGCGCCCGATGCGTTCCGCGAGATTCGCGATCGTCCGGCGGTCGCCGGCGGCATCGACGAGGATCGTGAACTCATCTCCGCCCAACCGCGCGACGACGTCCTGCACGCGCACGCAGGCCGCAAGGCGTCTTCCGATCGTCGTCAGGAGTTCGTCGCCGAGCAGGTGCCCGAGCGTATCGTTGACAGCCTTGAACCGGTCGACGTCCAGGAACATGACGGCGAAGGGCACGTCGTTCGGCCGGGTCCGAGCCGAAATGAAACGCGCGCGTAACCGGTCGATAAAATATATGCGATTCGGCAAGCCGGTCAACGAATCGTGGGCTGCCGCGAAGGTCAAGCGCCGCTCGACGCCGCGCCTCCGCTCGATTTCCGCCGCGAGTTCGCTGTTGCGCACGAGGATCGTCTCGGCGCGACGTTCCACGGCAGCGGCGTGCTGACGGTCGCGACGATCGCTGATCCGCACGATCCAGCGCGCCGAAGCTTCTGCGGCTGGTTCCACCAGCGGCGCAAACTGTATTTCCAGCAGCGTCGCCCGCCGGTCGCCGAGCCGGACGCGGGCCTCGGTGGCGTACGGCTGAATTCCGCACAGCATCGCACCGAGGGCCGGGAGCCCGTCGCGCTCGGCGAGCGCGCCCCACAATCCGGCATCGATGGGCTGCGGCAGATCGGCCGGCGACCAGCCCGTCAGCCGCGTCACGGACGTGTTCGCAAACAAAACGGTCGGCAGGCCGCCGGACCGAGCGGACGTTTCGAGGACCAGTACCCCATCGTCGGCGTTGCCGGCCAAGGACTCGAGAAGGGCGAGGCGGGCCGCCTTCGTGCGCTGCTCCGTGAGCGACGCTGCGAGGCGAAGCGACGTCCGGCGCTCTTCGAGCAACGCCATCACGCAGCGAGCGGCCAGCTGCAGCGTCGTGCGGCCTCCGCTAACGTGCGCGGTACGACGTCGAGAACGCCCACGGTACCGAGCGCGATCCCGTCGGCCGTTACCAGCGGCGCAGCGGCATAAAAACGAACGCATGGCGCTGCCGTAATCAGCGGATTGTCGCGGAAGCGTGCATCGTTTCGCGCGTCGGGTACGATCAGCAGGTCGGCCGGATGCGCTAGCGCATGCCGGCCGAACGATGTGTCCCGCGGCACGGAAGCCGCCTCGATACCGATGTGCGAGACGAAGATTTCCCGCGCTTCATCGAGCATCGTCACCAGCGCCATGGGCGTATCGCAAACCGCCGCCACCAAGCGCGCGACCGAAGCGAACGCGTCCGATGGGACCGCATCCAGAACGTCGTAGCTTCGTATCCTCGCGACGCGAAGTTCGTCGTTCTGAAGCACGGGTGCGCTGCTCAACGCGTGGCCTCCCTAATCCCTCGTCTCGAAACCATACCGCGACGCCGTTGGGAAAAGGGTCGGCGATTGTTAAGCTTCCGTACGCCCTCCGCCGTCCGGGTGCGGATCCAGCCGTTCGTGCTGCGTCTCGCTTTCGCGTTTACCGAGCCATCCCAAAGGCGAGCGCTCGAGCAGTCCCGAACTCGCCGAACCCGCGCGATGCTCGTAGCGATCGCCGGCAGTCGGCAGAAGGCGAGCGAGCGCCGCGAGAACCTGCGCTAGCGTCCGCGGTGTCAAGCGCGCGAGCGCGACGCCGAAACGTGCCTGCGGGGAGATGATTCGCTCGCGCTCCCCGCGTTCGGTTGCATCGAGGATCGCGCGGGCCGCGTGCGCTGCGGAGACCGATGTAAACGGCAGCGCGTCCGCCGGTGCGAACAGGGCGTACTCGACCTCGGGCTGTCCGGCGAACGTGGCCTGCGGCGGGCTCCCCGTCCGCATGAGGCCCGGGACGATCGTCGTGACGACGATGCCGAAGCGCGCGAGCTCGGCCCGCAAGCCCTCGGAATACCCGACCAACGCGAATTTGCTGGCAGAATACGGTAGCAGGTGGGGTACCGCGATCTTGCCGCCGATCGACGCGACGTTGACGATGCGGCCTGCGCCGCGCGCCTGCATCGCCGGCCGCACCGCTTCGACCGCACGCACGGCGCCGAGATAATTGGTTTGGATCGCATCGATGTAATCGCCCAGACCTAGCGCCTCGACCGGTCCGACTTCGATGATGCCTGCGACGTTGAGCAACACGTCGACCGGGCCGAGATCGCGGGCGATCGTCGTGAAGGTGCGGCCACGCTGGCGTCGTCACGGACGTCGCAGGATCGCACCACGACGCGGGTGCCGCCGGCGGCAATTTTGTCGCGCGCAGCCGCGAGTTCGATGTCCGAGCGCGCGAGCAGCGCGAGCGTCGCCCCTCGCGTCGCTGCCTCGTGGGCAAGCGCGAGGCCGAGCCCGCGCGAGCCGCCGACGATCGCGACGACCAGGCCGCGAAGATCGACACGCCTGCGCGCTCGACGCACCAGTCCGAACGCAATCAGACCCAGCGACGTAAGGGAGAGGGCGGCGAGCGAACGACGTTGCATCGCGCGTGCCGTACCCAATCGGAGACTACGAGCGGATCGGCTCCCGTTCTTCGAAGCCCGCAAATCGAAAACGCGGCTCGCGCGCGCCGGAAAAGAAAGCCGCCATATCGCGGGCGAGATGCCCCGCGCCGTCGGCGGTAAGGCGGTACGGCGTTTTTGCCCGGTAAAGCGGTGCGAGCGCCGCTTCGGAGATGCTATCGCGCGTCGCCCGCTCCACAAACGTTACGCAGACGGACCGCTCGCCCTCCACTTCGACGATCGCCGCACGACCCTCGAGCGTCCAGCGGACGGCGCTCCCATCCCGGCACATCGTGAGGCGGGAACCGTACGTTGCGCGAAGGGGCGCCATGGCAGCGGCGAGATGACCTGCAGGCACGAAGGACATCCGCGTATCGTAACCGGTCGCTACCGCCGTAGCATTCGACATCTGGCCCGATGGTCGAGTGCTTCGCTCGACAGCGGACCGGCGTCAGCGGCCGAGGTGGTGTGCGACCGTCGCGCCGACCGCTTCGGGCGTTGCGGAAGCGTCGTCGAAGGCAAAGGAAACGTGCTCGCCGTCGAACGAGAATTTAGCGGTCTTTTCGTCGTCGCCGAGCGCCGCCGCGGCGGTACCGGCCGGCCCGACCCACAGGGCGGAATCCCAGCCGAGTTCTTGGGTCTTCACCGTATCGCCCAGACGCGCATGCACCTGGACGTTCACCGCGTCGATCCATTGATCAAAAGTCATTTAAAGCTCCAACCCGTTTAGCCAATTGGCCAACGGCCTTCGCAGTTTACCGCTTTCGAGCGTGTGGCGCAACGGTCGGACGGCGGGTTATGCCGGCTTGCGACCGTACATCGCCGCTATGGAGCAGGATACTCTCGCGATTCTCGTCGGCGGCGGCCCGGCGCCCGGCATCAATGGGGTCATCGCCTCGGCGACGATCGAGGCGATCAAGAGCGGGATGCGGGTCATCGGCCTCCTCGACGGCTACCGGCATATCGCGCGCGGCGATACGTCGCAGGTGATGGAGCTGACGATCGCAGACGTCTCGCGGCTGCACTTCACGGGGGGCTCGCTGCTGCGCACGTCGCGCACGAACCCCGGTAAGGACGACGCGACCCTCGACCGCTGCATTGCGTCGCTGGACGCGCTGCAGATTCGCTACCTCGTCGCCATCGGCGGGGACGACACGACCTACGGAGCGTCGCGCATCGCGGCGAAAACGGCCGGCCGCCTCGGCGTCGCCACCGTCCCCAAGACGATCGATAACGATCTGCCGCTGCCCGATAACGCGCCGACGTTCGGTTTCGAGACGGCGCGGGCCGTCGGCACGACGATCGTCGAGAACTTAATGGAGGATGCGCGGACGAGTTCGCGCTGGTATCTCGCGATCACGATGGGCCGCAAGTCCGGTGCGCTGTGCCTGGGCATGTGCAAAGCCGCCGGTGCCACGCTCGCCATCATTCCCGAGGAATTTCCCGGCGAGACGATCGAGCTTGCCGCGGTGGTCGACACGATCGTCGGAGCGATCGTCAAGCGGCTCGCGAGCGGACACCGCCACGGCGTCGCCATCATCGCCGAAGGGATCGTGGAACGGCTCGGCGCCGCTGAATTGGAAGCGCAGCTCGACGGCCTCGCGCGCGATGCCTATGGCCACGTGCGCCTTTCCGACGTCCCGATCGGCATGCTGCTGCGTCGCGCCGTCGACGCGCGGCTCGCCGAACTCGCGGTCGAAATGTCGGTCGTAACGAAAGATATCGGCTACGAACTGCGCTGCGCCAAGCCCGTTCCGTTCGACGCCGAATATACGCGCACGCTCGGCTATGGGGCGGTGCGTTACCTGCGCGGCGGCGGCAGCGGCGCGCTGATCGCGCTTTCGGGCGGTCGCGTCACGCCGGTGACGCTTGCGGATCTCATCGATCCCGCGACCGGTCGCATTCGCATTCGGCTCGTCGACGTCACGACGGAATCCTACGCCGTGGCACGTTCGTATATGATTCGCTTGGAGCCGCAGGATCTCCAGGAGCCGCGCCTGGGATGGCTCGCCGCCCAAACGTCGCTTCAACCGGCGGCCTTCGCCGAACGCTTCGGCTCGGTCGCGCGCGGGCGCGCCGCAGTTTGAAGCCGGGGCGCGCGTTGCGCTGCGCCGCGGCGTGCGCCGTGCTCGCGACGATGCTCGGTGCCGTGCCGGCGCGCGCCGCGACGACGGTTCCCTTCCAACTCGTCAACGACCACGTCTTCATCGATATCGCGCTCAATGGTACGGGCCCGTATCATTTCGTTTTCGACAGCGGCGCCCCGTTCGATCTGCTGGACACGGACGTGGCGCGCGAACTCGGACTCCACGTCAAACCCCATGGGACGGTCGGCGGGGTCGGCGCCGCCGAAGCGCCCGCCGGCGAAGCGACGGTGCGCGTCGTGCGCGTCGGCGATCTCGCGCTGGCCGCCGAGCCGTTCGTCGTCACCGACCTGCACGCCACGATCGGCGCGGCGGAAGGCCGGGCGATCGACGGGGTGATCGGCCGCGACGTCTTGGAACGCTTCCCAACGACGTTCGACTACGAAAGCGGCAGCATCGTGCTCGGCGCCGACGTGCGCGCGCTCGTGCGCGCCGGCGCGACGCTCGTGCCGATGCGCCTCGCGGGCGGCATCCCGCAAATCGCGTGTCGCATCGCGACGATCCCGGCGGCCTGCAACGTCGATACCGGCAGCCGCTTAGCGGTTACCGTCCCGGCACCGTTCGTGGCGGCCCATCCGGAGGCCGCGCCGAGCGGGCGCAGTGCGGTGGGCATCGACGGCTTCGGACTCGGCGGCCCCGCGTTCGGGCGGCTCGGACGTCTGCGCACGCTCGCATTCGGGGGCTTCAGCCTGCACGACGTGGTCTGCGATTACAGTACGCAGACGCGCGGCGCGTTCGCAAATCCCGCGCTCGGCGCCAACATCGGCGGGGGCATCTGGCGGCGCTTCACGTTGACGTTCGACTACGCGCATCGCCGGCTCGCCCTGCGGGCGAATTCCCGGTTCGACCGGCCGGAGCCGCCGGATCGCTCCGGCCTCTTTCTCATCGGTCGCGACGATGCGGTACGCGTGCTCGACGTGCGTGCCGATACCCCAGCCGCCCACGCCGGCATCGCGAAAAACGATCGCATCGTCGCCGTCGATAGACGGCGGGTCGCCGCGAGCGACCTGCCGTCTATCCGGGCGAGGCTGATGTCGGCGCCGGAGACGATCGTAACGCTGACCGTCGAAGACGACGGCTGGAAGCGCGACGTTGCCCTGACGCTCGACGATTTCGTCTAGTTTGGCAGCTTCGCAATATCTGCTATAGTCGTGCCATGATTGATCGCGCAGGCTTGGATCGTACGCAACTCAACGCGATCGCACCCGAAGACGTGCTGCAAGACTTCATCGAACGGCGAACCATGGTGTTCGTGCAGCATCGCTTCGCGGGCGTCAACGGCGAAGACAACGTCCACGCACTCGGTGAATGCCAAGTATCGCGCCGAGGCGAGCACGTCGTATTCGAAGATATTCGTAATCGCAAGAACTGTTGGCGCGTGAAGCCCGACGGTTTCAAAATCACGCAAATGGACGCGAGCGGCATCGAACTGAGCAACGAACGCGATCGCTACGCCGCCTTCGTCCCGACCGACACGTTTATGAGCGAGTGGCGGCGGTTCAGCGGCACGTAGCTCCGCGAAACGGCCAAAGACGTGAGAGCGGGCACCATTGCCCTCGTTCGCCGTGCGTAACCTAACTTTCTCCGTCAGGCAGGCCGACTTTTCGTGCATATGAACATTGCAGCCGTGCCCGCCGCCGGCGCCACCGATGAGATCGCGGTGCTCGAGCGCAAAGTCGCCGAATTGCGCCTCGCGCGAGCGAATCTGGTCGCCGAGCGCGACGAGCACGCGAGCAGCGCCGCGCGGGCCGCTACCGTTCTCGGCGGCCTGGCACAGGTACAGCGCGAACTCGTCGTCCTTCAGGACGAGCGCGCTGCCGCGCTCCAGGCCGCGGCTACCGCACGCGACACCGCGGACGCCGACGGGCGCGATCTCCAGCAACGGCTTTCCGACGCTCGCGAGACGGTGCTGCGACTCACCGCGCAATGCGCGATCGCCGAGCGCGCCGCTGCCGATGCCCGCGCCGCTCACGAACGAGCCGGCGGAAATTATGAAGAGACCGTCCGCGCCGCATCCGACGTAACGGCCAAGTACGAAGCGGCCCGTACCGAAGCGGCGATCGCCGCGGGTCGCGACGTTCAATATACCGACATCGAGGAGACGCTCGACCGCGAGCAGCTGGCGGCCGAAACTTTGCTGCGCGAAGCGCGCATGCGCGCCGAGACCATGCACGTCGAGATCGAGTTGCAGCGGATTCGCGAACTCGAGGGCCGTTTGAGCGAGGAACGTAACGATCTCGAACGCCGCTTGCATTCGATGCGCGGCACGTCGCTCGCGCCCGAACCCTCGCGTGCCGCGCCGCCCGAATTTTCAAAGCCGAACCGTATTTCGCTGGCAGACCGTCTGGGCCGCGACCTCGACACTTCGGAGGCAAATACATGAGCCGCGAACCGATTCGCGTGCTCTACATTCCGGCGAACGGCAAAGCGGGCTATCGCGAAATTGCAAACGATCTGGCGTCACTCCTGGAGCTCGTCGGCGAAGGCCAACTCGACGTCATCGACCTCGAGCCCAACATCTCGCTCTTTTGCGACGAATCGCGAACCGACGTCGACTTTGCGTATAATTTTTCCGTCGGCGCGCATCACGTCCATGGCGATGCCTTCGTGGTCCGGCGGAGCGGAATGAACGTCGTCTCCATTGCGGATGCCGACGTCGAGCGGCTGATGAACGCGTGCGTAGCGAAAGTCGAGGCCGAACCGGGCGTTTCGTGAAGTTCCAGATTCGGATACCACGCTTCGTCACCTCGACGTTACAGGCGGGAACGAAGCACGAGTATCCGGTCCTCGACGGCGGCGACGTTACGATGCCCAATCGCTGGGATCTCCCGCCGCATACCGTCGCTCTCGTGGGCCGCCCCGCCGTGTGGTCGCTGATCGATATCGAGACGCCGCGCGTCCCGCTCGTGTTCACCTCGATTCCCGCGCAACGTTATCATTTCGAACAAGATTTCGGCGGCCATCTCTTTGTCGTCGTGGTGTCCGCCGACGGTACGCGCGCGAGCGTGATCGAGGCCGGCCCCGAACGCTCGAGCGGCAGCGGCGCACTCTTGCCGTATTGTTATCCCGAAGACGCATTCATCAAAGAGGGCCTCGTCGATTTCGAGCCGCTCGTCGTTGCTACGCCGCACGGTCTTGCGCCGGAATTTTTCGCCGGACTCGTGCGGGACGCGCACCGCGCGTACGACGGCGATCAGCGTTACACGGCGATCGAAATTCCGTTTCTGCGTATCGGTCGCGATTCGAACTCGTACGCCGTCGGGGTCCTGGCGAGCAGCGGCGTCGATCCACGGACGCTGCCCCGGCCGCAGCAGGCGATGCGCTGGGAGTGGACGGGGTATCCCGGTATGGAAGACCCCGTGCACCGCGCGAATTTCGGCGCCTACCTCGGGGCGCCGAGTTCGCTCGGCGACGGCGTCGACGATGTCGCCTATCACAACGCCGACGGCAGCGTGCGCTACGCAATCGTCGGCGGGACGCCGGGTACGACGGTGCACCTCCCGTGCGGCGAAGACGTCGTTCTCGACGACCTCGGGCGTATCGTCCTGGCACCGGACGACGCCCGCCGGCTCGGCTTACCGACTTCCCATACCGAGCCACCGGAGCAGATTCGCAACCGGCGTCGCTTTCCGAGCGACCCGGCACCTGCGGGCGCCGAGATCACGCTCGTCGCGGGCGGGAAATCGGTACCGCTCTCGCCGGGACACGAGTATACCGGCACGATCGTGGCGCGCAACGACGCGCTCGCGCTCGCGACCTTGCGAACCCGCGATAACGTCGAGGTCGTGCTCCCGCTTGCGGAACTCGGCGTCGAAATGCGCGATCCCAAGCGCGTCGATCGCATGGTGCGCGTCGGCTATCGGCTTACGGTCGGCCTCCGCCGGGATCGGCACCCGCGTCTAAGACCGTACGGCCCCGCGCCGCTGCGCGATCGGCTGGGCCCCCGGCGCTTTCACGCTCCGAGCCCGCTGCGAATCGCGACGGCTGCCGCCGTCGCGTCGACGGTGCTCGCCTGCGCCATCGCGGCCTATACGCGCCGGCGCGGCGCGTAACTTCCTCGCTCGGCGACGTCGGCCGCTTCACGTCACGGGCGTTCGGGCACGACACTCTGCGTGCAACGTATCCACGCAAGCGACGTGCCCGAAGCGGCAAGGTTACTCGCAGTCGCGACCGCCGTCCCGGACTTCGCCATCGATCAACGGGTCGCCGAGGCGAGTTCCCGGGCGTTCTTCGGCGAACGCATGCCGAATTACGAGCGCGTCGCCGGCGTCTTCGCGAGCACCGGGATCGACCGCCGGTATTCGGTCCGGCCGGTCGCCTGGTTTGCGGAGCCGCACAGCTGGCCCGACCGCACGGCCGCGTACGTGGAGGGTGCGAGCGACCTCTTCGAACGCGTGGCGCGGCGGGCACTAACCGCAGCGGGACTCAACGCAAGCGCGATCGACGCCGTGGTCACCGTGTCTTCAACCGGGGTCGCGACGCCGAGTTTGGAGGCGCGCGTCCTTCCTAAAATGGGTTTCCGCCCGGACGTGGAGCGAACGCCCGTCTTCGGCCTGGGGTGTGCGGGCGGCGTAACGGGCCTGGCGCTCGCAGCGCGTCTAGCGACGGCACGCTTGGGAACGACGGTCTTGCTCGTGGCCGTCGAACTCTGCACGCTCGCGTTTCGCGCCGACCGCGCGACCAAAGCCGATGTGATCGCGACCTCGCTCTTCGGTGATGGCGCGGCCGCCGCGATCGTCTCGAGCGATGCGGATTTGCCGGCGCTCGCGACCTTCGGCGGCGCGACCGAACACCTCTGGAACGACACGCTCGACATCATGGGCTGGGACGTCGACGATGCCGGGCTCGGCGTTATGCTCTCGCGCTCGTTACCGGCCTTCGTCGAACGGCGCTACCGCACGAGCTTCAACGAAGCGCTCGAACGGCTCCACATCGAGCGCGCCCAGATCGGACGCGTCGTCTGTCATCCCGGCGGAACCAAAGTGCTCGAAGCGATCGAAGCCGCGTTGACGTTGCCCGGCGGCACGCTGGATCTAGAGCGCAGCGTCATGCGCGATTACGGCAACATGTCTTCGCCGACCGTGCTCTTCGTGCTCGAACGCGCGCTCGCGGCGGGTCTTCCGCCGACCACGATGCTCGCGGCGCTCGGCCCCGGTTTCACGGCCAGCTTCGTTTCACTCGAGGGCGCCGCCGCGTGACGGGCGCGCTCGTGCTGCTCGGCTTTCTTACCCTCCAGCGTGCCGCCGAACTCGCGCTCGCGACGCGGAACACGCACCGTTTGCTCGCGCGCGGAGCATACGAAGCCGGCGCCGGTCACTATCCCGTGATGGTCGCATTTCACGCGACGTGGCTGGCCGCGCTGTGGTGGTTCGGTCACGAACGGGCACTCGTCATTCCGTTCGTCGTCGCGTTCCTCGTGCTCCAAGCCGGCCGCGTCTGGGTCCTCACGACCCTCGGTCCGCGCTGGACGACGCGCGTTATCGTCGTCCCGAACGAAGTGCCGGTGACCCGCGGTCCGTTTCGATTCGTACGCCACCCGAACTATCTTGTGGTGGCGCTCGAAGTACCGTGCGTGAGTCTCGCACTGGGACTGGGCTGGCTCGCCGTTCTCTTCGGCGCGCTCAATCTCGCGATGCTGGCGTGGCGTGTGCACGTCGAAAATCGCGCCTTTGCGGTCGGAACGCGCGCTGCGTAACGCGCTGGGAGGGAGAGCAAGAGCGCAGCGGCGTGGCCGCTACGCCGACATGGCCGGAACGGGCGCCGTCGACGGCGCTTCGCGCCAATGCCTGCCGCTGTTTGGATATTCGGTTACGTAGGGGATAAGCGAGCATGACGTTGCTTATAATCATCATCCTGCTCGTGCTGCTCTTCGGCGGCGGCGGGCACTACTACAGCGGCGGACGGTACCGCACCGGCGGCTTTAGTGTCGCCGGCCTCCTGGTACTCGTCGTCGTCATCCTCCTCCTCACGGGCAACCTTCACGTGTAGCGCAATCTCCGAGCGCTAGCGCGCGAGGGCCGGGTTCGCTCGAAGACGGCTGTGCCACGACGTTGTCACACGGCTCCGCTACGATCGACTCACGATGACCGACGACTCTCTGCTCTACCTGTTGCGCGCGCCGGCGTCTGTCGAACGTACGCTGCGCGCAACGCTCGCCGAGATGTTGTCGCTCCGGCGCGTCTATGGCGGAGAACCCGACGTGCGAACGTTTATCAAGCTCGCGCTGCTGCGGTCACGACGGCCGGGCGATGTCGATGCGGAGCACGCCGACGCATTGACGCGCCACGAACTCGAGGCCGCCGTCGTTCGCGCGGCTGCTTTTTTTGCGGTGTCGCCGCTCGGGCGGCGTTTGCGCACCATCCCGCTGGATCGGATCGGCGAGGCACCGGAGGGAACCGACGTAGCCGTTTTCGATCGAAACCGAAAGCAACACTATGTCCGGCTCGAGACGTACGCCGGTATCGACGCGCGGTTGGAAGCCGTCACGCGCGCGGTGCGCGCCATGGACGCAGCGCCGCTCGGGAGACGCGGATCGCTGCATTTCTTTTCGCTGCGCGACGGCACGCTTCGCTCGTATCCGGCTGCGACCGCAGGTCGCCGGATTGCCGAAAGCCGCGCGGCGATGAAGGCCGCGTGAGCTACGCCGCAGGTGACCTCGTTACGGCTTGGGCTTGAGCGTCGCCAGATGTTCGGGGAGCGGCGCGACGCGCGTGGCCGCCAAGCCTTCCGGCGATTGCATCGCGTCGTACAAATCGCAGGCGAGCTGCATGTTGAGCCACATCTGAACGCTCGTACCGACCGCGTTTGCGATGCGGATCGCGAGGGTCGTCGTGAGCTCGCGGTCGCCGCCGATAAACGCTTGGACGTCTTCAAGCGGCACGCCGATGTGGGCTGCGAACGCGCCGGGCTTGACGCCGAGCGGCTCGAGGAATTCTTTACGAAGCATCTCGCCCGGAGCGATCGGCCGGCGAAATTTTCGGTTGGGTACGACGTTATCGTTCACGCCGTGTCGTTCGGCGGGGCGGACGTCGCACCCGGCACGCTAATGTCGCGAGCGGCCTCGATGCGGGCATAGCAACCGTTATGGACTGTACCATCGTCGTTGCGACCCGAAATCGACGCTCGATTCTCATCGAAACGCTCGCGTACTTAAGCGAACTTTCGGGGAGCCCGCGGATCGTGGTCGTCGATAACGGATCGTCGGACGGCACGGTCGCTGCGGTGCGTGCGACGTATCCGCAGGTGACGGTCCTCGCCCTCGCCGCGAATCGCGGTGCGGCCGCACGCAACCTCGGCGTACGTAACGCGACGACGACGTTCGTCGCATTTTGCGACGACGATTGCCGGTGGACGCAAAACGCGTTGCCGCTGGCCGTCGCGACGCTCGCCGCCCATCCGAGCGTCGCCGTCGTGAACGGTCGCGTCTGCGTCGGCGGAGAACGACGAACCGATGCCGCGTGCCTTTCGATGGCCGACAGTCCGCTGCGCAATCGCACGGGCGCTACCGGTACGGCGATCGCATCGTTCATGGCGGGTGCCAGCGTAGTGCGACGCGACGCGTTTCTCGCCGCGGGCGGATACCATCCGCGCTTCCTGATCGGCGCCGAAGAACCGCTGCTCGCACTGGATCTGCGCGAAGCGGGCTACGATTTGCTCTACGTCCCTGACGTCGTGCTGATTCATACGCCCGCGACGATCTCGCGGGACCCGGCGGAACGGCGTCACCTCGTGCTGCGCAATCTGCTCTGGACGGCGTGGCTGCGCTATCCGTTCGCAACGGCGTGCGCCGAGACGGTTGTGGCCATCCGCGCGGCGCGGCACGATCGTCGCGCGCGCCGCGCGTTCTTCGGCGCGCTGCGCGGGTTGACGTGGGTCTTGCGGGAACGACGGCCGGTCTCGCGCGGCATCGCGCACACGTTTTGCACCCTGGTGCGTCGCTCCGCGTGAGCGAGCGTCCCATCTTCGCGTACCCGCAGCGTCCGTCGCTGCGAGCCGGGGAATCGCTCGTATTGTACGTGCTCGCCGGCGACCGGCCGATCGACGTGCGGCTCGCGCGATCCGGCGCCGAATTGCACCCGTTGCCCGCGGGCGCGGCGACGTTTTCGGGACGAGCGGGCGAGTGGGCCGCGTACCAAGTTGCGCTACCGCCGGGCGCGCGTTCCGGGGCGTATGTCGCCCGTATCGTCGCCCGCGGGAAATCGTGCGAACCGCTGCTCGATACGCGCGATGGCGCCGCACTTTTCGTCCTGATGGCGGCGGCGCCGGCACGCGTGGTCGTGAACGTGCCGCTCTTCACGTATCACGCCTATAGCGTCGGCGCGCGCGATCCCGAAGCCGACGACGTGAGCGGCGCATCGCTCTACACGGGCGCAAAACGCGTGTCGCTCGCCCGGCCCGGCGGCGGCATCGGCGGCCGGCTCTGGGACGAGCGCAATTTCGACGCGTACGATCGCGCGAGCCCACGCCAAACGTGGGCGCATTGGGATGCCAAAGCCGTCGCGTGGCTCGAACGTGAAGGCATCGCGTACGACGTCTGCACCGATCTCGACTTGCACGAAGACGCGGCGATCCTTAAGGACCGTACGTTGCTGTTGTGCTTCGGGCATCACGAGTACTGGACCGATACGATGCGCGCCCGCGTCGAAAGTTTCGTCGCCGGCGGCGGTAACGTTGCGTTCTTCGGCGCGAACTCGCTCTGGTTTCGCACCGCGTACGATGCCGCGACCGACACGATCGGCCGCGCCGGCACGTGGCCGCGTCCGGAAGCCGCGTTGACCGGTGTGTCGTACGGTCGCGGCGGAGGTTGGTGGGGCGGAGCGCGGCCGCCGTGCGGCTTGACCGTGCACGATGCAGCGCATTGGCTCTTCGCCGGTACCGGTTTGCGCGACGGCGACACGTTCGGTGCGGCGGCGCGACTCGTCGGCTACGAATGCGACGGAATCGGGCCGCCCGCGGTCGTCCCGCCCACGTCGTTCGAGCTCGCGAGCGCGCACCTCGCAGCGTTGTGGGGCGACCCGGGCGATAAGGGCGAAGTATCGGCCTTCGGCCGCGCGTCGCTGGTCGTCTCGCACGCGGGCGGCGTCGTCGTGAGCGCCGGAACGGTGGACTGGCCCCGGCTTCTGGGCCACGACGCGATCGTCACGCAGATCACGCGCAACGTCATCGGACGATTCGCCCCATAAACGACGGCGGAGACGGCTCTCCGGATATCGCCTCTCGCAATCTGCCGACGACCGTCTAGAAAACGCCTCCGCGTCAGGTACCGGCACCTCGCTTAGAGACGCCTGGGGTTAGCGAGGCGCACGACGCGCAGCACGCGGCGTGCCATACATATGGCACAGCAGCCCGCCATACTCAAACGAGCGACCTCAGCGCAGCTACCGTCCCGAGGTCACCGTTGGAGCGTCATCGTTGAACGCACTTACTCTCGAGCCCATCCTCGTCGTCGCGGCTTTCGTCTGCGGTGTAAGCGCTGCGGCGGTCGCATTTCTGCTCATCGGGGTGTTGCCTGCGCGCAGGGAAGTCGCCGCGCGGAACGCGCTCCTCGCGGAGCGCGAAGCCGACCTCTCTGCGGCACGCATCGCCGCCGCGACGGCGGGCGCGGATGCCGTCAACGCGCTCGCCCGCGCCGACGACTTCGCCGTTAGCGGTACGGAAGCGGCACGAAATCTGGAGCGGAGCCTTGCCCGAACGGGTGAGGTGGAACGATCGCTTGCGAGCGCGACGGCCACGATCGAGCAGATGAAGCTCGGCGAGCGCGACGTCGAGGCACGCCTCCAACGTGTCGCCGCAAGTTACGTCGCCGAAGCGCGCGACGTGCTGCTGAAAGCCGCGGCCGAGCGGTTCCAAGGCGATGCCAACGTCTTTCGCGAGCGACTCGTCGCCTCGGTCGCGCCGCTCAACGAGCGGATCGACGTGCTGGGCAAGTCGCTCAGCGAGCTCGGCACCGCACGAACGCAGGATCGCGAGCGCGTCGCGACGCTCCTCGAAGGTCTCAACGCGAAGATGGCCGGCATCGACGATGCGACGCGGCGGGTGGAACGCGTGCTCGGGAATTCACAGGCCCGCGGGTCGTGGGGCGAATTCGAGCTCAAACGCCTGCTCGAACTTACGGGCATGACGGAGCACGTCAGCTTCGACACGCAAGATTCCGGTTACGGTATCGACGGTACGGGCCGGCCCGATGTCGTACTCCGCATCCCGGGCAACCTGACGGTACCGATCGACGCCAAGGTGCCGTTCGCGCGTTATCAAGAAGCGGTTTCCGCGCTATCGGAAGCCGAGCGCGAGCCGCTATTGGATCTCGCGGTCGCCGCCGTACGCGGTCACGTCAAGGTCTTATCGGCGCGAAAATACCACGACGGGCCCGCGTGTATCGGGTGGACCATCATGTTCGTACCGATCGAGGCGATGCTCGCGACGCTCTTCGCGCGCGATCACGGAATCTTCGAAGTCGCACGCACCGCGCGAGTTCTCATCGCCAGCCCGCTGACGCTCATGCTGTACCTCGAAGCGTTCTCGCGCGGTTGGTCCGCGCAGAAACAGAGCGAGAATGCGGCGATCATTTTGGACGAGGCGCGCACGCTCGTGGCGCGGCTCGGCACGTTCACCGATAAATTCGGCCGGGTCGGTACGCACCTCAACAGTGCGATCGACAAGTACAATGAAGCCGTCGCAACCTATGAAGGCCGTCTCGGGCCCCAAGCGCGCAAGATCGTCGCACTGCGCGGAGATTCCGATGACGCCGCACCGCTAAAGGAACAACTGGCTCGCGCGCGAGTCGTAAGCTCGCCTCCGACCGCTATAATCGGCGCTCCACGGACGAACGCGTCGCAGCATCCATGAGCTACACGTAGCGAGCCCGCGGCTTCGCGCGCCGCTATTGCGATGGGCATCCCTTCGGGCTCGTTGTCGCATCAGTACACGTCGCGCTGATAGCGTCCGTCGGAACGCATTTGCTCGACGTAGTCCGCGGCGTGCTCGGTATCGCGGCCGCTTTGTTCGGCCACGATGTGGCGTAGCGCTACGTCCACGTCCTTGGCCATTTGACTGGCGTCGCCACACACGTAAACGTGGGCACCCTCCTCGAGCCACGCGTAAAGTTCGCGCGCGCTCTCGCGCATGCGATGTTGCACGTACACGCGCTCCGCTTGGTCTCGCGAGAACGCAGTGTCGAGCCGCGTCAGATGGCCGTCGGCAACCATCGGCTCGAGTTCGTCGCGGTATAGAAACGTGTCGGCCGCGGTCCGGTCGCCGAAAAAAAGCCAGTTGCGGCCGGGGTTGCCGAGCGCACGCCGATCGGCCAGGAATGCGCGAAACGGTGCGATTCCCGTCCCGGGGCCGATCATGACGATGGGGGCCTTGCCATCCGCGGGCAAGCGAAAACGGGCGTTGCGCTGCACGTAGACGGGCACGTTCGCACCGTCTGCAATGCGCTCGGCGAGGAACGTCGAGCAGATACCCTTGCGCTCGCGATTGTGGGCCGTGTAGCGCACGACGGCTACCGTAAGATGCACTTCGCCCGGATGCGCGCGCGGACTCGAAGCGATCGAGAAGAGCCGCGGCGTCAGCTTGCCGAGCATGCCGACGAAATCGCTCGCGCTTACGGCGAGCCCGCGTAGCATCGAGAAGAGGTCGATCACTTCACGACCGTACATAAAATCGCGCAGCCGGTCGGCGTTGGACGGTTCGCAGAGTTCGAGCAGCACCGCGTCGCGGCTGCGTTCCGCGAACGCCCGCACGACGGGCGCCGTGAGCTTACCGATCGCGTAACGGTCGCGCAGCGCATCCGCAAGCGAGACGCTCTCGCCGTGGCCGTCGGCGACACGCTCGTCGCCACCGAAGCCCACGGCCGTCACGAGTTTCTCGATCGCGTGCGGACAGTTTTGCGGCACGACTCCGAACGCGTCGCCGGGCTCGTAGGCCAGATCGCCGTCGCCCGACGCAAAGACGATGTGGCGCGTCTCCTTATCGGCGCCGGGGCCGCACAAGTTCCGATTTGCGACGAGCCGCGCCGAGACCGCGCGGCGGCCAGGCGTCCCGTTCCGCGGTGCGCCGGGCTGCGCCGGTTTCGGCCCGCTCTCGAGCGCGACGTAGATCGCGCTCTTCCACCGTTCGAACGGTTCGTCGACGTCGACGTCGCTCTCGACGCATTCGATCAGGCGGACCGCGCCGAGTTCCGCGAGGCGCGCATCGAAATCGCGGCCGCACTTGGCGAAGTGCTCGTAATTCGAATCCCGAGGGCCAGCACCGCATAGCGCAGACCGTCGAGCCGCGGAGCATCGGGCGCGTGCAGGCGATCGTAAAAGGCGCGTGCGTTATCGGGCGGGTCGCCCTCGCCGTGCGTACTCGCGATGACGAGCAGCGTTTCCACGTCACGCAAGGCGACGGCTTCGGGGCCGTCCATACCGGCGGCCATCACTCGGAAGCCGCGCTGTTTGGCGTCTTTGGCGAAGGTGCGCGCCAGCGCGTCGCCGGTACCGGTTTGCGAACCGACGAGCAACGTCAACGTCCTTTGCGTGACGGGCGTCGCTTCCGGCGCGGTACCGGAGAACATGCCGGCCAGAAAGCCGTTGAGCCACGCTCGTTGCTCGGGCGTGAACGGCGCGTCTTCGGGAATAAACGGCACGGATTGGGAGGGCACGCTCGTCACTCGCTCGCGAACAGCGTCCTCAGCGCGTCGGTTTCGTGGCGCCGAACGAAGGTGACGAAGGGCTCCACGGGCGCGCGTTCGCGAACATACGCCGCGAGCATGCGCTCGAGCGTTTGCGGAAGATCGCCGAAAGGCACGCTGCGGAATACCTCGCGGCCTAAACCTTGCGCGTCGTCGGTCCCGCCACCGACGTAGACGTGGTAGCCCTCCTGCGCGATACCGTCGACCGTCACGCTCGTGCCGAGCAGACCGATATCCCCGACGTAGTGTTGCGCGCACGAATGCGCGCAGCCGGTGAGGTGAATGTTGAGCGGCGTATCGAGGACGAAACGTTCGTCGAGATACGCCGCGAGCGCCGTCGACTGGCCCTTCGTGTTCGTCGCCGAAAACCGGCAGCCGGTGTTGCCGGTACACGCGACGAGCCCGGCGCCGACGCTCGTCGCCTCCGTGTCGAAGCCGAGTTCGCGGACCCGCGCGCGCACTTCGTCCACGCTCGCGTCGGGAACGCCCGTTACGATCACATTCTGCCAGACGGTCGGTCGTAGTTCGCCGTCGCCGCACGACTCCGCGATCGCGGCGAGACCGTGCATCTGCTCGGCGCCCATCCGTCCGACGGGGATCGCGACCCCGACGTAATTGAGCCCGGTCTGACGCTGTGCGTGCACGCCGATATGCCCGCGACGCTCGATTGCGGGCCGCGTTTCGCCCGCGCTTACAGCACACCGGCGCAATGGAAACCCCAGCTTCTTCTCGACTTCGGCCAAGTATTTATCGATTCCCCAGCGATCCAGCAGATACACGAGCCGCGCCTTCTTGCGGTTCGTCCGGTCGCCGTTCGTGGTATAGACGCGCAACATGGCCGCGGCCACCGGCACGCATTCGTGCGCTTCCAGCGCGAGCCCGGCGTCGATCGCGAAGCGGTTGTGACCCGTGATGCCGGCGAGCAAGACGCGGAAGTACACGCCCGCCGGTAGCGCACCGCCCTCCGGCACGCGCGTCGCGACGAACGCGATATCGTTCGTATCGGCGACCACGCTGATGCGGCCGCCGCTATCGAAGCTGACGTTGAACTTGCGCGGCAACCCGTATAGATCGCGCGAGTTCGCGATGTAAAACTGCAACGCGCGTGCGAGCGGCCTGACGTCGTACAATTCGGTCGGATCGATGCCGGACGTCGGCGTCGCGGTGATATTGCGCACGTTGTCTGCGCCTGCCCCGCGCGAACTAAGCCCGAGGTCTTGCAATTTCATGAGCACGCGGACGACGTGTTTGGGGGGGAATTCGCGCAGTTGGATATTGCCGCGCGTCGTCACGTCGCCGTATCCGGCGCCCCAGGCGGACGCCATGTCGGCGAGCCCGTGCAATTGCGCCGCCGTCATGACGTTTCCCGGTAATCGAACGCGCAGCATGAACGAGTCCTGCGCCGGCGCGACGTGAAACAAGCCGTGATACTTGAAACGGAATACATCGGCGCCCACGGGCGCTTCGTCGCCCTCCGCGCACGCGACGATACGCTCCCAGAGATCGAGCGGATCTTGCTCGACTTTCCAGACCTCTTCTTTGCTGAGGTCCGAGAGCGGCGTGCCGTACACGTGCGGTTCGGAAACGACGTCGTTTGCGGCCTCGGGCGTGCGCGACACGGGCGCTGTCGGCGAAACATGCGAGCGCCCCGCCGCACCCGCAAAGAAGCCGGAGAGATACTCTTTTTGGATGGGCGATAGCCCGCCGGATTCCCCGTTCGACTGATGTATCACGCGCGCGACCGCAGCGGATAGGTCGTCGCGCTCGCGGACGGCCCGAGCGCCACGTCCGGCTTCACATTCGCCGCCCCGCGATACGTGACGTACAGCGCGAGCCCGGTAAACACGTATCCGCCCACAAAGTTTCCGAGCGTCACGGGGATCTGATTCCACAGCCACCACTGCGCGAGCGAGACCTTCGCGCCGAACAGCATGCCGGTGGGAATGACGAACATATTGACGACCGAATGTTCGTACCCGAGGAAAAAAAACGTGAAGATGGGGAGCCAGACCGCCGCGATCTTTCCGAACGTGGACGTGGACGCGCACGCAAAATTCGCCAGCATCTCTCCAAGCGTGAGTTTTCCTTCGCCGAAGGCGAGCGGTAATAGGCCGAAACTTCCCGTCACCAGTTCCAGCCCGAGCAACACGATCATGACCAAGCCGACCGGAAAGACGACGGCGCCTGCCAACCCGCTCCCCGTTTGGCTCGTCGCCAAGAACGCAAGCGACGTAGCGAACCCGAGCAGCGCGCCCGCCAAAAATCCGCGGACCAGCACATCTCGCACGGGCAAACGGCCCTTCAGCGCCGCAGTTTCGACGACCGACGCGATGAAATCGCCCGGCTTGACGTAGTCCAAGGACGGCCTCCCTGTGGTGAAGCTGCTCCGTAACCACGTTAACCGTTAAGGCTCCACGCGACCACGTCCACATCGAAAGGGCGAGCGCGCCAGCGCTATCCACGTGGTCAAGCCCGCGAGCCCGCTCCAGCAGGCTCGCTCGTATCGGACGGAGCCCACCACTGCAGACGCTACTGCACTCGTTGCGCGTACTGCGCTTGGACGCACGTCGACAAACAAACGAACCTGCGTCTTCTCGAACGCAGGCTCGTTTTTACTCCTACAAGTCTTCGGGGTTTATTCCCTTGGGCTTGTACTGCGTCGACTTGGGCGCCGCGACCACCGCGACGTCTCCGTCGTAGTCTCCCTCGTAATGCACCGTCTGTTCGAGCGGCGGACGACGATCCTGGAATCCGGAGACGAGCTTCGAACCCGCCAGCGCCGGCTCCGGCTCCACGCCATACTCCGCAGCGTCGAGGAACGCGCCCTTCGGACGACCGTCCTCGTCGAGATCCTGACCTTCCGGTTGGATGGTCACGCCGCGGTAGCGCTGCATACCGGTACCCGCCGGAATCAGCTTACCGATGATGACGTTTTCCTTGAGGCCAAGCAGCGGATCGTGCTTGCCCTTGATCGCGGCATCGGTGAGCACGCGCGTCGTCTCTTGGAACGACGCGGCCGACAAGAACGACTCCGTCGCAAGCGACGCCTTCGTCACGCCGAGTAAGACCGGCTTGCCTTCCGCGATCTTCCGACCCTCGGACTTCATCCGTTCGTTCTCTTCTGCAAATGCGGAGCTCTCGATGAGCTGCCCCGGCAGCATGCGCGTATCGCCGCCGTCGACGATCTTGACCTTGCGCAGCATCGCGCGCACGACCGTCTCGACGTGTTTGTCGTTGATGTCGACGCCCTGCGAGCGATACACGCGCTGTACTTCCTGCACCAGGTATTGCTGCAGCGCGTTCTCGCCTTTATACTCGAGGATTTCGTGCGGGTCGAGCGAGCCTTCGTTGAGCGGATCGCCGGATTCGACGCGCGCGCCTTCTTGCACGAACGAGCGCGTATTGTAGGGCACGTCGAACTCGTGCCCTTCGCCGTGGTCGTCTGTGACCACCATGACGCGCTTACCCTTCTCCTCGCTGATGTGGACCGTACCGCCCACCGTGGAGATCGTGGCCTTGCCCTTGGGCTTACGCGCTTCGAAGATTTCTTCGATGCGCGGCAGACCCGTGATGATGTCTTCGGTCGCGACGCCGCCCGTGTGGAAGGTCCGCAGCGTGAGTTGCGTACCGGGCTCACCGATCGATTGCGCCGCGATGATACCGACGGCCTCACCGATATCCACGCGCTTGCCGGTCGCGAGATTGCGGCCATAGCACATCGCGCAGACGCCGACGCGCGCCTGACAGTTCAGCACCGAACGAATCTTGACCGTCTTGATGCCCGCGTCGATAATTTGTTTGGCGATCTCTTCGTTGATCTCTTGATCGCGTGCCACGATCTTCGTACGCGGTTTTTCGGGATCTTTGATATCTTCTGCCGCACGACGACCGATGATGCGGTCGTAGAGCGGTTCGATGATTTCTTTGCCGACGCCGATGTCGAACACGGTCATGCTCGCCGACGTCCCGCAATCGTCTTCGCGCACGATGACGTCTTGCGCGACGTCGACCAAGCGCCGGGTCAAATATCCCGAGTCCGCGGTTCGCAGCGCGGTGTCGGCGAGGCCCTTACGCGCGCCGTGCGTGGAGATGAAGTATTCCAGAACCGTGAGGCCTTCTTTGAGCGACGCTTTAACGGGGATCTCGAGAATGCGGCCCGACGGATCGGACATGAGACCGCGCATACCGCCGAGCTGCTTGACCTGGTTGATCGAACCGCGCGCGCCGGAGGTCGCCATCATGAAGACCGGGTTGAGCGGATTCTGCGCGGCCTGCATGGCGCCCGTTACTTCTTCCGACGCCTTCGACCAAACTTGAATCGTCTTGTTGTACTGCTCTTCTTGCGACATGAAGCCCGTGTCGACGAACTCGTGGAGTTTGTCGACGGCCGCCTGCGCGTCGTCGAGGATCTTGAACTTCGCATCGGGGACGACGACATCGCTGATGGAAACCGTGGTTCCCGACTGCGTCGCATAACGGAAGCCGAGCGCCTTGATCGCATCCAGGAATGCGGCCGTCTCGGCGTTACCGTGGCGGCGATAGCACTCGGTGATCAGCTTCTTGAGCGCCGATTTGTCCATCGTGTGATTGCGGAACGGCTCGTTCCACGCGCGCGGGAAGGCGTCGTTGAAGATCACGCGGCCGACGGTGGAGCGCACGAGCTGCCCGTTCCAGCGCACTTTGATCCACTGCTGCAGACCGATCTGCTTGAAGTTATATGCGATGATCGCGGCGTTGAGATCCTCGAAGGTCGGCAGCTTCTCGCCCGCGGCATCGAGGCCGCCATCGGTCTGCCCGTTGAGAGCGACGTTGCCCGTTCCGCTTTTCGCCGCGTCGAAGGCGAGTTGGCCGATCGACGCGATCAACGCATCTTCGGGAATATCGGCTTTTGCGACGCCCTTGTACTCGTCTTTCTGGAACGTCAGGTAATAGAGCCCAAGGACCATATCTTGCTGCGGAATCGAAACGGGCTGCCCGAACGACGGCTGCAAGATATTGTTGCTCGAAAGCATGAGGATGCGCGCTTCGGCCTGCGCACCGGCAGAGAGCGGCAGGTGGACGGCCATCTGGTCGCCGTCGAAGTCGGCGTTGTACGGCGCGCAGACCAGCGGATGGAGGTGGATGGCCTTCCCTTCCACGAGGACCGGCTCGAAGGCCTGAATGCCCAGGCGGTGGAGCGTCGGCGCGCGATTGAGCAGCACCGGGTGCTCGCGAATCACTTCGTCCAGGACGTCCCAGACCTCGGGCCGCACGCGCTCGACCATGCGCTTCGCGCTCTTGATGTTGTGCGCCTGACCGCGATCGACCAGCTTCTTCATCACGAACGGCTTGAAGAGCTCGAGCGCCATTTCTTTGGGCAGGCCGCACTGGTGCAGCTTGAGATTCGGGCCGACGACGATCACCGAACGGCCGGAGTAATCGACGCGCTTGCCGAGCAGATTCTGCCGGAAACGCCCCTGCTTGCCTTTGAGAATATCGCTCAGCGACTTCAACGGGCGGTTGTTCGGGCCCGTGACGGGCCGGCCGCGGCGGCCGTTATCGATCAGCGCATCGACCGCTTCCTGGAGCATGCGCTTCTCGTTTTTGATGATGATTTCGGGCGCCGAGAGCTCGAGCAGACGCTTGAGGCGATTGTTGCGATTGATGACGCGCCGGTAGAGATCGTTGAGATCGGACGTGGCGAAACGACCGCCGTCGAGCTGCACCATCGGACGCAATTCGGGCGCGATCACCGGTACGGCCGAGAGAATCATCCACTCCGGCTTGTTGCCGCTATTGAGGAAGGCTTCGACGACTTCGAGGCGTTTGATCGCTTTGACGCGCTTCTGGCCCGTCGTCTCCTTGAATTCCTTACGCAGATCTTCTTGGAGCTTGCGCAGGTTCAAGTCGCGCAACAGTTCGCGAATCGCTTCGGCGCCCATGCCGGCCTTGAAGCCGTTGCCGAACTTGTCGCGGGATTCGCGGTATTTCTGCTCGGTGAGGATCTCGCGCTTCGTCAGACCCGTGTTGCCGGGATCGATGACGATGTAGGCCGCAAAGTAGATGACCTTCTCGAGCTGGCGCGGGCTCATATCGAGCAAGATGCCGATGCGGCTCGGCACGCCTTTGAAGTACCAGATGTGGGTGACGGGCGTGGCGAGCTCGATGTGGCCCATGCGTTCGCGGCGGACCTTCGCGCGCGTGATCTCGACGCCGCAGCGATCGCAGATCATGCCCTTAAAGCGGATGCGCTTGTACTTGCCGCAGTGGCATTCCCAATCTTTGGTGGGTCCGAAAATCTTCTCGCAGAACAGACCGTCGCGCTCGGGCTTGAGCGTGCGATAATTGATGGTCTCCGGCTTCTTCACTTCGCCGAAAGACCACGCGCGAATCTGCTCGGGGCTCGCAAGCCCGATACGCATCGCGTCAAAATTGTTTACGTCGAGAAGGTTCACAGTCGTCCTCAGTGCCGCGGCTGGCAGTCTCTAACCAAAGCAAACAGGGACTCGGCGAGGCCGTTCCCTGAAAATCCAGCTAAATTCCGCGGGGCATAGGTGACGATTATACGCTTTCGGCGCAAGAGGGTCAATCGGGCCCGCTCCTCACGGTGCCCGTTGCACGTCCAGAAGTTCTCGTCCCAAGGCCATGAGGAACCATGAGAGCGGACTGATCCCGACCGCGGTCAGCTCGATTTCAAGCGGGCGGAACCTCGGCGTACACGTGGCGATCGATCATCGTCGGCGCCGCACCGCGCATCGAGATGTACGGGCCCGCAGCCCCGGAGACCGCGGGGACACAATCGGCCTGGATCGGGAAACCGCAATCCTTTGCCGTCGGCGTGCCGGCGAAACTCGCAAAACGGCGTCCAGGTGCTCGCCGGGGCTCGGAAAGACCCGTTCTTTTTCGATCTCGCTGCATTTCTCAAAGTCGTCCCCGACCGCTTCGATAAACATCACGGCGATCCGGGCGCCACGGTACCACCGCCGAGCGCGACCTGCTTCAATAAGCCGGCCGGGATTTCTTCGCCGATTTCCACGTTCTCTCGCTCGTCGTCGAGATGCCGCGCGCGATGCTCGCCGCTCCCGATGGCCGCCTCGGCGTGATTCACGTCTACGAGACGACGTCGCTGGCAGGCCCCGGCGGCCGTTTTCAGCAGGTTCAACGCTTAGGACGGCCGGCGGTCAAAGAGGCCTTCGAAGCCTTCGAAAACCACGACGCGACCGATCGCAGCGCGCCCTGGAACAATCCGCTGCTCGGGAGTTCGATCCTCGCATTCACCACGGCGAAAGCGCCCAATGGCGCGGGACGTTCGCCGCAGATCGCACAGGCGTTGCAACACGTGCTGATCCCCGACGAGCTCGCCGCGGACCTGATGTCGACCGGTCCCGCCGGGTATTTCGAAGTCGAGACGAAGGCGGGCAGCTTCGGCGGGGCGCGGCCCATCGACGCAGGTCATGAGTCCGTCGCTGGCAGCGATCTTCGGGGATAGGGTGCCGAAGCTCGGGCTCGCGCCGGACGATCGGGCCCAGACGCCGTGTCTGGCGAGCGACAACGTCCAACCGGGCGACCGCGGTGTCACCAACACGTTCCCGTATCTCGGACCGCCGCTGGACTAAAAGACCAAGAGGCGAAGGCTTACGGCTTCGGCGCCGTTCGAACGGCGCTGTCGATAACGCTGTCGATCAGACCGTACGTCTTCGCCTCTTCCGCCGTGAGATAACGGTCGCGCTCGATGTCCGCCAGGACTTGCTCGATCGTTTGCTTCGTCGTATCCACGTAAATCTGCGCGACGGAGCGGCGCATCGCGATCAAGTCGCGGGCTTGAATCTCGATATCCGATGCGGACCCGCCGATGCCGCGAACCGACGGCTGATGGATCAGCACTTTGCTCGTCGGCAGTGCGTACCGCTTTCCGGGCGCGCCGCCGGTAAGCAAGACGGACGCGGCGGAGGCGGCCATGCCGGCACAGATCGTCGCCACATCGGGTTTGATGAGCTGCATCGTATCGTACATCGCCAGCCCCGCCGTCGCGCTACCGCCGGGACTATTGATGTAGAGATCGATATCTTTATCGGCGTCGGTGCGTTCGAGAAAGAGCAACTGCGCGATCACGAGATTTGCGAGCTCGTCGTCGATCGGCCCGGTGACGAAGACGATGCGGTCTCGCAGGAGCCGCGAGTAAAGATCGTACGAGCGCTCTCCGCGCGCGGACTGTTCGACGACGGTCGGTACGAGGTGTCCCATGCCGCACTATACGCAGCGCAGGATGCTATGGACCTCCGGCCTCGGCATCGTCGCCGGGCGCGTCGCTCGCGCGACGTCGACGACGCGCTGCGACGTCGATCTTCAGGATCGCGAGCTTCGCGTGTAAGTGCGAGCGCTCGTGCGGATCGGTCTCCGCCTCGATCGCCCCGTGCATCGCGAACAGTGCGGCATCGTCATCGCTCGGATCGTACGCCGGGATGTCCGTCATACTCGCCGCGTTCGACGGCGACGCGGTACGCCCGGTCGCAGCGCGCGAACGTTAATGTACCACGATCGTTTCGACCATGTGCTCGGTGTCATCGTGGTAGATGCAATGGACGACATACGTGCCGGGCGCAGTGAACGTCAAGCTGTAACTCGCGCCCGGAAAAATGTTCCCGGAGTTCGAGAACTTCGTGCCGTCGAAAGTCGTGTTCCCCGTCGGCGCCCCCGGCGGCGGCACGGCCGGAAAGGCTTGTCCCGCGGGCGCGATCGACACCGTGTGCGGCTCGTTATGAGAGGTTGGTCCACGTTAGCGTCGTTCCGACCGTAATACCGAGCGGCTGATCCGAAAGCGCCGGCCCGTCGAGATACCGGAGCACCGTCGCGGAAGAAGGCTGGCCATTCGCAAGCGGCGGCGAGATGCCGACGGCGATATGCGTACCGCCGCCCGCATACGGAAACGTCGCTACCGACGCCGTGGCAGCGGCGAGATCGGCACCGGCAGAGCCCCGACCCAGAGCCGTGGCGTCTGCCTGCAGCGTCGGATAGCGCGTTCCGGCCGGATTCACGACGATCGTGCCGACCATGCCGGGGTGGATGAGGCAGTGGTAGACGTACGTCCCGGGAGTTGGGAACTTCAAGGCGTACGAGTCGCCGAGTAGCTTGAAGCCCGAACTCGTGAAGGCCGTGCCGTCCACGCTCGTGCCGCCCGCGGGTAGCGCGGCGTTTGGATCGTTCGGCGGTGGGATCGGCTTGCCGGCCGGTACGACGGTCACCGTGTGCGGTTCGCCCGTCGGGTAGGTCCACACGACCGTATCGCCCGCGTCGATCGTCAGCGCCGCAGGATAGAAATTAAGCCCCTGAAGCGCTTCCTGCGCGCTCGACGTCCCGGCTTGCAAGGCCCACGTCATCGGACTCGAGGGCGGCGGCGGTTGCAAATTTACCGCGTCGTTCCCGCCGCAAGCGGCCAGTAATGCACAGAACCCCATAGACGACATCGTACCGACGATACGCATGAATCCTCCGGCCGCGCGACCGCAGTGTCGCTGACGCAAAAACAATACTGCTAAACGGTTGCGCCTGCAAGAGCGAGCGGCAAAAGCGCTATCCCGCGATCTTGACGACGAGCACCGCGATATCGTCGGAAGCATCGTTGCCGGCGAGAACGTATTCGACGATCCGTCGCGCCGCAGACGCGCCGCCCGCCGCCGCATCGGTCGCGAGCAATGCGTAAAGGCGCCCCAGGCCTTCGTCGATATCGCGGGTCGCCTCGATGAGCCCGTCGGTATAGAACACGATCGTGCTTCCCGGCGGCGTGGCGACGAGGGTCGCCGCGCCTTCTTTGCCGTCACGTAAGCCCAACATGAGTCCGGAGCGCGTCAGATCGACGACATCGCGGCTGGACGTACGAAGCGCCGGGCCCAGGTGGCCGGCCGACGCGTAGACGAGCGTGTGCTCCGCGGCGTCGAAGATCGCCGCAAGCGCCGTCGCGTAACCGTCGGGATCGATGAGCCGCAGCGTCTTATCCGCAACGGTCAGCATGGCGTTTGGATCGGGGCTCAGCATCGCTGCGGATTGCATCGCCTGGCGGAGTTTCGTCATGGTAACGGCGGCGTGCAAGCCGTGGCCGAGCACGTCCCCCACCGTAATCGCGAGGCGACCGTCATCGAGTACGAACGCGTCGTACCAATCGCCGCCGATCGTGGCTTCGGCGCTGCCGGGGCGGTACTCCGCATCGAGTTCGATGTCGCGCACATTCGGCAGCGTAGTCGGCAGCGAAGCCGCTTGCAGCTCGACTGCAATTCGGCGCTCGCGTTCGTAGAGGCGTGCGTTCGCGAACGCAGCACCCGCACGCCGGCCGACTTCTTCTACAAACCCGAGATCGTCGGCGCGGTAGTCTTCGCGTACGGCCGTATCGTCGAGCGCGCACGTCAACGCTCCCACGAGAGCGCCGGCCGGAGTAACGATCGGTACGGTGATGAAAGAACGCACGCGCAGCGTGCGCACCGCTTCGATGCGATCGGACGTATTACCGAAGCTACGCGCCCACCGCTCGTCGACGATTACGACCGACGACTCCCCAGTCCGCAGCGCGCGCGCGATCGGATGGCCGAAAGACGGCTGGGAGAGTCCCTCGAGGATGCGCCGCAAGGCCGGTTTTTTATGAACGGCCGTGCGCTCCCAATGCTGGTTGGTATCGAGGGCATCGATAATGCAATACGACGAAAATTCTTCGACGAAGGCGCGTGCGATGTTGCGCAGCGTCTCGGCGTAGTCGAGCGAATCGAGCGCGGCTGCGCCGGTGCGCGAAAGTAGGCGTAGGCCGCCTTCGATGCGTTCGCGTTCGCGCCGGTCGTGACTGATCGTCGCGATTCCGAGCGGCGCGCCACGATCGTCCGTGAGTTGGAAGAGATTGCACGCGACCGCCACGGCCGCGTCGGTCCGCAGATTTCGAAAATGCGCGTCGCCGAGCCAACGGCCTCCGGCCGCGACGACGGGCAGCACGTCCGTCGCGATCCGCGCGCGATCGCTTGAAGCGAAGAAGTCCACGAGCTGCCGCGAACGCGCATGCTCGGCGCTACCGATCTCAAGGAGGCGGCGACCCGCTTCATTGACGTAAACGACGTTACCGTCGCAATCGGCCGTAGCGATGAAGTCGCTACTGTTATCCGCAAGCGCTACGAACATCTCGCGTGCTTCGTCGGCTCGACGCTGCTCTTCGATATCGATATTCACGCCGATCCACTGCGCGATTTCGCCGCTCGCCGTCCGTCGCGGTAACGCGCGCGCGAGTTGCCAGCGATACGCACCATCCGCCATGCGGGCGCGGAACGATGTCTCGTACGGCTGGCCGGTCGCGAGCGAAGCCTGCCATATAGCTTTCGAACTCGCACGATCGTCGGGATGGAGCCCGTCGAGCCAGCCGTCCCCGAGCACCTTTTCGGGCGGTGCGCCGCGAGTCTCGCTCCAGCGCTCGCCCGCATATTCGATCGCGCCGTCGGGCGACGCACTCCACGTCATACCGGGCAGCGCTTCGCTGAAGGCACGATGCCGCTCCGCGCTCTCCCGCAACGCTTCGTCGGCCCGGCGACGATCGTCGATATCGGTCAGCGTGCCGAACCAACCCAAAAGTTTCTTCGTGTCGCGATCGCGTATCGCGCCGCCTCGCTGCGGACCCAACGGTAGGACGCGTCGACCAAACGCATCGGGAACTCGTTGCGGAACGCGCTGCCGGAAGCGACGGCTTCGGCCCAGGCGATTCGTGCGGCGGAAAGATGCCCGGGTTGGATCGTTGCTAGATAGCCGAAACCGAGCAGCGTCTCGGGGCGATGACCCGTTACTACGGTCCAATGGCGCGAGACATACGAAACGCTGCCGTCCGCGCGCGCCATGAACGACGCGATCGGGAGATCGTCTAAGACGCTCCCATACGTACGGGCAGGGGTATCGGGTTCGAGAGAACGCATAAAACAGGCGCCGGTCGTAAGACGTGGGAGGGGAATCACTCACTACGACAACGGACCCATGAGAACCCGGAAGCGGCGGCGCCGCCGGAGCAACGCGCGCCGACCAGGCGGGTGTAACGAAGTTCGTCGATATCCGCGTCCAGTTGCCCGGCGCGGCTGAGAAACAGCTTACGTAATATCTATCGGATGGAAGCGGCCTGGCTTTACCACGACGGTGACGTTTTCGCTACTTGGACGTCGATGAAAGCGCGTCGGTTACGGCAGTCGCGACGACTGCTTTCCCTTGCGCGACCATGTCGCTTGCCGCAGACTTCGCCTGGTCTTTGACCTTCTCACTGAGCGGGCCGACGTTATCGCGTTCGAGATCGGTAACCGGCAATGCGAGCCCGAGCAGAAAGCCCGCAGCAATACTGCCGATCGCCAACCCCAGCGGGTTCTTCTCGAGGAAACCTTTCGTGTTCAGGGCGAGTGACTTCGTCGCCTGACCCGAATTCGCGATCTTTTCTTGAGCGGCGTCACCGATTCCCGAAACGTTGGCACGAACGTTCGCCGAGGCATCTGCGAGACTGCCCTTCACGTTGCCGGTCGCGTCCGCCAATTTGCCTTTGACGTTGCCCGTAGCGTCAGCCACTTTGCCTTTGACGTTGTCGGTAGCGTCTGCCACTTTGCTCTTCACGTTCGACGTCGTATCGTCTAAAGACGACGCGGTATCGTCGAGATTTGATTTTGCGGATTTACTCACGTCGTGTACTCCCTGCGAAAGTTTACTTGAAGCATCGGCGGCGACGGCCGAGGCGGTTTGACCGGCATCGGAGAGACCGTGGGCGACGGTCGCCGCCACGTCCCCGAGAGCACCCTTGACGGAGCCGACGCGCTCGGCGACGTTTTCCTTAAGCCGGGCCGGGACGTCGGTCTTATAGGCGAGCGCTTCAGCCGTACCGGCGATTCGCTCGCGCGTTTCTTCGATTTGCTTACGAATGACGTTTGGATCGTCGTGGGGATCCATGCGCGGCGTCTCACTCATACCGCATACTCATCGTACGAGTCGACCGTCAGCGCCGATGACCCGCGCATTTCGTCGCGGTGCCGGCTCACGGCGCTCGCTTTGAGCATCCGCGACCCGACGAGCCCGAGGACGATGCCCGTCGTCGCAATGGCCCACGGCTGTTCGCGGCCGAAACGTTCGGCATCGCGCACGAGCATATCGCCGTTGGACTTACCGAGATACGACCCGATTCGTTCGAGCGTTTCGGCGCCCCGGTCCGCAAGCGCTGCGGCACCGTGGCTCAATTCGTCCGAACGGAGTTCGTCCGCGATGCGCTTGACGCTCGACGCCGTCGCAAGAACGCGCGTTCCGACCTCGCTCGAGCGGGTATCGAGCTGCGCCATGACGAGTCCCTTGAAGCCTTTTGATTCTTGCATAGTGGCGGCATCATACCCGACGTGCACGCGCCGCAAACGCATTGCGAGGCCGTAACGTTCTTTAAAAAAACCGCCGGCCGGTCAGGGTCCTATTAGTTCGTGGCCATTAACGAAAGACGATTTGCCCGGCACAAGGTTCGCGCGCGGGCAAGTGGTACAGGCAGGGTTCAACGCACCCGGCTCCGTCGACAAAGTGAACGATCATGATCCGTATCGATAGCGCTCAAGAGTTCGCCCTGCTCCGCCTGGACGGAGAACTCGATTTCGCCGACGCCAGAGCGCTCGACGAAGCGATCGACAATCTCGATTCGGAGCCCGTCATCATCGTGTCGCTCGAGAACTTGGCCTTTCTCGACAGTGCGATCCTCGGCATCTTCGTTCGGGCGAACGTTGCCCACATGGGAAACCTCGTCGTCGTGCTGCCCGAGGGGGCGCGTTCGGAACGCGTCTTCGCCATAACGGGGCAACGCGAGCGTTTTCAGTTCGCCCCGTCGCTGGGCGAGGCGATCGCGGTCGCGCGGACGCTGCGAGATATCTCATCCGCCTCGTTTTCGCGCGATGGAGTCATCACGCCGATGTCAGGCGACTTCGAAGCCGGCGAGTAACGTTACGGCGAGACGTGCCATTCGCGCCGGATTTCGCTTTTCGCCGCATCGAGGGCTTCCTCGATTAGTCGCGGCATCGTTTTCTTACACGCGCAACCGCCGACGCTGCAGCCATCGTTTTCATGAACGATGGCGCCATGCGTACACGTCTCACAGCCGACTAATTTCTCCATCGCTTCATCCCGTAACGAGTAGGTG
>JAABUX010000531.1_pt1 | contig 64955 bp, 64 predicted proteins | sample 5561851 | NCBI WGS metagenome assembly JAABUX01 (sample SAMN10711883, study PRJNA513361) | rock metagenome | isolation source: Antarctica rocks | place: Antarctica: Victoria Land, Richard Nunatak red sandstone | collected 2016-01-03
TAATCATGACTGGGTGAACGTCCTGCGCATCTGGGACGGCAGCCTGGGCGTGCCGGGCGCGGTGGCGGGCGGCGCACTGGCCGCGTGGATCTACTGCCGCCGGGCGGGTGTCGCGATCAGCCCGCTTGCCGGTGCGGCCGCGCCCGCGCTGGCGGTGGCCCAGGGCATCGGGAGCTGGGGCGGCTGGTTCGCCCAGAACCTGTACGGGCGGCCATCGGGGCTGCCGTGGGCGGTGGAGATCACGCCGGTGCACCGGCTCACCGGCTATCAGGACTACGCCACGTTCCAGCCCGTCTTCCTGTACGAGTCGCTGTGGGCGGTCGCGATGGCCGTGGCGCTGATCTACGCGCGGCGGCGGCTGGCCGGCGACCGCGTTCTGGCGCTCTATCTCTGCTTGTACGCCATCGGGCGCTTCGGTGCTGAATCCTTGCGGATCGGGCGTTCTTCGCACCTGCTCGGGCTGCGGGTCAACCAGGTGCTGATGATCGCCGGGCTAGCCGCCGCGGCGGCGTACCTGCGGGCGAGCCGGGAAGGTGCCGGCCGGAAACCTGCTGGGCCGCCGGCCAGGGCGGCGGCCCAGCGCCGCGGCCGGGCCGCTCCCGCTCGCGCTGCCGCGCCTGCACCGCCCGTCCCCGCTGCGGCTGTGGCCGCGGTTCAGGGCACGGCTGGGCCGGCCATCCCGGTTCCGGCCCCAGCCATCCCGGTGCCCGCGCCTCCCATCCCGGTGCCCGCGCCTCCCATCCCGGTGACGGCGCTCCCCATACCGGTTACGGCGATGATCCGGCTGAAAGCGGCAGCCGCGGCGGTCGCCGGCGGCCCGGATCCCGCGGCCGGCCCGCGCGACGCAGTCGCCGTCGGCGGCCGCGCCGACCTGCCGGGCACCCGGTAGATTAACTAACGGTCAGCTGCCCGGTGCCAAGCCGGCGCGGCGGACCGGGCCCCGGTAGCCCAACTGGCAGCAGGCGATGGCCTCAAACGCCATACAGTGTGGGTTCGAATCCCACCCGGGGCACGCGATACTGGCCCTTTGCGGCGGATGCTCGTTGGGTGAGCCCTGACCGCCTGCGTGCGGCCCGGCGGCGACAGCAACGCGATGCGGTGGTTCGCCGCGTCATCCGTCAGCCAGGCGCCGTCCGCGGCGTCCGCGCCGTCTGCGCTGGTCAATGGCGCGGGTCGGCTGCGGCTCACTAGCGGCAGAGCTTCGCACGATAAGATCAGCGAGTGAACCAAAAGATCGTGCGGGTCCTAATTGCTGAAGACGAAGCCCTCATCCGGCTGGACCTCAAGGAGATGCTGGAGGAGGAAGGCTACGCCGTCGTCGGCGAGGCCGGCGATGGCGAGTTGGCTGTGCAGCTCGCCGAGCAGCTGCGCCCCGACCTCGTGATCATGGACGTCAAGATGCCGGTGCTGGACGGAATTTCTGCTGCTGAGCGCATCGACGCGCAGAATATCGCCCCGGTCGTGATCCTGACCGCGTTCTCGCAGCGCGACCTGGTCAAGCGGGCAAGCGGCGCGGGCGCGATGGCGTTCCTGGTCAAGCCGTTCACGAAGGCAGACCTCGTGCCTGCCATCGAGATCGCGGTCAGCCGGTTCCAGCAGCTGGCGGCGCTCGAGCACGAGGTCACCGGCCTGCGGGAGCGGCTTGAGGTGCGCAAGCTGCTGGACCGGGCGAAAGGACGGCTGCAGGCGGAGCGGCAGATGTCCGAGGCGGAGTCTTTCCGGTGGATCCAGAAGACCTCCATGGACCGGCGGATGACCATGCGCGCGGTTTCGGAGGAGATCCTGGCCGGCGCTGAGCCCGGCGAGTCAGGCGTCCCCGCCGCGGGCTCAGGCGCCCCCGATGCTCCCGCAGGCGCCCCCGATGCGGCCGCGGCGGATAGTGGCGCGGCAGGAAGTGGCGCGGCGGGCAGTGGCGCGGCCCGGGCTGCCGGGCCGCAGGCCGGCGAAGCGAGCTAACGGGCCGCACGGAACCGGCGGCCGCCCGGAGCGGGCCGCGTCCCTGCAGCGCAAGCAGGCGGGGTCGGACTGCAACGCCCCCGGTACAGGCCTGGCGCCCGCCCGCTTGCCGCCGGCCGCCAGGCCCGCGGGCGCGGACCGGCGGTCAAGAGCTCAGGGAGCCTTTGGCGCCATGTCAGCTTCCCCTGGCCGGCACGTTCTCTACTCGGTGTCCCCGCGCTCTGGTCAACACGGTAGCGACGCGCTGGCGCGCTGCGCAAAGGGGGCGGCCGGTCCTGCGCCGTAATGCGGCAAACATCCGGCCGGCCGGACGGCGGGACGGGGCAGGACGGCAGGACGGGACGGCAGGACGGGACGGGACGGCAGGACACCGCTTGCCGCCCCGGCTACCCGGCAGCGGGTTGCGCGGCGCGGCCGGCGTCCCCGGCTCTCGGCACGCTGTCCCGGAGCAGGCAGCTCAGCCGCGCGGTGCACACGCGGCGGTTCTGATCATCACTGATGATGATCTCGTAAGTAGTCATCGTCCGGCCGCCGTGCAGCAACGTCGCCACGCCGGTGACCAGCCCGCTCGCAGCGCCGCGGTGATGCGTCGCGCTGATCTCGATTCCGACCGTTACCCGGCCCGGCCCGGCGTGCAGCGCCGATCCGAGCGAGCCCAGGGTCTCGGCAAGCACGCACGACGCGCCGCCATGCAGCAGGCCGTACGGCTGGGTGTTGCCGCTCACCGGCATCGTGCCCACGACCCGGCTCGCGGACGCCTCGGTAATCTTGATGTCCATCCGCTCGACCAGCGTGCTGGCGCCGGGACTCGCGAAGGCATCCATTATCTGCCGGACCTGGTCGTCCGCCGCCTGGTCGTTCGTCACCTTGCCGTCTGCCACCTGGTCGTCTGTCACCGGTTACCTCCGCGTTCCTGGCCGGGCCGTGCACGCCACGATGCAGCCTAGACACCGCCGCGCCGAAGTCAGCGCCGTGCCCGCTCTCCGGGGCGGGACCCGGCGGCCGGCTCAGGGTTCCCGCTCGTCCCCGGTCAGCGCACTAGACTTCCCGCGTGCCGACGAAGCAGACTCCCGCGCCCGGCGCTGCCCGGACTGCGGCGCCGCGCCCGGCCGATGCCGGGCCGGCCGGGACTGCCGAAGGGCCGGCCCCGGCCGCTGACCGGTTGCTGCTGCTGGACGGGCATTCCCTGGCATACCGCGCGTTTTTCGCGCTGCCGGCCGAGAACTTCGCGACGACCACCGGCCAGCCGACGAACGCCGTTTACGGCTTCACGGCGATGCTGATTAACGCGCTGCGGGAGGAGAAGCCCACGCATGTCGTGGTGGCATTCGACCGGAGCGAGCCGACCTTCCGGCATGAGCAGTACGTCGAGTACAAAGCCAACCGGCGGGAGACCCCGGCTGATTTCCGCGGCCAGCTGAGCCTGATCTTCGAGGTACTCGACGCGCTCGGCATCGCCCGGATGTCAGTGGCCGGATTCGAGGCGGATGACATCATCGCGACGCTGGCCACCCAGGCCGACAGTGACGGCATGAGCGTCCTGATCGTGACCGGCGACCGGGACGCGCTGCAGCTGGTGAACGACAACGTCACCGTTCTCATGACCAGGCGCGGGATCAGTGACATGACCCGGTTTACCCCGGCGGCGGTGGCCGAGAAGTACAGCCTGACCCCGGCCCAGTACCCCGATTTCGCCGCGCTGCGCGGCGACCCGAGCGACAACCTGCCGAGCATCCCCGGCGTGGGCGAGAAGACCGCGTCCCGGTGGGTGGCCGAGTTCGGCTCCCTGGCGCAGCTCGTTGACCGGATCGGCGAGGTCAAGGGAAAGACCGGGGACAGCCTGCGGGCGCACCTGGCCGACGTGCTGCGTAACCGGCAGCTGACGGAACTGGCCCGTGATGTGCCGCTCGACGCCGCGCCGCGGCAGCTGCGCCCGGCGCCCTGGGACCGGGAGCAGATTCACCAGCTCTTCGACACCCTGCAGTTCCGGGTGCTGCGGGACCGCCTCTACACCACCTTCCCGAACGGGATAACCGGCCCGGCCACCGCTCCCGAAGCGCAGCAGGCCGCAGGTCAGGGCTTTGACGTCGAGCTGGCCCGGCTCGGCCCCGGCGAGGTCGCGGCGTGGCTGTCGGCGCACCGCGGCCCTGGCCGGTACGGCCTGGCAGCGGCCGGCAGCTGGGGCCGCGGCACCGGCGTGCTGGACCGGCTGGCCCTGGCCGCCCCCGACGGGTCAGTGGCGGCCATCGACCCGGCCGCGCTGACCGAGCATGACGACCAGGCGCTGAGCGCCTGGCTGGCTGATCCCGCGACCCCCAAGGCGGTGCACGACGCCAAAGGGCCGATGCACGCGCTGACGGCCCGCGGCCTGCGGCTGCAGGGGCTTACCAGCGACACGGCGCTGGCCGCTTACCTGGCGCTGCCCGGCCAGCGGTCCTTCGATCTCGCGGACCTGTCACTGCGCTACCTGCGGCTGGAGCTGCGCGAGAGCGGCGGCGCGCCGGCCGGCCAGCTCGCGCTGGACCTGCCCGGCGACGACGAAGCGGCCGTGGTACTTGCCCAGCGGGCCGCCGCGACTGCCCGGCTCGCCGACGCGCTGGATGCCGACCTGGCTAACCGGGGCGCCACCGAGCTGCTGGCCCGGGTCGAGCTGCCGCTGGTCGGCGTGCTCGCCGAGATGGAGCAGGCCGGGATCGCGGCCGACGCCGATCACTTCATCGACATGTCGGCCAGCCTCGGCGGCGAGGTCAAGTCGGCTGAGCAGGGCGCGTACGCGGCGACCGGGCACGAGTTCAACCTTGGCTCGCCCAAGCAGCTGCAGGAGGTCCTGTTCGCCGAGCTCGGCCTGCCGAAGACCAAGCGGATCAAGACCGGCTATACCACCGACTCCGAGGCGCTGACGGGCCTGCTCGCGGCCAGCGCTCATCCGGTGCTCGAGCACCTGCTGCGCTACCGGGACGCGGCGAAGCTGAAGAGCATCGTGGACTCGCTGATCCCGATGGCCGGCCAGGACGGCCGCATTCACACCACCTACAACCAGATGATCGCGGCGACCGGGCGGCTCTCGTCGACCGACCCGAACCTGCAGAACATCCCGATCCGGACAGCCGAGGGCCGCCGGATCCGGCAGGGATTCGTGGTTGGCCCCGGCTTTGAGTGCCTGCTGACGGCGGACTACAGCCAGATCGAGCTGCGCATCATGGCGCACCTGTCGGGAGACGAGGCGCTGGCTGCCGCGTTCGGCTCCGGGCACGATTTTCACGCGGCCACCGCCGCCAGCGTGTTCGGCGTGCCGGCCGCCGCGGTGACCGGGGACCTGCGCAGCAAGATCAAGGCGATGAACTACGGCCTGGCCTACGGGCTGTCGGTGTACGGGCTCTCCCAGCAGCTGCGGGTGCCGCCGGACGAGGCCCGCGGCTTCATGGACGAGTACTTCCGGCAGTTCGGCGGGGTCCGCGACTATCTCGGCGACGTCGTCGCCCAGGCCCGCAAGGACGGCTACACCGAGACGATCATGGGTCGCCGGCGGTACCTGCCGGATCTCACGTCGGACAACCGGCAGCGCCGTGAGATGGCTGAGCGGATGGCGCTGAACGCGCCGATTCAGGGCTCCGCGGCCGACATCATCAAGGTCGCGATGCTCGCGGTGCACCGCGAGATCGGCCTGCGCGGCCTTGCGTCCCGGATGCTGCTCCAGGTCCACGACGAGCTGCTGTTCGAGGTCGCCGACGGCGAGCTTGCCCAGCTGACCGCGCTGGTGCGGGACCAGATGGGCGCCGCATTCCAGCTCACCATCCCGCTGGAGGTCTCCATGGGAACCGGCCGGAGCTGGGCCGACGCAGCGCACTGACTGCCCGGCGCTGCTCGCCGGCGGCCTGGCCGGGCGGCGCCGGCGGCCTGGCCAGGCGGCTCCGGCGGCGGATTGGCGGCTGCGGCAGGGGGCCGCAGATTGACCGGTAGGCTGCCCTCTCCTATCCTGGGCATTGCGTTGTGTTCTTTCTGCAGTCCGTCATGGTCAGGCAGCCCGCGGGCCGTCTCACGGCAGGCCGCGGCCAGTCACGCTGGCCAGGCAAGTCCGGCTCACCCCTGGCCGTCCATGGCGAATTCACCCGTGCATGGCGCGCCGTCCACACATCCCTGTCCGTACCCGGAGCCCACCTACACATGACGAGCAGCACCGAGACCACCACCTCGACCCCCAAAGTAGCGGTCAACGACATCGGTTCCGAGGAGGCATTCCTCGCCGCGATCGACGAGACCATCAAGTACTTCAATGACGGCGACATCGTCGAAGGAACTGTTGTCAAGGTCGACCGGGACGAGGTCCTGCTGGACATCGGCTACAAGACCGAAGGCGTTATCCCGTCCCGCGAGCTGTCGATCAAGCATGATGTCGACCCGCACGATGTCGTGAAGACCGGCGAGCACATCGAGGCCCTTGTCCTGCAGAAGGAGGACAAGGAGGGGCGGCTGATCCTCTCCAAGAAGCGGGCCCAGTACGAGCGAGCGTGGGGCACGATCGAGAAGATCAAGGACGAGGACGGCGTTGTCACCGGCACCGTCATCGAGGTCGTCAAGGGCGGCCTGATCCTGGACATCGGCCTGCGCGGCTTCCTCCCGGCTTCCCTGGTGGAAATGCGGCGGGTCCGGGACCTGCAGCCGTACGTGGGCAAGGAGATCGAAGCCAAGATCATCGAGCTGGACAAGAACCGCAACAACGTGGTCCTGTCCCGCCGGGCGTGGCTGGAGCAGACCCAGTCCGAAGTCCGCCAGAACTTCCTCAACACGCTGCAGCGGGGCCAGATCCGCAAGGGCGTCGTCTCTTCCATCGTGAACTTCGGCGCGTTCGTCGACCTGGGCGGCGTGGACGGCCTGGTGCACGTGTCCGAGCTGTCGTGGAAGCACATCGATCACCCGGGCGAGGTCGTCGAGGTGGGCCAGGAGGTCACCGTCGAGGTTCTCGACGTGGACATGGACCGCGAGCGGGTTTCGCTGTCACTGAAGTCGACGCAGGAAGATCCCTGGCAGCAGTTCGCCCGGATGCACCAGATCGGCCAGGTCGTGCCCGGCCGGGTTACCAAGCTGGTGCCGTTCGGGGCTTTCGTCCGGGTAGAAGAGGGCATCGAGGGCCTGGTGCACATCTCGGAGCTGGCCGACCGCCATGTCGAGATTCCGGAGCAGGTCGTGCAGGTTGGCGACGAGATCTTCGTGAAGATCATCGACATCGACCTGGACCGGCGCCGGATCAGCCTGTCACTCAAGCAGGCCAGTGAGGGCGCGATCGGCGAGGCACTCGGCGGCGGCGAGGACTTCGACCCGACGCTGTACGGCATGCCGGCTACCTATGACGAGCAGGGCAACTACATCTATCCCGACGGCTTCGACCCCGAGTCGGGCGAGTGGCTCGAAGGATACGACACTCAGCGGGAGGAGTGGGAGCGCCAGTACGCCGAGGCTCGCTCCCGGTTCGAGGCGCACCGCCAGCAGGTCACCGACTCGCGCAACAAGGCTACTGCGGCCGAGGAGGCCGCCGCCCCTGGCGACGCTGACGGCAGCGGCGACGATGCCGGCAACGCCGACGGTGACAGCGGCAGTGACAGTGGCAGTGACAGCGGGAGCAACGGCGGCCCGGTCGCCTCCGCTCGCCCGCCGGAGCCGGCGGCCACCGGCACGCTGGCCTCGGACGCAGCCCTGGCCGCGCTGCGCGACAAGCTGTCGGGCGGCCAGAGCTGACCACCCGGTTCTGCCGTTTCCTGATCGCCGCGAGCCCGCCGCGCTGCAAGCGGCGGGCTCGCGGCGATTGCGTTCGCGCGCCGAAACGGTCCTGGCGGTACCTGCCGCCAGGACCTGCGGCAGGTACCGGCCCGGCGGCAGGTACCGGCCCGGCGGCAGGTACCGGCCCGGCGGCAGGTACCGGCCCGGCGGAGGGGAGCTGAGGTGCTGCGGGTGGGCCTGACCGGCGGAATCGGCGCCGGCAAGAGCGAGGTTGCCCGGCGGCTGTCCGCGCACGGCGCCGTTGTGATCGACGCCGACGTCATCGCCAGGGAGGTGGTCGCGGCAGGGACTCCCGGCCTGGCGCAGGTCACCGAGGCATTCGGCCCGGCGGTGCTGCATGCCGACGGGAACCTGGACCGGACGGCGCTCGGCGAGGTGATCTTCGCCGACCCGCAGCTGCGGGCGCGGCTGAACGCGATCATTCACCCGCCGATCGCGGCCAGGATGCGCGAGCTGGAAGCTGCTGCGGGCGACGCCGCGATCGTCGTCCACGACGTGCCGCTGATCGCCGAGAACAACCTGGCGGCGTCCTACGACCTCGTGGTCGTCGCCGACGTGCCGCCGCGGATTCAGCTGGACCGCCTGATCCGGCACCGGGGAATGAGCCGCGACCAGGCCGGGGCCCGGATGGCGGCCCAGGCCAGCCGGGACGAGCGGCTGGCTATCGCGGACATCGTGATCGACAATTCCGGCTCGCTGGCCGAGCTTGACCGCGAGGTCGGCGAGCTGTGGGCACAACTGCGACGGCGCGCGGCCGCGCCGTCACCCTGACGCGCGATCTACAGTGGTTACCGGGGAACAGTGCGCCCCGGGGCAGTGGTTACCGGGGAACAGTGGTTAGCCGGGAACAGTGCGCCTGGGCCCCGTTCCACGACAGTGCACCCGGCCAGGAAGCTGACCGGGCCGGAGGGGAGACAGCATGCGCCCCGTGAGTGACCTGCAGCGCCGGCTGGCGCCATTTGAGGTTGTCACGGAAATGATTCCCGCGGGTGACCAGCCGCAGGCCATCGCCCAGATGGAGAAGCGGATCGCCGGCGGGGACCGCGACACCGTCCTGCTGGGCGCGACCGGTACCGGAAAGACGGCGACCGTCGCGTGGCTGGCCGAGCGCCTGCAGCGGCCGACGCTGGTGATGCTGCCCAACAAGACCCTGGCCGCGCAGTTCGCCAACGAGCTGCGCGAGATGCTGCCCCGCAACGCGGTGGAGTACTTTGTCTCCTACTACGACTACTACCAGCCTGAGGCCTACGTCCCGCAGACCGATACGTTCATCGAGAAAGACTCCTCGATCAACGACGAGGTGGAGCGGCTGCGGCACTCGGCGACGAACTCGCTGCTGACCCGCCGGGATACCATCGTGGTCGCGTCGGTGTCGTGCATCTACGGCCTGGGCACCCCGCAGGAGTACGTCGACCGGATGCTCCGGCTGCGGACCGGCGGCAAGATCGAGCGGGACGCCCTGCTGCGCAAGCTGGTGGGCATGCAGTACGCGCGCAACGACCTGGCGTTCACCCGCGGCACGTTCCGGGTCCGTGGTGACACCATCGAGATCATCCCGGTGTACGAGGAGCTGGCCGTCCGGATCGAGATGTTCGGCGACGAAGTTGAGCGGCTGATGACCCTGCATCCGCTGACCGGCGAGGTGATCAGCGAGGACGACGAGCTGTATGTCTTCCCGGCCTCGCACTACGTCGCGGGCCCGGAGCGGATGGAGCGCGCCGTCGCCGGCATTGAGGCCGAGCTGGAGCAGCGGCTGGCCGAGCTGGACCGGGCCGGCAAGCTGCTGGAGGCGCAGCGGCTGCGGATGCGGACCACCTATGACCTGGAGATGATGCGGCAGGTGGGCAGCTGCTCGGGCATCGAGAACTACTCCCGGCACATTGACGGCCGGGCCCAGGGCAGCCCGCCGAACACCCTGCTGGACTACTTCCCCGAGGATTTCCTGCTGGTCGTCGACGAGTCGCACAGCACGGTGCCGCAGATCGGCGCGATGTACGAGGGTGACGTGTCGCGCAAGCGGGTGCTGGTCGAGCACGGTTTCCGGTTGCCGAGCGCCATCGACAACCGGCCGCTGACCTGGGAGGAATTCGGCGACCGGATCGGCCAGACGCTGTACCTGTCGGCCACGCCGGGGCCGTACGAGCTGCAGAAGGTCGGCGGTGACGTGGTCGAGCAGGTAATCCGGCCGACCGGGCTGATCGACCCGGAAGTCATCGTGAAGCCCACCAAGGGCCAGATTGACGACCTGGTGCACCAGATCAGGGAACGGGCCGAGCGGGACGAGCGGGTGCTGATCACCACGCTCACCAAGAAGATGTCCGAGGACCTGACCGACTACCTGCTGGAATTGGGCATCCGGGCCCGGTACTTGCACAGCGAGGTGGACACGCTGCGCCGGGTCGAGTTGCTCCGGGAGCTGCGGATGGGCGACTACGACGTCCTGGTCGGGATCAACTTGCTCCGCGAGGGCCTGGACCTGCCCGAAGTGTCGCTGGTGGCGATCCTGGACGCGGACAAGGAGGGTTTCCTGCGGTCCGGCACGTCGCTGATCCAGACCATCGGCCGGGCGGCGCGGAACGTGTCCGGCCAGGTGCACATGTACGCCGACAAGATTACGCCGTCCATGCGGCGCGCGATCGACGAGACGAACAGGCGCCGGGACCGGCAGATCGCCTACAACACCGAACGCGGCCTCGACCCGCAGCCGCTGCGCAAGCGGATCGCCGACATCCTCGATCAGCTGGCGCGCGAGGACGCGGACACCGAGCAGCTGCTCGGCGGCGCCGGGCGGCAGCAGAGCCGCGGCAAGGCGCCAGTGCCAGGCCTGTCGTCGCGGGCCAGGGCGGCCGCCGCCGGAGCCGGCGGCCGGAAGCTGGACGGCGGCCCCGGCGGCGGCCCGCCCCGCGACGACCTAGTCACGCTCATCACCGAGCTCACTGACCAGATGCACACGGCTGCTGCTGAGCTGCAGTTCGAGGTCGCCGCCCGGTACCGCGATGAGATCAAGGACCTCAAGCACGAGCTCCGCGGCATGCAGGCCGCCGGCGTCTAGCCACCCCGGCACCCCCGGCCACCCCAGGCGTCCTTGCCGCCATGGCACCCCAGGCGTCCCGCGGGGCACCCTTTCGCCGCCCCGGGCGCGCCTGGGGCCACCCTGCAACCCGTTCGATGTGCCATTGAGCGGGTTGGGTGCCGTTCGATGTGCCATCGAGCGGGTTGGCGGCGGTGCCCCCGCGCGGGCAGCCGCCGGATGGCGACTCCAGCCGGAGGTAAAAGCCCTGGATGCCAAAATTTTCCGGGCCGGCTGCCGCGAATCCCGCGGAACCGCGCGGGCTGCCCGCGTCCAAGTTCCGGCGGCAACCACGGGCGGCGAGCGCTCTGGACGAAGGCAGGCGGCAATGATGAGATTGAGGCCAGTGGACAGCTTCGCGGCACCGGCGGGCCGGCGGCGGGACCCAGGCCGCGAGCGCCCCCCGGCCAGAGGCCAGCCGGGCCCGGGCCAGTCCGGCGGGGCGGCGCCGGGGGCGCCGCAGCTGGCGCTGTGCGCTGACCCGGTGGGTGGTCAGCCAGGTCTCGATTGCATGGTCATCGCGGCGCGGCGCGGCCCCGGACAAGCGCCGCCGAGCCCGGAGCCGCGCTGCCCGTCGGGCCGGGAGGGACCGATGGCAGCAGGACGGCTGAGAAGTTGACGTCGGGGATATCCATGATGTTGTGATCCGCGGCGGGGCCGTCTGCTGTCTGCGGGTAGAAGAAGAACGGCCGGGCGGCATACGTGGTGGCGTCCACCGCATAGCTGTAGAGCAGGGCCCCGGCCAGTAGCCGCATCCCGCCGGGCAGCCAGAGGATCCAGCCTGCGTCCTCTTGCGTCACCAGTCGCGCCGCCGGGACCACCCGCACCGCGCCGGTGCGGGTGGTCACGATCGCAAGAACGGAGTTGTTGGCGCAGCAGGATGAGTTGATACTTGTGGTCCGCTCGAAGACCGCCAGGCGCGTCCCGTCGGGCGAGAATGCAGCGCCCTGGGCGAAACCGTACGGCACCGGGCTGCGGGCCGTCACGGTCGTGCGGGCAGCGGTGTTGGTGATCTCGATCGGGCAGTTGCTAGACGTGCATGAGGCCGGTCCCCAGGCAATAAGGCTGTAGCGGCCGCCCGGCGCCGTATAGGCGCCGACAGCAACCGCGCCGCTGGCCACGAGCGTCACCTTTCCCGTCGCCGGATCCCAGGCGGCGAGGTTCCAGGGGCTGCGGGAAGGCCCGTCGGGATGCGAGCTGACGAGGATACCGGCCCCTCCGACGCCAGCGGTGACCTCGCCCGCCACCTCCGGCGCCACGTACCAGCCGGCTGGCGTCCGGAGACGCCGCAGGAACCCTCGGCCGCTAGCGCGCAGCTCGACCAGGCTCGTGCTGGTCCGCTCGACGTACGCGTGCCGTCCGTCGGCTGACGGGAAGACGCCTGCTCCGGGTCCCAGGCGCAGGGTCTTGCCGGTCGCGGGGTCGAATTCCAAGATGACCGTCGGGCCGGCCCCGTAGATCCGGCCGCCGGCCTGGACGAGCCAGCCAGCCCCGGCCCACGCCGGGATGGTCCCGGTCACGCGCTGGGCGAGCGTAGCCGTGTCGCCGGTGTGCAGCTGCCCGCTGTAGTCCACCCAGGCAACCGTCGCGGGCGGCAGCGAGAAGCCCGGCTGGCGGTGCGCGGCCGCAGGCAGGCGCGTGGCACGGGTCGGGCCGGGCCGAGGCGGATGCGACCAGGCGCCGCTGCTCACGGCAACTGCCAGGCCGGCCAGGAGGAGGCTGACCACCCCGGCGGCCAGGCGCCGCCGAAAGCGGCGCCGGCGGGCTTCAGCGAACAGCACCTGGACCTGCGCGGCGTCCGGCAGCTCGTGGCTTGGCGGGGCGATCAAGCGGCTCACCTCGGCTCTTGCCCAGTTCTCACTATGGATCTACTATGGCTAGTACCATGCTGGATGTCAACCTCGACCGCTCTGGTTCGCGCCCGCTGCACGAGCAGGTCGCGGCGCGGATCCGGCGCGCCATTGCGGACGGCGAGGCCAGGCCGGGCGAGCGGCTCCCGCTGGCGAAGGACCTCGCCGCAGTGCTCGGCGTGAACAAGAACACCGTGCTCCGCGCACTGCACCTGCTCCGGGACGAGGGCCTGCTGGAGTTCCGCCGCGGCAGGGGCATCACGGTAGCCGGGACACTGCAGCGAGGCGCGGTCCTGGACCAGGCCAGGAGCCTGGTCCAGTTCGCCTGCCGGCACGGCTACGGCCGTGAGGAACTCATCGAGATGATCCGTGACCTGCCTCAGGACGCCTAAGCTCCGGCCCGGGAGTTGCGTGGCCTGACCTCCCGGCGCGGCGGCGGGCAGGCCCTGGCCTGGCGCCGTGTTTGCAAACCGTGTCGGATATCCGTCGGATGCAATACGACTCAGTGTGGTGCACTGGCGGATCCGCCTGCGTCGTGTTCGACGTGGCGGTCGTGGTGGCCGCCGTTCTAGCCCCGGCGTTCGCTGCCGGCCTGGTCACTGGCTTGCCGCGCGGGACTATCCCCGGTCAGTATGCGGCTGAGCGCGCTGTCGAACTGGCCGGCCGCGGTGGTCAGGCCGTGGAGGACGCGTGGGCTTCTGCCTGTTCCGGGCTGGCCAGCCCGGGGGCCTGGGCGAGGTCGCGGATCCGGTCCTGTCACCGAGCTCACTGACCAGATGCACACGGCTGCTGCTGAGCTGCAGTTTGCAGTCGCCGCCCGGTACCGCGATAAGATCAAGGACCTCAAGCACGAGCTCCGCGGCATGCAAGCCGCCGGCGTCTAGCTCACCCCCGGCACCCCCGGCACACCAGACGTCCCTGCCGCCCGGGGCACCCGCCATCCGGGGCCATTCGATGTGCCATCGAGCGGGTTGGGTGCCGTTCGATGTGCCATCGAGCGGGTTGGCGGCGGTGCCGCCGCGCGGGCAGCCGCCGGATGGCGACTCCAGCCGGAGGCAAGAAGCCCTGGATGCCAAAAATTTTCCGGGCCGGCTGCCGCGAATCCCGCGGAACCGCGCGCGGGCTGCCCGCGTCCAAGTTCCGGCGGCAACCACGGGCGGCGAGCGCTCTGGACGAAGGCAGGCGGCAATGATGAGATTGAGGCCACGGGACAGCTTCGCGGCACCGGCGGGCCGGCGGCGGGCGGCGGGGATAGTGCTCGGCGGCGTGGCGGCCGTCTGGATCGGGGTGGCCGGCTGCGGAAGCGCGGGCGTCACCACGGCTAGCCCGGCGGCCGGCGCCGGGACCCCGGCCGCGAGCGCCCCCCCGGCCGGAGGCCAGCCGGGCCGGGGCCAGTCCGGCGGGGCGACGCCGGGGGCGCCGCAGCTGGCGCTGTGCGCTGACCCGGCGGCGGTCAGCCAGGTCTCGATTGCGCGGACGGCGGTCCCGCGGCAGATCCAGCCGCTGAAGACCCTGCTGCCCGCGCAGGTCACGCTCGTGACCGGCGGCGGTGCCCGGGTTCTTGGCCGCGCAGTCTGCGCGCTGCCGAGAATGCCGCCCGGCGTCCTGCACTGCCCGGCCTCGTTCTTCGCCCACATCACGCTGACTTTCACTGCAGCCGGCCGCCGGTTGCCGGACGTGACCATCCAGGCCGCCGGCTGCCAGGATGTCACCGGTCTGGGCCCGGTTCGCTGGGTGGCGCGGACGCCCGCGTTCTGGATCGCGCTGGCCCGCGCGGCTGGCGTCACCGGCCCGGTGCAGCCGCCGGGTGGCGGCGCGGCGGGAGCCGCGAAAGCAGGTTGACCCCGGCCGCTGGCGTAGGGTCGGTGTCATGCTGGCGAGCCTGATCGCCGCCCTGGTATCGGCGTTTTGCTACGGTACGGCCTCCGTCTTGCAGGCTGTGGCGGTCCGGTCAGCCGGGCACCCTGCCCCGCCCGGCGCTGCGGCGGAGACTGATGCGCGCGGGGCCGGGGTCGACCCGGGCCTTATCGTGCGGCTGCTCGGTCAGTGGCCGTTCGTGGCGAGCCTGGTCATTGACCTGGTCGGCTTCATGGCCCAGCTGGTGGCGCTGTCCCGGCTGCCGCTCTTCGCCGTGCAGGCCATCATCGCGTCCAGCCTGGCGGTGACCGCCGTCTTCGCCGCCTGGCTGATGCATGTCACCCTGGCCTGGCGGGAGTGGCTCGCGGTGACCGGGGTGGTAGCCGGCGTGGGCATGCTGGGATCCTCGGCCGGCCCCGAGGGCGCGGCTCAGGTCGGCGTGGCGTTCCATCTGGCCCTCATTTTCGCGGTGGCCGGCGTCGCCGTGGCCGGCCTGGTGGCCGCCCGGCTGCCGGGCCGGCTGCGCACCCCGACGCTGGGCGCAGCGGCGGGACTGGGGTACGCGGTGCTCGCCATCTCCGCCCGGATTCTGCCCGGTTTCACGGTGCATCAGCTCATCCGGGACCCGGCTGCCTACACGCTCGCCGCGGCCGGGATCGTGTCCTTCATGCTGTACGCCGCCGCGCTGGACGGCGGCAGCGTGACGGTGGCGACCGCCGCGGTGGTGCTGGCCGAGACCGCGCCCCCCGCGCTGGTGGGCGTGCTGCTGCTCGGCGATCAGACCCGCCGCGGCCTGGGCGGCGTGGCCGTCGCCGGATTCCTGCTCGCCGTGCTCAGCGCGGTAGCGCTGGCAAGGTTCGGCGAAGCCGGCCAGCACGAGGGGGGCGACGGCGGCGGGCAGCGGGACCTGAGGGCGCCGGCGGAGCTCCCGGCCGGCCGGCTGGGTTCCGAGTCCGGCGACGGCGCTCGCTAGCCGGGCCCGGACTGGCCGGCGATTTTATTTTCGCGTCGGTGTTCGTGCATGTCACCGCGGGCCGGGCGGTAATCTGAGAGCCCGTGGACCGGCGGGTAAGCCGCTGGCATTCACCACGGGAGCCTGATTGTGGCGACGCCACCGCAGATAGCACGGCCTGTTTCCACCCGGCACCTCTTCGTCACCGGGGGAGTAGCCTCCAGCCTCGGCAAGGGCCTGACCGCCTCCAGCCTGGGCCGCCTGCTGACGATGCGGGGCCTGCGGGTCAGCATGCAGAAGCTTGACCCGTACCTGAACGTCGACCCTGGCACCATGAACCCGTTCCAGCACGGCGAGGTTTTCGTCACCGATGACGGCACCGAGACCGATCTGGACGTCGGGCATTACGAGCGGTTCCTCGATACCCGGCTGCCCGGCTCCGCGAACGTGACCACCGGCCAGATCTACTCCAGCGTGATCGCCAAGGAACGCCGCGGCGACTACCTGGGCGACACCGTGCAGGTGATCCCGCACATCACCAACGAGATCAAGGCACGCATCCGGCAGATGGCCGGACCGGACGTGGACGTGGTGATCACCGAGGTCGGCGGCACCGTCGGCGATATCGAGTCGCTGCCGTTCCTGGAGGCGATCCGGCAGATCCGGCACGAGATCGGCCGGGACCGCTGTTTCTTCCTGCACGTGTCCCTGCTGCCCTACATCGGGCCGTCCGGCGAGCTGAAGACCAAGCCCACCCAACATTCGGTGGCCGCGCTGCGCAGCATCGGCATCCAGCCGGACGCCATCGTCTGCCGGTCGGACCGGCCGATCAGCGACGGGATCAAGCGCAAGGTCAGCCTGATGTGCGACGTGGACGAGGAAGCCGTCGTCTCCGCGCCGGACGCCCCGTCGATCTACGACATCCCCAAGGTCCTGCACGCCGAGGGCCTGGACGCCTATGTGGTACGGCGGCTCGGGCTCGCGTTCCGGGACGTGGACTGGACGCTGTGGGATGAGTTGCTGCGCCGGGTGCACCGCCCGGCCAAGAGCGTGACCATCGCGCTGGTCGGCAAGTACGTGGACCTTCCGGACGCCTACCTGTCGCCGGCCGAGGCGCTGCGGGCCGGCGGGTTCGGCAACGACGCGCGTGTCACTATCCGCTGGGTCATCAGCGACGACTGCCAGACGCCCGAAGGGGCTGCCCGGCAGCTCGGCGACGTGGACGGCGTGCTGGTGCCGGGCGGATTCGGGGTGCGCGGGATTGAGGGCAAGATCGGCGCGGTCCGCCATGCCCGCACGCACAAGATCCCCATCCTGGGGCTGTGCCTCGGCTTGCAGTGCATGGCCATCGAGGTGGGCCGGGACTTGGCCGGGCTGGCGGGCGCGGACAGCGCCGAGTTCGACGCCGGCGCCGCTGATCCCGTCATCGCCACCATGGCCGACCAGCAGGACGTGGTCGCCGGGGAGCGGGACATGGGCGGCACCATGCGGCTCGGCCTGTACCCGGCGGTGCTCGCCGACGGCAGCCTGGTCCGCGAGCTGTACGGAGCGCCGGTCGTGCAGGAACGGCACCGGCACCGGTACGAGGTCAACAACGCCTACCGGGAGGTGCTCGAGCAGGCCGGGCTGATCTGCTCCGGGCTGTCCCCGGACGGGCGCCTGGTGGAGTTCGTCGAGCTGGACCGGGCCGTGCACCCGTTTTTCGTCGCGACGCAGGCGCACCCGGAGTTCCTGTCCCGGCCGGACCGGCCGCACCCGCTGTTCAGCGGCCTGATCACGGCCGCGCTCGAGCGGTCCGAGGCCGTGTCGGCGGGGGCGCGGGCACTGGCGGCCGCGGGGCCTGACGGTGCGCTGTCTGCAATCGGGTTGCCGGCCGGGCCGCGGCCGGCCGCAGGCGCGTGAACACACGGCCGCCGGAGGGCGGCGGTGGCGGTGCGGGCGGTGGCGGTGCGGGCGGCGTCAGGGACGCGGTCGCGCACTGGCCGGTAACCGCATCGGTGCAGCTGGCCCGCGGCAACCTGGTGACGCTGCGGCGCGACACCGTGCAGATGCCCGACGGCGAGCAGGCCGACCGGGAAATCGTCGAGCATCCCGGTGCGGTAGCGGTACTCGCACTGGACCAAGCGCAGCACGTACTGCTGATCCGGCAGTACCGGCACGCGGTCAGCCGGCTGCTGTGGGAGATACCGGCCGGACTGCGTGACGTGGCCGGCGAGCCGCTGCTGGCGACCGCGCAGCGCGAACTGCTGGAGGAAGCCGGCTACCGGGCCGGGGACTGGCGGGTGCTCGCCGACGTTTTCACATCGCCGGGCGTCAGCACCGAGCGGCTGCGGATTTTCCTGGCCCGCGACCTGACCGCAGTTCCGGCGGCAGAGCAGACGTTCGTCCGCGAGCACGAGGAAGCCCAGCTGGTGCCGGACTGGATACCGCTGGCGGCGGCCGCTACCCGGGTTACGGCCGGTCAGCTGCACAACGGCGTGACCGCAGTCGGTATCTTGTCGGCATATGCCGCCCGGGAAAGTGATTTCCGCGAACTGCGGGCTGCCGACGCGGCCGAAGACTGAAGGCCGCGGCCGGGGGCCGGCCAGTCCGGCCCGGCACTGCGGCCCGGCGCTGCGGACCGGCAGGAGTTCAGGCAAGACCGGTCGAGCCCGGCGACGAGGCCGTGCAGCCGGGATACAGAAGGGCTGGGCGCCATGAAGGTCGGGGTTCCGAAGGAAGTCAAGAATCATGAGTACCGGGTGGCCATCACCCCGGCCGGCGTGCATGAACTGGGCCGGGACGGCCATCAGGTCTACGTCCAGCAGGACGCCGGCGCGGGCTCCTCGATCCCGGACCGGGATTTCACTGCGGCCGGCGCGCAGATCCTCCCGGCTGCCGACGACATCTGGCAGGCCGCGGACCTGATCCTCAAGGTCAAGGAGCCAGTCGCCGAGGAATATCCCCGCATGCGCAAGGACCAGATCCTGTTTACCTACCTGCACCTGGCCGCGTCCCGGCCGTGCACCAGCGCCCTGATCGAGTCGGGCATCACTGCCATCGCGTATGAGACCGTGCAGCTGCCTGACGGCTCGCTGCCGCTGCTGGCGCCGATGTCTGAGGTGGCCGGCCGGATGGCGCCTCAGGTCGGGGCACATCACCTGCAGCGCGACGGCGGCGGCCGCGGTGTCCTGATGGGCGGTGTTTCCGGGGTTTACGCCGCGAAAGTCGTCGTGCTCGGCGCCGGGGTTTCCGGGATGAGCTCCGCTGCGATCGCGCTCGGCATGCAGGCGGAAGTGCTGCTGGTGGACAAGAATATTGCCAGGCTCCGCGCCGCTGACGCCATCTACCAGGGGCACTGCCAGACAGTGGCATCCAACGCCTACGAGATCGAGCGCGCGGTCATCGACGCTGACCTGGTGATCGGAGCGGTGCTGGTGCCCGGCGCCCGGGCACCCAAGCTGATTTCCCATGACCTTGTCGCCCGGATGAAGGCAGGCGCGGTCCTCGTCGACATTGCGATCGACCAGGGCGGCTGCTTCGAGGACTCCCGGCCGACGACGCACGCGGAGCCGACCTACCGGGTGCATGAGACGGTGTTTTACTGCGTGGCTAACATGCCCGGCGCGGTACCGCACACCTCGACGTACGCGCTGACCAACGTGACGCTGCCGTACGCCATCGAGATCGCCGGCCGCGGCTGGCGCGAGGCGCTGCGGGCCGATCCGTCGTTCGCGCCGGGCCTGAACGTGCACGACGGCGCGATTACCTGCCAGCCGGTCGCCGAGGCGCACGCGCTGCCCTGGACACCGGTTGCCGAGGTGCTCGGCTGACCACCGTTTCCGCGGCGGTCCGCCGCTATCTCGATCACCTGACGGTGGAACGCGGACTGTCCGCCCACACGCTGCAGGCCTACCGGCACGACCTGGAGCGCTACGCGGCTGCCCTGGACGCCCGCGGCACTGCGCAGGTCAGCGCGGTGACGGCGGCGCACGTCGGTGAGTACCTGGCCAGCCTGCGCGAAGGCGACGCGGAGCATCCGCCGCTGGCGGCGAGCTCGGCCGGGCGCGCCATCACCGCGGTGCGCGGCCTGCACGCGTTCGCGCTCGCTGACGGGCTAGCCGCGGCTGACCCGGCCCGCGGAATCAGGCCGCCCGCGCCGCCGCGGCGGCTGCCGCGGGCGATCGGTGTGCCCGAGGTCGAGCGGCTGCTGGCCGCGGCGTGCGGCGAGCAGGCGGCGGCGCAGACAGCAGCCCAGCTTCGCGACCGGGCGCTGCTGGAGCTGCTCTACGGCACGGGCGCGCGCATCTCCGAGGCCGTCGGCCTGGATGTGGACGACCTCGACCTGGCCAGCCCGGCCACTGCGGCAACGCCGCCGGGGCCGCTCCGGGTGGCCGCCGCGATCCGGCTGTCCGGCAAGGGCGGCAAACAGCGGATCGTGCCCGTCGGCAGTTACGCGCGGGCCGCCGCCGAGGCCTACCTGGTCCGGGGCCGGCCAGCGCTGGCAGCGGCCGGCCGCCGGGGCACGAGCAGCCCGGCGGTCTTCCTGAACGCCCGCGGCGGCCGGCTCACCCGGCAGGGTGCGTGGGGCGTGCTGCAGGCGGCAGCGGACCGGGCCGGGCTGACCGGCGTTTCCCCGCACACGCTGCGGCATTGCTTCGCGACGCACCTGCTGGACGGGGGCGCCGACGTCCGGGTCGTGCAGGAACTGCTCGGGCATGCGTCCGTGACGACCACCCAGGTCTACACCCTGGTCACCGTGGACAAGCTGCGGGAGGTTTACGCGGCCGCGCACCCGCGGGCGCTCGGCTAGCAGCCGGCCGTGCTAGCTGCGCGCCGGGCTAGCTGCCCGCCCGGCGTGCCCCGGCAGTCCGGCGATCGGGCTTACCTGGGCAGCCGGTCACCCTGTCCCTATCCGTGTCCCTATCGCGCACTGCCCGCCATTTCACGGCAAACCATATTCTGGGGCCGCGGGCCGGTGAGTCGCCTTGCTGTGCCAGCAGGCAGGCCCTAGAGTCCGGGTTCAGCGGACGTATTCCGGCGGCCGCCGGGGGAGGTGCAGACTTGACAACGTCCCGGACGTTGGAGATCAAGTCCGGCGTGTTTGGCCCCACTGGCCGGCCACTCCCGGTCTTCCCCGATCCTGAGCCGATCCTGGTGCACGGCCCCGCGCGGATCGCGGCGGTGTGCAATCAGAAGGGCGGAGTCGGAAAGACGACCACGACCATTAACCTGGGCGCGGCACTCGCCGAGCAGGGCCGCCGGGTGCTGCTGGTGGATTTCGACCCGCAGGGCGCGCTGTCGGTAGGTCTCGGCATCCAGCCGCACGAGCTGGACGCCACGATCTACAACCTGCTGATGCAGCCGGGCATGCCGGTCACCGAGGTCATCATCCCGACCCGGGTCGAGGGCATGGACCTGCTGCCCAGCAACATCGACCTGTCCGGTGCTGAGGTGCAGCTTGTGCACGAGGTTGGCCGGGAATTCGTGCTGAGCAGGGTTCTGCAGCCGGTGGTCCCGGACTACGACGTGATCCTGATCGACTGCCAGCCGTCCCTCGGCCTGCTCACTGTCAACGCTCTGGCCTGCGCGGACGGCGTGATAGTGCCGCTGGAATGCGAGTATTTCGCGATGCGCGGCGTGGCCTTGCTGATGGAGACGATCGAGAAGGTATCCAACCGGATCAGTCCCAAGCTGGCGCTCGACGGGCTGCTCGCGACAATGTATGACTCCCGGACGCTGCACACACGCGAAGTCCTGAGCGGCGTGGTCGCCGGCTTCGGTGACAAGGTTTTTCATACGGTTATCAGCCGCACGGTACGGTTCCCGGACGCTACAGTTGCCGGTGAGCCCATTACCCGGTTCGACCCGCTGTCGAACGGTGCAGGCTCGTACCGCGAGCTCGCCAAGGAGGTACTGGCCCGGTGGCGCCAGGACGTTCCGGTAGGCGTTCGAGGCGGGTAAGCCTGCCCGGAGTCGCTGAGCTCCTCCGGTCGACTGCGCGCCCTCCCGATACGGGGGTCCAGCGCCCGGCGAGCGGCCGGGAGCGGCACACCCAGAAGATCACGGTCTATCTTTCGGTCGGCGAGCTGCTCGACCTAGAGCGGGCCCGGCTGGCGCTGCGGTCCTACGGGATCGCCGCTGACCGCGGCCGGATCGTCCGTGAGGCCCTTGCCGTGCTGCTCGCCGACCTGGAAGCGCAGGCGGCCGACAGTCTCGTCGCACGACGGCTGCGCCAGGACACGTGAGCGGCAGCGCCAGGCGGCCCGGCTGCCAGGCTCCCCGGCCGGCAGCATGACCCGGACGGCCGCCAGGATCAGATAACGTCGGTGACCACGGCGGCAGGCGCCGCGGGCGGCAGCAGCGGCGGGCAGGCAAATGACCAGCGTGGTTACCGGCGTGACAGGCGACGGCGCGCAGACCCGGCCGCCCGGCAGTTTCGAGGTGCATCTCGACGTCTTCGAGGGCCCCTTTGACCTGCTGCTGGCACTCATCTCGAAGCATAAGCTGGATATCACCGAGATCGCACTGTCCAGGGTCACCGATGAGTTCATCAGCCATATCCGCGCGCTGGCGGACGCCTGGGACCTGGACCAGGCAAGCTACTTCCTGGTCGTCGCCGCCACCCTGCTGGACCTCAAAGCGGCCCGGCTGCTGCCGGCCGGCGAGGTGGACGACGAGGAAGACCTCGCGCTGCTGGAAGCCAGGGACCTGCTGTTCGCCCGGCTGCTGCAGTACCGGGCCTACAAGGAAGTAGCCGCCGTGCTGGCCAGCCAGATGACGATCCAGGGCCGCAGGCACCCGCGTCGGGTGGCAATGGAACAGCGGTTCGCCCAGCTGCTGCCCCAGGTGCTGCTCGGCCTCGGCGCAGCGGAATTCGCCGCCATAGCGGCGCGGACGCTGGCGCCGAAACGGGCTCCGGAGGTCTCCACCGCGCACCTGCACGTGGCCAGGACCACAGTTCGCGAGCAAATGGCGATCCTCGCCGATCAGCTTGGCCGCCTGGGCAAGATGACTTTCCGGCAGCTTGCCGCCGACTGCGCGGACACCTACGAGGTGGTGGCCCGCTTCCTGGCCGTTCTCGAGCTCTACCGGGACGGTCGCGTGTGGCTTGACCAGGTGGCCCAGCTCGGCGAGCTGCACGTGTCCTGGAGCGCTCAGGCTGGCCCCGGCGGCGACGCCCGCGACGGCGCGCCAGCCGGGCACCGGCCGGAGGGGCAGCTAGTCAGCCGTAATGACCTGCAGACCCGCAGTGAGCGCGGGCCGCGGGCGGCAGCGCTAGAGGAAGTCGAGTAGGCCATGGCACCGGTAGCGCAGGCAGCAGACGCGGGCGGCACGGAACTGGCAGGCGGCACGGAACTGGCGGGCGGCACGGAACTGGCGGGCGAAACGGGGCCGGCTGGCGAAACGGGGCCGGCTGACAGCACCGGGCGGCCGGACCTGGCCGCCAGCATGGAGGCCATCCTGCTGGTGGCCGATGAGCCGGTTCCCGAGGTCGCGCTCGCTCAGGTGCTGGAGCGGCCCCGCGGCGAGATTGCCGCTGTGCTGAGCACGCTCGCCGCTTCCTACACCAGCCAGGGCCGGGGCTTTGACCTGCGAAAGGTGGCCGGCGGCTGGCGGTATTATTCCCGTGAGCAGTACGCGCCGGTCGTCGAGCGGTTCGTCAGCGACAGCCAGGAGGTCCGGCTGACGCAGGCGGCGCTGGAAACGCTCGCGGTGGTCGCCTACCGTCAGCCGGTCAGCCGGTCACGGGTCGCCGCGGTGCGCGGCGTGAACTGCGACGGCGTGCTGCGCACGCTGATGCTGCGCGGGCTGGTGGAGGAAGCGGGCGCCGACCCTGACTCCGGCGCCCTCACGTTCCGGACCTCCGGCTACTTCCTGGAGCGGCTGGGCCTGGACAGTCTCGATGAGCTGCCGGAGCTGGCGCCGTTCCTGCCCGATGACATCGACGAGGAACAGGACACCGGTTCATGACTATGCGCGGGCGTGACCAGCGGCAGCGCCGCAGCGACCCGGCCGCCGGGCTGCCCGCCGGGCAGCGCGGCCCGGACCCGGATCCAGGCGAGGACGAGGACGAGGACGAGGACGATGACGGCCGTGACTCGCTGACGGACGTGCCCGGCGGAATCCGGCTGCAGAAAATTCTCGCCGCCGCCGGAGTGGGCAGCCGACGGCACTGCGAGGAGATGATCGGCGCCGGGCGGGTGGCGGTAGACGGCGAAGTCGTGCGCAGGTTCGGGGCTCGCGTAGATCCGCGGGCGCAGGTCATCAGGGTGGACGGCAGGCGCCTCCCGGCCAGTGAGGATCTCGTTTACGTCGGGCTGAATAAGCCGGCCGGCGTGCTCACCACGATGTCAGATAACCGCGGCCGCCCCACAATCGCTGACTACCTGGGCGACCGGGGCGAGCGGCTGTTCCACGTCGGCAGGCTCGACTATGACACCGAGGGCCTGCTCCTTCTGATGAACGACGGGGAGCTCGCGCACCGCCTTGCTCATCCGCGGTACGGCGTGCTCAAGACCTACCTGGCGGACGTGGGCGGCCCGCTGCAGCGGGATCTGGGACGTCAGCTGATCACTGGCATTACGCTGTCCGACGGGGTGGCCAGCGCTGACCGGTTCCGGGTAGTGGAGCGGGCCGGCAGCCGGGCGCTGGTGGAGATCACCCTGCACGAGGGGCGCAAGCACATCGTCCGGCGGATGCTGGCCGAGACTGGTCATCCGGTCCGCCGCCTGGTCCGGACCCAGGTGGGGCCGGTCACGCTCGGCTCGCTGCGTCCCGGCGCGACCCGCCGCCTCACGATCAGGGAGATCGGCGAGCTATACGCTGCCGTTGGCCTGTGACCGGTTGCAGGCACCTAACGGCAGCGCCAGATGACGGAGATTCGATTGGCAGTCAGGGCAGTGCGGGGCGCGACTCAGGCGGCCGCTAACGACAGCAGCGCGATTCTCGCGGTGACGGCCGAGCTGGTAACGGAGGTCATGCGCCGCAACGAGCTGAGCACCGACGATGTGATCAGCGTCGTATTCACCGCGACCGCAGACCTGAACGCCGAGTTTCCTGCGCTGGCGGCCCGCAAGCTGGGCTTCCAGGAAGTGCCGCTGCTGTGCTGCACGGAGATCAATGTGCCGCGGGGGATGCCGCGGGTGGTGCGGCTGCTCATGCACATCGAGACGGACCGGACCCGGCCGCAGGTTCAGCACGTCTACCTGCGGGGCGCCAGCGCGCTGCGGCAGGACATCGCGCAGTGACCGCGGGCAGCCCGGCGCCGGTGCCCGTTCCGGCGCGGTCCATGGTGATCGGCACCGGGCTGATCGGCACGTCTGTCGCCCTTGCCCTGCGGGAGCGCGGCGGCGAAGTCTGGCTGACGGACCGAGACCCGGCGTGTGCCCGGCTCGCTGCCCAGATCGGGGCGGGCCAGGTACTCCCGGCTGGCGGGCTGCCCGGCGGCCCGGCCGACATCGCCGTGCTGGCCGTGCCCCCGGCGGCCGTGGCACCCGCCCTGGCGGCCGCGCAGCGGCGCGGGCTGGCGCGCTGCTACACCGACGTGGCCAGTGTCAAGGAACTGCCGTTGGCCGCCGCCCGGCTGCTTGACTGCGAGCTAGCGACCTACGTGCCGGGTCACCCGCTGTCCGGCCGCGAGCGGTCCGGCCCGGCGGCTGCCCGCGCTGACCTGTTCCTTGGCCGGTCCTGGGTGATCTGCCCGGCGCCGGAGACCTCGGCCGCGAGCATCACGGCCGTGACCGGGCTGGTCCGGGCGTGCGGGGCGCTGCCCGTGACGATGGCGGCGGCCGAGCATGACGATTACGTGGCACTTGTCTCTCATGTGCCGCACCTGATTGCCGCCGCGATGGCCGCCCGGCTCGAGCACGCGCCTGCGGCCGCGCTCGCTATCGCCGGGCAGGGGCTGCGTGATGTCACCCGGATCGCCGCCAGCGACCCCGGCCTGTGGATACAGATCCTCGCCGCTAACGCCGGCCACGCCGGGGAGGTGCTGGCAGCGGTCGCCGCGGAGCTTTCGGCCGCGGCAACCGCCCTGTCCGGCGCGGCAGCGGGCGATGACGCGTCAGTTAAGCAGCTGACCGGGCTGCTCGAGCGCGGTGGCGCCGGAGTAGCCCGGCTGCCGGGCAAGCAGGGCAGGCCCGCACCGGACTACGCGGTCGTTCAGGTTGTCATCAGCGACCGGCCAGGCGAGCTGGGCCGCCTTTTCAACGCGGCGGCGCAGGCAGGCATCAATATCGAGGACGTGGGTATCGAGCACTCAGGCGGCCTGCCCGCGGGCGTGGCCGAGCTTTTCGTCCGCGACGAGGCGTCAGCGCCGCTGACCGCGGCGCTCGCGGCCGGCGGCTGGCCGGTCCGCCGGTAACATGACCAGGTGACCAACTCGGCTGCTCCCTCCCAGGCCACCATCACCCGCGGCTCGCACCAGCCGCGGTCTGGCCCTGGCATGATCATCGCAGTGGACGGCCCGGCAGGCTCGGGCAAGTCGAGTGCCGCCAGGGGCGCCGCCAGCGCGCTCGGCCTGCGCTATCTCGATACCGGCGCGATGTACCGGGCGCTGACCTGGTGGCTGATGTCGCGCGGCATCGATACATCCCGGCCGGCCGCAGTGGCCGAGCAGCTGGGCCGCCCGGTGATCGAGGTCGGCACGGATCCTGCTCGCCCGGCAGTCCGGGTCGACGGCGTTGAGGTATCCGGCCCGATCCGGTCCCGCGCAGTCTCCAATGCCGTCAGCGCGGTCGCCGCGGTGCCCCAGGTACGGGAGTACCTGATCGCCCAGCAGCGGGCTGTCATCGGCAGGGCAGTCAGCTCGGGCGGCGGAATCGTCGCCGAGGGGCGCGACATCGGCAGCGTGGTTGTGCCGGATGCGCCGCTGAAGATTTTCCTGACCGCCAGCGCCGAGGTCCGCGCCGAGCGGCGCAGCGCCGACCTGGCCGGGGATCCCGCGGTAACGCCGGCGCTGACGCTAGCGGAGCAGGCGCACCGGGACGGCCGGGACGCCGCCCAGCTCACCAGAACCGCGGACGCGGTCGAGATTAACGCGACCTCGCTGGACCTGGACGAGGTCATCGGCGAGATTGTCGGCCTGGCCCGGCAGCGGCTGGCGGGTGCGGCATGGACGACATGATCCCGGCGGCCGACGGGGACCTCGGCGAGCAGCAGGCGGCCGAGCCGCCCGCACCCGTGCTCGCGGTGGTCGGCCGGCCGAACGTGGGCAAGTCGACCCTGGTAAACAGGATTCTCGGTAGCCGGCAGGCAGTTGTCGAGGACACTCCCGGCGTCACCAGGGACCGGGTCAGTTATGACGCGAACTGGCGCGGCCGGGCGTTCACTATCGTCGATACCGGCGGCTGGGAGCCCGCGGTCGAGGGGTCGCCGGTACTGGCTGCCCGGGTGGCCGCCCAGGCCAGGGTCGCGGTCGACGCGGCCGACGCGGTCATGTTCGTCGTGGACGCGGTCGTCGGCGTCACCGACGCCGACGCGGCAGTCGCGGCGGTCCTGCGCCGCTCCCGCAAGCCGGTCGTGCTCGCCGCGAACAAGGTTGACGACGCGCCGGGGGAGCCTAACGCCACCTCGCTCTGGTCACTGGGACTGGGCGAGCCGGTACCGGTCAGTGCACTGCACGGGCGCGGCAGCGGGGACCTGCTGGATGCGGTGCTGGCGGCGCTGCCGGCTGCGCCGAGCGAGCCGCTCGGCCCCGAGACCGGCCCGCGCCGGGTCGCGCTGATCGGGCGCCCGAATGTCGGCAAGTCCAGCCTGCTGAACAAGCTGGCGGGTCAAGATCGCGTCCTGGTTGACCCGGTCGCCGGTACCACCCGCGACCCGGTAGACGAGATCATCGAGCTGGGCGGCAGGAGCTGGCGGTTCATCGATACGGCCGGCATCAGGCGCCGGGTCCGGGAAACGCAGGGCGCAGACTACTTCGCTGCCCTGCGTACCGAGCGCGCGCTGGAACGAGCTGAGGTCGCCGTCGTGCTCATCGATGCCAGCGAGCCGCTGGCCGAGCAGGACCTGCGGATCGTCGCCACGGTGATCGAGGCGGGCCGGTCGCTGGTGATCGCGTACAACAAGTGGGACCTGGTGGACGAGGATCGCCGGCACTTCCTGGACCGGGAGATTGACCGGCAGCTGCACACGGCCCGCTGGGCGCCCCGGGTGAACATCTCCGCGGCGACGGGCTGGCATGTGGACCGGCTGGTTCCCGCGCTGGACGCGGCACTGACGGGCTGGGAGACCCGGGTGCAGACAGGGCGCCTGAACGCCTGGCTCGCCAGCCTGATCGCGGCAACGCCGCCGCCGGTGCGCGGCGGTAAGCAGCCCAAGATCATGTTCGCAACGCAGGCCGGGATTCGGCCGCCGCATTTCGTGCTGTTCACCACCGGGTTCCTGCAGGCGGGCTACCGGCGCTTCATCGAGCGCAGGCTGCGGGAGGAATTCGGCTTCGCCGGCTCGCCGGTGCACGTGACGATGCGGCTGCGGGAGAAGCGCGGCGCGGCGGCGGGAGCGGCGCGCGCTCCCCGGCGGGACTAGCGCCACCCCGCGCGGCGGTAACCGTCCAGCGGTACCGGCAGTCACCCCGCGGGCGGCGGGCAAGCCGCCGGGCCTGCGCTCACACCGGCTGAGTGCCGAGGGTAAACCATACGGTGGTGCCGAGGGCATGCCGCAGGTATCCCCAGTTGTCCGCCAGGTTCTGGACGAGCAGCAGCCCGTGCCCGTCGTCGGACAGGACCTTCCCCTTGACTACCGGGGCACTGCGATTCGTACCGCAGTCGGTTACCTCGATGCGCAGCCGCCGCACCGAAATCTCGGCGATCACGACGGTCACTGTGCCGCCCGCGCCGCGTGAGTTGCTGTGCATGACCGCGTTGGTGACCAGCTCAGAGGTCAGTAGTACCGCTACGTCGCAGTGCTCCCTGCGCCACTGCAGGTCTGCTGCCGGCTGGCCCGGCGTCAGCCGAAGCGGCTCTGGCTGGCCAGGTGCCGGCTGCGGCGGCGCTGGCAGCCCTGCTGCTGTCGTGCCCAGTAACGTCGCCGACACGAAGAGGCGGGCCTCCCTGACCTGCTCGGGGCGGCCGGGAAGTGTCAGGCGGCCGAGGACGCGGGCGCCTGGCAGCGCGGCGGGATCCTCGCTTACATCGCTCGCGCGCGCCGCAGATGCCATCTCTGGCACTCCTTTCCCTGTACCTAATGCAGGAATGGGAAAAACTGTCCCCAGCCCCCGGTCGGCGCAGCCAGCCCCGGCTCCGGGTCGATGTCCTCATAATGGTTTGGGAGTGCACGCCACGCAAGTGCGTTGGACAACTATACGGCGCGAGATGTCAATTGGGATCCCATCAGCGGCTCTCACCTGTATCCTGGTGGTTGCGACCAGTAGAAGCCCAGCCGTTTGCCGAGTTCGGAGCACCTCTTTTTGCCGCATTTTTAGTCCGTGATGTTGTCAGTCCTCACTAAAAGGGGCGAAATACATGCCGATTGGCCCGACCGTGCGGCGGCGCCGGCTCGGGAGCGAGCTGCGCCACTTGCGTGACGCCCGCTCCATCAAGCTGGAGGAGGTCGCAGACCGGCTGGGCGTAGCCGTCTCGACGCTGTCCAGGATCGAGACCGGCAAAGCGCCAACCCGGACGGCGTACCTGTCGGCGATGCTGGATCTCTACGGGGTGGAGGATGCGGCGCACCGTCAGGCCCTCACCGAGATGGCCAGGGAGGGACACCGGAAAGGCTGGTGGACAGTCTTCGATGACGTGCTGCCCACGGGCTTCAGCGTGTACGTCGGCCTGGAAGCGGAAGCGTCCTCCCTGCGGATCTACGAATCCCAGGTCGTGCACGGGCTGCTGCAGACCGAGGCGTACGCCAGGGAAGTCATGACGGTGGTCCGGCGGCGGCGCACTCCGCAGGAGATCGAGCGCCTGGTCGAACTGCGCATGCAGCGGCAGGAAGTCGTGCTCCGCGCCGATCCGCTGCAGCTGTGGATCATTCTTGACGAAGCCGTCCTGCGGCGGCCGGTCGGCGCACCCGAGGTGATGGGCAGCCAGCTGGATTACCTGTGTACCGCCAGCCAGTGGCCCAACGTCACCTTGCAGGTGCTGGCATTCTCCAGCGGCAGCCACCCGGCACTCAACGGGCCTTTTGCGATCATCGAGTTTGCCGAGCGGTCCGATCCCGAGGTGGTGTACTCCGAGGGCGTCGGCGGCCAGGGATACCTGGAGGAACGCGACCGGGAGGTGCGGGCGCGGTCGGAGATCTTCGACCTGCTCCGTGCGGCTGCGCTGCCGCCGTCCGATTCGGCGGAGTTGATACGGACAATATCCCGACAATAATGTCACTACCGAAAGGATCGGACCGATGATGCTGGATCTCACCGACGCGACATGGATCACCAGCCGGGCCTGTAACAACTCCGCCTGCGTTCAGGTGGCGCTGTTGGCAGGCGGAATGGTGGCGCTGCGCGATTCCAAGGACACCGCCAAGGCCGCGCACGTGTTTGACCGGGCCGAGTGGACGGCGTTCCTGGCCGGGGCGAGGAACGGCGAGTTCGACCTGCCGTCTAGCTAGCACTTCAGCTCGTCGGCGACGGGCGGTAGGGGCGGAAGAAGGCGCGCAGTTCCTCAGCGTAGAGTTCGGGCTCCTCGAACGGGGCGAAGTGGCCGCCGACTTTTGACTCGGTGACGCGGACGACGTTTGCCGTGCGCTCGAGCCACGCGCGGGGCGGGCGGAGGATATCGGCCGGGAAGAGCGAGAAGCCGGACGGGACCACGACCCGGCGGGCATGCTGCGCGGCCGGGATCGCGGCGTTCGCGTTGTACATGCGCATCGCCGAGCCGATCGTCCCGGTGAGCCAGTAGAGCGTGACGTTGGTGAGGATCTCGTCCTTGGTGAAGCGCCGCTCGACGTCACCGTCGCAGTCGCTCCACGCCCGCAGCTTCTCCACGATCCACGCAGCGAGCCCGGCGGGCGAGTCAGTGAGCCCGACGGCGGCGGTCTGCGGCTTTGTGCGGTGCATGGCGGCATAGGCGCTCTCGGTCGCGCGCCAGGTCTCGGCGTCCTTATGCCAGGCGCGCTCCTCGGGTGTGAGGTCCGCCGGGTCGCCGGCGAAGACGGGCGGCCCTACATCTGTGCGGTGGACCGCCACGACCCGGTCGGAGTACCCGTTAGCCGGGCATGTCAGGCACGACCACGTCGAACGCGTCGGCGGGATCGGCGCCGTGCGCGCCGGGGTCGGTCAGGAGCGGGATGACCTTCGAGTAACGCCAGAACGAGTCGGGCCAGCCGTGGCTGAGGACCAGCGGCAGGACGGGGCTGACCGGCGTGACGGCCAGCGCGTCGCGCGCAGCCGTGCGCGCAGGTCCGCAAGCACCGTGGGGTCGGTCCGCGGGGCGAACGGCTCGGGGCGGGGCATGGCGTCCGGCATGTGACGCATCCTACGGGGACCTAACAACGCAACGTCACGCCAGCCGAAACCTCCGAACGCTTGAATCTGACCGCCAGACCCTACGTTCCCGGCATTGCGGCTTGGCCGGGAGCAGCGCTCGGGAAAGCGCCCGGTCCGGCCGGCCGGCGGGCCGGGAGTTACCCGGTCCGCCGGAGCCCGGCGAGCATGTCGCTGATGATCTGCCGGGTCTCATCCGGCTCGGCGCTGATGGCGCCGAGATTCTCCATTGCCTCGGTGTACCGATCGACATCCGACCGCTTATCCAGGTACATGGCGCTGGTCAGCTGTTCGAGGTAGACGACGTCCGGCAGGTCAGCGGCGGCGAAGCCCAGGATGCTGAAGCTGCCCGGCACGCTGTGCGCCCCGACGGAGAACGGGGTGACCTGAATGGTGAATCCCGGCCGGTCGCAAGCCTGACGCAAGTCCTCCAGCTGGGCTGCCAGCACGGCTCTGCCGCCGACCGGGCGGCGTAGGGCCACTTCATCAATGATCGCCCACAAGCGCACCGGGCCGACCGTGAACCGGCGCTGCCGCTCCTTGCGGAGGTAGACCAGCCGCGCGGTCTCGTCGGCCGTATAATTAGCGAGCGCGATGACCGCGGCGGCATACTCCTGGGTCTGCAGCAGGCCGGGAACGAACTGCGCGTCGTAGCTGCGGATGCATTCCGCCGACTCCTCGAGCCCGATGTAGGCCTGGAACCAGGCGGGGAGGATGTCCTGGTAACTGTGCCACCAGCCGGCCTGGTTAGCCTGGCCCGCCAGCGCTAGCAGCTCCTCGCGCTCGTCCGGCTCGGTGATGCCGTAGAGAGCCAGCAGGTCAGCGACGTCCACCTCGCGCACGGCATTACGGCCGAGCTCGATCCGGCTGATCTTCGATTCGGACCCGCGGATGGCGCGGGCGGCCTGCTGCGCGGAGATTCCCCGTGCCTCGCGCAGCTTGCGCAGCTGGGTGCCGAGGAGAATGCGCAGTACTGTAGGCCCGCCTGCCGCGTCGGTCATAACTGGCGCCCCCTGTCGCCGCAACCCCTTCGATCGCGCCGTCGCGCGACTGCAACCGATCTCATCATGGATTCGGGGCAGCTTGATACTTCTTTCCGCACAATTATTAGTGAACGGCCCCCAGCAGCGCCTGCCGGCAGCGCCCGGGCCGCGGCGACATCGCGGATGCGATTTCATCCGGCCCCGGCGCACGGTGCCGGCTGGCTAACTCCGGCCGGACGTTGCCGTCTTGTACAGCGCCGCCACGTTGTTCAAGAACCTGGGGGAGTACGAGACGTTGGGGCTGTACCCGCCGTACTGGTAGCCGCCGATCACGCCGATCACCGAGCCGTCACCGGTTCTCCTGCTGACTTGCGTCAGGAACGGACCGCCGCTCGTGCCGTTGGTGTAGTCGGCGCACCGGAACACGAGCTGGGTCAGCGATCCGGTGCCGAAAGCGCGCGCGGTAGCCGTGCAGCTGACGGGCTGCTCCTTGGAGTCGGGGTAGCCGATGACCCGGGTGAGCTCGGGCGGCCTGGTATTGACCAGGAGCTTCTCTGCGCCGGTGTGCCGCTCAATGTGCCAGCCCGGCCGGCGCACGACCAGGAAGGCAACGTCGTCGTCGGGGTCATGGCGGGACAGCCACTTGGTGTCCTGGTAAATCGCCGAGACCGGCCAGAGCCCGAACGGGAACTTGCCGGAATGGTACTGGGGCGCGAACTCAATCCGGCCTGGCGGCGTGAGCCGCTTGCCCGTCATGCAGTGCGCGGCGGTGATGAGCAGGTTGAGCTGGGGGCTGTGAACCACGCTTGCGGTGCAGAAATGCCGGACGAGCCGGCCGGCCGTATCGATGAACAAGGCTCCCACCGCCCCGGTGCCGTTAAAAGGCACCCCCCGGGTCGAACCGGTGAGCGCCGGGCCTGCCGGCAGGCCGGCGGGAGGACCGCCGTCGCTCGGCTGGGCGCGACTCAGCGGGCTTGACTGCGCCGCAGTCCGCGCGCCGGCGAGCTGGCTGCCGGAGCCAGCTACGAACGGATGGTCCAGCCGTGACGTCGGTAGCACCACCACTGCGCAGAGGCCGGCGAGCGCCAGGACAGACAGCGCCCAGCGTCCGCGGCGGCCAGGCTGGCTCGCAGTCGCGTCGCAGGACATTGGCTGAACTCCTCACTCGTTTCCGCAATTCCAGCAATCACGAGAGTCGAACGCCGAAGACGGATAGTAGCCGTCCGGCAGCTCTTAGTTATTGATGCCACGCCGACCGCGACATCGCAGCGAAGGATTTGGCGATGTCGCGCTCGTCCGGGCACTTCGCCGGTTTGGGTGAGAGGATCAGGTGCTGGCGGCGAGCCGACCATACCGGAGGCGAGCAGCTGCCGGGACTGCCCCCGGGAAACGGTTGAAGTGGCTTACGGACAACCCGAGATGTAAGCCCGCTGCGAGCGGCTCCGATGAGAGAAGCTCCGATGAGAGAAGCTCCGATGAGAGAAGCTCCGATGAGAGAAGCTCCGATGAAGGCAGCCCGATGAAGGCAGCACTGTATGAAAAGCACGGAGCCGCCCGCGAGGTGCTGCGCGTGGCGGAAATGGAGCGCCCCGAGCCGGGCCCCGGCCAGGTGCGAGTGCGGATCGCAGCGTCCGGCGTGAACCCGACCGACTGGAAATCGCGCAGCGGCGCCACGCCGCGCCCGATCGACGGCTTCCAGATACCGCATCAGGACGGTGCCGGGACGATCGACGGTACCGGTGCCGGCGTCGATCCTGGCCGGGTCGGCCAGCGCGTGTGGATCTGGCTTGCAGCCGCGAGCAGCCGGTGGGGCACCGCCGCGCAGTGGACCGTCGTGCCGGAAATCCAGGCGGTGACACTGCCGGACGGCGCCGATTTCGAGATCGGGGCGAGCCTCGGCGTGCCCGCGATGACGGCGCACCGGTGCCTTTTCGCTGACGGGCCGGTAGCCGGGAAGACAGTCCTGGTCGCGGGCGGCGCTGGCGCGGTCGGCCATTTTGCCGTCGAGCTTGGCCGCCGTGCCGGTGCCCGTGTCATCACCACGGTCAGCGGACCGGAGAAGGCCGAGCTGGCCGCCAGGGCCGGCGCTGACCTGGTGGTGAACTACCACGACGACGACGCCGCCGAGCAGATCCGGTCGCTGGCGGGGCCGGCCGACCGGGTAATCGAGGTGGCCCTGGGGGCGAACCTGAAGCTTGACCTCGCGGTGCTCGCGCCGCATGGCCAGATCGTGACCTACGCTGCCGAGGCCGCCGACCCGCAGCTGCCGGTCCGGGCCTGCATGTCCGCCAACCTGGGGCTGCGGTTCGTGCTGCTGTACGGCGTGCCGCTGCCCGAGATGACGGCGGCGGCCCGCGGCATCACCGCTGCGCTGGCGGACGGCGCGCTGACGGGGCTGCCGGTAACCCGCTTCGGGCTGGACGACATCGCCGCGGCCCACGAGGCGAGCGAAAGCGGCGCGGTGGGTAAGGTGCTCGTCCTGCCCGGCTGAACCCGCTGCCGGTCTAGCGGCCGTGGTGGTCGCCGCCGTGGTGGTCGGCCTGATGCTGACGCAGGTAGTCCAGGTAAAAGGGGCGCAGTGCGTCAGCGACGTCGCTGTCGCCGGTACCGAGCGCGTCGGACAGCAGCGCGGACAGGTGGGCGGCGTCCGCGCCGGCCGCGTCCGGGTGCCCGGCAGCTGCCTCGCCGGCCGGAATCTCGCGCAGCAGCTGCCACAGGAACGCGACGTCCAAGTGCCGCAGCGCGACGCGCACAGCACGGTCATGAAGTTCACCGGAGGAAAGCGTGTCAAGGTCGTCCGCGCTGGCCATAGGCCGCACCCTACCGGACCCGGCCGAGCTGCCCAGGCCGGCGCCGCTGACTCAGCGGCGGGTTTGCCGGGTTCGCAGTCGCCAAGACGCGGTGATCTCAGCGGTCCCCGCTTTGGCAGGGGCAGCTAACCTGTACCCGTGTACCTGCCGCATCATTTCGCCGTCAGCGACCTCGGCGAGGTCGCGGCGTTCGTCGCCGCTGCGGGCGCTGCGGACCTGGTTACCTTCGACGGCACCCGGCCGGTCGCGACTCTGGTGCCGGTGCTGTGGGACCGGGGTTCCGGTGCGGCTACCGAGTCCGGGGAACCGGCGGGCCGGGAACCGGGGGACGGGGAGTACGGGCGGCTGCTCGGTCATATCGCGCTCGCGAACCCGCAGTGGCAGACTGCGCAGCCGGGTGCCCTGGCGCTGGCAATCGTGCACGGGCCGCAGGCCTACATCTCGCCGTCGTGGTACGAGAGCACGACCCGGCACGGCCGGACTGTGCCAACCTGGAATTACCAGACCGTGCACCTGACCGGGACGCTGGCCGTGCACCGTGACCCGGAATGGCTGCGGGCCCAGGTGGCCCGGCTGACGAGCCGGTACGAGGACTTCCGGCCGCAGCCGTGGGCGGTGACCGACGCGCCGCCGGAGTACATCGACGGCCAGCTGCGCGCCATCGTCGGTATCGAGCTAGCCGTCACTGCTGTCGAGGCCAAGTACAAGCTCAGCCAGAACCGGGGCGCTGCTGACCAGGCCGGCGCCCGGGCGGGCCTGCGCGCGGAGCCTGGCCCGGGACCGGCCGCTATCGCCGCTCAGATGACGGCCCGGTCCCCGGCCAGCACGGTTAATACAGCAGCAGAAACTCCGCCGGCCGCCGGCCGCCGCGGACCCGGCTCAGCCGGCTAGGCAGTGCGGTCGCTGGGCAGTTCCGCCGGTCAGGCAGTGCCGCCGGTCAGGCAGCGTCATCGGTCGGGCAGGTGTCCTCGGCGGTCGGGTAGCTGTCATCGGCGCCGGCCGGGCAGTCGCCGACCGGGCAGTCACCGGGCAGGCCAGCGACCGCACCCGGCTCGCCGGCTGCGACGATAGCCGCGCTAATCCGGGCTAGCTGATCCACTTGCTCAGGGTGCAGCACGTCGATCAGCGCTCGCCGCACCTGCTCGACATGACCAGGAGCCGCGCGCTCGAGCGCGGCCATGCCGGAATCGGTGAGCTGAGCGATCTGCCCGCGCCGATCGGTAGGGCAGCTGGTCCGGGCGACCCAGCCACGTTCCTCCAGCCGGGCAACCGCATGCGACAGCCTGCTCTTGCTGGACGTCGAGACCGCCGCCAGCTGGCTCATCCGCAGCGCATGACCGGGCGCCTCGGAAAGCCGGACCAGGATCTCGTAATATCCGTGCGAGATGCCGTAGTCCCGCTGCAACTGCCCGTCCACGGTACCGAACAGGGTCTGGCATGCGGCCAGGAACAGCCGCCAGGTACGCTGCTCCGCAGCGGACAGCCAGCGCGTCTGGCCTTGCCCGTCCTGTGCTTGCTGGCCTGGTGCTTGCTGGCCTGGGGCCGCCGCTATCTGTGCCTCCCCGGATTGTTCTGCCTGTCTTTGTGCCGCGCTCATCCACGCAGGATATCCGATGCTGGTTGAGCGTTTGACAACGCAGCCCGCCGCATGGTACTCCTTGAGCATTCAAGCAATTTCACCACGACCACACTGGAGTGATCTATGACCGCTGAGACAGCTACTGGCATCCCCGGCTACATCGCCGGCACGTGGAACATCGACCCGGTTCACTCCGAGGTCGGATTCTCCGTCCGGCACATGATGGTCAGCAAGGTGCGCGGCAAGTTCACCAAGTTTTCCGGCAAGCTAGTCACCGGCGCCACCCCGGCCGACTCCTCGGTGACCGCGGAGATCGAGCTGGCGTCCATCGACACCGGCAACGAGCAGCGTGACGGGCACATCAAGTCCGCTGACTTCTTCGAGGTCGAGAAGTACTCCACCATGACCTACCACTCAACTGGCGTACGCGCTCAGGGTGGCGAGTACGTTCTCGATGGCGAGCTCACCCTCAAGGACGTCACCAAGAGCGTCCCGCTGAAGCTCGAGCTGGGCGGCTTCGGCCCGGACGCATACGGCGGCACCCGGGCGGGCTTCACCGGCACCGGCGAGATCAACCGCTCTGACTTTGGCGTGAGCTTCAATGCCGCGCTCGAGACCGGCGGCGCGGTCGTGTCCGACAAGGTCACTCTGCACCTGGAAATTGAGGCCGTTCTCGAGGCTTGATCACAGTCCTGCCGCTGGCCGCGGCAGCGCGGACGTTCCGTGCTGCCGCGGCCAGCGCACGTCCGCAGATCCTGGGACGCCGTTGCGGGGGCGGGAATGACGTGGCGGGGCGCCCTGTTCCGAATCACCGTGGTTATTCGCGACGCGCTGCCCGGCGAGTTCGCCGAGGTTGCCCGGATCCGGCTGGCGGCCTATCAGGCGGGTGGTTATCTGCTGCCCTCCTCGCGCTACGCGCCCATGCTCGCCGCGCTCGGCACGGCTGATGACGGCCAGGTGCTGGTCGCGGCGGACGGCGGCCGGCTCATCGGCACCGTAATGCTGCAGCTGTGGCCGCGCTCCGGGCAGATGGTCACCGCTCCGGACGAGGCCGAGATCAGGGCGCTGGCGGTCACACCGGGCTGTCAGGGTCAGGGGACCGGCCGCGCGCTGCTGCGCGCCGTCACCGGCCGGGCAGCGGCCGAGGGTATCCGGCATCTCGTGCTGTGCACCCAGCAGGCCATGTTCGCTGCTCATCACCTGTACGAGCAGGCCGGTTTCCTCCGGCTGCCGGAACGCGACTGGTCGCCCGGCGAGGGAGAGGTCCTGCTGGCCTACGGCCGGCTCCTGGCCGGGCATGAGCCGGCTTCGCCGCTACCCGCTGGCTGAGTCGCCCCGGTCATCGGCGCCTTAGCGCTGGCGGCCGCTCAGGCAGCGGCCAGTGCGGCGAGCTGAGATGCGATGGTCTTGGTGCCGGGAAAGGTCAGGCCTACCAGCGAGACATGCTTCCACCGCAGGATGCCGGCGCTGTCGAGGACAAAGACCGACCGGCGCAGCCCGGCGCCGCCGAGGGTGATGCCGTACAGCCGGCTCACGGCCAGCCCGGTGTCGGCAAGCAACGGCATCTTCAGGTTGTGCTTCCGGGCGAACCGATCATGACTGCCCACGTCCTGCGGGCTGATACCCCACACCGCGGCGCCGAGCCCTTCGAAACTCTCGAAGCCGGAGGTGTAGGAGCACAGCTGGCGGGTGCACATGGGGGTTCCGTCGCCCGGGTAAAACGCCAGTACCAGCGGTCCGGCGGGCTGCCGCGCGAATAGCGAGTACTGCGCCCGGACTGCCTCGCCCGCCGTAACCTGCACGCCGTCCAGCGTGAAATCGGGAGCGGGAGCGCCCAGCTCGGGGGTCTTGGCCATACCGGCCACTTTAGCCCGGCCGGGGGTGCTCGCGGCGGGCGCCGGATGCGCTACCCTGGTGGGCGTCGAAGAATTGGGCGGGACGTGGCCCAGCTTGGTTAAGGCGTCGGTCTGGGGGACCGAAGATCGTGGGTTCAAATCCCGCCGTCCCGACTTAGGAGATAGCCGTCAGTTTGGCGGGCGGCTATTTGCCGGAGCCTGCTGGTAGCGTACTCCAACCACGAAAGCCGCGCTTTCTTGCAGCTCCATAGCAGGCGTCAGATCCTGCAGTTGTCAGTTACCTGAGTCGGCGCGGCCCTGCTAATCCTGTGCCCTCAGTGACTCGGGGCGTCTGCGTCAGGCGTCGGGGCATAGCGGGCGGCGATTTCCTCGGGGCCGGACCACCGGCTGTAGGTCGGTGATTGCGGCCAGCTCTCGGGCGAGTCCTGCCACTCCTCCTGCCGCCCGTAGGGCAGTAGGTCGATCAGCGCGAAGGTGTGACTGAGCTGTTCGGTGCCACGGCCGCTGGTGTGCCAGGTGCGATAGACGGTGTCGCCGTCGCGCAGGAACACGTTGACGGCGAAGCCGCCGCCGGAAGGTGCGCCGACGTCGGTGCCGAACGGGCTGTTCGCCGTGGAGTACCAGCTCATCTGATTGCCGACCCGCCGCTTGTAGGCGAGTGCCTCGTCGATCGGGCCCTGGGTGACGATGACAAACCGGGCATCGTAGTTGTCCAGGAACTCCAGCCGGGTGAACTGCGAGGTAAAGCCGGTGCAGCCCGGGCACTGCCACTGTTCGCCGGGGAACCACATGTGGTTGTAGACGATCAGCTGCGACTTGCCGTCAAAGATGTCCGCCAGCCGGATCGGCCCCTGCTCGCCCTCAAGGCTGTAATCGGGCATTGTGACCATCGGCATCCGCCGGCGTTGCGCGGCGATCGCATCCAGTTCCCGGGTCGCGGCCTTTTCCCGGTCGCGCAGCGCGTCGAGTTCGCCCTGCCAGGTGCCGGTATCGACGACGGACGGTAGTGCCTTGGTGGTCATCATTTTCCTCCGGGGGAAGTCTAAGGCACTAATATGGGCGCCAGTCGTTCGCAGGAGGTAGAGGGAACGGGCAGAGTCCTCGCCATGCTGGTGAGGCTGCCCGGTGACGGGCAATAGCCGGGGAAACGGCGGAGCACAGCAGTGTGGCAACCGGGTTCCGCGAACACCAGGGGGGCCGGCCGAACGATCCCGCTGCGGTCCGGCCGGTTCTCGGTGCCGCGGCGGGGCAGTTCTTCGCCGGCTGGCAGCAGATTGCGGCGTGGCAGGGTCGCTCCGCCCGGAAGCTCAGCGCCGCGCCAGCGGCGCAGCCGTAGCCGCGGGCGCAGGCTCGCAGGCGCGGTGGTGCGCCTCGTCCTGACTCTGGTCGTGCTGGCCGCGGCCGGGTTCGGGTTTCTGCTGCTGAGCACGCCCTCGGTCGGGAACGCGCCGGGCCTGGTCCGTGCCCAGAACGCCGCCCATCATGCTGTTTACCCGGGACCGCAGGCGCCTTACCGGTTTGCCGCTGCCCTGGAGGCCACCGAGGATCACCGGTTCACGGGGGAACCGGGAGTGGACCCGATCGCGATCGGCCGGGTGGTCCTGGCGCGGCTGGCCGGCCGCGGCGATCAGGGGGGCGCGACGCTGTACCAGCAGCTCGCGAAGGTGCTCTATACGCAGGGCAGCTCCGGCCTGGCCGTGGAGGCCAAGCAGGTGGCGCTGGCTGTCAAGCTGAAGTTCAGTTACACGCCGCAGGAAATTCTCCGTATGTACGCAAGCGTGGTCTATTTCGGCCACGGCTACTACGGACTGGCGCGCGCCAGCTGCGGCTACTTCGGCACCACGGCGGCTGGCCTGTCCTGGCCGCAGGCAGCGATGATGGCCGGCCTGGTGCTCGGGCCCTCGGCGGATGACCCGCTGGTCTACCCGGCCAGGGCGCGGGCCAGGGAGGAGCACGTGCTGGGCCGGCTGGTGGCGACCGGGGCGCTGACGCAGGCTCAGGTCACTGCGGCGCTGCGCATCCCGGTGCCGGCTCTCGTCGCGGCCGCGGGCCGGAACTGCGGTAGCTGACTACAGCCTGATACGGCGCTGGCCGGGCTGATCCGCTGGCCGTGCTCGGCGGACGGTACCGCGGGAAGGCCGCCGGGCTAGCGGGGCTCGCCGCGAGCGTCGGCCAGCGTGGCCGGCGATCCGGACCGGCGGGCATGCTTGGGCCCGTTCCAGCGCGGTGCGGCGGTGCGGCCGTGCTCCCGCGGCAAGGCGGGCACCGCGACGAGATGGCGGCTTTGCGCCGTTCGCGGCTCCCAGGCTGGCGCCAGGGCCGGGGAAACGGGCCATCCGGGTTCCATGGCCGGTTCCGGGTCCAGGGCCGGTTGCAGGGCCGGTTCCAGGGCCTTGGGTGCCTGCCATACCCACCGCCGGTAGGACCAGAACCGGAAGATCGTGCCGAGCCCGATGCCCATGAGGTTCGCGGACGTGTACCAGAACGTGCCCGGCAGGTGCAGGGCGTCCTGGACGAGCCCGATGCAGGCGTACTGGATCAGCAGCCCGACCGCGTTCAGCGCGAAGAACATCACCGTCTCGCGGCCGGTCCCGCGGCGCTGCCGGGAACGGAACGTCCAGTACCGGTTGCCGACGAAGGTGGCGGCGGTGGCGGCGACGGTGGCGATCGTGATCGAGGTGTACTTGCCCAGGCCGGCGTCATAGCGCAGCAGGTCAGCGCCGACAAGTACGATGACGACTCCGGTCAGACCGACGGCGCCGAACTTCGCGCCTTCGTGAATGAGCTGGCGGAATCTCAGGTACAGCCCGCGCAGCAACGTCACCTGACCGGCTTTCGCAGCGCCGGCGGCCTAGTCAAGGTTCATCCCTACCGTGGCCTGCCGACCTCATCCGTCAGTGGTGGCCTGCCGACCTCATCCGTCAGTGACTGCCCGACCTCGTCGAGCGCGGACGGCACGACGGCCAGCCCGGCCGGAGCGGCCCACACCCACTTGCGGTAAGACCAGAACCGGAACAGGGTGCCCAGCATGATGCCGGCCAGCAGCGCTATGTTCGCGGGCAGCTTGCCCGTCTGGCGGAGCACGTGCGTAGTGAACCCGACGCAGGCGAGCTGGATGAGCAAGCCGATCAGGGCGAGCCCGAAGAACACTGCGGTCTCGCGGCTCATCCCGGTGCGCACGCGGTGGCGGAACGTCCAGTACCGGCTGCCCAGGTAGGTCACCCCGATGGCGACCACGGTCGCGATAATCGTCGACTCCAGCCAGCCCAGACTGGTGTACGCCTTCAGCAGGTTCGTGCCGCCGTCAGTGACGACGAAACCGATCGCGCCGACGACGCCGAACTTCGCGCCCTCGTGAATCAGCGGCTGGTACCGGAGGTACAGCGCACGCGCCATGCTCACCTAGGCGGCCTCTCTGCTCGTTCGCATCCGGGTCGGGCTGCTGGCAATTGCGTCCAGCGTGACGGTACGTGGTGGCTACTGCGGCTCAAGACACATCGGTGTGCTATCGCTTGCTGTGTGCCCGTACGCCAGCTATGACGGTCGGCCGCTCGCGCTCCGGTGTCGGCCTGCGGCCCCGGTTTGGGCACGTCTTCCGGCTTGCCCGCGTCGTCCCTCGTTCAACCGGGCCGGCGCCAGCTAGAATACCGCTACGAGAGTACTCATATCAGCCGCTCCACCGGGCCGTCCGCCGCAACTTGGCCCTGGCGTGTCGCCCGAGTCCGCGTCCCGTCCCCCGTCCCGCCCGCCGGCGCGGTCGGCGGGCGGGCAAAATCCCGCTTCTTTTGCCTGGCGGTGCCGGGCGTGGCGGGGCCTTACTGGCAGGCCGCCGAACCAGCCGGCTGCAGCGCAGCTAGCGAATTCGCAAAAAGCGGATAAAGAGCGCGGATAGGGAGCGCGGACAAGGAGCACTGTGCGGGCGCTTTTCATCGAGCACGATCACTGTTCCCCGACCGGGCTGGTGGGGGAGCGCTTCAGCCAGCGCGGTTACGACTTGACCGAGCTGATCGTGGTCCCGGCCGGAAGTTACGCCGCGCCGGGCGTCCAGGCTCGCTTCCCCGCCCCGGCCGCGTTCGACGTGATCGTGGTGATGGGCGCGATCTGGTCGGCTTATGACGATGCCCTCATCGGCAGCTGGCTGGAACCCGAGCTGGACCTGCTGCGCGCAGCCTGCGAGGGCGGCATACCGGTGCTCGGAATCTGCTTCGGCGGCCAGGCCCTCGCCCGGGCGCTCGGCGGCACTGTCACGGCGGCGAGCACGGCCGAGATCGGCTGGCGGCGGGTTACCACGCAGGCCCCGGAGGTAATCGAGCCCGGACCCTGGTTCGAGTATCACTACGACTGCTGGAGCCCGCCCGCCGGGGCCCGGACGCTGGCGCGCACGGCCGCCGCACCGCAGGCGTTCACCGCCGGGAACTCCCTCGGCGTGCAGTTCCACCCCGAGGTGACCACGGCCGTGCTGCGGTGCTGGCTGGACAATGGGGCCGCCCCGGACCTGGCGAGAGCCGGGATCAGCCCGGCGCAGCTCCTCGCGCAGACTCAGCGGCTGGCATCCGGCGCCGCGGCCCGCGCGCACCGGCTCGTCGACGTCTTCCTCGATGTCATCGCCCCGGCCGTGGCGGCAGGTCCCGGCGCTGGACAAATTCCCGCGGCCAAGTAGCGTCTGGCCCAGCGCCGCGGCATTTGCTCCAGCGCCGCGGCATCTGGCCCGGCGCCGCGTCGGCCGCGGCGGGCTGCCTACCGGCCGGTAGGCAGTACCGGCCGGTAGGTAGTGTTGGGCGGACTGCGAGGAGGCAGCAGATGGATTTTGCGTTCGATGCCCGCACCGAGTCGCTGCGGGACCAGCTGCTGGCCTTCATGTCCGGCCACGTCTACCCGGCGGAGAAGGCGTTCGCCGACCAGGTCGCCGACGCTGCGGCCCGCGGCCGGATCTGGGCGCGGCCGCCGGTGCTGGGCGAGCTGAAGGCACGGGCCCGCGGCGAGGGCCTGTGGAACCTGTTCCTGGCGCACCACCCCGAGGGCGCCGGGCTGACCAACCTGCAGTACGCGCCGCTGGCGGAGATAACCGGGCACAGCCCGGAGCTCGCGCCCGAGGCGCTGAACTGCGCGGCGCCGGACACCGGCAACATGGAGCTGCTGGCCGAGTTCGGCAGTCAGCAGCAGCAGGCCCGCTGGCTGCGGCCGCTGCTGGACGGCGAGATCCGGTCCGCCTTCTGCATGACCGAACCGGACGTAGCCTCCTCCGATGCCACTAACATCGCGACCAGAATCGAGCGTGACGGCGACAGCTACGTGCTCAACGGCCGCAAGTGGTGGTCGTCCGGCGCGATGGACCCGGCGTGCGAGCTCCTCATCGTGATGGGCAAGACCGACCCCGCCGAGACGCAGCGGCGCCAGCAGTCGATGATCCTGGTACCGCGGCAGACACCCGGCGTCATCGTGCAGCGCGGGATGCACGTCTTCGGTTTTGCCGACGGCCCGCACGGCGGTCATGCGGAGATCGAGTTCCGGGACGTGCGGGTGCCGGCCGGGAACCTGGTCGCGGGCCAGGGCGACGGGTTCGCGATCGCCCAGGCACGCCTCGGCCCGGGCCGGATCCACCATTGCATGCGGCTGATCGGGATGGCGGAGCGGGCGCTGGAGCTGATGTGCCGCCGGGTGACCGAACGGGTCGCGTTCGGCAAGCCGCTGGCCGACCAGGGCGTGATCCAGGACTGGATCGCGGAGTCCCGGGTGCGGATCGAGTCCGCCCGGCTGCTGGTGCTGAAAACGGCCTGGCTGATGGACACGGTCGGCAATAAAGGCGCGCACACGGAAATCCAGGCCATCAAGATCGCGACTCCGGCGATGGCCGAATGGGTGATCGACAAGTCGATCCAGGCGCACGGGGCGGGCGGCGTCAGCCAGGATTTCCCGCTGGCCCAGCTGTGGGCCAGCGCCCGGACCCTGCGGTTCGCCGACGGCCCCGATGAGGTGCACAAGCGCTCGCTCGCCTACCGTGAGCTGCGAAAATACCGCTAGGGCAGGCCGCAGCATCCGACCAGCCGCAGTATCCGGCCCGCCGCAACATAGCCAGCTAGCCGCAACATAGCCAGCTAGTCGCCACCCAACGGAGGAAACATGCCAGCACCAGTACCCGGCCCGCCCGCTACGCAGCGGGTCGCGATTGTGACCGGCGCCGCACGGGGGATCGGCGCGGCAACCGCCGTCCGGCTGGCCGCCGACGGCCTCGCGGTGGCGGTACTGGACCTCAAGGAGGGCGACGGCGGGGCGACGGTCGATGCCATCACCGCGGCGGGCGGCAGGGCGCTGGCCGTGGGCGCCGACGTGAGCGACGCCGACCAGGTCGCCGCGGCGGTCGACCAGGTCGCCGCCGAGCTCGGCGCGCCCGTCGTGCTGGTCAACAATGCCGGCGTGCTGCGCGACAACCTGCTGTTCAAGATGAGCGTGGATGACTGGGACACCGTTATGGGGGTGCACCTGCGGGGCGCGTTCCTGATGACCAGGGCCTGCCAGAAGTACATGGTGGAGCAGCACTTCGGCCGGATCGTCAACCTGTCGTCAAGTTCCGCGCTCGGTAACCGCGGCCAGGTCAACTACGCCGCCGCTAAGGCGGGCATGCAGGGATTCACCAAGACGCTGGCGATCGAGCTGGGCAAGTTCGGCGTCACCGCCAACGCGGTTGCCCCCGGCTTCATCGTCACTGACATGACCGCGGCCACGGCCGAGCGGATGGGCGTGGCCTTCGAGGATTTCAAGACGCACGCCGCTGCCCAGACGCCGGTCCAGCGCATCGGCCAGCCCGACGACGTGGCGCACACGATCTCGTTCCTCGCCAGCGAGGGCGCCGGTTTCGTATCCGGCCAGGTTATCTATGTCGCCGGCGGCCCCCTGTGCTAGCCGCCGAGCCGGCCTCCGCCGCGCCGGAATCCGCCGAGCCGGATTCCGGTCAGCCGGACGCGGGCGACGTTACCGTCGCGGGCCTGCGTGACCAGGTCCGCGCCTTCCTGGCCGCCTGCGACCCGGCTGCGACCGGGCGGCTGGAGTTTCTCCGGGCCCGGTTCGACGCGGGACTGGCCTGGGTGCACTATCCCCGCGGCCTGGGCGGCCAGGGCCTTTCCCGCGCCCTGCAGACTGTCGTGGACGCCGGGTTCGCGGCCGCGGGCGCGCCCTCGAACAGACCGGAGCTTAACGGGATCGGCCTGGGAATGGCCGCACCGACGATCCTCGCGTACGGCAGCTCCGAGCAGCAGAGCCGCTGGCTGCGGCCGCTGTGGACCGGCGAGGACATCTGGTGCCAGCTGTTCAGTGAGCCGGGGGCCGGATCTGACCTGGCCGGGCTGGCCACCCGCGCGGTGCGCGACGGCGACCAGTGGGCGGTGACAGGCCAGAAAGTCTGGACGTCGTCGGCGCATATGGCCAGCCGCGCGCTGCTGGTGACCCGCACCGATCCGCAGCAGCCTAAGCACAAGGGCATGACGTACTTCGCGGTGGACATGAACGCACCGGGGGTGGAGGTCCGGCCGCTGCGCCAGCTGACCGGGGAGGCCGAGTTTAACGAGGTTTTCCTAACCGACGTGGCCATTCCCGACGCCGACCGGATCGGTGACGTCGGCGCGGGCTGGCAGGTCGCGACGGCAACCTTGATGAGCGAGCGGGTCTCCATCGGCGGCATTGAGTCGCCGCGCGAAGGCGGCATGATCGGGCCGGCGGCTGCCGCCTGGCGGGAGCACCCGCAGTGGCGCACGCCCGGCCTGCACGCCCGGCTGCTGCGGCTGTGGGCGGACGCGGAGGTGGCCAGGCTGGCCGGCGCGCGGCTGCGCCAGCAGCTGGCCGCCGGGGCCCCCGGCCCGGAAGGATCAGCGGCCAAGCTGGTCTTCGCCCGGCTGAACCAGGAAATCTCCGAGTTCGAGGTGGAGCTGTCCGGCGCCGACGGGCTCCGGTACGGCGACTGGACGATGCGCCGGCCGGACCGGGCCGATTTCTACGGCCGCGACCGCGGCTACCGGCTGCTGCGGTCGAAGGGCAACTCGATCGAGGGCGGCACGTCCGAGATCCTGCGCAACATCATCGCCGAGCGGGTGCTCGGCCTGCCGCCGGACATCCGGACTGACAAGGACGTGCCATGGAAGGACCTGCCCCGGTGAGCCAGACCAAGCAGCCGGCCGCCGCATCACCGGGCACGGCCGGCCGCATCCCCGACCTGCTGTACAGCGACACCGAGACGGAGCTGCGCGGCGCCGTCCGCGCTCTGCTGAGCCAGCGGGCCGGCTGGCGCGAGGTCCTGGCCCGGACCGAGACGGCGCACACGTACGACACGGACTTGTGGCACGCCCTGGCGGCCGACGTCGGGTGCGCCGGCCTGCTGGTACCCGAGGAGCATGGCGGGGCGGGCGCTTCGGTCCGGGAGGCCGCCGTCGTCGCCGAGGAGGTCGGCCGGGCCGTGGCCCCGGTGCCCTTCCTCGGCAGCGCGGTGGCCGCCACGGCCGCGCTGCTGTCTGCAGCCGAGACGCTGCTGCTGCCCGGCGTGGCGGCCGGCGCGGTCACCGCCGTGCTCGCGATCCCGTTCGCGGCCGGCCCCGGCTCCCGGCCTGCGCCCACGGTGCGGCTCGCGCCGCCGCATGCGGGCGACCCGGCGGGGACTTACCGGCTGTCCGGGTCGGTCGCCGGGGTCGCGGACGCGCTGCCCGCCGACGTCCTGCTGGTGCCGGCCGACGGAGTGCCGTTCGGCTTGTACGCGGTCTCGGCAGGCGAAGCGGGGTTCCGCGCGGAGCCGGTCGTATCGCTGGACATGACCAGGCAGCTGGCCGACCTGTCGTTCGACGACGTGACCGCCCGCCAGGTCGCCGCCGGGGTCGCCGCGGACGCCGCGATCGCGGCGGCGCTGACAGCCGGCGCGGCGGTCCTGGCCGCCGAGCAGCTCGGCCTGGCCGAGCAGTGCCTGGAGGTGACCGTCGGATACGTCAAGGAACGGCGCCAGTTCGCCCGGCCGGTGGGCTCGTTCCAGGCGGTCAAGCACCGGCTCGCTGACTTGTGGGTGGGCGTCACCCAGGCCCGCGCGGCCGCCCGCTACGCCACCGCGTGCCTGGCGGCCGGGGACCCGGACACGCCGGTCGCCGTCGCCCTGGCCAAGGCGGCCTGCTCCGATATCGCCGTCAAGGCCGCCCAGGAGACCGTGCAGCTGCACGGCGGCATCGGCTTCACCTGGGAGCATCCCGCGCACCTGTACCTCAAGCGGGCGAAGGCCGATTCCATCGGCTACGGCACGGCCGACGCGCACCGCGCCTCCCTGGCCGGGCTGGCCGGCCTGCCGTCGGTCGGCTCCTGATGCGCGCCGCGGCGCCGTCCCGCGGGCCGTCCGCGCGCCGCGGCACGTCAGCGCGCCGTGGCGCTCCCGGCCGCGGGCAAGGGGCGCCGCGCCGTGCGTGACGTCCGCGGCGCCGGCATCGTGGTGACCGGCGGCGGCAGCGGCATCGGCGCCGCGCTGGCACGGCGGTTCGCCGCCGAAGGCGGCCGGGTAGTGGTCAACGACATCAACGCGGCGGCGGCCCGCGAGGTGGCGGCGTCCTGCGGGGCTACCGCGGTGCCCGGTGACGCGGCCAGTGCGGCCGGGGTGGCGGCACTCGTCGAGGCTGCGATCGCGGCACTGGGCCAGATCGATGTTTTCTGCGCCAATGCCGGAATTGCCCGGACCGGCGGTCCCGCGGCTGCCGAGGCGGACTGGGACGAGTCCTGGCAGGTGAACGTGATGGCGCATGTCCGCGCGGCCGGGCAGCTGATCGGGCCGTGGCTGGAGCGGGGCAGCGGGCACCTTATCTGCACGGTCTCCGCGGCTGGGCTGCTGTCGATGGTGGGGTCCGCGCCGTACTCGGTAACCAAGCACGCGGCGCTCGGCTTCGCCGAGTGGATGTCGCTGACCTACCGGCACCGGGGCATCACCGTGCAGGCGATCTGCCCGCAGGGCGTGCGCACCGCGATGCTGGACGGCAGCGACCCGCTGGCCGTGGCGCTACTGGGTGACTCCTCGATCGAGCCGGCCATCGTGGCCGACGCGGTGCTGGCCGGCATCGCGGACGGCCGGTTCCTCATCCTGCCGCATCCCGAGGTTGCCGCGATGTACGCAGGCCGCGCGGCCGACCCCGACCGCTGGCTGGCCGGCATGAACAAGCTGCAGCGCCGGGTGGAGTGATGACGGCCGGCGCCGATGTCCTATCCGGCGGCCGTGAGCCGGGAAGACCGAGGTACCCGCTGCGGCAGCGCCAGTCCTTACGGCTGCTGGTCCTCGCCGCGGTGGCGGTGACGGCGGCCGCCATCGGGCTCGCAGCCCGCTACCACGCTGAGGCCGTCCGGCTCCGGCACCGGCCGCCCGCCGCCGTTCGGACCACGCCGCCAGTCTTGCCGCAGCTCAGCAACACTGCCCTGCCGCTCCCCGCCGGCGGCGGTATCACTGCCGAAGTCTTCATTGCCGCGGCGACCCGGCCTGGCGCGGACCGCGGGCAGTTCGTGCTGTCCGCCGTCATTACCGGGGCCCGGCCCGGCACGGTATACGACCTGCGGGGTAACGACTGCTCTGCCGTGTACCCGCTGCCCGATTACACGCTGGCCACCGGCGTTACCAGCGCCGCGGGCTCGGCCACGCTGGCCGGCCACCCGTGGACCGGTGCGCTGGCCGATGAGTACTGGCTGGCTCTCGACCCGTCGCCGGCCAGCCGTCCGCCGGGCTTGCGCGGCAGGTTCGCTCAGGCAGCCGCAGCGGCCTTCCCGGCCGGACAGGCGCCCTGCGCCCCGCCGCCGTAAGCGCATGCTGGGGGCAGGGCCTAATTCAGAGGTCTGGCGGGTCGGTAAGAGTGCCGACCTCTCGCAGCCTGCCCAGCAGGTACCGGCGCTCCACCTCGGACGGCGCCAGCGGCAGCGTGCACTCGTAGGCGGCCGAGGCGGCGGCCCGATCGCCGCGGCGCCGCAGCAAGTCGGCCCGGGTCGCCTCCAGCAGGTAATACCGCTCCAGCCGAGCGTCGCCGCTGAGCTCGTCGATGATCGCCAGGCCCGACTCGATGTCGCCGGCCATCGCCACCGCCACTGCACGGTTGAGCCTTACCACGGGCGACGGAGTCTGGCGCTCCAACAGGGCGTAGAGGGCGGCGATCTCACGCCAGTCGGTATCGGGGGCGCTCGCGGCGCGGGCGTGGCAGGCGGCGATCGCCGCCTGCAGCTGGTAGGGGCCGACCTGCCGTCGGCGCAGCGCCGACTCCAGGAGCCGCAGCCCCTCCTGGATCTCCGTCTTGTTCCAGCGACCCCGGTCCTGCTCCTCCAGCGTGATCAGCTCGCCGGTGCCGCCCACACGCGCGTGGCGGCGGGAGTGGTGCAGCAGCATCAGTGTCAGCGCGCCCGTCGCCTCGGGCTCCTCCGGCATCAGCTGCAGCAGAGCCCGGCTCAGGCGGATCGCCTCGTCGCACAGGCCGGCGCGGATCAGCTCCGTGCCCGAAGACGCTGAGTAGCCCTCGTTGAACAGCAGGTAGAGCACCGTGAGCACCCCCGCCGTGCGCTCCGGTAGCAGATTCGCTGGCGGCACCCGGTAAGGAATCCCGGCCGCCGTGATCTTCGTTTTGGTGCGGGTCAGGCGCTTGGCCATCGTCGCCTCGGGTACCAGGAACGCCTTGGCGATCTCGGCGGTGGTGAGCCCGGCGAGGGTCCGCAGCGTCAGGGCCACCCGGCCCTCCAGCGGGAGGGCCGGGTGGCAGCAGGTGAAGATCAGTCGCAGCCGGTCGTCGTCGATCTCCTCGGTCTCCTCGAACAGCTCACGCATCGCTTCCTCGTCCGTCTCGGACTGCGGCGCCTCGAGGCCGACCTGCTCCAGCAGTTCCGCTCCGCGGGCGCTCCGTCGCAGCCGGTCGATGGCGCGGTTGCCGGCGACGGTCGTCAGCCAGGCGCCGGCGCGGTGCGGGATGCCGTCTGCCGGCCAGCGCCGCAGCGCCTCCGTGAACGCTTCCTGCGCGCACTCCTCGGCCAGGTCCCAGTCGCCGGTCCGCCGGATCAGCGTGGCGACGACGCGCCCCCACTCCTGGCGGAAGGCCGCGTCGACCGCCTGCTGGACGTCCGGAGCGGTCACGCCTGCGATTCAAGTTGCCGCTGGGCGTGGATGGCCATGCCGTAGAACGGGAGCGCCTCGACCGCGTAGTACCGGGCGAACGGGTGCGAGGCCGCGAGGTCAATCGCCCGCTGCCGGTCATCGCAGCTGACGACGTCGATGCTGCCGATGTACGCCTCGATGCCGAGGAACGACCCGTCACTGAGCCGCGTCTCCCCGTCACGCACGCGCAGCGTCGTGGCCGTCTCCAGGCCGCCAAGCGCTCCCCCGAAGATGTACGCACCGCGGTCGTCCAGCTCCTGCCGCCAGGCTTCGGTCTCTCGCAGCACCGCCTGCTCGTCCAGCGGCACCGCCGGCGTCTGGCTCACCCAAACGGTCAGCAGGTACGGAAGGCCCGCCGAGTCGTCCTCGCTCGCGAACGCGGCCGCCAGGGGTTCCACCACACGCGGCTCGCCCCTGAAGGGCCGGATCTCGAACGGGTGAAAGCGGGCTACTGGGCTCTTGCCCGCCACCTCGATTGCCTCGTCCAGGTCCGCGCAGTCGAGCAGGTCGAAGCCCCCAACGAACTCCTTGGTCTCCGCGAACGGCCCGTCGGTCACCAGCGTCTCGCCGTCGCGCACCCGCACCGTCACGGCCTTGTCGTGATCGTCCAGTTCCCGGCCGTACAGCCGCACGCCACGAGGGTCCATCTCCTCGAGATAGGCGGGGAAATCGCGGTTCATTTCCTCCACGACCTCGGCGGGCATGTTGCCTCCGGTGCCAACGAATGCTACGTACTTCATCTCAGCCTCGCGTCCCGTAGACGTAACGGATGATCGCCTGCACGCGCTGGCCGGTCTGCCGGTTTTCTCTGCTCACGTCGCCCGTCCTTCGGTCTCGGTTCGGCGCCTACAACCAGACGACGATCGGGAATCCCCCAGAAGGACACATACGAAGTGTAGAGCCGGGCACCCGCCGGCGCCCGGCTCCACAGTCGTCGACCTCTCGCCCCCAGCGCTTAAGTCTGCCCGGGTGAACGGGAGTGAAGTGCGCCGACGCCCTGTCAGCCCTCCCTTCAGGGTCCTCACTGCGGCAACATGGTACGAGGCGAGCCTCCAGGGCGTGAGTGCCACCGCGCACGGCGACCGCCAGGAAGCCCACGGCGATCAGCGCGCAGGGGACTTGCCCGGCGGGCTGACGGGGCCAGTACCACCAGTAGTAACGGCCGGCGTTATCTGCGCCGAAGTAGGTGAGCGGCAGGAACGAGGCGAGCGGCAGTACCCAGGCTAGGGCCCAGCGCAGCACCCTGCCCGACAGCATGGCCATGCCGGTCCGGTTTCCCCGAGGCTGGATGCGACGAGGCAGACGATGATCAGGGGGACCTGCTGGTCGAGTGGCACGGTGATGTAACCGCTGCTAGTAGCAGCTGGCGCCGAGACTCGGTGTGCACGCTGAAGGCGGCATCGGCGACCAGCAGCACGGCGGCTGCTATCGCCAGGCCTCTCCTGGGGTGAGCCGCGAGCAGGATCTTGCCGCGGGCCGCACCGTCAGCATGGCGGTAGCAGCAGGGATAGCTGCAGGTCCCGCGATGAGCGGCCGATCTGGATCACGAACGGGCCGGGCACCGGGACCCAGCTGCCGGCGGCGACGTCAAAACGGCTGAACGCCCGGCCGGGAATGCGCAGTGCCGCCTCGGCGGACTCGCCCGGCGCCGCGGTGACGGTGGTGAACGCGGCCAGCACGCGCACCGGCTGGCCGGGATCGGTGTCGGCGTCCGGTCCGGCGAGATACGCCTGGATGACCTCCTTTCCCGGCCGGCCGCCGGTATTGCGGATGGCAACGGTCAGCTCCACGCCGCCGCCCGGAACGCGGCGCCGGTCCGGTCCGCGGACCGACTCATATGCCCAGCTGGTGTAGCCAAGACCGTGCCCGAAAGGGAACTGCGGGCTGATGCCATGCCGGTCGTACCCGCGGTAGCCGATCAGCAGGCCCTCGTCGTAGCGCAGCTCGCCGCCACCTGGCACCGCGTGCAGGACCGGGCAGTCCGCCTCGGCGGCCGGCAGGGTCACCGGCAGCCGGCCGCCTGGCTCGGCCGCGCCCAGCAGGACATCCGCCAGCGCGTCGCCCATCGCCTGGCCGGGCAGCCATGCCTGGATGACGGCCGCTACGCCGCCAGCCCAGGGCATCAGCATCGGCATGCCGGCGTTGACCACTACCACGGTCCGCGGGCAGTTGGCAGCCACCGCGCGGACCAGGTCATCCTGCCGCCCCGGCAGCGCGAGCGTTGCCCGGTCAAAGCCTTCGCTCTCGGTCAGCGCGGCCGAGCCCACTACAACGACCGCAACGTCCGCGGTCGCCGCTGCAGCCGCCGCCTCGGCGATCAGCCGGTCATCCTGCGCCGCCGCGGCGATGCCGAGGCGCAGTGCCAGCGGCCCGGCGCCGTCGGCCGCCGGGATGAAGTCCAGCCGCACCTGGACCTCCCGGCCGCTCTGGAGGTCCACTTCGGCCTGGATTTCGCCGGGCCGGGCCATAGCCTGGACCGGGTCGGCCGGGACGGCGGTCACCCCGGCGGCAACTTCGACGCCGTCGACCGTCAGCGCGAGGCTGCCGATACCGGACGCACCGAACAGGTGCGGGCCGCCAGCGGCTGCACGGTAGGACGTGGTCAGCGTGATGCTGCCGCTCTTCCCCCAGCCGACGCCCCGCGGTACGCCGTCCCACCAAGCCAGCGCGGCGGCGTCCCGGTGCTCAGATGCGAGCAGCGCGCCGCCGGCGCCCCGGAACTCCAGCTGCAGTCCCGGCTCGCCGCTGACCGGGTCCCGCAGCGAGCCGGCCGGCGGCTCGGGAACGGCTAGCCACGTCTGGCAGCCGGGCACCGCGGTGACCGCCGCACGGCCGGCCAGGGCCGCCCGCAACGCGTCGGCCGGCGCGGACACGCTGACGGGCGAGACCCCGGCGCTGCCGCCGCCCTGAATCGTGGGCCAGAAGGCGTTCGGCCCGGTGACGGCGATGCGGCGGATGCCGGCCAGGTTCAGCGGCAGCAGATTTCCGTCGTTGCGCAGCAACACGCACGACGCCGCCACAACCCGGCGCAGCAGGGCGGCACTAACGAGGGCCGCCCCGGGCTCGTCCGGGGCGGCATGATCCCGGTGCCCGTACGGCGCGGCAGCGCGGTCTGGCGGGCCGACCTGGTGGCCATCCGGCTGGGCGGCGCGGTTAAGCGCGCCGACCCGGCCGGCCAGCCGCAGCAGCCGGATGATCTTGTCGTTGAGCACTTCCGGACTCACGGCGCCGCTGTGCACGGCCCGCGTGAGCAGCTCCCCCCACGGGCCGCCGGGTCCCGGCATGGACAGGTCGAGGGTCGCCAGCGCGGTAGCCGTCGTACTGCGCGCGGCGTGCCAGTCGGATATGACGACGCCGTCGAAGCCCCACTCGTCTTTCAGCACATCCCTGAGCAGGCGCCCGTGCTCGGTCATCGGCGTTCCGTTGACCTTGTTGTAAGCGGCCATCACCAGGGCTGCGGCCGCCTCGCGGACGCAGGCTTCGAACGGCGCCAGGTACAGCTCGCGCAGCACGCGCTCGTCGATCCGGGCGTCGTAGCTCCAGCGGCCGGTCTCGGACTCGTTGCCCAGGTAATGCTTGACGGTGGCGGCGACACCCGCCTGCTGGACGCCGCGCACATACGCGACGGCGATCCGCGCGGTCAGCACCGGGTCCTCGGCGAAGCACTCGAACCCGCGGCCGCCCAGCGGCGTGCGCATCAGGTTGATTGTCGGCGCCAGCAGTACGTCGACGCCCTCGCTCCGGGCTTCCGTGCCCAGGGCCGCGGCGAGCTCGAAGACCAGCCCGGTATCCCAGGTGGCGCCGAGCGCCGACGGGCACGGCAGGCTGGACGAAGGGCGGCGCTCGTCCAGGAGCACGCCGCGGACCCCGGCCGGCCCGTCGGAGGTGATCATCGGGCGTAGGCCCAGCGTCGTCGCGCCATGCGTCCGCCAGCTGTCCGCGCCCGTCACCAGCCTCACCTTGACCGCCGTCGGCAGCGCCGCGACCAGGGCGGCCAGATCGGCGCTGCCGGGCCCGTTCATGGCTGGGCCCGAGTGAATTTCGCCGAGGACGGGCCCGTTCATGGCTAGGCCCGCGTCAGGTTCGCCGTGGCCGGGCGCGCTGGTGGCTGGGCCCGCGTACTCGGGTTCATGTACGGGTTACTCGATGACGGCCAGCCCACGTAGTTCCTGGTGGAGTACTCGTACCAGTCCGCCCCGTAGAGCAGCGGTGCTACCGGGACCTGGCTGGTCATGATGTTCTCCAGCTTGATGATGGCCGCGTGCTGGACAGCGGCGCTGCCGCTGCCGGCGAACTGGGCCAGCGCCTGCTGCGCAGCCGGGCTGGAGAACCGCCCCAGGTCGCCTGCGGCCGGCTTTCCGACCGGCGCGCTGAGCGTGCTGTCCAGCCAGTTGTCGTAAATCTGGTAAGGCGTCGGTCCCTGGTTGCTCCAGTGGATAGTGGCGTCGAACGTGCCGTTGGTGACATTGCCGTCCCACACGGTCGGGTTGCCGATGCCGTCCACGGTGGCATTGATGCCCTGCGCGTCCAGTTGCTTGGCGATGTCCTGCGCGTCCAGGTAGTAGTCGGAGTACGGGATCGGGTCCTGGATGGCGAAGCTGATCGTCTTGCCGTTCCTGGTCCACATCCCGCTGCCGGGCCTGGTCCAGCCGTCGGCGGTCAGAATGGAACGGACCTTGGCCGGGTCGCCGCCCGGGGGCAGGTTACGGGCCAGTGCCGGATCGAGGTAACTGCCGGCGCCGGGCAGCAGCAGCCCGCTGGTGGACGTCTCCGGCAGCTCGTAACCGGTCTCGCCCTGGGCGGAAAGCTGCTGCCTGTTGATCGCGTAGCTGATCGCCTGCCGTACGGCAGGGTCATTCAGCGGCGCCTTGGTGACGTTGAAGAACAGCGACACCACGTTGTTGGCTGTCAGGTACGGCGAGCCGGGGAACCAGGTGTGATTCGCCGGGCTCTTGGCCAGGTACACGTTCTGGACATTGGCAATGTCGTTGCCCGCGTAGTCGATCTGGCCCGCCGCGAGCGGGCTGACGATGTTGAAGTTGGCGTTGTAGGACGGATAGGAAATCTCCGGGACGTGCACGGCAGCTTTGTCCAGTAGCCCGGGTTCGCTTTCAGCGTGAAGCCCTGCGCACTGTACTTGTCCAGCATGTACGGACCGGTGCCGACCGGGCTGGGATCCGCGAACGTGGCCGGGTCCTGCTTCGACCAGATGTGCGCCGGGACGATGAATGTCTGGCCGATGAGGAACAGATTGGCGTACTGCGGCTGGCTGAACGTCAGCACGGCCTGGCCCGGGCTCGGCGCGGTCGCGCTGACCGGTACCGGCGTGCCGTCGGTGGCCAGTCCCTTCGCGGTTCTGATCATGTTGAAGGTGAAGGCGACATCACTGGCGCCGAACGGCTTCCCGTCGCTCCAGCGCACCCCCTGCCGGATGTTGAGCGTGAGGGTCCTGCCGCCGTTCGACCAGCTGTCGCCGGTGGCCAGCAGGTGGTACGGCGGCTGACCGGGGTTCAGCGTGTTCCAGATCATCAGCGGCTCGTTGTACAGGGCCTGGGCGTTCACCACGTAGCCGGTGGACGTCGCGGAGTAGGGACTGAACGTGTCGGTCATCGGCGAGACCGGCGTGTCGTCGATGACCAGCGGCTTGCCCGCGGCCGCTGACGATGAGTGCGTGCTGCTGGCAGGGGCGGCTGAGCTGCTGCAGGCGGTCACCGCCGCGGCGAGGACGGCGGTTGCCGCCAGGACTTTGAGGTTTCTGCGGTTCATTGCTTAAACTCCGTTGTGCCCGGCCGGCGTTGTCGCCGGCCTGTTGTTATCGACCTGTCGGGGGTCTGGTGTCAGCGGCGGTGCAGGCCGGCCGGGTGCTAACAGTGGTGAGCCTGCGTAAGCCCGCCTGGGCGGGCTGTCCGGGGTCCGGGCCGCCGGGGTTACCCGGCGGCCGGCGTGCGGCGGTAGCTGCCTTTCAGCACGTCTCCTTTCTGTGTTCCGGTCTGCGCTCCTGGCTGTCGTGCAGCCAGCAGGCACTCAGGTGACCGGGTGACAAGTCGAATCCGGGCGGCGCGCTGCGGGCGCAGACGGCCATCGCGTGCGGGCAGCGCGGGTGAAAACGGCAGCCCGCGGGGGGTGCCAGCAGGCTGGGTGGTTCGCCGCGGCCCCGCAGCCCGGCGGCCCGCGGCCCGGCCCGCTGCGGCCCGGCACGCTGCGGGTCAGGCGCGGCGCTGATCAGCAGCTGCGTGTAGGGATGGGCAGGATGGTCAGTGACGTCCCATGCCGGACCGGATTCCACCACCTGGCCGGCGTACATGACGATGATCGTGTCGGCCAGGTACCGCGGGCTCGTCCGCCAGCAGGACGCGCGGCCGGACGGCCAGCGCGCGCGCTATGGCCACCCGCTGGCGCTGACCGCCGGACAGTTCGTGCGGGTATTTCGCGGCGAACTGCCCGGCCGGGCTCAGCGCGACCCGGTCGAGCAGCCTGGCGATCGCCTCGTCCAGGGCGGCCCCGCGGCCGCCGAGCCCGTGCACCTGGAGCGGCCGCGCCAGGTGATAGCGCACGTCATGAACGGGGTTGAGGGAGGAAAACGGATCCTGCAGCACGAGCTGGACCTGGCGCGCGTACTCCCGCCGCCGCCCCTGCCGGACGGCACGTCGCGCCCGTCGAGCAGCAGCCGGCCCGACGTGGGCGGCATCAGCCGGGCCAGCAGCCGGGCCAGCGTTGACTTTCCCGAGCCGCTCTCGCCGACCACCGCGGTGATGCCGCCCTCGGGCAGCGCGACGCTGACGTTCTCCAGCGCGTGCACGACCGTGCCTGCTGTGCCCGGCGCGGCCGCCCGCCGCCGACCGCCGCGGCCGTCCGGCCCGCCGCGGCGGCCCCGGCTGGCGCGGTGCACCGGGAAGTGCATGGTGAGGTCACGCGCCTCCAGCAGCGGCGGGCTGGCAGCGGTGGGCGGCGGGGGAGGTCCGGCGGGCGTCATGGCCAGACCCCCGGCTCCGGCGCGGCGAGCGGCGCCGGAGCCGGCGTCTGCCCGTCCTGCAGCCAGCATGCGGCGAGCCTGCCGCGGGCGCCCCCGTTGCCGCTGCCGTCGCCGGGGGAGCCGTTGCCGTTGCCGTTGCCGTCACCGGGGGAGGGGCGCAGCAGCGGCGGCACGTGCCTGCGGCACCGGTCCATCACGTACGCGCAGCGCGGGTGAAAGACGCAGCCGGACGGCAGCTGCCGCAGGTCGGGCGGTGCGCCGGGGATGCCGGCCAGCTGCTGCCGCTCCCCGTGCAGCGCCGGGAACGAGCTGAGCAGGCCGAGACTGTACGGGTGCCGGGGCGCCCGGAACAGCGCGGCGGCCGGCGCGCGCTCCACCAGCCGCCCCGCATACATCACCGCGATCGAGTCGGCGATCTCCAGGAGCAGCGAAAGGTCGTGGGTGATGAACAGCACCGCGAAGCCCAGCTGCTCGCGCAGCTCGGCGAGCTCGGCGAGTATCTCGCGCTGCGTGACGACGTCCAGCGCGGTGGTCGGCTCGTCCATGATGACAATCTGCGGCCGCAGTGCGAGCGCCATCGCGATCATCACCCGCTGCCGCATGCCGCCGGACAGCTCGTGCGGGTAGCTGTCCAGCCGGTCCGCGCTGATCCCGACCATCGTCAGCAGCTCGGCCGCCCGGCCGCGGCGCGCTGCCTTTCCCATGCCAGCTAAATGGGCTTGCAGCACGTCGGTGAGCTGGGAGCCGACGGACATGACCGGGTTCAGCGCGTTCATCGCGCTCTGCAGTACCACCGAGATCGCCGACCAGCGCAGTGCCCGCAGCCCGCGCTCGCCGACGGCCAGGAGGTCTACCGGGCTGCCTGGCTGCGGGTAGTAGCGCACGCTGCCGCCGGTGATGATCCCCGGCGCCCGGAGCAGCCGGGTGACGGCGTAAGCCAGCGTCGACTTTCCGCTGCCGCTCTCCCCGGCCAGGCCGACTACCTCGCCGCGGTGCAGGTCTAGGTCGGCGTCGACCACCGCGTGCAGCGCACCCGGACCCGCGCCGTAGTCCACGCACAGGCCGCGGATTTCAAGCAGCGGGTCGCCGGGCCGTTCGCCGGTGCGGCCGGCGGTCACTGGTGCTCCTCCTCGCGCCCGGCCGTTTCGTGCCCGGCCGCCCCGGCCCCCGCGCGAGCAGCGCCAGGCTGGTCCCGGTGACCGCCCGGCCGCGCTACCGGGGTGACACCGAACGCGAATCGTCGCGGCAGCCCCGTCGTCCCGGCTCGCCTGGCCTGCCGCCGGGACAGGCCGGCGGCGCGCAGCCGCGGGTTGATGAACTCGTCAATCCCGAAGTTGACCAGGGCCAGCGAGGTGCCCAGGAGCGCCACCGCGAGGCCCGGCGGCAGGAACAGCCACCAGTACCCGCTTTGCTCCGCGCCGGCCACCTGGGCGTAAAACAGCATCCCACCCCAGCTCAGGTGGTTGGGATTGACCAGCCCGAGGAATGCCAGGGCAGTGTAGGTGCCCACGCCGTACAGAACGGTAAACAAGAACGACGAGGCCACGACCGGAATGAGGTTGGGCAGGATCTCAGAGCCGATAATGCGCCAGCTGCGCTCGCCGATGACGCGCGCGGACTGCACGTAGTCGCGGCGGCGCAGCGAGAGCGTCTGCGCCCGCAGTACCCGCGCCCCCCACGTCCAGCCGGTAATGGCGATGATCAGCCCGATCAGCACGTCGGTCCCGCCGCCGCCGCCGGCCTGCGCGCTGCGCAGGAACCCGAAGATGACAATGAGCAGGGGGAGCGCGGGCAGCACGAGGAAGAAATTGGCGAGCATCGACAGCAGGTCATCGGCCAGCCCGGCGGCGTAGCCCGCGGTGACGCCGATGACGACGGACACCGCGGTCGCGACGAGCCCGGCGACGAACGCGACCAGGACGGTGCTGCGGCCGCCGGCCAGCAGCTGGGACAGGACATCCTGCTGCTGGGTGGTCCCCAGCAGGTGCGCAGCCGACGGCGGCTGCGGGAAGCTGGCCGTGCTGGAGAAGCTGCGGCCAGGATCGTCGGGCGCGATCCACGGGCCGATCACGGCGAGCACCAGGAACGCGGCGAGCCCGCTCATCCCGGCGATGACCTTAGCGGACACCGGCAGCCGCGGCCGCGGGTAACGCCGCCTGCCGCCCGGCGGGCCGGCTCCGGGCGGCAGCGGCCCGGCAGCGGCGATGCCCGGGCCGCCGGGCTCCGCGGTGGCGCCGATGACCATCTCAGGCCTCCTGCCGGGTGCGCGGGTCGAGGAACACGTAGACGAAGTCGGCGGCCAGGTTGGCGGCGAGGACCGCCAGCATGATCACCAGGAAGACGCCCTGCAGCAGTGCGTAGTCGGCTTCCTGGACGGCGTTGAGCAGGATGTAACCCAGCCCCGGATAGCTGAAGACGATCTCGGTCAGCAGCGCCCCGGACACCACGAAGCCGATTGCCAGCGAGAAACCGGAGACGCTCGGCAGGATCGCGTTGCGGGCCGCGTACCAGATCACCCGCCGCTTGGGCAGTCCCTTGGCCTGGGCGACGAGGACGTAGTCCTCGTCCATCGTGGTGACCATGACGTTGCGCATCCCGACGATCCAGCCCGCGGCCGAGGCGACCACGATGGTCAGGGCCGGAAGCACGGCATGGTCCAGGACGTCGCTGAGGTACGTCCAGTTCAGGGCGGGGAAGTCGAGGGCGGTGCGGGCGCTGCCGGGCGGGAACCAGCCGAGCCGGATAGCGAACAAGTCAATCGCGAGGAAGGCGAGGAAGAAGTACGGCGCCGCCTGGAAGAAGGTCGCGGCCGGCAGCAGGCTGTCCAGCCAGCCGCCGCGCCGCCAGGCCACCGCGATGCCCAGCGCGGTGCCGAGCACGAAGCTGATGACCGTTGCCGTGCCGACCAGGCCGAGCGTCCACGGCAGCGCGCCGCGGATGACCGTGGTCACCGGGGCCATGCCGTTGCTGGTGGAGATGCCGAGGTTGCCGCGGGCCAGGCTGGCCCAGTAGTGCAGGTACTGCGTCCACAGACTGGCGGTGCTGGCCCCGCCGAACTGCTCCTGCAGTGCCCGCAGGGTCTGCTTGCTGATCACCTGGCCCTGCATGTGCGCGAGCACGGCGTCGACCGGGTTGCCGGGGATGACCCGCGGAATGACGAAGATGACGCTGACGGCAGCGATCGCGGTGACCAGGTAGAAGCCGATCCTGCGGCTGAGCACGCGCATGGCGGGCGGCCGCTCAGCCTGCTCGGGCGGCGGTGACGGGCGGCCCCCCGGCGGCGCAGCCGCAGCTTTCGCGCACCACCAGCCGGGTGGGCAGGGCGATATCCCGCTCGGCCGGCACGGCGTGCCCGATCATCGCGTGCAGCACGTCGAAAGCCGTCGCGCCGATGTCGCGGATCGGCTGGCGCACCGTGGTGAGCTGCGGCCGCAGGTGCCGCGCCATCGGCACGTCGTCGTAGCCGGCCACGGCCACGTCCCCCGGCACGTCCAGGCCGCGGCGGCCCAGCGCGTGCATGACGCCGAGCGCGGTCTGGTCGTTCGCGCAGACGATGGCCCGCGGCAGCGCCGCGCCGCTGCCGATCAGCCGCTCGATTACCTGCGCGCCGCCGGCCGCGTAGTAGTTGCCCTGCCACTGCGGGCCGGTCAGCAGCTCCGCGCCGGCCGCGGCTGTCTCGGCGGCAACGGTTTCCAGCCGGGCCACGCTGTCCGGGCTGTCCGTCAGCCCGGCCAGGTACGCCAGGGTGCGGTAGCCGTGCGCACGGAGCAGGTGCCGGGCCAGGTCCCGCATCCCGGACCGGTTATCGCCGTGCACGTTGACCGTGGTCGCCGTGGCCACGTTCGCGAGCGTGACGATCGGCACCCGCCTGGACAGATGCTCGAGCTGGGCCGGCTCGAGCACATGGTCGTGCAGGATCAGGCCGTCGGTCTTGCCGGCCAGCGCGAGCAGCCGGCCGTGCACGTCATGATCATCGACGTACACGGAGCCGATCAGCAGGTTGAAGCCCCGCCGCTGCGCGGCAATCTCGATGCCCCGGTTCAGCACGTCGGTGAACTGAAGGTTCTCGTCCTCCTCGGCGAAGCCGCCCGGTTCGTCGCCGCCCCAGCGCACCCGGCGCATGACGACCCCGACGACTTCCTTCAGCCGGGCGCTCAGCGCGCGCGCCGCGCCGTCCGGCGCGAACCCGAGTTCGGAGACGGCCATCAGGACGCGCTCCCGGGTTTCCGGCCGCGGGTTCCGCCTGTCGTTAAGAACCCGGGAGACCGAGGCGATCGAGACACCGGCGATCCGCGCCACGTCGTAGATGGTCGGCGGCAGTCCGGCCGCGTCCCGCAGTTCTGCCACCGGTTCCCTTCCTTCCGCGCCTGGCGACCGTTCTCTCCCGCGCCTGACGACCGTCACGCTGATCAGCGCCGCCCTCCGGCACCATATGGTAAGCGCTTACCAAGGCAGCAGATGCCGACCGGCACTGGTTTCCCGCTCCTGGGCGGCTGACCGGGTAAGCGCTTACCAAGGCGACTGGCAGGAGCGTAAGTCCGGCCATGCGGCCGTTCCAAGCACCCAGCCCGGACTGTTACATGATCGTGACAATTCAGCGAATCTGCTGCTTCGGCCGGGACTCAGCCGAGTGTCAGGCGCCGCGATTTTCAGAGCGTGCGCCCGTTCCGTACGCGGACCGGCTGCCGGCACGACGGGCGGTTGACATCCACGAACCGTACGGCAGAATGTATACGCATGACGGTTTCCACGGCAGCATCTGAGACTTGGCAGGCGCGGATCTCGCGTGATCTTGCAGCCCAGCTGCGCCTTGACGCTGCGGTCCTGGGACTCCAGGGCCGCACTGAGATAGTCAAGGCTGCACTGGAACTGCTTCATCGTCGCGCCGCCGAGGAACGCATGGCCCGAAGTTTTGACGACTTCTACGGCGACGAGCAGCCATCGCTGCCGATCGGCGTCCGGCCGGCCCGCACCGATGCCGCTACCTGAACCATTCCGCGGTGAGGTATGGGACGTCGACTTCGACGAGTTCGGGATGCACCCAGCGGTTGTACTCAGCATCAACGCACTCAACGCCCGACTCGGGCACGTCGCGGTGATCCCCGTGACCGGCACGACCGGCCCCAGCGAGACCCATGTGCCGCTAACAGCGGATGCGGGCCTTACGCGCTACGAGGAGTCCTACGCCGACGTCACCGCCCTCCAGCCCGTCGCCAGAGCACGCCTACTGACACGACGAGGACTGCTCACTGGAAACGAGCTCGACCGGCTCACGCGACAGCTGACCGTCTATCTCGGCATCTAATCCGGATGAAGCCGATCCGCCGCTGCCGGCTGTCGCGCAAGACGATCTCCTAACGGGATTGCTGGGTGCGGTGTGTGAGGGCTTCTAGGTGACGGCGCACGTCGCGGTGTAGACCGGCCCGCAGGGGGTCCAGCCCGAGGAGAATGGCAAACCACCAGCCGTCGACGGCGAGCCGGACGATGGTCGCGGCGGCGGCTTCGATGCCGTCGGCCTCTAGTCGTTCTTGCCATGATCGGTAACGCGTCCGAAGCGGCTCCAGCAGACGAGGGTCGAGCGCGACGGCGGCCGCCCCAGCGCGTCGTAGTACCGCAGCGTTGTCGGGGGGACTACCGACCGCTGGGCCAGCTGCCCGACAGTGAGCGCCATACCCCGGCCGCACCTTGACTTCAAGTGCACTCAAAGGTGTTGAGTGGGTCCCGTCGGTCGTGGTGACAGTGCGCAGAGATCCGGTGGCTGGCGGTCGCGCCGCCGGCCCGAACTCGCCGCGGTAACAGGGAGTTAACTTGCCAGTCGGGCGCACGGCACATGTTGGTGCCCTCGTAACAGTCAGGAAACGTGACCGAAACCCGCACATGGGAAAACTAGACCGTTCCTGATGACATTCGAAGCGGTCGGCTGGGAGCGTGCTGGTCGGCGCTGCCTGGCTCCCCCGGCAACCCCTTCGCTTCAGCCTCTGGAGGCGGAGAGTGATTCCCTACCCGCACTGGCTCAGTCCCGGCGATAACGCCTGGCAACTGACAGCCGCGACGCTTGTCGGCCTGATGAGCATTCCGGCCCTCGCGGTGCTGTACGGCGGAATCGTGCAGAAGAAGTGGGCCGTCAATACCATGCTCATGGTATTCTGTACGTTCTGCCTGACGCTCATCGTCTGGGTCCTGTGGGCCTTCAAGATGGGTTTCGGTCATCCGTGGATCAGTACGTTCGTCGGTGAGCCCGGCCAGGTTGTCGGCCAGGCGGGGGAGCAAGCGCAGGCGAATATCCCGCTGCTCTTCGGCCTGCAGCCGAACTTCAAGTTCCCCGAGTCGACGCTGGTGTACTTCCAGTTCGTCTTCGCCGCGATTACGCCGATCCTGTTTATCGGCAGCGTGCTGGGGCGGATCAAGTTCAAGGTGTGGCTGATGTTCGTGCCACTGTGGATTACGTTCGCCTACACGGTGAACGCGTTCCTGCTCTGGGGCGGCGGCTACTTCGCCGGCAAGGGCGCCCTGGACTTCAGCGGCGGGTACGTCATTCACCTGGCCGCCGGCGTCTCGGGCTTCGTCGCCGCGGCGATGGTCGGACCGCGGCTGCAGCGCGACCGTGAGAAGGCAGTCCCCAACAACCTGCTGTTCGTAGCCGTCGGGGCAGGCATCCTGTGGCTCGGCTGGAACGGCTTCAACGGCGGTGACCCGTACTTCGCCGGCGCTGACGCGGCATCCGCCGTGATCAACACCAACCTCGCGACGGTGGCCATGATGGCGTGGATCATCATGGACATGACGTTCGGCAAGGCAAAGAAGGCCACCTTCCTCGGCGGCGTTAACGGTATGATCTGCGGCCTGGTCGGCATCACCCCGGCGGCCGGTTACGTCAACGGGGCGGGCGCGATCGTCATCGGCCTGGTCTGCTCCGCGGTGGTCTGGGGCCTGTGGTCCTACCTGCCGCGCAAAGTCTGGCCATTCAACAAGGTCGATGACGCGCTCGGCGTCGTCTACACGCACGGTTTCGCCGGACTCACGGGCGGCTTGCTCGTCGGCCTGCTCGCCGACCCCAAGATGATCGTCTATCTCGGTCTCGGAAAGAACCCGAGTATTTCCAGCACCGGCTTGTTCTACGGGCACGCAAAGCAGCTGCTGATCCAGGCGGAAGCGGCGGTCACAGTTATCATCTGGGACGCGCTCGTAACATTCGTTATCCTGTGGGTTATCAGCCGGTTTACCAAGCTGCGCATGAGCGATGCTGAGCAGATGATTGGTGACCTGGCGGTGCACGGCGAGGTCGCTTATCCGGAGGAGGAGCGGGACGAGCTCACGCTCGTCGGCGTGGGCGTGCACGGCAATGGCAGCAGTGCCATTCACGGGGAAGACGATCCGCTCGGCCCCGCCAGAGTGCGCACCGAATGACAGCGCGCACCGAATGACAGTGCGCGTAACAGTGCGCGCGCATGTGACAGTGAGGGTTATTCACAAGATCATCCAGCGCAAGTTGATCAAGCCCTGACCGGCTGCTATGTGACGCCGGAGGCGCGATGATCATGGTTGTGAATAAGCCTCAGTGCATGAAAGCACGTGCGCGCGTAAGTCCCAATGGCGTTAAGTTAAGTAAGAGTGGGCATCCGCCAGAAAATGATTTGGGTGCGGCTCTTTTGAGGGGAGCTGGTTACGCTGCGAGGATGTAGGTGCCGCGGTACCTGGCGTGGTGGATGTGTTCGTGTTCGCGGCGTAGGTGGTAGCGCCAGTAGTCATCGAAGTCGCCAC
>JAABUX010000532.1_pt1 | contig 64933 bp, 60 predicted proteins | sample 5561851 | NCBI WGS metagenome assembly JAABUX01 (sample SAMN10711883, study PRJNA513361) | rock metagenome | isolation source: Antarctica rocks | place: Antarctica: Victoria Land, Richard Nunatak red sandstone | collected 2016-01-03
GCTGGGGTTCATCACCGCCGCCGTGTTGAAACTGGTCGCGCGGCCGCGGCAGACCGAGGTGGCGCTCTGCGCCGTCCGCTCGCCCGAAGCCGCCACCGCCCTGTTCCGCCTCGCCCAGCGCCATGACTCGCCCGCGATCCAGGCGTTCGAATACATGTCCGGCGCCGGCATGGCGTTCGTCCTGCGGCACATCCCCGGCGCCGCCCTGCCGCTCGCCAGCCCGGCGCCGGGCTACGTCCTGATCGAGCTCGCCATCGCGCGCGAGGCCGCCGGGCTGCGCGAGACGCTGGAAGCCCTGCTTGAACAGGGCCTCGAACAAGGCCTGCTCGAGGACGCCGCGCTGGCCGACAGCCAGGCCCAGCGTCTGGCGATCTGGAAGCTGCGCGAAGAGCACGCCGAGGCGCAGAAGCGCGAGGGCGCCAGCGTGAAGAACGACGTCTCGGTCCCGGTCTCGCGCGTGGCCGAGATGATCGCGCGCGCGTCGGCGGCCTGCGAGGCGCTGATCCCCGGCAGCCGCCCGGTGCCATTTGGCCATCTCGGTGACGGCAACATCCACATGAACCTACAGCAGCCGCCGGACTGGGCGTCGGCCGCCTTCCTCGCCCGCGCCGACGACATCATGCACACGGTCAACGAGATCGTCCGCGAGCTCGGCGGCAGCTTCAGCGCCGAGCACGGCGTCGGCCGGCTCAAGACGTCGATGATGCCGGAATGGCGCGGCGGCGTGGAGTTGGAGACGATGCGCCGTATCAAGGCGGCGCTCGATCCATACGGGCTGATGAACCCCGGCAAGCTTTTGCCGGGTTGAGCGTGGAGGCCGCCACGATGTTCCGCTCCGTCGCCTCGCAGCTCGACCGCTACATGTTCCGCCAGCTCTTCGTGGCGCTGATCGCGGTCACGGTCGGGCTGGTCGCCCTGATCTGGCTGACGCAATCGCTTCGGCTGGTCGAGCTGGTGGTCAACCGTGGCCTGTCGATCTCGGTGTTCCTCGAGCTGACCGGGCTGTTGATCCCGAACTTCGTCGCGGTGATCCTGCCGATCACGATCTTCGTCGTGGTGCAGTTCGTCTACCAGCGGCTGGCGGGGGATCGCGAGCTGACGGTGATGAGTGCGGCCGGGCTGTCGTCGTTCTCGCTGGCGCGGCCGGCGCTGGTGCTCACCTTCTTCGTCGTCGTCACCTGCTACGCGCTGAACCTTTGGCTCGTGCCGAAGAGCTACACCGCGTTTCGCGAATACCAGTTCGAGATCCGCAACCGACTAGCCGCCTTCCTGCTGCAGGAGGGCGTATTCACGCCGATCTCGGAGGACCTCACCGTCTATGTCCGCAGCCGCGACCAGAACGGGACGCTGCGCGGGATCCTGGTCGAGGACGCGCGGCAGAAGAATAGCCGGGCGACGATTCTGGCCGAGACCGGGCAGCTCGTCGAGGGGCGGGCTGGGCCGCAAGTGATCCTGCAGAACGGCAGCCGCCAACAGATCGACAAGACGACGGGTCGGCTCAACGTGCTGAGCTTCAAGGAGAACAGCATCGACCTGGCGTCGACCAACAAGAACGAGGAGGTGCGCTACCGTGATGCCGCCGAGATGGACACGCGCGAGTTGCTGCACCCGCCGGCCGACACGCCGGTGCGCGATTACGGCAAGCTAAAAGTCGAGGCGCATCGGCGGCTCAGCACTCCGCTCACGGCGGCGAGCTTCTCGCTGGTGGCGCTGGTGGCGGTGCTGTCGGGCTCGTTCCGGCGCCATGGCAACCTGCTGCGCCCGGTGACCGCGGTCATGACGGTGGTGGGCTTGCTGGCGCTGGGGCTCGGGGTCAGCAGCCTAGCGGCGCGGCAATTACAGCTGGTGCCGTTGATCTATCTGCAGGCGGTGCTGCCGGGGATCTATTGCGCCTGGGTGCTGTTCGCGCCCGGATCGCGGCTGGCGCGGCGGTTCCGGATCCGGCGGCGGCGGCGGTATCGGGCGGCGTGATGGACGATCTCTTGCTCGCGGCGCTGGCGCTGCTGGTCGTGCTCGCGGCTGCCAATCTGATCGTGCTGCTGCGCCGTCCGCGCGGGCAGGAGCGGCTGATGCTGCTGGCCGAGCAGTCGATCGCTTCGCAGCGGGGCGAGGCGGAGATCACGCGGACGCAGATGGTGGAGAGCGAGCGCGCGCTGGCCGGGTCGCTGGCGGCGCTGTCGAGCATCATGATCCGCGACCAGGGCGACGCGCGGGCGCTGCTCGAGACCAAGCTGCGCGAGATGAGCGAGCAGGCGGCGCTGCGTCTGGCCTCGATCCAGCATGCGGTCAACGAGACGCTGGCGAGCAGCATCGAGAAGCAGATGGCCGGCAGCTTCCAGCGCGTGATCGACCAGTTCGGCCAGGTGCAGAAGGCGATGACCGACGTGCAGGCCGTGACCGCCCAGATCGGCGATCTCAAGCGCATCTTCTCGAGCGTCAAACAGCGCGGGACCTGGGGCGAGACGCATTTGCGGGCGTTGCTGGAGGACATCTTCCCGCAGGGCGGCTGGGAGATGAACCGCAAGCTGCGCGAGGGCAGCGACGAGATCGTCGAATTCGCCGTCGTCATGCCGGTCCGCGGCAAGGACCGTCCGGTGCTGGCGCTCGACGCCAAATTCCCGGTCGAGGATTACGACCGGCTGCTGCTGGCCGCCGAGGCGGGCGACGCCGATGGCGAGCGGCTCGCCCGCAAGGGGCTCGAGACAAGGCTGCGGGGCGAGGCGCGCAAGATCGGCGAGAAGTACATCGTGGTGCCGCAGACGGTCGATTTCGCGGTGATGTACCTGCCGACCGACGGGCTCTACGTAGAGGCGGCGCGGATCCCCGGCCTGCTCGAACAGCTCAACCGCGAGCATCGGGTGCTGGTGATGGGGCCGAGCCTGGCGCCCGCGTTGCTGCGCACGATCCTGCTCGGCACGCTGACGCTCTCGATCGAGCAGCGCGCGCACGAGATCCACAACCTGCTCGGCGCCGTGCGCGGCGAGATGCAGAAGATGGACCTGGCGCTGGGCAAGCTCGCCGGCAACGCCGAGCGGATGACCAAGTCGGTCGACGAGGTGCGGCGGCGCACCCGGGCGGTCGATCGCAAGCTGCGCAGCGTGACCGCCCTCGAGGGCGACCAGGCCGACGCCGCCTTCGCGCTCGAGGCCCCGCTCGACGAAGAGGACGCTGCGTAGCGTGCTGCTCGGCCAACGCATCACCGTCGTACTGCCGGCCTACAACGCCGCCGCAACGCTCGAGCGAACGGTGGCAGAAATCCCGCGCGACCTGGTCGACGACATCATCCTGACCGACGACCACAGCGGCGACGAAACGGCCGCGCTGTCGCAGCGCCTCGGCCTTTACACCATCCGACACGAGCACAACCGCGGTTACGGCGGCAACCAGAAAACCTGTTATGCCGCCGCTCTCGAGCGCGGCGCCGACATCGTCGTCATGCTGCACCCGGACTACCAATATTCGCCGAAGCTGGTCTCGGCGATGGCGTCCATGATCGCAAGCGGCCATTACGACGTCGTGCTCGGCTCGCGCATTCTTGGCCGTGGCGCGCTGTCGGGCGGCATGCCGCGCTACAAATACGTCGCCAACCGCGGCCTGACCCTGGTCCAGAACCTGCTCGCCGGCCAAAACCTCTCCGAATACCACACCGGCTTTCGCGCCTGGAACCGCACCGTGCTGACCCGGCTGCCGCTACTCCGCTGCTCCGACGATTTCGTCTTCGACAACCAGATGCTGGCCCAAGCGATCCGCTTCGGCTTCCCGATCGGCGAGATCTCCTGCCCTACGCGCTATTTCGCGGAAGCATCGAGCATCAATTTCCGCCGTAGCGTCGTTTACGGCTTCGGCGTCCTCGCCACCGCCGTTAAACTCGGGCTCGATCGCCAAGGATTTGTTCGATCGCCGCTGTTCGACACCAGCGGCGACCATACTCTGTCGGGCGAGAAGACCTCCTCGGCCTACATCTCCACGCCGCGCGTGCCGACATCCATCGCGTAGACGGATGTGCTCGCGGTGATGAACAGCCGATTGTGGCGCGGGCCGCCGAAACAAAGATTCGCGGCCACCTCCGGCACGACGATCGCTCCCAGCGGCGTACCGTCTGGCGCAAACACTCGGACGCCGTTCATCGCATGGTTGGGTGACCAGCCGCCCGCCGCCCACACGTTGCCGTCTTCGTCGCAGCGGATGTCGTCGGCGATGTAGGGTGCGTCGACGTCCTTAAAATCATGAAAAATTCGGTCGTTAGAAAGCTTGCCGCCCTCGGATACATCGAAGACGCGGATCAGCGTCATGTTCTCCGGTCCGCCGAGCGAGCCGGTATCCGTGATGTAGAGCTTCGTTTCGTCGGGCGAGAAGCAGAGTCCGTTGGGCATCGAGAAATCGCCGACCACGACGTCGAGCTGACCGCTTTTCGGATCGAGCCGGTAGACGTCGCGCGGTAGTTCGGCATTGCCGCGAATGCCTTCGTGATCGCCGCCGATGCCATAGCTGGGATCGGTGAACCAGACCGTGTCGTCCGACTTTACGATGACGCCGTTGGGGGAGTTGAGCGGTTTGCCCTGATACTTGTCGGCCAGAACCGTTATCCGGCCATCATATTCAGTGCGCGTGACGCGGCGCGTGCCTTGCTCGCACGAGAGCAGGCGTCCCTGGCGGTCACGCGTGTTACCGTTGACGTAGTTCGACGGTTGGCGAAAGACCGTTGTTTGTCGCGTTGCCACATCGTATCGCATGATGCGGTCGGTCGGGATATCGCTGAACAGCAGAGCGTTCGTATCGCCGAACCATACGGGTCCCTCGGTCCACACGCCGCCGGTCCAGATCCGTGTCAGTCCCGCGGTGCCGCCGCTGTATTTTCCAAAACGCTTGTCAAATATTTCGAACGCCGGATCCGGGTAGATCGCGGTGGAGGGGTCGTTCCAGTCTCGGATCGGCGGCATGACGCCTTTGGGATCCGACTGGGCGAAGGCTGGTGTTGCGATTGCCGCTGCAGCCACACCTGCGGTGGCGCGGATCAAACCACGACGATTCATCGTCTCGCTCCCAATTTTCCCATCACCATAGGACGGTGTGGGCGAAAATCGCGTGGGCAAGCCAAGCCGGAACGTTCACCTTTGCGCGAAGCATAGGTGCTTCAGTGCAGCAGGGCCTGCGCGCAGGCATCGAGGATCGTCTCTACGTCCATTCCGTATTCGCGATACAGGTCGGGCAGATCGCCACTCTGGCCGAAGCGGTCGGGGCCGAGGGGGATGACGCGTTGGCCGCGGACGGCGCCGAGCCAGGAGTGGGCGGCGGGGTGGCCGTCGAGGATCGAGACCAGGGCGGCTCTGGGGGCTAAGGGGGCGAGGAGGCGCTCGATATGGGACAGGGTGCGAGCGCCGGCGCGGTTCGCGCGGTTGGCGGCGAGCCAGTCGGCGCAGAGGCGGTCGGGGCTGGTGATGGCGAGCAGGCCGGCGTCGGGGATGTCTTCGCGGAGTTCGGCGAAGGCCGCCTCGGCCTCGGGCGCCACCGGGCCCTGGTAGGCGAGCGCAATCGGGGATCCGGGGCCGGGCTCGACGACCCAGTGCGCGCCGGCGATCACGGCGGCGGGGTCGATCTCGCGCTCGGGCTGCTGCAACTGGCGGGTCGAGAGGCGGAGCCACACGGCCGAGCCGTCTGGTTTCTGCATGTGGTCGAAGGCGTGGCGCAGCAGGATGGCGAGCTCGTCGACATAGGCCGGCTCGTAGCTCGCGAGCCGGTCGGCAGCCATGCCGATCAGCGGCGTGTTGGTGCTCTGGTGCTGGCCGCCTTCGGGGGCGAGCGTCAGGCCGGAGGGGGTCGAGACGAGCAGGAAGCGAGCGTCCTGGTAGCAGGCGTAGATCAGCGCATCGAGGCCGCGGTTGACGAACGGGTCGTAGACCGTGCCGATCGGCAGCAGCCGCGCGCCGGTCAGCCCCGGCTGCAGCCCGGCCGCCGCCAGGATCAGGAACAGGTTCTGCTCGGCGATGCCAAGCTCGATGTGCTGGCCCGTGGGCGACATGCCCCAGCGCTGGGCGCTGGCGAGCTTGGCATCGCGGAACACGTCGTTGCGGGTGTGGCGGTCGAACACGCCGCGGCGGTTCACCCAGGGGCCGAGATTGGTCGAGACGGTGACGTCGGGGCTGGTGGTGACGATGTGCTTGGCGAGGTCGGCGCACTCGCCTTCGCCGCGGCCGATCTCGGCCAGCAGGTCGCCGAAGCCGGCCTGCGTGCTGTATTTGCGCCCCTGCGGCTTCGGGCCGGGCAGGCGGGCGGGGACGTGGACGAGCGGAGCTTCGAGCCGGCGGCCTTGCGGCGTGAGGGTCTGGCTGAACGGCGACCCGGCGATCAGGCGCTGCAGCGCGTCGGAGTCGAGGTCGAGGCCCTCGGCGACGTCCCACTCATGGCCGGGCCGGATCTGCATGGCGCCGCGGAACAGCTCCATCTGATCGCGCGTCATCATGCCAGAGTGGTTGTCCTTGTGGCCGGCGAACGGCAGGCCCATGCCCTTGATGGTGTAGGCGATGAAGCAGGTCGGCTGGTCGCCGTCCGCGTCGGCCTGGCGAAAACTCTCGATCAGGTAGTCGACGTCGTGGCCGCCAAGGTTGGTCATCAGCTCGGCGAGCTCGTCGTCGGAAAGCGGGTCGACGATGGCGCGCACGGCCGGGTCGCGGCCGAGGTCGGAGAGCAGCGCGTTGCGCCAGGCGGTGCCGCCCTGGAAGGTGAAGGCGGAGTAGAGGCTGTTGGGGCAGTCGTCGATCCAGCGGCGCAGGGCCTCGCCGCCGTCGCGCTCGAACGCGGCCTGCAGCTTGCGGCCGTATTTCAGCGTGACGACGTTCCAGCCCATGTCGCGGAACAGGCCCTCGATGCGGCCGAACAGCCGGTCGGGCATGACGCTGTCGAGGCTCTGGCGGTTGTAGTCGATGATCCACCAGACGTTGCGGACGTCGTGCTTCCAGCCCTCGAGCAGGGCCTCGTAGATGTTGCCCTCGTCCAGCTCCGCGTCGCCCGCGATCGCCACCTGGCGGCCCGGCGGCAGCCCCGCGTCCAGCCCCTGCAGCCGCACATAGTCCTGCATCAGGCTGGCAAAGCTGGTCAACGCCACGCCGAGCCCGACCGAGCCGGTGGAGAAGTCGACCTCCGGCCCGTCCTTGGTGCGGCTCGGATAGCTTTGGATGCCGCCCATCTGGCGCAGCCCGGCCATCTTCTCCGGCGTCTGCCGCCCGAGCAGCAGGTTGATCGCGTGGAACACCGGGCCGGCGTGCGGCTTGACGGCGATGCGGTCCTGCGGGAGCAGGATTTCGAAATAGAGCGCCGTCAGGATGCTGATGCAGCTGGCGCAGCTCGCCTGGTGGCCGCCGACTTTCAGCCCGTCGCGATTGGGGCGAATGTGATTGGCGTTGTGGATCGTCCATGACGACAGCCAGAGCAGCTTGCGCTCGATCTGCCTGAGCCCGGTGAGCCGGTCCGGATCGAGCCGTTCTTGCGCAAGACGGGCGATCGGACCGGGAGCATTCACGACCAGCCCCGCGCGAGCCGGCGCACGACGGTGCTGGCGTTGCGCTTGCCGGCGCCGGCGTAGTCCTCGTGGTAGTCCTCGATCTTGGCCAGGTCGTAGAGGTAGTTGACCATCAGCGTCGCACTGCTCTTGGCGCCTTTGTCGGACGTATCGGCCTGGGCCATGATCCGCTCGACGCGGGCGCCGTTGGAGAGGTGGAAGTGGGCCACCGGGTCGAGCGCGCGGTTGCCGCGGCCCTCGTTGAGCAGGTACCGGGCGCCGAGGCGGACCAGCACCGGCTCTGCCGCGCGCTGCACCGCCGGGTCGCGAAACCAGGAGCGGCGGGCGATGATGGCGGCAAGCGCCGACGCCCCGCTCTGCGGCGTTTCGCCGTTGGCCGCGGCCGCGCGCAGGGCGGCGGTCTCCTCGTCGCTGAGCAGGTTCGGGTCCTCGGCGGCAAGCTGGGTCTCGAGCCATTTGCGGAAGCCCGGCATCGGCGACAGCGTGGCGAACACTTTCAGGCTGCGGAACTCGTTGCTGAGCAGCTCGACGACGCGCTTGATGAGGAAGTTGCCGAAGCTGATCCCGTTCAGGCCGCGCTGGCAGTTGCTGATCGAATAGAAGATCGCCGTGTCGGCCTCCTTCGGATCGAGCAGCGGCGCCTTCTTGTCGAGCAGCATCTGCACGCTGCCGGCCAGGCCGTGGACGAGGGCGACCTCGACGAAGATCAGCGGTTCGTTCGGCATCCGCGGATGGAACAGCGCGTAGCAGCGGCGGTCGCTGTCGAGCCGGTTCTTGAGGTCGCTCCAGGAGCGGATCTCGTGCACCGCCTCGTAGCCGACGAGGCGTTCGAGCAGGAGCGCCGGGCTGTGCCAGTCGATGCGGGACAGCTCGAGGAAGCCGACGTCGAACCAGTTGGACAGCAGGGTCCGCAGATCGCTCTCGAGGGCGGCCAGATGCGGATCGCCCTTCATCAGGTCGAGCAGCGTGGCGCGCAGGTCGACGAGGAACTTCATCCCGTCCGGGATCGTGGTGAACTGGGTCAGCAGGCGGGCCCGCGGCGGCTCGAGTGCCCGGCGCAGCGCGATCGAGGCGACGGCCCGGTCGCCATCGTTGCCGGCGGCCTGGACCGCTTCGTAGGCCTGGGTGACGGTGGCCGGGTCGCTGTCGAAGCTGGCGAGGTCCTTCAGGAAGGAGCGGCGGCCGGCATCGTTCAGGCCGAGATAGGCCTGCGCCAGCTTGGCCGCCCGATTGCGCGCGCTGATCTCGCCGCCGCGGACATGCAGGCAGGCGCGCATCTGGCTGATGACGCTGAGATCCTCGTCCGGCACGGTCGACGCCATATCGCGCCACACCGTCGCGATGCGGCGAATGGCGCGGTCGAACAGGCCGATCGGTGCGGCGGCGGTTTCGCTCATGACAAGGCTCCGAAGTCGGGCATCACTATAGCTGAGGCTTCTGGCAAAGCAGAGCCGCCCCCAGTGCCTTGGGCAAAAACTTCGACAAGTCCTCGGCGATCAGCCCGGCGCCGGCATGAAACGCGGCGTCGCCGTGCAGCCACACCCCGGCGCAGGCCGCCTCCCAAGGCGCGAGGCCCTGGGCCAGCAACGCGCCGATCAGCCCGGCCAGCACGTCGCCAGCCCCGGCCGTCGCCAAGCTAGGCGGTGCGTGTGCATTGATCGCCGCCCGGCCGTCAGGTGCTGCGATGACCGTGTCGGCGCCCTTCAGCAGCACGACGGTGCCAAGCCCGGCAGCCGCGGCCCGCACGGCGGCGAGCTTGTCGTCACCCACCGGGCCGAACAGCTTGGCGAACTCGCCCGCGTGCGGCGTCAGCACCGCGCACCCTGCCAACGCGCTAGGCCGGTCGGCATGGGCGGTCAGCGCATCGGCGTCGGCGACCACGGCCCGGCGCGCGGCGAGCAGGACCGGAAGGACCGTGCGCGCCGCATCCGCACCGAGCCCCGGGCCGCAGACCCAGGTGCGGCGGCGATCGTCCGCGAGCAGCGCGGCGATCGGCGCGTCGCTGACGATCACGCCGGGTTCGCCGGTGCGGTAGACGTCCGCCGAGCCCATGGCCGCGATCGTCACGAGGCCCGCTCCGCCCCGCCGTGCCGCGGCCGCGGCCAACCGGGCTGCCCCGGTCATGTGGGCGCCGCCGACGATGGTGAGGTGGCCGCGGGTGTATTTGTGGTCCGTGAGCGAGGGTTCGTGCAGGGGAAACAGCCCGGGCTGGTTGCGCCAGGTTCGGCAGCCGGTGCCGGCGATGGCGAGGTCGGGCAGGCCGATGTCGGCGAGCAGGGTCTCGCCGCAGAGCGCGCGGCCGGGCATTAGGAGGTGGCCGGGCTTGAGCCGGGCGAAGGTGACGGTCAGGTCGGCGGCGCGGACCCGGCCGCGGGGCTGGCCGGTGCCGCCGTCCAGACCGCTCGGGACATCGACGGCCAGGACGCGGCGGGCTGCCTCGAGCGCGTCGGCGACGTCGTCCGGCAGCGTGCCGCGCATGCCGGCGCCGAACACGGCGTCGATGACGAGATCTGCCCGGGCGGCTTCGGTCGGCGAGAAGGGGACTTCGACGCCCTCGCCCAGCCCTCTCCCGGGGGGAGGGGGCTTTTTGAGGTGGGCGATGGTAATGGGCCAGCCCCAGCTTGCGAGCAGGGTGGCCGCGGCCCGGCCGTCGCCGCCGTTGTTGCCGGGGCCGCACAGGACCAGCGTCCGGCAGGGGCCGAAGCGCCTCGCCGCGCGTGCGATCGCTCGGCCGGCCGCCTGCATGAGCACCGAAACCGGGACGCTCGAGGCGGCGTCGGCGCGGGCCATCTCGGCCGGGCTGAGCAGCAGATGTTTGCCGCAGTGCAACAAAGCGCTATGCATGGCCGATATCAGCAACGGAGTCGCTCATGGCCGTCGTCATCACCGTGGCGCAGCAGAAGGGCGGATCGGGCAAAACCATGTTGGCCGCCAATCTGGCTGCGTGGCTCGCCGCCGGCAAGTCGACCGCCGTGCTCGACATCGATCCTCAGCACAGCCTGGCGCGCTGGCATCGGTTGCGCACCGCCCACGCTCCGGCTCCAGCCTCGGTCGCGCTGTCCGAGATCTCCGGCTGGCGGGTGGCGGGCGAGCTGGACCGCCTGCGCCGATCCTACGAGATCGTCCTGGTCGACACGCCGCCGGTGGTCGACAGCGACGCGCGCCGGGCGATCCGCGCGGCCGATATCGTCGTCGTGCCGCTGCAGCCGAGTGCGCCCGACCTGTGGGCCGCCGAAGGCACGTTCCAGCTCGCGGCGGAAGAGAAGCGGCCGATCTGCGTCGTGCTGAACCGGGTGCCGGCGAGCGGCAAGCAACGCGAGGACATGCTGCACGCGCTGCATGAGCGCGGCATCAGCGTGCTGTCGGCCACGCTCGGCAACCGCGCCGCCTTCAGTCAGGCGTTCGCGCAGGGGCTCGGCGTGACCGAAGCGGCGCCGCGGACGTCGGCGGCGAAGGAGTTGCAGGCGCTGGCCGAATCGATGCTCGAAGCGATCGCCGCCCCAGCCGCCGTTCCCGGGTCCAGGTGATCGACCCGGCGACCACCAGGAAGCCGATCCCGAGCGACTCCCACGGTCCCGGCACCTCGCCCCAAAACGCCCAGCCGAGCAGGACGGTGTAAACGATCGCGCCGTATTCGAAGGGCGCCAACAGGGTCGCCTCGCCGTTGCGATAGCCTTCGGTCATGATGAGTTGCGCCGCGCCGGAGATCAGGCCGATCAGGATCAGCGCGACCCATTCGAGCGGGCTCGGCGGCCGCCAGACCGGGATGCAGAGCGCCGCACAGAGGATCGCCGTTGCGATCGAGAACCACAGGACGATGGTCAGGTTGCGCTCGCCGGCCTGGCCCATGCGGCGAATGCTGATCATCGCGAGCGCCCACGCGCCGACGCCGACTACGACGACGAGCGCCGGGCCGAGCTCGATGGCGCCCCCGGACTGCCAGGGCCGCAGCACCACCAGCACGCCCAGCAGCCCGGCCGCGACCGAGAGCGCGCGCCCCGGCCCGATCCGCTCGCCCAATAGCGGCACCGACAGGATGGTCAGAAAGATCGGCATGGCGAAGCCGAGCGCCGTGACCAGCGCCAGCGGCAGATGGGCGTAACCATAGAACGAGCCGAACATGCCGCCGAAACCGGTGACGACCCTGAAGGCATGGCCCCACGGATGGCGGGTGCGCAACGCGTCGAGCAAGCCGCGGCGGGGCACCATCGGCAGCAGCACGGCGAGCGCGAAAACGCTGCGGAACAGCATCAGCTCGACGGTCGGCATGTCGTTGGCGATCGCCTTGACCAGGGCGGCCGCGACGGTGAACAGCGCCGAGGCGGCGAGCACGCACAGGATCGCGCGCTGGTTGGTCCTCTGTGCCGTGTCTGAATCCAGCATCGGGAAAGCTTATACCAATGCGTGCTGACCGCGACTCTTGCGGTTGGCAAGCCTTGGTATGCGCGCCGGGTTGGCGGGCGGCGGCGCGAAACAAGACGCTGATATCAAGGGTCGCGATCAGCGACACTTGGTATCAGAGCGTGAGCCGCGCCTCGACCACGTCGGGCTCGTCCGGCATGCGTTTGATGACGAAGCCGAGGCGGCGGATGAAGGCGAGCATGCGGGCGTTTTCGGTCAGGATCTGGCCGGTGATGGCGCGCAGGCCCTGGCTGCGGCCCCAGGCGATGATGCGCTCCATGAGATGGCGGCCGAGGCCAGTGCCCTTCAGCGCCGGGTCGACGACCACGGCGAATTCCGCCTCCTCGCCGCCGGAGTCGCGCACCAGGCGGGCGACGCCGAGGGTCGCGCCGCCGTCGACGGCGACGATGGCCATCTCGCGGTCGTAGTCGATCTGCGTCATGCGCACGATCTGCTCGGGCGGGAGTTCGCGGAGCAGCGAGAAGAAGCGGTAACGGATGTCCTCGGGCGTCAGGCGGCCGACGAGGGCGATGTGGGCCTCGGCGTCCTCGGGGCGGATCGGGCGGACATCGACGATCTGGCCGGTGTTCATGGTCCAGCGCTCGACGAGGTCGGCGGGGTAGGGGGCGATGGCGGTCAGCCCGGTTTGGCCGGGCGGGCGCAGGCTGATCCAGGCCTCGGCGGCGGAAGCGCCGAACTCGTCGGCGAACAGCGGGTCGAGCGTGAGGGTCGCGATCTCGGGGATGTCGATGACGAGTTGGCTGACGCGAACGAGGGCGTCGGCGATGGCGTCCAGGTGCGCCGCGCCGTGGCCTTGGCCGGCGGCCAGCAGCGGGGCCGCCTCGGAGCGCTCGATCAGTCCAGCTGCCAGCGTGAGGTTCAGCGGCGGCAGATCGAACTCGGCGTCGCGCCGTTGGGTGCGGCCGCCGGGTCCGAATCCGATGGCCGGGCCGAACATCGGGTCGTCGGCGACGGTGACGCGCAGGCGCTGGGCGCGGCCGACCTGGCGCTGGACGATCAGGCCCGCATCGGCCTCGAGCAACGACGCGCCGCGGCGGACGGAGGCGCGGTCGGGCAGGTCGAGCACGAGCGCGCCGGCTTCCTCGGGGTCGCGGCGGCGGCGCTTGACCGTGACCGGGAAGCCCAGCAGCCCGGCCGCGTCGGCCGCCTCGGCCTCGCCGACGACGGAGCGGAGCGGGACAATCGAGAGCCCGTAGGCGGAGAGCACGTCGAGCGCTTCGTCTTGATAGAGCGTCAGCCGGCCCTCGCGGCGAACGCGGGCCAGGATGCGCGCGACGGCCGCGCGGTCCGGCGCGAGGCTCAGCACGCGGCTCGTGGGCAGCTCGCGCGCCGCCTGACGCGCGCGGCGGAGGGCGACCAGCTTGCCGAAGGCGCGCACGGCCAATTCCGGTGAGGCGAATACCGGCACGCCCGCTTCGGCCAGGACCCGTCGGTGCGGGGCGCCGGTGGTCTCGCCCAGCACGGCAGCGATGAGCGGCAGCTTGAGCCCCGCGTTGCAGGCCACAAGGGCGGCCATCGCCGCCGCATCGCCGTCGCCGGTGGGGGCGAGCACGGTCACGATGCCGCCGAGGTCGGGGAGGGTGGCCAGCATGGCGGCGGCCTCGGCCGGGCGGATCGGCTGCTCGTCGCCGGTCCAGATGACGCCGGCCCAGCTGACGCCAAGTTCGGGCGTCTGCGGCGGCAGATGCGGGCTGAGGATGGCGGCGGCGGCGGGGTCGGGCTCGGCGAGCGGGATGCCGAGGCGGACGGCCTGGTCGGCGGCGAGTTGCCCGGCGGCGATGGCGTTGGTGACGATCATCAGCCGCTCGCTGCGCAACGGCCGGGCGCGGGTCATGACCTCGGCGGCGGCGAACAGCTCGGCCAGCGTGGTCACGCGCAGGATGCCGGCGCGGCGGAGTGCGGCGTCGAACACGAGGTCGTGGCGGCCGGTCGGGTCGACGTGGCGGGCGCCGGCGTGCAGCGCCACGACCGGGCGCATGCGGGCGGCGGCGCGGGCGGCGGAGAGGAAGGCACGGCGGTCGCGGATGGTGCGGATGTCGAGCAGGATGGCGCCGACGCCCGGCTCGCGGGCCATCATGTCGAGCACGGCGGCGGAGTCGATATCGCCCTCGAACCCGGTGCCGACGATATGGCTGAAGCCGACGCCGTTGGGTTCGGCCCAGTCCAGCACGGCGCGGCAGAGCGCGATCGAGGGCGAGACGAAGGCCAGCTTGCCGGGCCGGGCGGGCAGGTGGCCGAGCGAGGCGTCCAGCCCGGCGCCGGGGACGATGATGCCGAAGCTGCGCGGCCCGAGCAGCCGGCACGCGCTCGGCGGTGCCAAGTCGGTGCTGGCGGCGACCGCGACCGTGGTCCCGTGTGCCGCGAGCGCCTCGAGGCTTGGCCCGACTTCGGCCGCGATCAGCCCGAGATCGGCCTGGGCGTCGAGTTCGGCCGGGGTGTCGACGGCGTGGATCGGTCCGGGGAAGCCGGCGCGGCGCAGATTGGCCAGAATCCGCCGCCCAGACGGGGTGGCAGCGCCAATGAGGGCGAGCGAGCGCGGCCGGAACAGCGCCTCGGCCGGCGAATTTCGGGTTTCCAGGGGGGACAGCATGGTGCGGTGCAGCATAACAGCTTTTGCCCGCCTTGCCGAGGCGGGCCGATCCGGTCCGAAAACCGCGTCAGAGCGAGGTTTTGAACAGCGCTCCGATTTCACCGACGATGCCGCGGCGGAAGGCGAGCACGCAGACGACGAAGATCGCGCCCTGGCTGACCGTGACCCAGGAGCCGAACTGGGCGAGGTAGTTCTCGAGCCCGACGATGACCGCCGCCCCCGCGACCGGGCCGAAGATGGTGCCGAGGCCGCCCAGCAGCGTCATCAACACGACGTCGCCCGACATGGCGTAGTTCACGTCGGTCAGCGTCGCGATGCCGAACACGAGCGACTTGGTGCCGCCCGCGATGCCGGCGATGAAGCAGGAGAGGACGAAGGCGATCAGCTTGTAGTCGTTGGTGCGGTAGCCGAGCGAGGTGGCGCGCGGCTCGTTCTCGCGGATAGCTTTCAGCACCTGGCCGAAGGGCGAGTGCACCGTGCGGTGGATCAGGAGGAAGAAGACCAGGAACACGGCTGCGGTGAACCAGTACATGCTCATGTCCGACTGCAGCGAGATGACGCCGAACAGCGCGCTGCGCGGGACCTGCTGGATGCCGTCCTCGCCGCCGGTAAACGGCACCTGGAGGCAGAAGAAGTAGGCCATCTGCGCCAAGGCGAGCGTGATCATGGCGAAGTAGATGCCTTGGCGGCGGATCGCGAGCCAGCCGAACAGGATGCCGAGTGCGGCCCCGGTGCAGCCGCCGAGCAGGATCGCGACCTCGGCCGAGAGCCCCCAGTGCTTGGCCGTCCAGGCGGTGACGTAGCTGCCCATGCCGAAATAGGCGGCATGGCCGAAGCTCATCAGCCCGACATAGCCGATCAGCAGGTTGAAGGCGCAGGCGAACAGCGCGAAGCAGAGCACCTTCATCAGGAACACCGGGTAGATCCCGGCATAGGGCAGCGCCACGATCAGCCCGATCAGCACCGCGAACGCGATCGCCTGCGCCGTGCTGAAGCCGAACAGGCTGAACGGCCGCGCTTGCCGGACGATCTGGCTCCGGGTGGTGGCGCTCATGTCAGGACCTTCTGCCGAACAGGCCGGAGGGGCGGGCGAGCAGCACGATGACCATGATCACGAAGATCACCGTCGCCGACGCCTGCGGATAATAGACCTTGGTCAGGCCCTCGACGATGCCGAGGCCGAAACCGGTCACGATCGAGCCCAGGATGCTGCCCATGCCGCCAATCACCACCACGGCGAACACCGTGATGATGAAGTTGGAGCCCATGTTCGGGTTGACCGAGTAGATCGGCGCGGCGAGCACGCCGGCGAACGCGGCGAGCGCGAGGCCGCCGGCATAGGTCAGGCTGATCATGCGCGGCACGTTGACGCCGAAGGCCTGCACCAGGCCGGGGTTCTCGGTCGCCGCCCGCAAGGTGGCGCCGAGCGACGTCTTCTCGATCACGATCCAGGTCACCAGGCACATCACCGCCGCGGCGAGCACGACCCAGCCGCGATAGTTCGGCATGAACATGAAGCCGAGATTGGTCGCGCCCTGCAGCGCGGCGGGGATGCGGTAGGGCATGCCGGAGCTGCCGAAGGCGTTGCGGAACAGACCCTCGATGATCAGCGCCAGGCCGAACGTGAGCAGCAGGCCGTAGAGATGGTCGAGCTTGTAGAGTCGGCGGATGATGGTCCGCTCGAGCAGCAGGCCGAACGCGCCGACGACGAGCGGGGCAACGATCAGCGCCGGCCAGTAGCCGAGCGAGAGCCAGTCCGGCACCGACAGGCCCGGCGAGATCATCGCCAGCCACGTGTTGGGCGTCAGCAGCATCCAGGCGACGAACGCGCCCATCATGAACAGCGCGCCGTGGGCGAAGTTGATGATGTTGAGCATGCCGAAGATGATCGCCAGCCCGAGCGACAGCAGCGCATAGAACGCGCCGTTGATCAGCCCGAGCAGCAACTGCCCCATCAGCAGGGGCATCGGCCGGTAGAAGAACGTTCCGACAGTCTGCACGCCCACGACCAGCACCACCGCCACGAGGACGGCGATGGCGATACCGGTCCAGATCAGCCCTTTCGGCAGCTTCTGGCGGCGTTGCTGGATCGCGAGCGTGCTCGACATGCTTTAGGCCTTCACGAGCGGGCAACCACCTTCGGAGAGCGGCTTCCACGCCTTGTCCGGCCCGGTGGTCTGCACGAGCTTGTAGTAATCCCACTTGCCCTTGCTTTCCGAGGGCTTCTTGACCTGGAACAGGTAGGACGGGATCAGGGCCAGCCCATCCTCGCGGATCTTGGTGGTGCCGTAGACGTCGTCCTCGGCCGGCATCTTCTTCATCTGGGCGACGACCGCGGCGCCGTCGGAGGCCTTGGCCGCGCCACCCAGGGCCTTGACCGACTTCAGGTAGTGCAGCGTGCCGCCGTAGGCGCCGGCCTGGTCCATGTTCGGCACCACGTCGGCATCGATGGCCTGGAAGCGCTTGGTGAAGGCGCGGGTCTTGTCGTTGAGGTCCCAGTAGAAGCTCTCGGTCAGGAACAGGCCCTGCGCCGCCTCGAGCCCGAGCCCGTGGACGTCGTTGATGTACATCAGCAGGGCTGCGACCTTCATCTTCTGGGTCAGGCCGAACTCGGCCGCCTGCTTGATGGAGTTGACCGTGTCGGCGCCGGCATTGGCCAGGCCCAGCACCTCCGCCCCGCTCGACTGCGCCGAGATCAGGAACGAGGAGAAGTCCGACGTGCCGGGGAACGGGTAGGGCGAGGCGCCCAGCACCTTGCCGCCCTCCTTGACGATGAAGCCCGTGGTGTCGCGTTGCAATTGCTGACCGAACACGTAGTCGGCGGTGATGAAATACCAGGTCTTGCCGCCGGCGCGCACCATCGCACCACCGGTCGATTGCGCAAGCATATAGGTGTCATACGCCCAGTGGATCGTCACTGGCGTGCATTGTGGCCCGGTCAGGTCCGTCGTGGCGGCGCCATTGTTGATGTAGGCGCGGTTCTTTTCCTTGCAAACATTGTTGACCGCGAGCGCCACCGAGCTGGTGTTGACGCCCAGGATCATGTCGACGCCGTCCTGGTCGATCCACTGCCGAGCGATGCCGGCGCCGATGTCGGGCTTGTTCTGATGGTCGGCGGTGATGACCTCGATTGGGAAGTCGGTACCGAAATCATTGACCGCCATTTTCGCGGCGTTGACAGAATGCAAGCCCGCGAGGTCGCGATAAGGGCCGGACTGGTCGTTGAGCACGCCGATCTTGACGGTCTTGGCCCCTTGCGCGCGGCCGCTGCGGGGCAACAGGGTCGCGGCCGACCCGGCGGCAGCGCTCCCCAGCAATGTACGGCGATCGATGTTCATCTCAGCGTCTCCTCATATTCTTGGTCAAGGCGCCCCCGACGGCATCGGGGTCACCGGAATGTTCGGTCCTCTGGTGGTCGCCCAGAGCGCGTCGTTCCCGAAGCGATGATGTCTCGGTCAGACCCCGAGATAATCGTGCAGCTTATCCATATTGGATTCGAGGTCGGCGTTGGGGATCATGTCGACCACGACGCCGTGATCCATCACGTAGTGGCGGTCGGCGACAGTGGCGGCAAAACGAAAATTCTGTTCCACCAACAGAACGGTGAAGCCGCGCTCCTTGATCGCGCGGATCGTGTGGCCGATCTGCTGGATGATTACCGGGGCGAGGCCTTCGGTGGGTTCGTCGAGCAGCAGCAGCCGGGCTCCGGTGCGTAGGATGCGGCCGATGGCCAGCATCTGCTGCTCGCCGCCCGAGAGCTTGGTGCCGACGCTGCCGGCGCGCTCCTTGAGGTTCGGGAACAGGGTGTGGATCTCGGCGACGCTCATGCCGCCGGGTGCGATGATCGGCGGCAGCATCAGGTTCTCGGTCACGTTCAGCGTCGAGAAGATGCCGCGCTCCTCCGGGCAGATCGCGATGCCGGCGCGGGCGACCCGGTCGGGCGACATCCTCACCGTCTCGGCGCCCTTGAAGCGGATGCTGCCTTCGCGCCTGGGCACCAGGCCCATGATGCTTTTCATCGTGGTCGTCTTACCAGCGCCGTTGCGGCCCAGCAACGTCACCACCTCGCCCTCGCGCACCTCGAAATCGACCCCGTGCAGGATGTGGCTCTCGCCGTACCAGGCGTTCAGGCCGGAGATCTTCAGCATCGGCTCGGCGGTCGGCGGCGCCGGCTCGCGGCCGGGCATCATCATGCCAGGCATCGGGACGTCAGGCATCGGGCGCCCCCAGATAGGCGGTCACGACGTCGGGGTTCTTGCTGACGGTCGCGTAGTCGCCCTCGGCCAGGATTTCGCCCCGGGCGAGCACGGTGATGCGGTCGCACAATCCTTCCACGACCGAAAGATTGTGCTCGACCATCAGGATCGTCCGGCCGATCCGGATCCGCTTGATGAGTGCGACGACCCGGTCGACGTCCTCGTGCGCCATCCCCGCGGTCGGCTCGTCGAGCAGCATCATCGTCGGCTCGAGCGCCAGCGTCGTCGCGATCTCGAGCGCGCGCTTGCGGCCGTAGGACAGCAGCGCCGCCTGCTCGTGCTCGTAGCCGTCGAGCCCGACATCAGCCAGCAACTCGCAGGCGCGGGCGTCGTAACGGGTAAGCAACTTCTCGCTGCGCCAGAAGTCGAAGCTCGCGCCCCGGGCCCGCTGCAGCGCGAGACGGACGTTTTCGAGCGCGGTGAGGTGCGGGAACACCGCCGAAATCTGGAAGCTGCGGATCAGACCTAGGCGCGCGACGGACGCCGGCGCGAGATCGGTGATGTCGCGGCCCTGGAAGGTGATCATGCCGCGGGTCGGCGCGAGGAACTTGGTCAGCAGGTTGAAGCACGTCGTCTTGCCGGCGCCGTTCGGCCCGATCAGCGCGTGGATCGTATGTTCTTCCACGCGCAAAGCAACGTCCTTCACGGCGACGAAGCCGCGAAATTCGCGTGTCAGCCCTGCCGTTTCCAGGATAGCGCCCGGCAACCCGTTCCCTCCATAGTTTATGTGCGTCTCTGACGCTGATTTGCATATCGGCACCCAGCGCGCAAGATTGTTCCAACACTGGACGAGGCAACCCGCCGCATGCGGCTGCGCAACCTGCTGTTCGCGCCCGGCGACAGTGAGCGGAAGATCGACAAGGCGCTCGCGACCGCGGCCGACGGCGTGATCCTCGATCTCGAAGATAGCGTGGCGGCCCCGGCCAAGGCGGACGCCCGCGCCGCCGTCGCCGCCCGACTGCGGCAGGGCCCGGCGCCGCACGTGATCGTTCGCGTCAACCCGGTCGATACGGCCTGGTATCTGCCCGATCTCGCCGCCGTCGTGCCGTGCCGGCCGGCGGCGGTGCTGCTCCCGAAATGCACGGGGCCTGCGGATCTGGCGCGGCTGGATCATCATCTCGAGGCGCTGGAGGCGGCGGCCGGGCTCGAGGCTGGGGCGGTGAAGGTGCTGGCGCTCGTGACCGAAACCGCGGCCTCGCTCGGGCGGATGAATTACACGGGTGCGCCCTCGCGGCTGATCGCGCTGTGCTTCGGCGCGGAGGATCTCTCGGCCGACCTCGGCATTGCGCCGCGCCGAGACGGCGGCTACGCGGCCCCGGTGCAGGCGGCGCGGTCGGCGACGCTGCTGGCGGCCGCGGCCGCTGGCGTCGCCGCGATCGATACCCCCTGGCCCGATCCGCGCGACGCCGATGGTCTTGCCACCGAAACCGCACAGGCGGTCGCCGACGGGTTCGCCGGCAAGCTCTGCATCCACCCGGGCCAGCTGGACCTCGTCGCCCGCGCCTTCACGCCGAGCCCGGCGCAGATCGCCTGGGCCGAGCGGGTGCGCGGCGGGTTCGCCGCCAACCCCCATGCCGGCGTATTCGCGTTGGACGGCAAGATGATCGATCGGCCGCATCTGAAGCTGGCCGAGCGGATCCTGGCCAGCGCTTAGTAACGAGGTGGCCGCTCAGCTATCTCCGGCCAGCTCGGCCTCGAGCGCTTCGGCTTGGCGCAGGACGTCCTCAACTCGGGCACGGTCGATGCCGGCGGCGAGGAGGGCGCGGCGCAGGTTGCCGTGGCAGGTCTCGAACTCGGCGCCGAGCAGGTCCGAGGGTGCGGCCGGCGCCTTGCTGCGCGCGAGGCAGTCGGCGAACGCAGTCCGCGCATTGCCCGCCTCGAGCCCGGCGAACAAGCGGTCGAGCGCCTCGTCCACCCAGCCCGGCGTGGCGGCCATCGGGTCGGTCATCCCACCGCCCCGAGCGCCCAGGCCAGCACGCCCTTCTGCGCATGCAGCCTGTTCTCGGCGCCGTCGAAGACGACCGATTGCGGTCCGTCGATCACGTCGGCGCTGACTTCCTCGCCGCGATGGGCGGGCAGGCAGTGCATGAACACCGCGTCCGGCGCCGCGTGCGCCATCAGCGCGGCATTGACCTGATAGGGGGCGAGCAGGTTGTGGCGGTTCTCGCCGGGGTCGTCGGACATGCTGACCCAGGTGTCGGTGACGACGCAGGCGGCGCCGCGGACGGCGGCGGCCGGGTCCTGGGTGAGTTCGATCTTCGCCCCTTGGGCGCGGGCCCAGTCGACCAGTTTCTGCGGCGGGCGCAGCAGCTCGGGGGTGGCGATCCGGAGCGTGAAGCCGAAGCGGACCGCGGCCTCGATCCAGGTGCAGGCGACGTTGTTGCCGTCGCCCGACCAGGCGACGATCTGGCCCGCGATCGGGCCCTGGTGCTGCTCGAACGTCATCACGTCGGCCATCAGTTGGCACGGATGGCTCATGTTGGTCAGGCCGTTAATGACCGGCACGGTCGCGTGCTCGGCCAGCTCGTGCAGGCGGGCCGCGTGGTCGGTGCGGATCATGATCGCGTCGACGTAGCGGCTCAGCACGCGGGCGGTGTCGGCGATGGTCTCGCCGCGGCCGGTCTGCATCTCGCTGGCCGACAGGGTCACGACATCGCCGCCGAGCTGGCGCATCGCCACCTCGAAGCTGACGCGGGTGCGGGTGCTGGGTTTTTCGAAGATCATCGCCAGCGTCTTGCCGGCGAGCGGCCCAGCGAACGGGCCAGCGAACGGTATGGTCGCGCCGCGCTCGCGCTTGAGCCGGCCGGCGGCGTCGAGCATCAGGCGCAGCGTCGACGTGTCGAAATCGTGCAGATCGAGGAAGTGGCGGTGCTCGCCGCCACTCCCCGTCTTGCCACCCAGATCAGCCTTACCACCCGGATCGGGGCGCGCGGCCAACGCCAAGGCCGGGCTCATTTCGCGGCGGCGGCGATCTGAGCGGGCTGGCTCCGGCGAACGCCGCGGCGGATCATCTCGATCGCCGCGTCGTTATCGGCGTCGGTGATCACCAGCGGCGGCACTAGGCGCACGACGTTTTCGCCGGCCGCGACCGCGAGCATGCCCTCGGCCAGGAGTGCGTTCTGCACCTCGCCGTTCGGCACCTCGCATTTGAGGCCGAGGATGAGGCCGATGCCGCGCACGCCCGAGATCACGTTTGGATACTCGGCCGCGACCGCCTCGAGCCCGGCGCGCAGGCGCTCGCCGCTGCGCACGACGCCGCCCAGGAAGCCCGGCGCCAGCATCACGTCCAGCACCGCGTTGGCCGCCGCACACGCCAGCGGGTTGCCGACGAAGGTGGTGCCGTGGGTGCCTGCAACGAGGTATTTGGCAACGTGTTCCTTGGCCAGGATCGCGCCCATCGGGAAGCCGCCGGCGATCCCTTTGGCCAGCGACACCACGTCCGGCTCGATGCCGGACCATTCGTAGGCGAACAGCTTGCCGGTGCGCCCCATGCCGCACTGCACCTCGTCCAGGCCGAGGATCAGGCCGAACTCGTCGCAGGCCGCGCGCAGACCGCGCAGGAAGTCGCGGTCGCCGACGCGGATACCGCCCTCGCCCTGCACCGGCTCGACCAGGATGCCGGCGGTCTCGGGCCCGATCGCGTCGCGCAAGGCATTGAGGTTGTTGAAAGGCACGTGATCGAAGCCGTCGACCGCCGGGCCGAAGCCGGCGAGGTATTTCTTGTTGCCGGTGGCCGACAGCATCGCCAGCGTGCGGCCGTGGAAGGCGCCCTCGAAGCAGATGATGCGGTAGCGCTCGTCGTGGCCGGTCTCGGACTGGGCCTTGCGGATCATCTTGCACAGGCCCTCGTTGGCCTCGGCGCCCGAGTTGCAGAAGAAGGCGCTGTCGGCGAACGAGTGCTCGACCAGGCGCGCGGCCAGTCGCTCGGCCTGCGGCACGCGGTAGAGATTGCTGGTGTGCATCACCTTTGCGGCCTGTTCGGCGATGGCCTGCACCAGATGCGGGTGCCCGTGGCCGAGCGAGGACGTGGCGATGCCGGCGCCGAAATCGAGGAATCGTCGGCCGTCCGCCGTATACAGCCAGGCGCCCTCGCCCCGCTCGAAAGCGAGGTCGGCACGGTTGTAGGTGGGCATCAGCGCGGGAATCATCGGATCGTCCTCTAACCTCTCCTGGATCGACCAGCGGCGACGAGGTCCGGCAAACAGTCGCGGACACCGCTGGGCAAGCAGGAAGCTTGGGCTTGCGGCGCGCTGGAAGTCAACCGAGACGCGTCAGGTCGCGATCGTCAATGGTAAGTCGCCAAGATCAGGATCGCGGCGCCGATGATGGCGCCGAATGTGCCGATCATGCCGCCGCTGCGCAGTGCCGATAGGCCCACCGCCGACGACAGCCCGGCCGCGTGCGCCAGCCTTGCCGCAACCAGGATCGCGCCCAGCGCATGCAGCCAGACCGGCGGCGCCGCGCGCATTTCGGCCATCGCCAGCAGCAGCAGCGCGAACGGGACGTATTCGGCGAAATTGCCGTGCACGCGGATCTGGCGTTCGAGCGCCGGGCTGTCGCCGGCGCCGAGCGAGACCCGCTCGGAGAGGCGCAGCCGGATCACGAGCATGGCGAGCGCCACGTAGATCAGGGCGAGGATGGCGGCATAGACCGGGACGATGGTGAGCATCGTTGCATGGTAGCAAGATCGTCCCCGATGGCCAGCACCCGATGGCCAGTAGACGGGTTCCGGCGGCCGGAGACGCGTGCTTAGGTTGGCCATGGCCAAGACCAGAGCGGCGTCGCCGGGGCCGGCGCCGGATCGGGCGGCGCTGCACGAGGCGGCGTTGCGACACCTCTCCCGCTATGCCGCCACCCAGGCCGGGCTCGTGCGCGTGCTCGATCGTCGGATCGCGCGATGGGCGCATGCGGCCGCGGCGGCGGACGACGTCGTCGTGTCGTCGCGCCGCGCCGCGCGCGAGGTGGCGGCCACCCTGGTCGAGGCGGGGGCAATCGACGATGCGGCGTTTGCCGAGGCGCGGGCGCGGCGTCTGGTGCGGGCCGGGCGGTCGCGCCGGGCGGTCGCGGCGCATCTGGCGGCCCAGGGCGTCGAGCACGACGTGGCGGGTGCGGTGGCGCCGGGGCCGGAGGCGGAGCTGCTGGCCGCTGTCGCCTATGTCCGCCGCCGACGGATCGGGGCGTTCGGCGCGGACGACGCCGATGGCGCGCGCCAGCTCGCCGCGATGGCGCGCGCCGGGTTCCCGCGCGACACGGCCGAGCAGGCGCTCAGGATGGACAAGGACGCGGCCGAGCGATGCCTGCTGGCGCTCAAGCAGGGCTGATGGCGTTCGCTGCGCCGCATTTCACGATGGCGGCGATCCGGGCCGGGGTTCGGGCCAGCCTGGCGCTTTGCATCGGGACGGTGCCGTTCGGGCTCGTGGTCGGGATCGTGGGGCAGGGGCAGGGGCTGAGCCTGGCCGAGATCACGCTGATGAGCGCGATGTGCTTCGCCGGGTCGGCGCAACTGCTCGCGTTGAGCCATTGGGGCGTGCCGGCGCCGGTGGTGGCGGCCGCGATCTCGGCGTTCCTGGTCAATCTGCGCCTGGCATTGATGGGGCCGGTGATCAGCCCGTGGCTCAACCGGATCCATGGCTGGCGGCTGTGGGGCACGCTATTCCTGATGGCGGACCAGAACTGGGCGATGTCGGTCGCCGAGATGCAGGCCGGGCGGTGCGACGCGGGGTATTTGTTCGGGACCGGGGCGGTCCTGTGGGCGGTGTGGGTCGGGTTCACCGCGGTGGGGCATGTGGTCGGTTCGGCGCTGCAGCCGCCGCCGGGGCATCCGATCTTCTTCGCGGCACTCGCGGTGTTCCTGGCGATCCTGGTGCCGATGTGGCGCGGGCGGCGGGACCTGCTGCCATGGGCCGTCGCGGGCGGCGCGGCGCTGCTGATCGCGCGGCTGCTGCCGGGAACGTCGTGGCACATCGTCGGCGGCGCGCTGGCCGGCAGCGCGGTGGGGGCGCTGCGGGAGCGGCCGGCGTGACGCTCGATCCGTGGGTCCTGCTGACGATCGTGGCGATGACCGCGGCCACCTATGCGACGCGGGCGGGGGGCTACCTCGTGTTCCGGGCGTTCCATCCGTCCGAGACCGTGCGCGTGTTGATGGGTTATATTCCCGGCACCTTGTTCGTCGCCTATGTCGCGCCGGCGCTGGCGCAGGGGCGGTGGCCGGAATGGGCGGGGGCGGTGGCCGCGGTCGGGCTGATGCTGGCGACGCGCAACCTGGCGGCGGCCGTGCTGGGCGGGACGGCCGTGGCGTGGCTGGTTTGGGCTTTGGGCTGAGCCGGCAGGCGTTTACGATGACGCTGTCGCATGCCGATTCGCGCGCTCCTGCTGCTCGTTCTGCTATCGCTGGCCGCGTGCGCCGGCGGCGGCCGGGTCGTGACCGGCGGCGGCGCGTCGAGCAGCCTCGAATGCGCGCCCTACGCCCGCCAGGCGAGCGGGATCATGCTCTACGGCGATGCGGCGGATTGGTGGGACGCGGCCGACGGGCGCTACGGCAAAGGCGAGCAACCGGTGGCGGGCGGGGTGCTGGTGTTCCAGCGCTCGGGCCGGCTGCCATCGGGGCATGTGTCGGTGGTGCGCTCCGTCGTCTCGGCGCGCGAGATCCGGGTCGACCAGGCGAACTGGGTGCATCACCGGATCACGCAGGACGAGTCCGTGATCGACGTATCCGACGCCAACGATTGGAGCCGGGTCCGCGTCTGGTGGGACCCGGCGGGCGCGATGGGCGCTTGGACCTATGAAACCTTCGGCTTCATCGCGCCGTAGATCCCCAGCGCCGGTAATTCGCTTGCAAGCACTCGGCTCTCGCGCCATTTGAGACGGGAGTAAGTCGGGGCGAGAGTTGGGCGCCGCTGGCGACCGGGATCGGAGGGGACTTATGGGTAGCTTCAGCATCTGGCACTGGATGATCGTGCTACTGGTCGTGTTGCTGCTGTTCGGCAGCGGCAAGGTCAGCAATCTGATGGGCGACTTCGCCAAGGGAATCAAGTCGTTCAAGAAGAACATGGCCGAGGACGAATCGATGGAGGCCACCGCGCACGAGCGCCCGGCCGGCACCATCCCCGGCCCGTTGCCGACGTCGACCACGACCACCACCGCGGTGCCGCCGCGCGAGACCACCCGCGCGCTGTAACCGATCTCCGGCGTTCTGCCGGGGCTGTTGTCCACCACCAGGCCGCCGGGCGCTTTCAGCGTCGCCGGCGGCCGTTCTTCTTCAAAGGCTTGGCATGGCTACTCATCGCGTCGACGCTCGCCCCGACACCATTCATTGGGGGACGTTCAGCGCGGATTATGCCCCGGTCCTGACCGTCGAGAGCGGTGACACTGTCGTCATGCAGACGGTCTCAGGGGCGCCGGACGTGATGCCGCCGCCGGGCTCCGGGCTAGTCGTGCCGGAGGCGCTGGCGGCGATCCACGCGGCCAAGCCGGCCCGCCTCGGCCCGCATATCCTCACCGGCCCGGTGGCGATCCGCGGCGCCGAGCCTGGCGACATGCTCGAAGTGTCGATCGACGCGATCGAGTTGGGCGCCGATTGGGGCTTCTGCGGCCACCGCCCGCTGGCCGGCACCTTGCCGGAAGACTTCCCCGAGCGCTTCCTCAGCCACATCACGGTCGACCGCGCCGCCAACACGTGCCGGCTGCCCTGGGGCACGGAGCTGCCGCTGGCGCCGTTCTTCGGCGTCATGGGCGTGGCGCCGAGGCCGTCCTACGGCGTGCTGTCGACCAAGGAGCCGCGCGAGCATGGCGGCAATCTCGACAACAAGGAGCTAGGCGCCGGGACGACGCTGTTCCTGCCCGTCTTCGTCGAGGGCGCGAACTTCTCGACCGGCGACGGCCACGGCGTCCAGGGCGACGGCGAGGTGTGCATCAACGCGCTCGAGATCTGCCTGAACGGCACCTTCACGTTCACGCTGCACAAGGGCGGCGGCGAGCGCGCGCCACTGATGCGCCAGCCGCGTGGCGAGACGTCGACGCACTTCATCTCGATGGGGATGAACGAGGATCTGGACCTGGCGATGAAGCAGGCGTTGCGCGAGATGATCGCGTTCATCTGCGCGCGCACCACTCTGTCGCGCGACCAGGCCTATCAGCTGTGCTCGCTGGCCGTCGATTTCCATGTGACGCAGACGGTGAATGGCGAGAAAGGCGTGCACGGGATGCTGCGTAAGGGCCTCGTGTGCTGAGCCTTGCCCGGCCCTCTCTGCGCGAGAGGGCCAGGGTACGCGTCAGAAGCCGAGGACGAGGTCGGCGGCGAAGGTGAAGCGGCCCTGGTGCTTGCCGTCGCCGAACGGTGTCGTGCCGTTGAGCGAGCGGTCGTAGCGGATTTCGGGGCGGAACATCGCCGTGGTCAGCTTCTCGGGCAGGCCCGGGATCTTGTAGGTGACGCCGATGGTGGCTTCCGAATAGGTCGTCGGCGCCGCCGCGGTGATCAGGTTGGCGGGCGTGCCGCGCTCGGCGGCGACGTAATCGAGGTAGTTGGCGGGCGTGGAGACGAAGAAGTTGGTGTTGTCGCGCCAGATCTCCGCCCGGCCGTTGAGCGTCAGGCTGTCGCTTAGCGCGTAGCTCGCGTAGCCGGCCGCGCCGTAGCCCTCGGCGCGGAAGCCGTCTTCCTTGACGTAGTTCACCTCGGCGGTGAGCGTCAGCTTGTCGGTCGTCTTCCAGACGATGGCGACGTCGTTGTAGTAGCGCATCGCGCTGTTACCGAAGGGCGTGTTCCGCTTGGAGTCTTCCGGGCCCATGTGGGTGAGCGCCAGCACGGTCAGCTTGCCGTCCATGAAGTTGAGGCCGACGCCCGCGATGCCGCCGGGTCGGTTGTTGTTGTCGCCGGCGCCGTAGGCGAGGAACGTGTTCGTGCCGGTATCGACGCCGAGGTAGAGGTCGACCAGGTCGCTGACATGGGCGGTGGCGAGCGCGCCGGTGTGCTTGTAGGGCAGGCCGTAGTTGAAGATGTACGAGTGCGAGTAGAACGGGTTGGCCTTGGGGTCGATCACCTCGACGCCGAGCGGGGTCGGGTAGATGCCGGCCTTGATGTCGAGGCCGTTGGCGAACAGGCTCGGGATGTGGACGCTGACGTCCGCCTCGACGATGTCGAGCTGGTTGCGGTCGTGGATCAGCTGGTCGAACACGCCGAGCGTGTGGATGATGCGCGCGTCCGAGCCATAGAGCGCCTGCAGCTTGAAGCCGTAATCGGTCGTGGTCGCCTTCGGATCGACGTCGCGGCTGACGGTGGCGGTCAGGCCGTTCAGGATCGGGCGGTTGGACAGGTCGGTGAAGAGTTCGCCGAAGTTGCGGTTGTTGTCGGGCGAGAGGGTGTTGACGGTGATGCCGCCTTCGACCTGCAGGCCGTATTTGATGCCGCCGACCCAGTCCGACGAGAACACGGCCGGCGCCGGGCCGGGCGGGGCGGTGGGCGCGGTGGCGGCTGCGGCGGCGGCGTTGGTCGGCAGGGTGGCCGCGCCGGAGGGGGCGGTCGGGTTGCTGACCGCCGCCGGCGCCGGTTTCTGGTCGTTGACGACCGAGGGCGGCGCCGACGTCTGGGTTGACGTCTGGGCCGACGTGCTGGTGGCCATGCCGACCGCGGCGATGCCGGCGATCACGGGCAAAGCGAGGTTGCGACGATTCCGAAGCAAGGATTGCCGAAGCGAGGTTGGTGCGATGGTGTCCATGTCTCGTGTCTGCCGTCCATAAAGCGTGGGTTCAAGAACTGTGAACGAGCGTTTTTGCCGATCCAGACCGTTTTTGCCCGATCCTTACGCAATCGATGGGAAGACGCGCCGTTTTAATGCCGTTCGCGCGTGATGTCCAATGGCGCGGACCATGCACTCGTTGCGGGCAAAAGGTTGCAGATTTGCCAAAGAAAACGCCCCGTTCCTTGCAGAACGGGGCGTTTGGACGCGGGGTAAATCAGGCGGAGTAATACATCTCGAACTCGACCGGATGCGGAGTGTGTTCGAACCGATACACCTCGGTCCATTTCAGCTCGATGTAGCTTTTGATCTGCTCCGCGTTGAAGACGTCGCCCGCGAGCAGGAACTCGTGGTCGGCCTCGAGCGCGACCAACGCTTCGCGCAGGCTGCCGCAGACGGTCGGGATGTCCTTCAGCTCTTCCGGCGGCAGGTCGTAGAGGTCCTTGTCCATCGGGTCGCCCGGATGGATCTTGTTGCGGATGCCGTCGAGCCCGGCCATCAGCAGCGCCGAGTACGCCAAATAAGGGTTCGCGGTCGCGTCGGGGAAGCGGATCTCGACGCGCTTGGCCTTCGGGCTCGTCGTGTACGGGATACGGCAGGAGGCGGAGCGGTTGCGGGCCGAGTAGGCGAGCAACACCGGCGCCTCGAAGCCCGGGATCAGCCGCTTGTAGCTGTTGGTCGAGGGGTTGGTGAAGGCGTTGCAGGCCTTGGCGTGCTTGATGATGCCGCCGATGAAGTAGAGGCAGAGCTCGGACAGGTCGGCGTAGCCGGAACCCGCGAACAGCGGCTTGCCGTCCTTCCAGATGCTCTGGTGCGTGTGCATGCCGGAGCCGTTGTCGCCGTAGATCGGCTTGGGCATGAACGTCGCCGTCTTGCCGTAGCTGTGGGCGACGTTGTGGACGCAGTACTTATAGATCTGCATCTGGTCGGCCATGCTGACCAACGTGGTGAACTTGGTGCCGAGCTCGTGCTGGCTCTGGGCCACCTCGTGGTGGTGCTTCTCGATGACCAGGCCCATCTCGCCCATCGAGGACAGCATCTCGGCGCGCAGGTCGCTCTCGCTGTCGACCGGCGGGACCGGGAAGTAGCCGCCCTTGACCGAGGGGCGGTGGCCCATGTTGCCCTCGGGGTATTCGCGCAGGTTGGCGCCGGGGCCTTCCACGTTGGTGATCTCGTACTTGCCGAAATTCGGCCCGGTGCCGAAGCGGATGTCGTCGAAGATGAAGAATTCGGCCTCGGCGCCGACCATGACGGTGTCGCCAATGCCGGAGCTTTTGACGAACGCTTCGGCCTTCTTGGCGGTGCTGCGCGGGTCGCGGGTGTAGGGCTGGCCGGTGCTGGGCTCGAAGATGTCGCAGAACAGGATCAGGCTCGGCTTGGCCGCGAACGGGTCCATCACCGCGGTGGCCGGGTCGGGCATGAGGATCATGTCGCTCTCGTTGATCGCCTTCCAGCCGGCGATCGAGGAGCCGTCGAACATGATCCCGTCACGGAACGCTTCCTCGTTGATCGTCGAGACGTGCTGGGCGGTGTGCTGCCACTTGCCGCGCGGGTCGGTGAAGCGCAGGTCGACATATTCGACCGAGTGCTCCTGCATCATCTCGAGGACCTTGCTGACGTCCCCGCTGTTCTCTGTTGCCATCCTGTGCCCGTATCCTTCGTCATGCCGGCCGCGTCGGCCGGTCTGGTTGCGGAGCGGACTGTCCCGCCCCTGCCGTTAGAGCACTTTCCGAGCCGCTTGGCTCGGAAGTAGTGCTCTACTACATTGTTTTAACGAGCATTACTTCAGCTCGGGTGATTCCACTCGATCGGAAAATGCTCTAGATCGCGTCCGGTCCCCGTTCGCCGGTCCGGATGCGCACCACGTCCTCGATCGGACTAATGAAGATCTTGCCGTCGCCGATCCGGCCGGTTCGCGCCGCGTTGGTGATCGCCTCGACGGCACGCTCGACCAGGCTGTCTTCGCAAACCACCTCGATCTTTACCTTGGGCAGGAAATCGACGACGTATTCGGCGCCGCGATACAGCTCGGTATGGCCCTTCTGACGCCCGAACCCCTTGGCCTCGACGACCGTGATCCCCTGCAGTCCGACTTCGTGCAGCGCCTCCTTCACCTCGTCCAATTTGAAGGGCTTGATCACCGCTTCGATCTTTTTCATGCGTCGTCGCCGGGCATTGCGTCCCAGCGTCCTCCCCGTTGACGGTTCCGCCCGTGGTCCCGCCCTCTGGGAGGACGGGCACGAAGGTTTGCACGCAGCGTGCCAACCGGCAATGCACGCTCCGGCAGGCGCCCACAAGCCGAGATGCCGGGCTGGTGGGCAGTGCGGGCGGGCGGTGCCCAGCAGACGGGCAGGCGGCGGTGCCGCCGAGGGGTGGTCAGCGGCGGTGCCGCCGAGGGGTGGTCAGCGGCGGTGCCGCCGAGGGGTGGTCAGCGGCGGTGCCGCCGAGGAGTGGTCAGCGGCGGTGCCGCTTATGAATGGTCAGTTGCCGCTCCGGATCGGTCGACGCATAATTCGCGCTTCGGTTCGGAGCCTGCCGCCTTGAAGCCCACCAACTCGTTGCTTTCCGGTCTGGGGACGACCGTCTTCACCGTCATGTCCGCCCTGGCGGTCGAGCACCGCGCGATCAACCTCGGCCAAGGTTTTCCGGACACTGACGGACCCGCCGACGTGTTGCAGGCCGCCGCCGACGCGCTGCTGGACGGGCGCAACCAGTATCCCCCGATGACCGGCGTGCCCGAGCTGCGCGAGGCTGTCGCCGCCGCCAACCGCCGCTTCTACGACCTCGAGATCGACCCGGCCCGCGAAGTCGTCGTGACCTCGGGCGCCACCGAGGCCATCACCGCCTGCCTCATGGCCGTCATCGAGCCCGGCGACGAGATCGTCCTGTTCGAGCCGCTCTACGACACCTACCTGCCCATCATCCGCCTGCTCGGCGCGATCCCCAAGCTGGTCCGCCTCGCGCCCCCGAAATGGGAGCTGCCCCGCGCCGCCCTGGCCGCCGCTTTCGGCCCGAAAACCAAGGCGATTTTGCTGAACACGCCGATGAACCCTTCCGGAAAAGTGTTCACCGCGGCCGAGCTCGCCTTCATCGCCGACCTGATCCAGAAACACGACGCCTACGCCATCTGCGACGAGGTCTACGAGCACCTCACCTTCGACGGCTGGCGCCACATCCCGCTGATGACGCTGCCGGGCCTGCGCGATCGCTGCATGCGCGTCGGCAGCGCGGGCAAGACGTTCAGCCTGACCGGCTGGAAGATCGGCTACGTGACCGCGCCGGCGGCGCTGGCCGCGATCGTCGGCAAGGCGCACCAGAACCTCACCTTCACCACGCCGCCCAACCTGCAACGCGCCGTCGCCGTCGGGCTGGCCAAGGACCAGGCCTATTTCGACGGACTTGCGGCCGACCTCGCGGCCAAGCGCGACCGGCTGTCGGCCGGGCTGTCGCGGCTCGGCTTCGGCGTGCTGGAGACGCGCGGCAGCTACTTCGTGATCGCCGACTTCAGCCCGCTCGGCTTTGCCGGCAACGACGCGGCGTTCTGCCGCCACATCACCGAACATGCCGGCGTCACCGCGATCCCGGTCTCCGCCTTCTACGAGACCGAGGCTCCCACGCACTACGCCCGCTTCGCCTTCTGCAAGCGATTATCGGTGCTGGACGAGGCGATCGGCCGGCTCGAACGCAGCTTCGCGCAAGCGCGATTGACGCGCGCCTCCTAGCGGTTCTAAACCGCTGGCCTGCTGTGGCGGACGTAGCTCAGTCGGTAGAGCGCCGGTTTGTGGTACCGGTTGTCGCGGGTTCGATCCCCGTCGTTCGCCCCAGCACTTCAGCTCGCCAGCGGTTCCCATTGCCTTGGGCCGTCCCAGATGCTGCGATCAACGTAATCCTGGGGAGGCCGCGTCGATGCGTTGCCCGCTTGTCGCCTGGATGCTTGCCGCCTTGATGCTCGCCACCGCCCCGTGCCTGGCCGCACCCGAGGTCACGATCGGCGCCATCTACCCGCAGGCCGCCAACCGGAGCCGGGCGGCGGTGGCCACGGCGGTCGCGGTCGTCAACGAAAAACACTCGCCGATCCTGCTGTTGATGGGCGCGGGAGGCGGGCTGAACCGGCTCGACAACGCGACCCTGCGCGCGGCCGACGGCACCGCCGACGACCCGGCGCAAGCCGAGGCCGAGGCCGAGCGCCTCGTCACCGCCGAGCGCGTCGTCGCCCTCGTCGGCGGCGGCCCGCCGCTGGTGTCCGCCGCCATCCGCCGGGTCGCCACCCGCCACGCGATCCCCTACCTCGCCCTCGATCTCGGCCCGCCGGCCGGCGACGGCCTCACCTGGGGCTTCGCGCTCGCCCCCACCGACGCGACGGTTTCGGCCGCGCTGTTCCAATTCCTGCGCGACCAGGGCCCAGCCATCGGCCGCGACATCAAGACGCTCGGCCTCGTTTATGAGGACACGCCGGCCGTGGTCGCCCTGAGCGACGTGCAGCGCAGGCTGGCCGACGATGCCGGCCTCAAGCGCGTGGTGCAGCTCAATCTGCGCCCCGACGCGCCCGGTCTGGCCACCGAGGTCGAGACCATCGTCGAGCAGAAGCCGGACGCCGTGATCGCGACACTCGGCGCCGGCAATGCGATCCGGCTGGTGCGCGACCTAGCCGATCGGCGCGCGCTGCCGCTCTGGCTCGGGCAGGGCAGCGGGTGCGCCGATCCGGCGTTCGCGACCGGGCTGGGTCCGGCGGCCGACGGCGTGTTCTGCACGACTGGATTTGTCCCCGATGCGGTGGTCGCGCGCCCCGGCCTGCCCGCGCTCGGCGCGGCGTTCCAGGCGCGCACGGGTTCCGCGCTCGACGCGGAGGCGGCCGGGGTGATGACGACCGTGCTGCTGATCGCCGATGTGATCGATCGCGCGGGCAGCACCAAGCCGCTCGATCTGCGCATCGCGCTCATGGCGACCGACGCACCCGGCGACAAGCTGCCGATGGCCTGGCGCGGGATCCGCTTCGACGATTCCGGCCAGAACGTCCTGGCCGAGCCGGCGATCGGGCAGGTGCAGGGTGGCGCCTACCGGGTCGTGGCGCCCGACGAGGTCGCGACGGCCAAGCCGGCCTGGCCGGTCAAGTAGCGCGCGAAAACCGCCTCGTTAGTGGGGCCGAAGGCTTCGAGTTCGACGGTGCGGTTGGTGGCGGGGTCGCGAAGGATGAGGCGGCGGTCGGCGTAGTAGCTGAGTTCGAACGGATCCGCTCGGCCATAGCCGGCCGCTTCGCGCGTCAACGCGAGACCGCGCAGCGTTTGGCGCAGGAAGCCTTGCTGGCCGGAGACGAGGTCGATGGCCTGCCCGGTCGCCGCATCGCGCACGATGACGGCGCCGTCCGCCCGGTCCTCGAACTGGAGCCGGCGTTGCTCGACGAGCCGGGCCAGGGCCGGGCTGGTCGATCGGCCGTGACCGAACAGGCTGGCTGCCAGGACGACTGCCAGCATGGCAGCCGCGCCGATCAGAGCGGGCGGGGTGACGATCGCGCCGCGGCGGCGCTCAGCGTTTGCAGATGCGGACATGGCTACCTCCGACATGGCCGCTCAGCACCGCCTCGAAGCAATCTGCGCCCGAGGTGGCTACCTGCGGACCCGGCGCCGCGCCGACCAGATCCCCCTGCACGTATCCGACATACCGCCCCGACTGGACCCGGCACCAGCCGGACTCGCAGCCGAGCACGTCGATCGGAAGCTGGGCTGGCAGTTCCTGCAGGACGTTGTACTTCGGGCCGGGGCCAGCCCGCAGATAGCTTACCCACTGGGTCTCCTCGGCCCGGGCATTCGCCGGGCCCAAGCAGGTCGCCACGGCGATGGCTCCGATCGTCATAACTCTTACCCGCGCTGTCGTCACCTGCGTGTCCTATTTGGTTGACACTTCAGGTGTAAATGTAACATGACAATGCTTCGGCGTCCACCGACATTGTAGCGAGATGCCGAAACGGCTGGCGGAGATGAGCCCAGTGGCAATGCTGTCCTACGAACCGAAATACCGGGTCCGGGGAGGTACGCTCATCGGCGGCGACTTGTTCGACTGGTGGGTGGGCCCGTTCTACGTCGGCTTCTTCGGCGTCACGACGGCGATCTTTGCCAGCCTCGGCACCGCGCTGATCATCTACGGCGCCGCGATCGGGCCGACCTGGGCGCTGTTCAAGATCAGCATCGACCCGCCGCCGATCCACTACGGGCTCGGCTGGGCGCCGCTGAGGGAGGGCGGGCTGTGGCAGATCATTACGATCTGCGCGATGGGCGCGTTCTGTTCGTGGGCGCTGCGCCAGGCCGAGATCGCGCGCAAGCTCGGCATAGGGATGCACGTGCCGATCGGGTTCAGTGCGGCGATCTTCGCCTATGCCACGCTCGTGATCTTCCGCCCGTTGCTGCTCGGCGCCTGGGGCTACGGCTTTCCTTACGGGATCATGAGCCATCTCGATTGGGTATCGAACATCGGCTATCAATATTTGCACTTCCATTACAATCCCGCGCACATGCTGGCCGTCACGTTCTTCTTCACCACCACGTTCCTGCTCGCCATGCACGGCGGCGAGATCCTGGCCGCCGCCAACCCCGGCCGCGGCGAGCCGCTGAAATACGGGCTGCACGAGAGCGTCTATTTCCGCGACACTATCGCCTACTCGATCGGCGAGCTCGGCATCCATCGGCTCGGCTGGTTCCTAGCCATCAGCGCCGGGTTCTGGAGCGCGGTCTGCATGATCCTCGCCGGGCCGTTCTGGACCCGCGGCTGGCCCTACTGGTGGGATTGGTGGCTGAACATCCCGATCTGGGGCCCGCACGGTTTCGGCTGAGGAGCTTTCGCATGGCCCGGTTTCACACGCTCTATACCGCCATCGAAATGGAAGGCCCGCTCGAGGCCGGCCTCAAGATGCGCAACAGCCCGTTCACGCGGATCTTCCAGCCGTGGCACTCGCGCCTGCTCGGGCGCATCGGCGAGACCCAGGTCGGCCCGACCTATCTCGGCATTCCCGGCATCCTGTCGATCGTGTGCGGCTTCATTGCCTTTGAGATCATCGGGCTCAACATGTGGGCCTCGGTCGACTGGAACGTGATCCGTTTCATCAAGATGCTGCCGTTCCTCTCGCTCGATCCGCCGCCGGCCAAATACGGCTTGGCGATCTTCCCGCCGCTGGCCGAAGGCGGCTGGTGGCTGATGGCCGGCTTCTTCCTGACCGCGTCCATCCTGCTCTGGTGGTGGCGCATGTATAGTCGGGCGCGCGCGGTCGGCATGGGCACCCACATCCCGTGGGCGTTCGCGTCGGCGATCTGGCTCTACCTCGTGCTCGGCTTCATCCGCCCGATCTGCATGGGCAGCTGGAACGAGGCGGTGCCGTTCGGCGTGATCGCGCACCTAAACTGGACTGCCACGTTCTCCATGCGATACGGCAACATTTTCTACGATCCGTTCCACATGCTCTCGATCGTGTTCCTCTACGGATCGGTGCTGCTGTTCGCCATGCATGGCGGCACGATCCTGGCCGTCGCGCGCTTCGGCGGCGAGCGGGAGACGCGCGAGATCGCCGATCCGGGCACCGCGATGGAGCGCTCGGCGCTGTTCTGGCGCTGGACGATGGGGTTCAACGCGAACTTCGAAAGCATCCACCGCTGGATCTACTGGTTCGCCATCCTGACCACGCTGACGGGCGGCATCGGCATCCTGATCACCGGCACACTGGTCGACAATTGGTATCTCTGGGGCGTCAAGCACGGCATCGCGCCCGACTACGCGGTGATCCCCGGCCTGCCGGCGGCACCGCCTGCGGGCGCGATGAAATATCCCGTCCTGGGAGCGCCGTGATGGGCAAGATCACCGTCATCGCCGGGCTCGGGGTGGTCGCGGCGGCGGCCTTCATCGCCTTCGTTCCGACCTGGACGCATCCCTCGAACAGCGCGGTCCAGATCGGTCCGTCGCCGACGTCGATGCTGCAGTTCAAGGTCGGCAAGACCAAGGAACCGGTGTCGCAGGACGCGCCACCGCCGCTGCCCGCCGCCCAGCCGGACACCCGCCCGGCGACCTCGGTCTACAAGAACGTCAAGGTCCTCACCGACGTCGACGCCGGCGAGTTCATGCGGCTGCAATATGCGATCACGCAATGGGTCGCGCCCAAGGAGGGCTGTGGTTTCTGCCATCAAGGCAACGATTACGAGTCCGACGCCAACCCGCACAAGCCCGCCGCGCGCCTGATGCTCGAGATGGTCCGTCACGTCAACGCCGACTGGGCGAGCCACGTCCAGCCCGCGGGCGTGACCTGCTACACCTGCCATCGCGGCCAGCCGGTGCCCGCCGAGACCTGGTTCCCCAGCAGCGCCGCCCCGATCCGCCAGTTCATCGCCAAGCAGGAGAACTGGCAGGAGGACGCCGACACGGTCCGCAAGTTCTTCCCCGATGCCGGCTGGGAGCTCTATCTGCTCGAGGACGAGCCGATCTCGGTGCAATCCGTCACCGCGTTGCCGAGCCATACCGTCGCCGGGCCGATCGTGGCCAAGCGGGTCTACGAGATGATGATGCAGATGTCGGACGGCATCGGCGTCAACTGTGGCTATTGCCACAACTCGCGCGTGCTGCAGAGCTGGGAGCAGAGCTCGCCCGATCGCTGGACCGGGTATAGCGGCCTGAAACTGACGCAGGACCTCAACCGGCATTTCCTGCTGCAGCTCGCGCGACTGATCCCGCAACAGCGCGAGCTGATCGGGCAGACAAGGCTGCCGGTGCTGCCCGCGCGCGAGCAGGGGCCGCAGACCGGCAACGGCCTCGTCGTCTGCGCGACGTGCCATTACTCCCGGCCGCAACCGCTCAACGGCGCGGCCATGCTCCCGGACTATCCGGGACTGACCGGCCCGGTGACGCAAACCCGCGCCGCCGCCGAGGAGCCGCCGCGATGAGCCCCGCCTTCACGATGCAGCTCGATGCCGTGCAGATCCTGGTCGCGATGTTCTTCGTCTTCTTCGCCGGGCTGATCTACGCGCTGCGGCGCGAGGACAAGCGCGAGGGCTATCCAATGACCGACATCACGCCGCAAGGCGTCGCCATCGAAGGCTGGCCGCCGATGCCGCGGCCGAAGATCTACAATCTGCTCGAAGGTGGAACGACGCAAACTCCGCACTACTATGCGGACTCGAAGATGCTCGGCACGCCCGCGTTCGCCTTCCCCGGCGCCCCGCTCGATCCGGCCGGCGACCCGATGCTGGCCGAACTCGGCCCCGGCGCCTACCCGATGCGCTCGGACCTGCCGATGCTGAGCGAAGGCGAGCCACAAACCCGGCCGCTGCGCCTGGCACCCGGCTGGCGCGTCTCGGAGGGCGATCCGGACCCTCGCGGAACGCCGGTGCTGGACACGCGCTTCGTCGCCGTCGGCCACGTGGTCGAGCTCTGGGTCGATCGCAGCGTCAAGATCCTGCGCTATCTCGAAATCGAACTGACCTTGCCGGAGGCGCCCGGCGCGCGCGTGCTGCTGCCGATCTACTACGCCGACGTCAAATCCGGGCGCGATCCGCTCGTGCGCGTGCGGGCGCTGCGGGCGCATCAGTTCGCCGCCATCCCCCGCCTGGCCAGCGCGGACCACATCACCGCGCGCGAGGAGGACCGAGTGAGCGCCTATTACGCCAACGGACTGAACTTCAGCTTTGCCGCCGGAGCCCGCGCATGAGCCGACTGCACACGATCGGCCGTCCGCGCACCGTGCCGCTGGCCGATGGCGAACGCATCCTCTGGCAAGGCGGCCCCGGCTGGCGCGCGATCGCGACCCGGCTGCTGCATATCCGCCTCGTCGCCGCCTACTTCGCCGCGCTCACTTTGCTCGACATCGGCATCATCCGTAACGCCGAGGGCCCCGGCATGGCCGCGCTCCAGGCCGCCACGCCCACGCTCGTCAGCGGCGCGGCGTGCCTGGCCGTGCTCGCCACCCTCGCGTTCGCGATCGGCCGCACCACGCGCTACACGCTGACGACCAGGCGCGTCGTCATGCAGTTCGGCGTCGCCCTGCCGGCGACCCTGATGCTGCCGCTGCACCGCATCGTCCAGGCCGGCGTCCGCGTCCGTGGCGATCATCAGGGCGACCTCACGCTCAGCCTCTACCCCGGCGAACGGGTCGGCTACATCAAGCTCTGGCCGCACGCGCGACCGTTTCGCCTGCGCACGCCCGAGCCGATGCTGCGCGACGTCCCGCGCGTGGCCGAATTGGCCGTCCGGCTCGGCCATGCGCTGACCTGCTGCGCCGAAGCCAAGCGTGCGGCCGAGCGCGACGGCGTCTCTATGCCGCCCGCTGCAACGGCCGCGCCGGTCAGGCCCGCGGCAGCAAATTCTCGGCCAGCGTGGCCCAATAGCTGGCCCCAACCGGCAGGATCGCATCGTTGAAGTCGTAGCGCGGGTGGTGCAGCATGGCGTCCGCGTGACCGGTGCCGGAGCCGATCATGATGTAGGCGCCCTGTTTTGCATTCAGCATGAAGCTGAAATCCTCGCCCGCCATCGTCGGCATCGCGAGCTGCTTGACGCGCGCTTCGCCTGACACGATCTCGGCTGCCTGGCGGCCCAGCGCCATTGCCGCCGGGTCGTTGACGGTCGCCGGATACAGCCGCTCGAACGTCGCCTCGGCGGCCGCGCCGTAGCCCTCGGCGATGCTATGGGCCAGCCGCAGCACCGAGCGCTCGAGCGTGTCGCCGACCTCGGGCTCGAACCAGCGCGCGGTCCCGAGCATCCGCACCGTCTCCGGAATGACGTTATGGGCGAAGCCGCCATGGATGCTGCCGATCGAGACGACGCCGCCCAGCACCGGTTGCACGTTGCGCGAGACGATGCTCTGGAACGACTGCACCATCGCCGACGCCACGACGATCGGGTCGGTGCCCAGATGCGGCTCGGCGCCGTGGCTGCCCTTGCCGGTGATCTCGATCGTGATGTTGCCAACCGCGGCCATGATCGGGCCGTCGCGCCAGAGAAACGTTCCGGCCGGCGCCAGTGGCCAGTTGTGCATGCCGAACACCTGCTTCATCGGGAAGCGCTCGAACAGGCCCTCCTGGACCATGATCTGCCCGCCGCCAGCGTTCTCCTCGGCCGGCTGGAAGATCACGTAGACGGTGCCGGCGAAATTGCGCGTCTCGGCGAGGTAGCGCGCAGCCCCGAGCAGCATCGCCGTGTGCCCGTCATGGCCGCAGGCGTGCATGATGCCCGGCGTCTGGCTGGCATAGTCGCGGCCGGTCTCCTCCGCAATCGGCAGCGCGTCCATGTCCGCCCGCAGCCCGATCGCCTCCCCCGGGCCGGTCCCATGGATCACGCCGACGATGCCGGTCGTCGCGATCCCGGTATGTACCTCGTCGACGCCGAACTGGTGCAGCAACGCCGCCACAAGCGCGCTCGTCTGATGCTCCTCCAGGCCCAACTCCGGATGCTGGTGGATGTCTTGGCGCCACTGCGTCATGTCGGCGTTGAAGTCGGCGATACGATTGATGATGGGCATCAGGATGGTCCGAACGTGAGCGCCAGCCCCGCCTGCAGCGGGATCGGCCAAACGCCTAGCCTAGACTGCATGACGGTCGTTGCGAAATTCTTGTTTTCCAGCAATCGGCGGATCTCCTCGGGCGCGATAAGCGGCATGGGCAGCCACCGGGTCAGCCGCGCCGCCGCCAACAGCAGCCCGGCCCGCACCGCCACGATGACCGGCCGCCGCAGCCCGGCCGCCGCCGCCACCAGCCGCACGAATTCCGCATACGCCACCGGCGCCGGCCCGGCGATCACGATCGACTCCGGCGATCGCCATTCGATCCCGATCGCCGCCTGTAACGATCGCGTTATGTCCGACTGATGGATCGGCTGCACCAGCGCCCGCCCGCCATCGGGCAGCGGCACCACCGGCAGACGGCGCAGCAGGGCGGCCAGCCGTTGCACGTTGTCCTCGCCGGCCGCGCCGTAGATCATCGTCGGGTGCAGCAGCACGCCCGGCCGACCCGACGCCAGCAGCGCGCGCTCGCCCGCCAGCACCCCGTCGCCATGCGCGTCCGGCCAGCGCGTGAACTTGCGCGTGCTGCCCAGGCCGACGAACCGCGCCGCCGCCGGAGCCGCCGCCAGGATCGCCGGAACGTGCCGCGCATGGGCGCAGGAGACCACCACATCCGCCCCGCGCAATGCCTCTGCAAGCCCGCCGCCCTCGAGATCCGCAATCCGCGCCGCCGCCGGCAGCCCCGTCGCTGCCCATCGCTCGGCGCTGCGCACGACCGGCACGTATTCGACCCCGTCCTGCTGCAGCGCGCGGCACAGCGCCGCCCCCGAGCGCCCGCTGGCGCCGATCACGTGGACCCTCAAGCCGCGTCGCCGAGCAGGCTGTCGGCGGCCGCTCGGGCCGCCTCGGTGACGGTCTCGCCGGCCAGCATGCGCGCGATCTCCTCGCGCCGCGCCGCCGGGTCGAGCGTGAGCACGTTGGTGGAGGCCCGCCCGCGCGCCTCCGATTTGGCGACCCGCAGATGGGTCGCCCCCCGCGCGGCCACCTGCGGACTATGCGTCACCACCAGCACCTGCACGCTCTCGGCCACCCGCGCCAGCCGCTCGCCCACGGCCGCGGCGGTGGCACCGCCCACGCCGCTATCGACCTCGTCGAACACCAGCGTCGGCACCGAACCGCCCGCCACCAGCACGACCTTGAGCGCCAGCATCAGCCGCGACAGCTCGCCGCCCGAAGCGATGCGGTCGAGCGCGCCCGGGGCCTGGCCGGGGTTGGTCGCGATCAGGAACGCCGCCCGCTCCATCCCGTGGGCGCCCCAACGCGTCTCCTCGAGCGTCCGCAGCTCGACCACGAACCGCGCCTTGTCGAGCTTGAGCGGCGGCAGTTCCGCCGTGACCGCGCTTTGCAGCCGGCCGGCCGCAAGTTGCCGGTCCGCGCTCAGCGCCTCGGCCGCCGCGACATAGGCCGCGCGCCCGGCGGCGGCGGCGTGGGCCAGCGCCGCGATCTCGGCCGAGCCGGTGTCGAGCGCTGCCAGCCGGGCCTGCAACTGTCGCAGCAGGGTCGGCAGGTCGGCCACCGCCACCCCGTGCTTGCGCCCGGCCGCCCGCAGCGTGAAGAGCCGCTCCTCGGCCTGCTCCAACTGCCGCGGATCGGCGTCGGCCTCGGTCGCGAGCCGGCTGAGCAGGGTTTCCGTCTCGCCCAGCGCTTCCTCGGCGCGGTCCAGCGCGGCCAGGGCAGGGCGGGCGGCCGGATCTTCCCCCAGCCGCTGCAGCGCGCGCGAGGCCGAACGCAGTGCGGCGGCCGGGCCCGGGTTGCGGCGGTCGCGCGGCGCGATCTCGGCCAGCGCCAAGCCGATCGCCTCGGCCCGGCGTTCGTGCGACTGCAACCGCTGGCGCTCGGCCGCCAGCCGGTCCTCCTCGCCCTCGCCGGGCGCCAATTCGTCCAGCTCGGCCACCGCGTGGCGCAACCAGTCCTCCTCGCGCTGCGCCTCGTCCAGCGCCGTCCGCGCCGCCGCCAGCGCCGCATCGGCCTCCCGCCAGCGCTGCCACGCGGCCGCCACCGCCTCGCGCCGGCCCCGCCGCACGCCATAGGCGTCGAGCAGCACGGTATGCACGGCCGGGTCGGCGAGCCCCATCTGCTCGCCCTGGCCCTGCACCTCGACCAGCAAGCTCCCCGCTCGCCGCAGCAATGCCACGCTCACCGGTTGGTCATTGATCGTCGCCCGCGACCGCCCGTCGCGCGAGACGACCCGGCGCACGACCACTTCGTCGTCCTCCAACGCCACGCCCTGCTCCTGCAGCAGATCCAGGACCGGGTGGCCCGGCGGCGGCGCAAACGACGCCGTGACGCTCGCCTGCTCCGCGCCCACCCGCACCAATCCCGATTCCGCCCGCGCGCCGAGCGCCAGACCCAAACTGTCCAGTAGGATCGATTTGCCCGCCCCGGTCTCGCCGGTAAGCACCGTCAACGCGGCGCCGAACGCGAGGTCCAGCCGTTCGATCAGCACGACGTCGCGGATCGAGAGTGCGGTCAGCACGCCGGCGGGGGCGTTAGAAGATGCTGCCGAGCGTGCGCGAGAAGAAGCCGCCGCTGGAGACCGTCTGGTTGCGGACTGGTTGCGCCATGCCCTCGTCGACCAGGTCGCTGTAGCTGGCCTCGTACCACGGGCTGCCCGGGTAGTTGTGCCCGAGCACCGCAGCCGTCTTACGCGCCTGGTCGGTGAGGCCGAGGATCAGATAGATCTCGGTCAGCCGGTGCAGCGCCTCTGGCACATGGTTGGTGGTCTGGTAGTCGTCGATCACGCGCTGGAACCGGTTCATCGCGGCGGCATACAGCTTCTGGCGCTCGTACCAGCGCCCGATCTCCATCTCCTTGCCGGCGAGGTGGTCGCGGCAGAGGTCGATCTTAAGCCGCGAGTCGCGGGCGTAGGCGCTGTCGGGGAAGCGGTTGACCACGTCCTGCAGCGCGTTCAGCGCGAGCACGGTGCCTTTCTGGTCGCGCTGGATGTCGGCGATCTGCTCGTAGAAGCACAGCGCGCGCAGGTAATAGGCATAGGCGATGTTCTGGTTGCCGGGATGCAGCGAGATATACCGATCGAGCGCGCCGACGGCTTCCTGGTAATGGTTCTGTAGATACTCCGCATACCCATGCATCAACTGCGCGTTTACCGCCCAGGACGAATACGGATAGTTCTGCTCGATCGAATCGAACTGGCGCACCGCCACGGTGTAGCGCTTCTGGTTCAGCGCATCGATACCGTTGTTGTAGAGCTGCTCCGGCGGCACCTGGCCGAGATCGACCTTGGCCTCGAGCGAATCATCCTTGCCGTTCCACGGCAGGACGGAACCGATCGTTTCACAGCCCTGCAGCGTCAGCAGGACCAGGGCGGTGAGGGCGAATCTGGACATACGGATCATGACGGACGGCTTATAGCATGCGGGATTGCCGCCGATAGCGCCTTACGCAGCCTCGCGCAGCCAGCCGAAATCGTCAGTCCGCGTCGCGCGCCAATTCGCCGCATCCGCGAACAACGCCCGCAGCACCCGGTTGTTGAGCGCATGCCCCGACCGCCAGCCCACGAAACGGCCGCGCAGCGCGCCGCCGAGCGCCAGGTCCCCGACCGCGTCGAGCAGCTTGTGCCGCACGAACTCGTCGCGCATCCGCAGCCCGGCCGGGTTCATCACCGCCGGCCCATCGACCACGACGGCGTTATCGAGCGAACCGCCCTTGGCCAGCCCGGCCGCCCGCAGCCCGGCGATCTCGTGTGCCTGGGCAAACGTCCGCGCCCGCGCCACCTCACGAAACGCGCCCGGCGTCATCGCGAGCGACAGGCTTTGCCGGCCAATTGCCGCCGCCGGAAATTCGATCGCGACGCTAAGGTCGAGATAACCAGCCCCTCCGGGCCGCAATTCGGCGAACGCCTCGCCTTCGGTCACCCGCACGGCACGTAGAATTTCAATCTCGGTCCGCGGCGTCTCCTGCACCTCCCGCCCGGCGCAGTCGAGCAGAAATAGCCAGGGCTCGGCCGATCCGTCCAGCACCGGCAACTCCGGCCCATCGACCTCGACGACAATGTTGGCGATCTCCGACGCGCTCAGCGCCGCCATCAAATGCTCGACAGTTCCGACCACCACGTCCGCCCGCTCCGCCGACGCCAGCACCGTGCACAGGCGCGTGTCGGATACGGCATCGAACCGCGCCACGATGTCCACGCCCAGGTCGACCCGGCGGAACACGATCCCGGTCCCTGTCGCCGCCGGCCGCAACGCCACATTGACCGGATGTCCGCTATGCAGTCCGACCCCGGTGCACGTCATCGCATGAGCGATCGTCTGCTGCCGCGCGAGCGGCGCTGAAACCGGGCCCAGGCTTTCCGCCACCGGGAGGTAACCGTCCATTCCTGTCTCCGCGCCGATCTTCGGCCGATCCGTTGCGGCGCACACAAAACCGGCGCCCCAACCCTTCATACGCGAGAGAGTCGAGGCGCCAAAGACAATCAATGTTACTGAGTATTACGGCGTAAGCCATTGTTTATGCTTATTTTAATGTGAGCTCTGTCGGCGCAGGAAGGCCGGGATGTCGAGCCCTTCGTCGCCATTGTGCTGCGGATGCGAAGCCAAGGGCTGCGGATCAGGCGAGAAGCTCGGCTCGGCGCGTTGCGGCTCGGTCGGCTCCGGCGTGGACGGACGGCGGACCTTGCCGGTCATCAGCCCGAACAGGTTCTTGCCGACCGAGTAGGCCGACGGGGCCGCCGCTACCGGTGCTGGCGCGGGCGGTACTGGCGCCGCCGGCGGGGCAGGGGGCTGCACGGGCGCGGCTTCGGCCTGCGGTTCCGGCACCGGGTTGGGCCGCGGGTTCAGTTGCGTCGGGCGGAACGGGTTGCGGCCGGGGTTCGGGATCGGCGCGGACTGCGGAGAAAGCGCGTCGGCGCTCGGCCGGCCGGAGCCGAGCGCGGGCTCGTTCGGCATCGGGCGCGGCATCAGCCCTGGCATTTGGCTGCGCGCTTCGGGCGCGGCCGAGGCACCGGCCGATGAGGGCGCGTATTGGCCCGAAACCGCCTCGACCATACCGCCATTGCCGACCGCGACCAGCGTCGGGCGGCGCGCGTCGGCGCCGAACGCGGTCTCGATCCCGGTAGCGACCACGGACACCCGCACCTTGCCGGCGAGGTTGTCGTCGATCGCCGAGCCGAAGATGATGTTGGCGTCTTCGGAGACTTCTTGGCGGATCCGGTTGGCGGCCTGATCGACCTCGTGCAGCGTCATGTCCTCGCCGCCGGTTATGTTGATCAGCAGACCGCGGGCACCGGCCATCGAGGTATCCTCGAGCAGCGGATTGCTGATCGCGGCCTCGGCGGCGCGGACCGCGCGGTCCTCGCCCTCGGCCTCGCCGGTGCCCATCATCGCCTTGCCCATCTCGGCCATCACGGTGCGGATGTCGGCGAAGTCGAGGTTGACCAGGCCCGGCGCCATCATCAGGTCGGTGACGCCCTTGACGCCCATGTAGAGCACGTTGTCGGCGAGCTTGAACGCCTCTTTCCAACCGGTACGCTCATTGGCAATCCGAAACAAATTCTGATTCGGGATCACGATCAGCGTATCGACGTATTGTTGCAGCTCGAGAATGCCCGATTCGGCCGACTTGTTGCGCCGCGCGCCCTCGAAGGTGAACGGCTTGGTCACCACGCCGACCGTCAGCACGCCCTTCTCGCGCGCCATCCGCGCGATCACCGGGGCCGCCCCGGTGCCGGTGCCGCCGCCCATCCCGGCGGTGATGAACACCATGTGGGTACCCTCGAGGCAGCTCATCAATTCGTCGGCCGCCTCTTCCGCCGCCGCCCGGCCGATCTCGGGCTTGGCACCCGCGCCCAGCCCCTGCGTCAGGTGCGGGCCAAGCTGGATGCGGCGCTCGGCCTTGCTATGCACGAGTTGTTGCGCATCGGTGTTCGCCACGACGAAATCGACGCCCTGCAGATTGGACGCGATCATGTTGTCCACCGCGTTGGTGCCGCCGCCGCCGACGCCGATCACGGTGATCCGGGGCGTGAAGTCGGTATGGGCGGGTTTCTGGACGGTGATGTTGAGAACCATCGGGGTATTTTCCTTGAGGCTCGTGGACAGGGAGACGGTGTGGCACAGGCGGGCGGAGTCGCGTCGCGCGCTACAACCGTTCGGACAGAAATTTGATTAGACGAGCGAGCCACGACGGTTTGCCCTCGTCCTCGAGATTGATGTCGGCGAAATGACGGCCGCCGCCGGAGGCCCAGATCAGCAGCCCCACCGCGGTCGAGAAGCCCGGCAACTGCGCCGAACTCGGCAGACCGCGCAGCGCCACCGGGCGCCCGAGCCGGACCTGGCGATCGAGGATGCGGGCCGCCATCTCGCGCGCACCGGGCAATTGGCTGGCACCCCCCGTCAAGACGACGCGATTGCCCGCCTCGCGCAGGACGCCCGCTTTTTCGAGCCGGTCGCGCACCAATTCGAATGTCTCCTCGAGCCGCGGCCTGATCACCTTGATCACCTCGCTCCGCGCGACCGAGTGGACGTTGTATTCCTCTTCGCCGATCATCGACATCGGCAGCATCTCGCGCTCGTCGTCCGGGCTCGGCTCGGTGCTGCCGTAGCAGGTCTTGAGCCGCTCGGCCTCGCGCACCGGGGTCAGCAGCATGCGCGCGATGTCGTTGGTCACGTGCTGCCCGCCCACGGGCAGATGCGCCGTGTGCAGCACCTGGCCTTCGCTGAACACCGCCATCCCCGTCGTCCCGGCGCCCATGTCGATCACCGTGGCGCCGAGTTGCCGCTCGTCCTCGACCAGCGTCGCCAAGCCCGCCGCCATCGGCGCGCTGACCAGCTCTTTCAGTCCGAGCGAGCAACGATCGAGCGTGGCCATCAGGTTCGAGATCGCCGACGCCGAGGCGTCCACGACATGCATCCGCGCACTCAGCTGCTCGCACCGCATGTGGCGCGGATCGGCGACCCCCGGCGTCTCGTCGACCAAGAAACTGAGCGGCAGCGCATGGATGCAGTCCCGGCCCGGCGCATGCGCCCGCCGCGCGCCCTCGTGCACCACGCGGCGGATGTCCTGGTCGGTCACCATGCGCCCGCCGACCGGCCACTGCACAGTGAACAGATGGCTCTCCGGCTGCCCGCACGACAGGTTCACCGTCACGCTATCGACACGATGATTGCTGTTCACCTCGGCCTCTGCCATCACCGCCTGGATCGCGCCGAACGCCTCGTCCAGATCGACGATCCCGCCCGCCTTGATCCCCCGCGCAGCCCGGTGCCCGTGCCCGATCACCCGCAACTCGCCGTCGCTGTCGACGCGCCCGATCATGCACACGAGCTTGTCGCTGCCGATGTCGAGCACGCCGAACGACCCGGTCTTGACCATCCGCGGCCGGCTCGGCGGCTCGTCCGGCCGCGGCGGCGCGGCGCTCATCAGGCCCTGCAGCAGATCCGGCTCCGGCCCTCTTCCCTTGCGGCGGGTGACGACGTTCATGGCGGCTCCCATCCTCCTCAGGTCGGCTTCTTGGCCGGCGGCGGAGCCGGGCGCGGCTCGGCCAACGGACGCACCACCAGCCGGTCCGGCAGCCGCATGTCGACGACCTGCACCGGTCGATCCAGCAACGATTGCGCGCTCTGCAATTCCATCAGCCGACCCAACGCGGCCGCCTCGCCCACTTCGGGCAGCAGCACGTCGGCGCCGTTGAGCAGATGCAGCGTCCAGCGCCGCTCGCCCACCCGCACCGACGCGGCCACGTGCGCCCGCAGCGCCGGCACCTGCGCCAGCTCGTCGAGCAGCGTCGCCGCACTGGCCGGCGCGCCCGCGCCGACGACCAGCGGCAGCGTGCGGAAGGCATCGTTGTTCTTGACCGGGTCCTGCTCGACGACGACGTTGCCGGCGCGGTCGATCAGGCTGAACTTGCCGTCCATCTGCCATACCGCAACCGGCCGACGTTCCACCAACGTCACGATCACCGTGCCCGGCAGTTCGCGCTGCACCGTCGCGTGCTGCACCCAGGTCAGCTTCTCGATCCGCGCCCGCGCCGCGTCGAGCGAGAAGCCGAGCAGCTTGTCGCCGCGGACCACGCCCAGGGCCGCGCGCAGGAACGGCTCCGGCGTCTTCTCGCGCCCTTCGACCCGGATGTCCTGCACCGTCAGCCCGGCGCCGATGCCGAGGCGCTCCTGTAGGCCCGCCACCGTGCGCCCGGGCTGGACGCTGCGCACGAACGTGAATCCCGCCAGCAACAGCGCGAACACGATCACCCCGCCCGCGATCGGCCATACCATGCCCCGCCGGCGCCGCCACATCAGCGCCCAGCGCGACGGCCGCCGGGTCTGCAGCGGCGGCGGCGGCTTGGCCGGCGTACGCAGCCGTCCCTCTGCGCGCGGTTCCTGCAAGCGGGGTTCCTGCAAGCGGGGTTCGTGCAAGCGGGGTTCGTGCAAGCGGGGCCCGCTCATCCGGGGTTCGTTCACGCGCGGCATGTCGCCTGCTCCACCATCCACGTGCACAGCTCGGGGAAGCCGATACCGCGATACGCCGCCTGTTCCGGCAGCAAACTGGTCGGCGTCAGCCCCGGCTGCGTGTTGACCTCGAGCAGCACGAGCCGCCCCGGCCCATCCTCGCCCTCGTCGAGCCGGAAATCCGCCCGGCTCGCGCCGCGGCAACCCAGCGCCCGATGCGCCGCCAGCGCCACGTCGAGCGCCTGCGAATAGGTCTCCGGATGGATCGCCGCCGGGATCTGATGCGTCGAGCCGCCGGCCGCATACTTGCTGTCGTAGTCGTAGAACACGCCCGCTTCGGCGCGGATCTCGGTGACCGCCAGCGCCTGCTCGCCCATCACCCCTACGGTCAGCTCGCGGCCTGGAATATATTCCTCGACCATCGCGGTCGGCCCGAACGGCCATTTGCGCGCGATCTCGGCGCGTCGGTTATCGCCGTCGCGCAGGATCGCCACGCCGACCGAGGAGCCCTCGTTGACCGGCTTGACCACGTAGGGCCGCGGCAACGGATCGTCTGCCTCGAGTTCGTCGACCGAGACCACCCGCCCCTTGGCCACCGGCAGCCCGGCGCCCGCGAACACCGTCTTGGCCGCCGCCTTGTCCATCGCGACCGCCGACGCCCGAACGCCCGAATGCGTGTAGGGGATGCCCAACCAGTCGAGCACGCCCTGGATCGTCCCGTCCTCGCCGAAGCGGCCGTGCAGCGCGTTGAAGACGACATCGGGCGACGGGTCGAGGGCTGCGAGGACGGCGAGGAGATCGGGGCCGACGAGCACCGGCGTGACCTCGAAGCCGGCGCTGCGTAACGCCGCGATCACCTGTTCGCCGCTCGAGAGACTCACCTCCCGCTCGGCCGAAATGCCGCCGTACAGGACTGCGACGCGCTTCATGCTCTCACCTCGAAACCCTCAGCCAATCCTCTCGCGAGGGGAGAGGGCTTTTCGATTTCCTTCTCCCTGCGGGAAAGGGCCGGGGTGAGAGCCCCCGGAACCCCGATCCGCTTGATCTCCCACTCGAGCGACACCCCGCTCATCGCCATGACCCGGCGCCGAACCTCTTCGCCCAAACCTTCCAGGTCGCTGGCCGTCGCCTCGCCGGTATTGAGCAGGAAGTTGCAATGCTTCTCGCTCACCTGCGCCCCACCCATCGCGAGCCCCCGGCATCCCGCCAAATCGATCAGTTCCCACGCCCGCTGCCCCGGCGGATTGCGGAACGTGCTGCCCCCGGTGCGGGCGCGGACCGGCTGCGTCGCCTCCCGACTCGCCCGGATCTCGGCCATCGCGGCCGCGATCGAGGCCTTGTCCCCGGCCTGGGCCCGGAACCGCGCGCGCACCACCACGCCGCCGGGCGGCAACGACGCATGCCGATACGCCAGCGCCAGCGCCGCCGCCGGCAGCCGCACCTGCTCGCCCGACCGCGCCACCACCTCGACCCAGTCGAGGCACCCCGCCACGTCGCCGCCATAGGCGCCCGCGTTCATCGCCACCGCGCCGCCGATCGAGCCCGGGATCCCGGACAGGAACTCGAGCCCGCTCAACCCCGCCGCAGCCGCATGCTCGGCCACGACCGCGTCCAGGCACGCCGCGCCCACGACCACCCCGTCCGCCTGCACGACGATCTCGTTGAACCCGCGCCCGAGCCGCAACACGACACCCGCGATCCCGCCGTCGCGCACGATCAGATTGCTCGCCGCCCCCAGCACCTGCACCGGCACTTCGTGCGGCAGCGCGGCCAGGAACGCCGCCAGATCGGTCGGGCTGCTCGGCCGCACCAGCGCTTCGGCATTGCCGCCCACGCGAAACCACGTCGACGGCCCGAGCGGCGCGTCGGCCTGCATCCGGCCCTTGGTCGGCGGCAGATCGAGGGCGAGCGCGCTCATCCCGCCCGCCGGGTGGAGGCCGACTGCAGCGCCGTGAGCTCGCCCGGCAACGCCGCCGCCCACTGGGTGATGTTGCCGGCGCCGAGACAGATCACGTAGTCGCCGGGCCGCGCGATCGAGTTGACCATCTCGGCCAGATGCGCCGGACCCGGCAACGGCACCACGCTGCGATGCCCGCGCGCCCGCAAACCCTCGACCAGCGCGTCGCGGTTGATCCCCGGCAGCGGCGCCTCGCCCGCGGCATACACGTCGGCCACGATCACCGTTCCGGCGTCGTTCATGCAGGTGCAGAACTCGGGGAACAGCGATTGCAGCCGCGAATACCGATGCGGCTGCACGACCGCGATCACGTCGCGCGCGCCGGTCTGCCGCGCCGCCTTCAGCACGGCCGCGATCTCCACCGGATGGTGGCCGTAATCGTCGATCACGGTGATGCCGCCGCTCTCGCCCATGTTGGTGAAGCGCCGCTTGACGCCGCGGAAGCCGGCGAACGCGCTCTGCACTGTGAGCTCGTCGATTTCCATCTCGACCGCGATGGCGACCGCCGCCAGCGCGTTCTGCACGTTGTGCTGGCCCACCATCGGCAGCCGGAACGCGCAGGTCCGGCGTTGCCGGTTCCGCGCGCGGTCGGTGATCACCACCTCGAACGTCGTGCCCAGCCGATCGGTCTTCAGCTTCTCCGCCCGCACGTCCGCCTGCGGCGAGAACCCGTAGGTGATCAGCCGCCGGTCCGACAGGCGCGAGATCATCTGCTGCACCGCCGGGTGGTCGATGCACAGGACGCCGAAGCCGTAGAACGGGATGTTGGAGACGAACTGGTCGTAGCCCGCGACCATCGCCTGCTCCGTGCCCCAATGGTCCAGGTGCTCCGGATCCATGTTCGTCACGACCGCGATCACCGCCGGCAGGCGCAGGAAGCTGCCGTCGCTCTCGTCGGCCTCGACCACCATCCAGTCACCATCGCCCAGCCGCGTGTTGCTGCCATAGGCGTTGATGATGCCGCCGTTGATCACCGTCGGATCGAGCGACGCCGTCTCCAGCACGGCCGCGATCAGGCTCGTCGTCGTCGTCTTGCCATGCGTGCCGCCGACCGCGATCGCCCATTTCAGCCGCATCAGCTCGGCCAGCATCTCGGCCCGCCGCACCACCGGGACCAGCCGCGCCCGGGCGGCGGCGACCTCCGGATTGTCGCGCTTGACCGCCGTGCTGACGACGACGACCTGCGCGTTGGCGACGTTGCGTTCGTCATGCCCGATCGCGACCGGGATCCCCGCCTCGCGCAGCCGCTTGACGTTGGCGTTGTCCGCCAAATCGCTGCCCTGCACCGCATAGCCGAGCGTGTGCAGCACCTCGGCGATGCCGGACATGCCGATGCCGCCGATGCCGACGAAGTGGATGGTGCCGATGCTGAGCGGAAGCGCCCTCATGCCGTAATCTCCTGGGCCCCGTTCTCAGCTACCAACGCCATCTCGACCATGTCGGCGAGGCGGTCGGCCGCGTCCGGTATCGCATGCTCCGCGATCGCGTGCGCGGCGGTCGCCAGCAGGTCCGGCCCATCGAGCAGTTCGAGCAGCCGCTGCGCCAGGACGCCCGGCCTTCGCTCGAACTCCGATTGCTCCATCATCACCGCATGAATCGCGCGCGCATTGAAGGTCTGATGGTGGTCGATCGCGTGTGGGAACGGCACCAGCAGCGCCGGCCGGCCCGCGATGGCCAGCTCCGTCACCGTGCTCGCCCCCGCCCGCGCGACCACGAAATCCGCCGCCGCCAGACACGACGCCATGTCCGCGAAGAACGGCGACAGCTCGGCCGCGATGCCCAACCCGGCATAGCTCGCCCGCACCCGTTCGAGATCCTCCGCCCGGCATTGCTGCACCAGCCGCAACCGGCTCCGGATCCGCTCCGGCAACAACCCGAACGCCGCCGGCAGCGCGTCGGCGAACACCCGCGCCCCCTGGCTCCCGCCGGTCACGAGCACCCGGATCGGCGCATCGCCCTCCGGCGGCGTGTAGCCCTGGCCCGCCAGCGCCGCGATCGCCGGCCGCACCGGATTGCCGGTCACCACCTGCGGCATCGACGGCACCCGCCGGGTCTCCGCCACGCCCAGCGCGATCCGGTCCGCGAACCGCGCCAGCAGCCGGTTCGCCCGCCCCAATACCGCGTTCTGCTCGTGCAGGATCACCATCGGCCGCCGCTTCAGCATCCGCGCCGCCAGCACCGGCGGCACCGATGGATAGCCGCCGAACCCCACGATCGCCGACGGCTCGATCCGCGCCAGTACCCGCCGCGCCTCGAGCGTGCCCGCCGCCAGCGCCGCCGCCGCCTGCAACCCGCGCCGAAGCCCACGCCCCGCGATCCCCGCCCCCGGCAGCACGAACGCCTCGCGCCCGGCGAACACCGCCGACTTCTCGCCACCGCTGCGCCGGTCCGTCATCAGCGCGACCCGGTGCCCGCGCCGGATCAGCACGTCAGCCAGCGCCTCGGCCGGGAAGAAATGCCCCCCCGTACCGCCCGCCGCGATCACGATCGGCCGCGCTGCCTCGCCTCTCATCGACCTGTCCTCAACGAACCGCGTCCCACAGCTCGGCCCGACCCCGCTTGCGCGTCAGCGCCAGCAACATCCCGATCCCGAGCGCCACCGCCAGCACCGACGACCCGCCATACGACACGAACGGCAGCGTCATCCCTTTCGTCGGGATCAGATGCAGCGACGATGCCATGTTAATGAAGCTCTGTAGCCCGAAGCTGCTCACCAGCCCGGCCGCCGCCAGTACGACGAACAGGTCATGCTCCTTCAACAGCTTGATCAGCCCGCGCAACACGATGAAGGCAAAGATCCCGAGCACGAACAGGCACACCAGCAGCCCGAACTCCTCGCCCATCACCGGAAACACGAAGTCCGCATGCGCGTCCGGCAGCACGTTCTTGACGCTGCCTTCGCCGGGCCCGCGCCCGAGCAGCCCGCCATTTCCGAACGCCTCGAGCGCGGTGAAGACCTGGTAGTTGTCGCCGGCCGCCGGGTCGAGGAAGCGGACGACGCGGCTCTGCACGTGCGGGAAGAAGGTGTAGGCCGCGATGCCCCCGCCGGCGATCATCAGCAGCCCAACGCCCACCAGCACCAAATTCAGCCCGGCCACGAACAGCTGGATGAAGAACACCAGCCCCACCACCGCCAGCATCCCCATGTCCGGCTGCGATTTCAACAACATCGCAATCATCGCGAATACCGCGCCCGCGGCCAGCATTCCGCCCCACCGCCCAGTCCGGCTGCCTTCCGACAGCAGCCATGCCGTCACCACGCAGAAGCACGGCTTGAGGAATTCGCTCGGCTGCAAACTGAACCCCGGCATGTTCAGCCAGCGCCGCGCGCCCTTGATGTCCACCCCGTGCCCGATCGTCCACGCCGTCAGCAGCATCGCCCCGGCGCAGCCCACCAGCGCCAGCCGCCGCACCTGCTTGGGCGACAGCAGCGACACGCCGACCACGACCAGCAACGCGAGCAACAGGAACATCACCTGCTTGATGATGAACATGTCGCGCCCGGTATGGATCCGCTCGGCCACCGCGGGCGAGGCCGCCAGCATCATGACGTAGCCGAAGCCCACCAGCGTCGTGATCGCGAACAGCGTCCAGCGGTCGACCGTCAGCCACCAACGGCCGAGGACGGAGTTGTCGATGCGAGCGGTGGGAACCATCATCGCGTGGCCTCCTGCGCCGCGCGGGCGAGCTCGGCAAACCGGTCGCCGCGCGCCTCGAAGCTGCTGAATTGGTCGAAACTCGCGCACGCCGGCGACAGCAGCACCACGTCCGCCTCGAGCCGCTTGGCCATCGAGCGCGCGCTCGCCACCGCCGCCTCGATCGCGCCCGACATGGTGAATTTCACGCCGGCATTGCGCAGCGTGCTCGACAGCGACGGCGCGTCGCGCCCGATCAGCAGCGCGTGCGCAACCCGCGGGAAAAACGGCGCCAGCGCCTCGATGCCGCCCGCCTTGGCCTGTCCGCCGGCGATCCAGATGATGCGCTGGTAGCAGGCGAGCGCCCGCGCCGCGGCGTCCGCGTTGGTGGCCTTGCTATCATTGACCCAGGGAATGCCGTCGATCAGCGCCACGCGTTGCTGGCGATGCGCCAGTCCCTCGAAACTGCCGATCGCCTCTGCGAGCGCCTCTCGCGCAACGCCCAGCGCCAGCGCCATAGCCGCCGCCGCCGCCGCATTCTGGGCGTTGTGCGCGCCGGGCAGGGCAGGGGCGTCCGCCATCGTCAGGATCGGCCCGGCCGCGTCGCGCAACACGCCGTCTTGGCACCACAGGTCGGCCGGCTGCGCGGCGGAGATCCGCACCACCCGCCCCGCGAGCCCGGCCGCCATCGCCGCGGTCGCCGCATCGTCGATGCCCAGCACCGCCGTATCCGCGTCGGTCTGGCGATCGAACACATGCCGCTTGGCGGCCGCATAGCCGCTCATGTCGCCATGCCGATCGAGGTGATCGGGGCTCAGATTCAGCACCGACGCAACGTCGAAGCGCAGGCTCGTCAGGCGCTCGAGCATGTAGGACGACATCTCCAGCACATACACGCCGTCATCGCCCAGCGCGGGCAGGGCGAGCGACGCGATGCCGAGATTGCCCCCCGCCGCCGATTCCCGCCCAACCGAAACCAGAATGTGGCGCAGCAGCGCCGTCGTCGTGCTCTTGCCGTTGGTGCCGGTCACGCCCGCGAACCGCGCCTTCGATCTGCGGCGCCGGGTCGCGCGATACAGCAACTCCGCGTCGGACACGATCGGCACCCCGGCCGCCAGCGCCGCCGCCGCCGCCGGATGCCGCTTCGGCAAAGCGTGCGCGATCCCAGGGCTCAGCACGAGCGAGGTGAAGCCGCGCAGATCAAACGGAGTCTGCAGCGGCGGGTAAGGCGAGATCAGCCGCGCCTCGAGCCGGTCGTCCCAGATGAACACTCGCGCCCCCATCGCCGCCAGCGCGTCGGCCACCGGGGCGCCGCTGCGCCCCAACCCGACCACGGCATGCCGCTCGCCCGCGAAGATGCCCGCCTCGCTCATCGGATCTTCAGCGTCGCCAGGCCGACCAGCGCCAGGATCATCGAGACGATCCAGAACCGGATCACGATCGTCGGCTCCGACCAGCCCTTCTTCTCGTAATGGTGGTGCAGCGGCGCCATCAGGAACACCCGCCGCCCGGTCCGCTTGTACCAGAACACCTGGATGATCACCGAGACGGTCTCGACCACGAACAGTCCGCCCACGATCGCCAGCACGATCTCGTGCTTCGTCGCCACCGCCACCGCGCCCAGCGCCCCGCCCAGCGCCAAGCTGCCGGTATCGCCCATGAATACCGCCGCCGGCGGCGCATTGAACCACAGGAACCCCAGCCCCGCCCCGATCAGCCCGGCCAGGAACACCCCCAACTCGCCCACACCCGCCACCGGGTGCAGCTGCAGGTGATCCGCGAACACCCGGTTGCCGACCAGATACGAAATCAACGCGAACACCCCGGCCGCGATGATCGTCGGCACGATCGCCAGCCCATCCAGCCCGTCGGTCAGGTTGACCGCGTTGCTCGCCCCCAGCATCACCACCATGCCGACCAGCGGGAACGCAAACCCGAACGGGATCAGCACCTCCTTGAACACCGGGATCGTCAGCCCCGTCGCCAGCGGTCCCCGCATCATCAAGCTGATCGACACCGAGCAGACGAGCCCCATCACCAACTGCGCCACCAGCTTGCCGCGCGCCGAAACGCCCTTGCTGTTGCGCCGCGACAGCTTGAGGTAGTCGTCGGCGAACCCGATCGCGCCGTAGCCCAGCGTCAGCAGCAGCACCGCCCAAACGAAGCCGTTGCCCAGATCCGCCCATAGCAGCGTCGAGATCGAGAGCGAGACCAAGATCAACACGCCGCCCATCGTCGGCGTGCCCTTCTTCTCCACCAGGTGCCGCTCCGGCCCATCGAGCCGGATCGGCTGGCCGCCGCGCTGCACCGAGCGCAGCCAACGGATCACCACCGGGCCGAGCGCGAAGCTGAGGAACAGCGCCGTCAAGCACGCCGCGCCCGAACGGAACGTGATGTATCTGAACAGGTTGGCGACCGTATAGACGTCCGCGAACGGACGGGCGAGGTTGTAGAGCACTAGCGCAGCCCTTCCGACAATCGGGCTTCGAGACCGGCCACGATCAGGCGCATCCAGCTTCCGAGGCTGCCCTTGATCAACACGGCGTCGTCGGCCCGCACGGCAGCGGCGACGATCGGCACGAGACCGGCGGCGTCCACCGCCAGCGCTCCTCGCAAGCTCGGCGGCACCGCCTCGAACAGGTGCCGCATCAGCGGGCCGCACGCATAGAGCAGGTCGGCGCTGGCTTCAATGTCCGCCGCCAGCCCGGCATGCTCGGCCGGCCCATGCTTGCCCAGCTCGAGCATGTCGCCCAGCACCGCGATCCGGCGCCCGCCCGGCATCGTGCGCAATACCCCGAGCGCCGCCCGCACCGAGGCGGCATTGGCGTTGTAGCTCTCGTCGAGCAACAGGATATCGCCGAGTTGCCGCTGCGCGCCACGCCCGGCCAGCGGCGCGAAGCCCGCCAGCGCCGCCGCCCCTGCCGCCGGGTCCAGCCCCAGCGCCGCCAACACGGCCACCGTCGCCGCCGCATTGCTCGCCATGTGCTCGCCCGGCGCCGCCAACGGCAGCCGCACATGGCGCCCGCGGAACGCTAGGTGCAGCGCCTCGCCATCGCCCAGCAGCCGGACATCGGCCGCGGCCGACCGCCCGAACGTCACGACCCGCACCTCCGGCCCTGCCGCCCGCAACCGCGGAAGTAATACCGAATCGGCTGGCAGCACGGCTACACCGCCCGGCGCCAGCCCGCGCAGGATCGCCGCCTTCTCGTCCGCGATCGCCTCGAGGCTGCCCATGTGGCCGATATGCGCCGCTGCGATCGTCGTGATCACCGCCACGTCCGGCAGCGCCATCCGCGCCAGCGGCTCGATCTCGCCCGGATGGTTCATCCCGATTTCGGCCACGCCGAACGCCGCATCCGCCGGCAGCCGCGCCAACGTCAGCGGTAAACCCCAGTGATTGTTGTAGGACGCCTCCGCCGCATGCGTCGCGCCATAGGCGGACAGCGCCGTCCGCAGCATCTCCTTGGTCGTGGTCTTGCCCACGCTCCCCGTCACCGCCACGACCCGGCCGCGGAACCGCGCCCGCCCCGCCTGCCCCAGCGCCTGCAGCGCGGCCAACGTATCCCCGACGACGACCGCCTTCACCCCGGCCGCCAAGTTCTCCGCCCGATGGATCAGCACCCCAGCCGCCCCAAGCTCCAGCGCCCGAGGCGCATGGACATGCCCATCGCTCTCGCCCACCAATGCCACGAACAGATCGCCCGGCCGGAGCGTCCGCGTATCGATCGAGATCCCGCTGGCCGAAAACGCCGCATGTTCCCGCCCCCCGGTCGCCGCCGCGATGGCCCCGCTGCTCCACAGCGCGCTCACAGCAGCCGCCGCACGATGTCCACGTCGTCGAACGGATGCACCTCGGTCCCGATCGTCTGCCCCTGCTCGTGCCCCTTGCCGGCCACCACCAACACATCGCCGGGCCGCAATCCCTCGAGCCCGGCCGCGATCGCCCGCGCCCGATCCCCGATCTCGATCCCGCCCGCGCAGCCCGCGAGCACCGCGGCCCGAATGCTCGAGGGCTCCTCGGTGCGGGGGTTGTCGTCGGTCACGATCGCCCGATCCGCCAGCCGCGCCGCGACCGCGCCCATCAACGGCCGCTTGCCCCGGTCCCGATCCCCGCCCGCCCCGAACACGACATGCAGCCGCCCCGACGTATGCGGCCGCAGCGCCAACAGCAGCCGCTCCAAGGCGTCCGGCGTATGCGCGTAGTCGACATAGACCGCCGCGCCGCCCGGCTCCGCCGCCAGCTCCATCCGTCCGCGCACCCCCTGCAACGCCGGCAGCAGCGACACCGCCGCCGCCGTTCCCGTCACCATCGCGAGCCCCGCCGCCAGCAGCGCATTGTCCGCCTGGAACCGCCCCGGTAGCCGCAGTTCGACCGTCCCGTGGCCCGCGATCTCGAGCGTCTGCCCGCCCGGGCGCGGTGTCGCGCGCACCAGCCGCAACAAGTCGCTCCCGTCGCCCACCGTCTGCAGCGCCAGCCCCGGGATTGCCCGCAACGCCGCCATCGTCTCCGCATCCAATGCCGTGCTCGCCACCGCCGGCGCGCCCGCGGGCAACAAGTCCCGGAACAGCCGCAGCTTGGCCGCCCGATACGCCTCGAGCGTACCGTGATAGTCGAGATGGTCGCGCGTCAGATTGCTGAACCCGGCGGCTGCCAGCCGCAGCCCGTCCAGCCGGTACTGATGCAGCCCGTGCGACGACGCCTCGATCGCGGCTACCTGCACGCCCTCGCGCGCCAAGGCCGCCATCGTCTGCGCCAGCGCCACCGGGTCGGGCGTGGTCAGCCCGCCTTCCGCCGTCCGCCCCGGCGCGATCACGCCTAGCGTCCCCAGGCTCGCCGCCGCGACCCCGCTCGCCTGCTTGAGCTGGCGAACGAAGTCGGCCGTGCTGGTCTTGCCGTTGGTGCCGGTGACCGCGATCACCTGCGCCGGCGCCGCCCCTGCGCGGGCCGCCGCAAGCAGCGCCAACGCCCGCCGCGGCTCGGCCGCCGTCAGCAACGGCACCACGGCCACGCCCTCGGGCCACACCGTGCCCGTCGGCGCCAACACCGCCACCGCCCCGCGCGCGACCGCCTCGCCGATGAACGCCCGCCCATCCAGCGTCGCCCCCGGCAGTGCCGCATACAGCATCCCCGGCCGGATCGCGCGGCTATCGGCCGAGATCCCAGCCCAGCCCTCCGGCAATCCGGAAACGGGCGCGATGCCTGCCTGCGCCAGCATCTCAGTCCACCGCGGCGGGACGGACATAGCTCGCCTCGCGCTGATGCGGACCCGGCGGCGGCGCCACCGGCAACTTCACCGTCGGCATCTCATGCCACCCCGCCGGCCGCCCCACCACCAGCGGCATCGACAGCGTCGACTGGATCGCCGCCATGTTCGCGATCTCCGGCATCAGCCCCAGCATCGGCGCGATCCGCGCAATCACTCGCCCCGCCCCCGGCGCACTCACCGCGCCCGCCGTCGAGAACCCGCCCGTGCTCGCATTGCCCTTCGGCTCGTCGAGCATGAAATACACCGCATAACGCGGCGCATTCATCGGGAACACGCTCATGAATGCACTGACGTTGGAGTGCTTCTTGTAGCCGTGGCCGGAGTTCTTCTCCGCCGTCCCGGTTTTGCCGCCCACGAAATACCCCGGCACGTCCGCCGGCTTGCCATACCCGTCCGTCACCACGAGCCGCATCAGCTTGCGCATCGTGTCCGACGTGCCGCCCTGCATCACCCGCGTGCCGGTCCGCGCAGCCATGTCGGGCTCGGGTGCGAGGATCGTCGGCCGCAACACCACCCCGCCATTGGCGATCGCCGCCGTGCCGCGCACCACGTGCAGCGGCGAGACCGCGATCCCGTGCCCAAAACCGACCGTCATCGTCACGACCTCTTTCCACGCCGCCGCCGTATGCACGATCGGCTGCCCCGCCTCCGGCAGTTCCACGCCGATGCGCGCGAACATCCCCATCGATTGCAGCCACGACCGCTGCCGCTCGGCGCCCATCTGCTGCGCCATGTGCGCGGCCCCCAGATTCGACGAGTAGGCGATCACCTCCGGTAGCGACAACACCCGGTGCTTGCCCTGGAAATCCTGGATCGTGAACCGGCCGATTTTGATGTCGTGCCCGGCGTCGTAGGTGCTCCACAGATGGCCCTGGCCGCTATCGAGCGTCATCGCCGCGGTCTGCAGCTTGAAAGTGCTGCCCGGCTCGTACATCCCGGTCACGGCCCGGTTGAACCGCTCGTCCGGCGCCGTCTCGCCGAACTTGTTGGCGTCGTAATCGGGCAGGCTCACCATCGCGATCACCTCACCCGTGCGCACGTCCATCACGATCCCGCACGCCCCGATCGCATGAAACTCCTCCATGCTCTTGGACAGCTCGTCGCGCACTGCCGACTGCACCCGCACGTCGAGCGACAGGTGCAGCGGCTCCGGGTCCTCGCGCAGCCGCTGGTCGAAGAACCGCTCGACCCCGGCCACCCCCCGCGCATCCACGTCCACCCCGCCCAAGACCTGCGCCGCGACCCGGCCAAGCGGATAGCGCCGCCGCTCCGTCGCCTGGAAATAGATCCCGGGGATCCCGAGATTGTTGATCGCCAGTTGCTGCCGCGGCGAAATCCCGCGCGCGATCCAAACGAACTGCTTCTCGCTGTTCAGCCGCGCCCGGATCGTCGCGAGGTCCAGGTCCGGCAGCACCGTCTTGAGCTTGGCCGCGGCATCGCCCGGATCGATCATCTCCTTCGGATTGGCATACACGGCCGCCGTCGGCAGCGAGACCGCCAGGATCTCGCCATTGCGGTCGGTGACCGTGGCACGCGGATGCGGCGCGTTGTCGCGCAGCGGCTCGGCCGAGCTCTGCGTCGCGTTGGCCAACGACACCGGGTCGGGCAGATGGAACACCCGCTCGGCATGCCGCGGCTGCATCGGCATGATCACCGTCGCTAGCGTCAGCTTCACCGTCACCGCGGCGAACAGCACCGCGAAGAAGCTCGCCGCGAGCACCAGCCGCCCGCGCGTCTTCTCCAGCGTCGCCCGCCGCGCGAGGTCCGGAGCGGTGATCCGCACGGTGCGTTCGCCGCGGTCCTCGGGCGAAGGGATCGGGTCGGCCATTGTCTATCGCGCGGCGAACGGAACCGGCGGCGGCAACCCGCGCGACCCGCCCAGCACCGACCCGGCCGGCGCCGCAGCGGCCGGCGCCACGTAGACCGGCGCCACGTAAGCCGGCGCCGTATACGCTGGCGCCGCATAGGTCGGCGCCGCCACATGCTGCACATAGGCCGGCACCGGCGCTGGCTCACGGCTCGCCGGCGCCCGCAACACCGAAACCGTCGCCGCCGGCGCGTCGGCCGCATGGCGCACCGGAATGCGGATCGGCGCAGGCAGCGGCGAGCGCGCGATCGCCGCAGTAGGCGCCGAAATGGTCGCCGTCGTCGGCGCCGGCACGAGCGCGGCCGGACGCACCGGCTTGGCTTCCGACTTCGAATCCGGCCGCCGCGCCTCGGCCACACGGGGCGGCTCGGCCGAACGCGCGGGCGCTTCGGCGACCGGCGCCGGCTTGGCCGCAGGCTTCTCCAGCGCGGCCGGAGGCGGTTCGGCCTGCGCGACCGGCGCCTCTTCCGGCGTGACATCGGTCGGCAGCAACGGCGCAGGCGGCGGCAGCGCGACCGGGGCCGGCAGCCTGGACGCGAGCTCGCCGGCGCTGACGAACTGCGTCGGCTTGGCGGTTTGCAAACTCGTGTGCGCGCGCGCCAGGTCGCTGACCCGCTCCGGCTGGTTCAACTGCGTCCACTCCGCCCGCAGCATCCCGATCCGGTCGCGCGCCGCCTCGGTCTGCTTGATCGTGCGCGCGATCTCGCGGTCCAGCACCTGAGCCTGATGCTTGCATTGATAGAGATACAGCCCGGACCCGAGGGCCCCGACCATGCAGAGGAATGTGAACGGGCGGATCATGGCGTGGCATCCATGGCAGGCAGGGAAGGGTCCCGCGACAGGCGAGCCAGCGCGCGCAGCCGGGCGCTGCGGGCGCGGGAATTGATCCGGGTCTCGGCGTCCGAGGGCCGCTCGGCCTTGCCGGTCAACAGCGTGAAGCGCGGCGCGCCACGGTCGCGCAAGCCGGCCGGGTCGTGCCGCGACGGCCCCGCTGCCCGCCCGGCCGCGTCCTGCATGAAGCGCTTGATCAGCCGGTCCTCGAGCGAATGGAACGAGACCACGACCAGCCGCCCGCCCGGCGCCAGCAGGTCCGACGCCGCCTGCAGCCCGCGCTCGATCTCGCCCAGCTCGTCGTTGACGCGGATGCGCAGCGCCTGGAACGATCGCGTCGCCGGATCGATCCCGGAACGGTCGCCCGGTACGACCCGACGGATGATCTCCGCCAGTTGCAGCGTTGTCGTGATCGGGTTCTCCTTGCGCGCAGCGACGATGGCCTTGGCGATCCGACGTGACAGCCGTTCCTCGCCCAATTGATGCAAAGTATCCGCAAGCTCGGATTCGCCCAGCGTGTTAACCAAATCTTCAGCTGTCGTTCCGCTTGCAGCCATCCGCATGTCGAGCGGCCCGTCGCTTCTGAAGCTGAACCCACGCTCGGCCATGTCCAATTGAAACGACGAGACGCCAAGATCGAGCACGATCCCATCGAGCGCATGGATGTCCCGCTCCGCGAGCAGGTTCACCATGTCGCCGAACCGCCCCTGCAACAGGTGCAGCCGTCCGGCGTATTGCGCCGCCAGCGCCGCCCCGCGCGCGATCGCCGCCGGGTCGCGATCGATCGCCCAAACCGTGCAATCTGCCGCCGCCAGGATCCCCGCGCTGTAGCCGCCGCCGCCGAACGTCCCGTCCAGCACGCGCTCGCCCGGCCGTGGCGCGAGATGGCGCAGCACTTCGGGCAGCATCACCGGCGCATGTCCTGCGCTCATGCGCACGCTCCAGGTCCCGCGCTCACGCGCGCGCTCCAGGTAGGGTTAGTCCGCGCGCCGCCGCACTCGCCCGTGCCGCGACCCGGCGATACGCGGCGGCGTTCGGCTCCCAGATCTGGAACCGGTCGCCCAACCCCATGAATGTCGCGGATTCCGTCAACGCGGCATGCTTCACCAGCGACTCGGGCACGACGATCCGGCCCTCCTTGTCTGCTTCCACCGGCCATGCGTCGGAGTAAAGCGTTGTTGCAAGATCGTCCTGATCGGCACTGAACTGATCCATCTGGTCGAACTTGGCGGCAAACGCGGCAAACCGCGCCACCGGCCACGCTTCGATGCACGGATGGACGTGCGACGGCCGCAACACCAGACCCACCGCGCCCTCATCCGATCGCAACGTGGCGCGGAACAGGGCCGGGATCGACATCCGCCCCTTGGCGTCGATGCGCGACTGATGATTGCCCATGAAGTGAATCGGTCGAACCCACTGGTCACTCAGGGCGCCCGGAGCGGCGACGCCGACGCCTCCCGCGGATCATCCTTGGGATGACATGGGATACCATGGGCAAGTCCCCCAAGTCCAGGCTTTGTTATGGGAAACGCTGTTCATGCCAACAAAATTCGCATTTCTTAACAACTAGTTAAGACGGATCCCGCCGAGCCACTTTTCAGCCGCCACCCATTCACTGTTTGTTCTCGTAACAAATTTTGCGACAAGATGCGAGGAGGTGCCAGACGGCCTGTAAGCCGGGTTCTGTCCGCCCCCGAACGGGGACGCGACGACCATTCCTCTGGGACGTGCGTCGCCGCACGCCTCACGCGACCAACCCGGAAGACGGGGCGGGAACGCCCCTGCGTCACGACGCCCCAGCTTTCGCTGGCTCGCCGCCGCCGGTCCCCCCTATTCGGTCTTGCTCCCGGTGGGGTTTACCCTGCCGCCACCGTTGCCGGCAGCGCGGTGCGCTCTTACCGCACCGTTTCACCCTTGCCCGTGTCGCGCCTTGCGGAGCGGAAAGACCACGGGCGGTTTGTTTTCTGTGGCACTATCCCTAAGGTCGCCCCCGCCGGCCGTTAGCCGGCACCGTGTTCCCGTGGAGCCCGGACTTTCCTCCACCCTGCCCCACGAACAGAAGGCAGAGCAGCGGTCGTCCAGCCGTCTGGCGAGCGTCTGATGGGCGAGTTACCCGCTCCGGTCAAGCGCGCCCAACACGTCCGCGACCCGGCGCCGCGTGCCCAGATCCGACGCCCCGTCCACCAACTCCGGCCGCCAATGCCGCTGGAATGCCGCAACCGTCGTTGCCAACTCCGGGATCGGATAGCCAATTTGGCGCAATGCCGCCGGCACATCCTCCACCGACGCCTCGCCCCGCCCCGGCCAAAGCCCGATCCCCTGCGCCGCCAACCCCGCCCAGTCGAACAACTCGCCCGGATCCTGCTTGCGATCCGGCGCGACGTCGCTGTGCCCGACCACGTTGCGCGCCGGGATCGGATGCCGGCTCAGAATGCCGCGGCACAGCTGCGCCACCGCCGCCATCTGCGCCGCCGGGAACGCCCGGTAGCCCCACTCGTGCCCCGGATTGACGATCTCGATCCCGATCGAGCGCCCGTTCAGCGTCTCGTGCCCGCGCCAATGCGAGATCCCCGCATGAAACGCCCGCCGCCCCTCCTCGACGAGCTGCCACACCGTGCCGTCTTCCTCGACGACGTAGTGCGACGAGACCTTGGCCGCAGCGTCGCGCAACCGCTCGATCGCGGCCGCGGCCGACTGCATGCCCGTGTAATGCAGAACGAGTATATCGATCGCCGCGCCCGCTGGCCGCGCGTCCCAGTTCGGGCTCGGCGCCTGCTTCACATGCCGCGCTCGCGCTTGATCTGGTCCCACGCGGCGTTGATCCGCGCCACTTTTTCGCTCGCGCGCGCGATGAAGTCCGGCGTGACACCCTTGGAGGCCAGGATGTCCGGATGGTTCTCCCGGATCAGCCGCAGCCAAGTCTTCTTCA
>JAABUX010000533.1_pt1 | contig 64917 bp, 62 predicted proteins | sample 5561851 | NCBI WGS metagenome assembly JAABUX01 (sample SAMN10711883, study PRJNA513361) | rock metagenome | isolation source: Antarctica rocks | place: Antarctica: Victoria Land, Richard Nunatak red sandstone | collected 2016-01-03
GCCGCTTGAGCAAAGACTATGAGCGTAAGGTCCAGACCAGCGAAACGCTTATCCATCTGGCCATGATTCAGCTGCTCGTTGCTCGTCTAGCTCAGAGTATCTAACCTATTCCAAAACACGCTCTCAGTTGGAAGAGGGAGGTAAGGATTTACGCACTTTTACTACGTGGGGTGAGCCTGAGAGTCCGCCACGTTCAGCGGATGAACTGGTGAGCGGATTGGAACAAACCTGGCTGGTCATACGGGATGTGCTAGGACGCTATACGCTCACGGATTTGCAGTCCACCGTCCAGGATGAGTGGGACGGCAAGATATACAACGTCAGCCGAGGCTGGGTTCTCTGGCATGTCATGCAACATGACCTTCATCACGGCGGAGAGATATCCTATTCCCTCGGTATGCACGGCCTTACTGCCCCGTCAAACCACGACTTATATGGAGAGTGACACATCTGAGTTGGTGTCTCTACGAAACGTGATTAGACGAAGGTTGATAATGGAAACATTATTTAGAAGGTTTGAGAACATTCCATGCACAATGACATCACTGATATCCCTGGCATTCGAGTTGGACATGACACCAATTTGGAGGCTGGCACTGGCTGCACTGTCATTCTCTGCGAACCAGCGGCGGTAGGCGGGATTGATGTACGTGGTGGTGCGCCCGCCACACGCGAAACAGACCTGTTGCGCCCATTGCATCTTGTCGATCAGGTCCATGCTGTTCTGCTCACAGGTGGCAGTGCCTTTGGACTTGATGCCGCAAGTGGCATTATGCGCTACCTGGAAGAGCAGCAGATAGGGTATGATGTTGGAGTCGCAAAGGTTCCCATCGTACCTGCTGCTGCTATCTTCGATCTTGGATTCAGCTCTGCCCTGATTCGACCCAACGCTGATTCAGGGTACCGTTGCTGCCAGCAAGCTAGTAAAGAGTCAACGCAACAAGGCAACATCGGTGCTGGTACTGGAGCGACAGTAGGCAAGATGCTCGGTCCCGCCTTTGCAATGAAAGGGGGACTAGGCTCCGCAAGCACGATGCTGACAGATGGGACATTGGTTGGTGCATTAGTTGTCGTCAACGCCTTTGGCAATATCATAGACCCACAAACACAACAAGTTATCGCTGGTGGACGTGACCCGTTGCCGATAGATACGCTTCCTGATGGCAGCAACCTGTTCGGCAACACTACAATAGCGGTTGTCGCAACAAATGCTTCCCTCTCGAAAGAAGAGGTCAATAAGGTCGCACAAATGGCACACAACGGCTTAGCACAGGCCATTCGACCTGCACACACGTTTTTTGATGGCGATACCGTATTTGCACTGGCACTTGGTCCACATGACCAACATTTGGCAAATCTAGCACGTAATGCGTACCAAACGAGTATGATTGGTGCGGCAGCAGCGAAGGTGCTTGCACAGGCGGTTATAAACGGAGTTCGTCACGCAACCGATCTACACGGTGTACCTGCGACTCACCTGTAAACAACACGATCAGATTATTTTGTTATTGTTGTAGCATCACAAATAAGATAATGCCTCCCCCGATAAGCATAAAAATAACGCATACAAGCACAATCATAGCAAGCAGGTAGCCATGCGTAGAAGAAGACTCGCTGAGGTCTTGTGATAATTCGGTCGAACGTCTGTCTAGCCGTGTGGGAAACTCTCGTTTTGCGGTCAGGGTCTTCAATCCTCCTGTTGCAAGGTCCCAGGAGTGTGTTGCAAAATCAATGGCGTGTTCATATGGCATCTCAGATTGCTCTGTGGCGGGCAGAGGAGTCACCGGTCTTACAGGCAAGGACGATTGAGGCGATGCAAGAGGAGTAGCAGAAGGGATGGCTGATGGCGCAGCATCTGGACCTCCCTGTTGTACCGAAGAGGGTATCGAGTGAGTTGGTGAAATGATTTGTGGTCGTCGCGATAATTGCCTGAAAGGTTCAGCATCAGATGTAGACACGACTTTTCTCCACACGGATTGTTGCTATGAATCAACCGCATTTTCAAATACAAAAGTGGTACGCATTACAAATAACATATGTCCTACCTCCTATTGTACTCATACAGAATTTTTTCGCAAGTGTGCTATGACTAATGGGTTACGTATATTCCTGCTATGATGCAGCTTCACGCGGCATACAAAAGCTCCAGCAGCATCGAGAGCATACGTCCTGTCGCTCCCCAGATACGATACGGACCATAATCGTAGAAGTATACAGTACGCGTCATGCCATCGCGCGACCACTGTTCTGTGTGAGCAATAACCGGGTTCGCTAATGCTTGTAAAGGAAGCACTATAAGTTCTGCTACCTCGCTTACCTGCAAACGCAACTCACCTAAGCCATAGGGCAAGTAGGCCACCACAGGCAGTATCAGATAATTGCTTACAACAGTAAAAACAGGTGTAAGCACCCCTAACACCTCTACAGTGCTCGTATCTAAACCAATTTCTTCCTGTGCCTCTCTTAATGCAGTCATGACAGGTGAGCTATCAGTAGCGTCTACACTCCCACCAGGGAATGCGATTTCTCCACTGTGGGCGCGAAGAGTACTGGCGCGTCGAATAAAAGCAAGGTGAAGCATGTTTTCTTGCTCGAACAGAGCCAACAACACCGCTGCTTTTCGCGCTCTGATTTGTTGCCCTTCAATGACATCTTCCAACATATCTACATATTCCACAGCATGTAAGTGACAGCGCAACGCCTCTAAAATTTCTGTTGTTGTAATCGTACTCATAGTTCTATTGTAGCATGGAGAAGACACTTGCATCACTGTGGTATAATTTGACAAGCAGAAAAACACCGGAGAGATTCGCAATATGGCGGATAATCACTTGCAATCGCGACCTACTTTTGGTATAATTAGAGCATCGAGTGGGGGTATGCTTACATATAGGTGTTCAGTGTGTCTTCAGTATGGTTGCATGTCTGCAAGTATCGTTTCGTATCATCGTTCTGTAGGGCAAAAAAGGTCGCACAGATCATCTCGTACAATCTGTACAGGCAAGAGATTTTAGCAAACGTCCGAAACGATTACCACCTGAGCATCCTCTCCCGATAAGCCCACATCATGTGGCGCACTCCCCTATGTATCGGTAGGCATAGAGTTCTTCTCTCTTTCATTTGAATCCTGGCGGTATCGCGGATGAATCGGGAACGCAATTCTGTGTACGAGCGGTTCTAAGGGTAAGTGCATCCAGACGTAGGGCAAAAACCGTGGATCGAAGGGGGTTTTTTACCCATGCAGACTCAACAGCACGGCGACCTTTCGACAGAGCCAGCGGAAAATCTGAAAAGCGGGCGGGTACAGACGATGTTAGAAGAAAATGGCCTACAAGGGCAAAACGGCAACACTCCAGCAGAAGAGGGCGAAGAACTCAACCAGAATGAGATGGAAGCGTTGCTGGCATCAACAAGCGCACCCATAAATATCAAGAGAGGCGATGTGGTCGAGGGCGTACTCGTGCGTATTGACCAGGACGAAATCCTGGTTGATATTGGCCTGAAATCAGAGGGCGTCCTCTCGACAAGAGAATTGCCAGCAAACGGCTATGGCTCGTTCTCAGAGCTACATCTCGATGATAGGGTTCTGGTTTTTGTTATTCAACCAGAGACACAAGAAGGTCACGCAGTTCTCTCTCTCAAGAGAGCAAACACCGAGCGCCAGTGGCGCATTGCAGAAGACCAGTATAAGAGCGGCGAATTACTTAAAGCCAAAGTGATCGACTACAACAAAGGCGGCTTAATTGTCGATGTCGCCGGTATTCGAGGCTTTGTGCCGATCTCACAAATCTTGAATTTGAAGCGTGAAGAGGTTGCCTCTGGTGGTGAAAACCAGGAGACGGCTGCAAAGCTCCAAAGCATGAAAGACAAAGAACTTCAACTCAAGATCATCGAGATCAATCGGGCACGGAACCGCTTAATACTCTCCGAACGTTTAGCCGTTCAAGAGTGGCGACAGCGGCGGCGTGAGGAACTGCTCGACGAACTCAAGCCCGGCGAGGTTCGCAAAGGCATTGTGAGCAATCTTGCCAACTTTGGTGCCTTCGTCGATCTTGGTGGTGCTGACGGACTTGTTCACATCAGTCAGTTGGCATGGAGTCGCGTCAATCATCCCAGCGAGGTCTTACACGTTGGACAAGAGGTTGAGGTTCAGGTTCTTAGCGTTGATAAAGACAAAAAGAAGATCGCCCTCTCCATCAAGCGGGCCGAAGTTGATCCCTGGACAACCGTCGAACAACGCTACACACCTGGGCAGGTCGTCACAGGCGTCGTCACAAAAATTGCACCATTCGGTGCCTTTGCTCGTATCGAAGATGGTATAGAGGGTCTTATCCACCTTTCGGAGTTGACACCGGGGCAAGAGCCTAAGACCGTTCTTCATGAGGGCGCACAATTGCAACTCCGCATTCTGCGGATCGATGCTGAGCGACGGCGTTTGGGACTTAGCTTGCGTCAAGCCGATGAACTCGATCAGCCTGATGAGACAGCACCAGCACCAGATGCGCCAATCGACGCACCTGGAACGAGTGAGGAACTTCCTGCAACAACTGATTCCGCTGTCACGACAACAGCAACGGCAACTGGCGAGACGGCACCTTCATCGGCAAGTACAACGCCATCGCTAGAATCAACAACAACTTTGCAGGATCAGACACAACCGAGGCAACGGCCCGACAGACGTGAGCGGAATAACGACAATCCTTCCGCGAACAAGCCACCAACAGAAGATGCTGGCGAGCTAACCGCAATGGCAGAGGCATTCCGCAATGCGGCACGTCGTACTAAAGAAGATTCGGAAGAGTAACGCGTTCTACTCACTAACACAATTTCCTGTGAAGACGTGTCTTCACAGGAAATTGTGTTTTCTTGCATTACAATTTTGTGCGAGATATGATTTATTATCAAGTTGATCTTGACGCTATAGCATCAGTATAGTATCATATGATATATCTCACTCTCAAACAACGTATCAAAAAGATATGGAGGCATCTGAAAAGTACACCATTCTTATTGGATTAGATATATTGTACATTAACAGATGATCGCGCGACCTCCCTCCTACCTGGCACTACGCTTAGGTAGTATGGAGGTCGATTGTTTCTCTATAAGAGACGGTGAGTGTTGATTGACAGTTTGCCGATAAGTATGTTGGTATACTGGAAGACGGGAGGCCAGCTTGTTAAGCTTGACGCACTATGCTAGGTGTTGTATGATGAAGTACGCTGTTTACCTGAGCGACAACAAAGAGGGCTTGGTTCCATCCTCTACCACTGAAAGGGGGGTGACAAACAGGTGAACGATAGAGATAGGTTTGATAAATTTACAGAGCGTGCCAGGAAAGTCCTGAGTCTCGCTCAAGAGGAAGCACAACGCTTCCAACACAATTATATAGGTACAGAACATCTTCTCCTCGGTCTAGTACGCGAGGGCGAAGGTGTCGCTGCAAAAGTTTTAGCTAATCTCGGTGTCGAACTCAACAAGGTTCGGAGTGCCGTTGAATTTATAATTGGTCGTGGAGATCGTATCGTTCTCGGTGAGATCGGACTGACACCACGTGCTAAGAAGGTGATTGAGCTTGCTGTTGATGAAGCTCGTCGTCTGAATCATCATTATATAGGTACAGAACATCTTCTCCTCGGTCTTGTTCGTGAAGGCGAAGGCATTGCCGCAGGTGTGCTTGAAAGCCTGGGTGTGAACCTTGAAAAGGTCCGTACACAGACAATCCAGGTACTCAGTCAAACAGGGGCACCACACGAACGCGACGCGAAACACTCTAAGACTCCAACCATCGATCAAATGGGCATTGACTTGACCGCAGCTGCTCGTGCTGGCACACTCGACCCCGTTGTCGGACGCCATCAAGAGATTGAGCGTGTCATTCAAATCCTGTCACGCCGCAACAAGAACAATCCAGCACTTATCGGTGAGCCTGGTGTTGGTAAGACTGCAATTGTCGAAGGACTTGCACAGCGCCTTATTTCGGGCGAAGTGCCAGAAACCCTTGCCAATAAACGTCTCCTCACTCTCGATGTCGGCTCATTGGTTGCAGGTACAAAGTATCGTGGTGAGTTCGAGGAACGCCTCAAGAAGATTATCGAAGAGATTCGTAGTAGTCGCGACTGCATTATCTTCATCGACGAGGTACATACGCTCGTTGGTGCTGGTGCTGCAGAGGGCGCAGTTGATGCTGCGAACATTTTGAAACCTGCTCTCGCTCGTGGCGAACTACAGTGCATTGGTGCAACCACACTCGATGAGTACCGCAAGTACATCGAGCGTGATGCAGCATTGCAACGCCGCTTCCAGGAAGTCATTGTGCGTGAGCCTTCCGTCGAGGAAACCATTGAAATCCTCAAGGGTATTCGCCCACGCTACGAAGAGCATCATCGCTTGACCATCACTGATGAGGCACTCAAGGCCGCGACGGAAATGGCAAGCCGCTACATCACTGATCGCTTCATGCCTGACAAGGCTATCGACCTGATCGACGAAGCGTCCAGCCGCGTGCGTATGCAAAATTCGCTCGCACCCCTCAACCTCAAGGAGGCTATGAAGGGTCTGGACTCAGTGCTTCGTGAGAAGGAAGCCGCCATACAGCAGCAAGAGTACGAACTAGCAGCCGAACTACGCGACCGCGAAGTGAAGCTACGTGAACGTATCTCTAAGCTCGAATCGGGCTGGCAACGTGAACGCGGCACCGATAAACCAACGGTAGGCGAAGAGGAGATCGCGCAGATCGTCTCAATGTGGACCGGCATTCCAGTAATGCGTATCGCGCAGGAAGAGTCACAACGCCTCCTCCAGATGGAAGACGCCCTCCACGCTCGTATCATTGGTCAGAACGAGGCCATCGAGAAGATCGCACGCGCCGTGCGCCGCGCACGCGCAGGCTTGAAGGACCCCAAGCGTCCTATTGGCTCCTTCATCTTCATGGGACCAACTGGTGTTGGTAAAACCGAACTTGCTAAGGCACTTGCCGAATTTATGTTTGGGAGTGAAGACGCACTTATCAAAATCGACATGTCAGAGTTTATGGAACGCCACGCGGCAGCTCGCCTCGTCGGTGCCCCTCCCGGATATGTCGGCTATGAAGAAGGCGGTCAGCTTACTGAGGCAGTACGCCGCAAATCTTATAGCGTGATCCTCCTCGACGAAATCGAGAAGGCGCACCCCGATGTCTTCAACATGCTGCTCCAAATCCTGGAAGATGGCAAGTTGACCGACGCGAAGGGACGTGTGGTAGACTTCCGCAACACCATTGTCATCATGACCTCGAATGTCGGTGCTGCTCTGCTCAACAGAGAGGCACGTATTGGCTTTAAGCAGTCAAAAGACAAAGCAAAGGCCCACCAGAGCGACTATGAAGCTATGAAGGACAAGGTTCTCGGTGAATTGAAGAACACCTTCAAACCAGAGTTCCTGAACCGTATCGACGATGTGATTGTCTTCCATGCCCTCCGTATGGAAGAGATGCAATCCATCATTGACCTGCTTCTCAACCGTGTACGTAACCAGTTGACAGAGCAGCAGGTAGAGTTGGTTGTGCCAGCCGCATCGAAGGAGTTTTTGATCGACAAGGGCTTTGACCCTGAGTATGGTGCGCGTCCACTTCGTCGTACCATCCAACGGCTCGTTGAAGACCCACTGGCAGAGGGTTTGCTAGACGGCAAATTCCACCCAGGCGATCTTATTGAAGCCGTCGTAATCGACGACAATCTCGATTTACAAGTCCGCAACCGCATCGAGCAGTTGCCAGCACCTGCTACACCAGAAGCGGCTCTCTCCGCCGGTGGTGAAGGCAGTTCCGACCTCTAACTAACAGAGAGGGATGTGAACATCATTCGCATCCCTCTTTCTTTTTGACACGATACGGCTGATCTTTACGTCTATCGCTAGCCTGTCCTCTATTTTGATTCTGTTTGGGTTAATCGTTTTATGGCAAAAATACGCACAAAGTATGTCTGTCAACAATGTGGTGGTGAGCAAAGTAAATGGATGGGTAAATGCCCAGATTGTAGTGCATGGAACACATTTGAAGAAGTAACAGATGTTCCACAAAGTCCTGCACAACAACGACGGCAGGCACTAGTTGGTACTACGTCCATTGCTCAAGGCACACACACCCCCATTCTACTACCACACATCAAACCACTAATACAGGAACGTATCTCTGTGGGCTATCCAGAGATGGACCGTGTATTAGGTGGTGGACTCGTCGCGGGTTCGTTGATCCTGGTCGGTGGTGAGCCAGGTATTGGGAAATCTACATTGCTGCTTCAAGTCTCCGGTGCGATTGCCGAGACAGTTGGCACCGTCCTCTACGTTTCAGGCGAAGAGTCAATTGAGCAGGTGAAGATGCGTGCCGAGCGCCTGGGCATTGTAGGTGAACGGCTCTATCTCCTCGCCTCCATCGAGCTTGATGTAATCGCAGAAGCGGTCAATCGCTTCAAACCTGCATTGGTCATCGTTGACTCTATCCAAACGGTGATCGCCAGTCATGTCACTTCAGCACCGGGAAGCATCAGCCAGGTACGTGAATGTACGCTACAACTGATGCAATTGGCGAAGAGTACTCATGTGCCTATCTTCATCATCGGTCATGTAACAAAAGAAGGCACCGTTGCAGGTCCTAAAGCGCTGGAACATATCGCGGATGCCGTACTTTATCTCGAAGGTGAACGCTACCATTCGTACCGTCTCTTACGCGGTGTCAAAAACCGCTTCGGTGCGACACATGAAATTGGTGTCTTTGAGATGCAAGGTGAAGGCATGGTCGAGGTCACAAATCCATCGGCGGTTTTCCTTGCGGACCGCGCTGTCGGTGCAACTGGCTCAGCCGTTGTTGTCAGCATGGAGGGTACACGCCCACTGCTTGTCGAGGTACAGGCACTGGTGACACCTAGCAACTTTGGCAATGCTCGTTGCACTACCAACGGTATCGAACATAACCGCCTCGTGATGTTGCTTGCCGTGCTTACCAAACGCGTAGGACTGGCAGTTAGTAATCATGATGTTTATGCGAATGTCGTTGGCGGCTTTACCTTAGAGGAGCCATCCATCGACCTGGGCATCGCCGCCGCCATCGCCTCTAGCTATCGTGAAAAGAATATACCGCACGATATGGCACTTATCGGCGAAGTTGGCCTCTCCGGTGAGTTACGCGCCGTGAGCCGTCTGTCTTTGCGTGTCCGTGAGGCGGCAAAGCTTGGCTTCAAACGCTGTATCCTTCCCAGTGCAGGACGCGGCACAAAAATTCAGGCAGAACTAGAAGATGCAGGACTTCCCGCTGACTTCAAAGTTCTCACTGCAAGTTCTCTTGCGGTGGCATTGGAAATTGCGCTACACTGAGTCAGGAACTCTGTCTCCTCGAAGGGAAGCGGGAAGGTGCTTGCAAACTGTTTATGGCTTTTCTCCCTTAGCCTAAAAGCGTGAGGGTCCCTTGCAATATTGTTTATGGAAGGGAAAGTCAGCATTTTACAACACAGGAACGCCTGGTGCGTACTATGTATTATGAGAATCTTTTGTGAAATACATTTTCTGTAGTAGACTTGTATTGAAAGGATACGAGCAAAAAAGCGTAAATGTTGATTCTTATGCAGGAACAATGTATACTGCATATTCGGTATCATACTCTTATAGCTCATGAGCATGTTAGCAAACATTGGATAGCGGGTTCGGCGACACATTTTTCGCTATTATCTCTTTCTTCTTTTTATCACCGACCTTACCTGCTGCTCATAGTTAACATTCGCTCTTGAGACACTACGCTGTTTCAGTGTTCTGCTTTGGAGGGTGCAGGGATGTTTGGTAATTTAATTGCCCGTATTATCGGGTGTATCGCAGCAATTGGCATTGTCGTCGGCATTTTCTTTCTCGATAGAACAAGACTACCAACTCAAATTGAGTGGGTGGTTGGTATTGTCGCCGCCGCCGCTATTCTCGCCTTTATTATTACACCGTACATTACAGTTGTACCGTATCTCTGGATAAGTGACAAAATTCGTAAAGCCGCAGCAAGCGACTTGGTTGCAGCAGCTATCGGCCTCACAATCGGCCTTATCATCTCCGCGCTACTGGCTATACCACTTGCCAGCTTACCCTCGAACTGGGGCCGCATTCTCCCCTTTGTGAGTGCCCTGCTCTTTGCCTATCTCGGCGTTACCATTGCGGTACTCCGCAAGAACGATATTGGGCATCTCTTTTTGAGTATTCAAAGTACACTCACACGCAGAAATCGCGAACACGACGAGGAGCGCGAAAGAGAACGCGAGGAAAAGCGCAACAAGGAGAAAGAAAAGGAAAAGGAAAAGGTGCTAGTCGTTCCAGAACCCGCACCACTGCCACCAATACTGCTGGATACAAGTGCTATAATCGATGGTCGTATCAAAGATATCAGTCAAACAGGCTTCATCTATGGTACGCTACTGGTGCCACGCTTTGTGCTTGAAGAATTGCAACACATTGCAGACTCGGCAGACACGATGCGTCGCAATCGCGGTAGACGTGGCTTGGAGATTCTCAACACGCTGCAAAAAGAAGCTACTGTGCCTGTCGAGATCACCGACGAAAACATAGAAGGCATCGCGGAGGTCGATGGCAAGTTGGTCAAAATGGCACGCAACCTGCACTGCGCCATTATCACCAACGACTTCAATCTTAATCGCGTCGCAGAGCTACAGGGAGTGAAGGTACTTAACATCAACGAGCTTGCCAATGCCATCAAACCAGTCTTATTGCCAGGAGAAGATATTCACATCAAGATCATGCAAGATGGCAAAGAATTGGGACAGGGCGTGGGCTACTTGGACGACGGCACCATGATTGTAGTAGAAAACGGACGCCAATACATGGGTACGGCCCTTGAGGTAACGGTAACACGAGTACTACAAACGGTTGCAGGTCGCATGATTTTCGCACATCCCAAACAGCCCACTGGCTCACAACCTCAACTTCAAACACCAGTCAAGCAACGGCTAGTGTGAGCATATAACACATGCAAGAACACAGAGAGAAAGCGGCGGCTGTTATCGTCGCCGCTGGATCAAGCCGCCGTATGTTAGGACGTGATAAGCTGTGGACACCACTCTCAGGACGTATCACATTAGCACGCACACTTGATGTTTTTCAGGCATCGCCACTTGTTGAAACCATTGTCATCGTAACAAGCAACGAACGAGTGATGGATACAACAGCCTTATGCGAAAAAGAACAGTGGCACAAAGTGATTGCGATAGTTCCTGGTGGTTTGCGACGACAGGATTCCGTTGCAATTGGTTTAGACACGCTCGCAAGCAACACTCCTTCATGTCAATGGGTAATGATTCACGATGCTGCACGCCCCTTCGTTACGCCAACGATGCTACAAGAAGGGTTGCTCTCGGCTCAAACTCATCAGGCAAGTGTTGCCGCGGTACCTGTCAAGGACACCATCAAACAGGTGCGCGAGAGCATTATTTCCGCTACCCTTGACCGTTCGCAGTTGTGGCTGATTCAAACACCACAAATTTTCTCATTCCCACTCATTCATCATGCCCATCATGAATGCGATAAACAGGAAGATTTCACAGATGATGCAGCGTTGCTAGAGCGTTTGGGGTATCCCGTCGCTATCTTCAAGGGGTCGTATGCTAATATCAAAATCACGACACAAGAGGATTTACTGTTCGCAGAAGCACTACTACAGGGAGTACACTAATGGCTATAAGAATTGGCAACGGGTACGATGTACATGTTCTTGTTAAAGGTCGTCCCCTCATCCTTGGTGGTGTTCTCATCCCCTCCACACATGGCCTGATGGGACACTCAGACGCCGACGCCGTAATCCATGCCGTTGTCGATGCACTGCTTGGAGCCGCCGCCCTTGGCGACATTGGCTCGTACTTCCCTTCATCGGATGAACGCTGGAAAGATCAGCCGAGTGCCGTTTTCCTCGATTCCATTCATAAACTGCTACAAAAAGAGCAATGGACCATCAGCAACGTCGATGTCACTATCGTTGCTGAATCTCCCAGGATGGCACCCCATATATCCGCGATGCGTACACATGTCGCCGAACATCTCCATCTCGACAAAGAGCAGGTCAGCATCAAAGCCACCACCACCGACGGTCTCGGCTTTGTAGGACACGGTGAGGGAATTGCATGCTATGCAGTAGCATTGATAGAGCGTTCATAAGTAAGTTCGCTCTGTTGGTGAAAGAGATGAAACGTGAAAGTGCAGACAATAGAGTTTTCTAACTGGGCTACAAAAGCTCTCGCACAATATGGTATTGACGAACATAAAGTCAAGTTTATACAACATCACGATAACATCACATTTCAAGTTACTCCACACTCTCACAAAGAGAGGTGTCTTTTACGCATCCACAAACCTCTTACAGAAAGTTTTGTGGACATGCGTCAGAAACCGATTGCAATCAATTCAGAACTGCTCTGGTTAGAGGCACTTCACCGTGATACAGCACTCACAGTGCAACAACCCATTGGCAACAAAGATGGATCATTCGTTACTCTCATTACTACGGCACAAGGAAGCACAATCCCCTGTACACTTCTTCGATGGATTGAGGGAGAAATGGTCTCGCAAGATGCTCCATTGACGCTAGGGCTTGCCGAAGCATTAGGAGGAATCGTAGCACATCTTCATAATCATGTAGTTCGTTGGGAAATACCAAATGGATTTCTACGTCCAGCCTACGACCTCGAATACTTTCGGCAAAGGATGATGTTGCTCTCATCAGGAGTATCGCAAGGCATTATCACGTCACAAGCGCACTCAATTATTCAAGAAACAGCGAAGGCTTGCATTGAATCACTCGCTTCCATTCACATAAATAACGATTCATGGGGACTTGTTCATACTGACTTGCATAGAGGAAATTGCTTAGTCTATCATAACGAGATGCGGCCAATAGACTTTGCGCTTTGTGGCTTCAGCTACTTTGTATACGATCTTGGAGGTACCCTTGCAGGAATGCCAAAGGAACTTAGACAAGTATGTATCAATGGTTATCTCAAACATCGTCAACTTTCAGAAAACGCAATACGTTTGCTCGAAGCCTCGTTTTTGCTGAGTAGAATAGGTGCTTATATCTTCATGTTACCAAACACAGCAGAGCATTCATGGCTATATGAACGTATCCCTCGTTTCGTTGCACAGGAATGTCAATTGTTCTTGAGTAATCAATCATTGCTTTTTAGTATCTAACAGGTGGTATTGGCTATTATTATCATGATAGAGGAGATGCCAAATTGAATGAGGCATGGTTAGACCCTTTTAATGCTCAAATGTATGAAGCATACGCACAAAAATACCCTATGTATCGTGAAATAGGGAAGAAACTGGTCGAAGCTGCCAATATCCAACAAGGTATGACTATCGTCGATCTTGCCTGTGGTACAGGTATCGTCACAACGCAAATCCTCACCAAACTAAATCATATTGGAACTATCATAGGCATAGATGGCTCGCCAGCGATGTTAGACATAGCAAAAAAGAAATTTTCTGATTATGCGGTGCGTTTTCTTCAATCCTCTGCCGAAGATTTACAAGATGTTCTTCCTGCAGAGTCAGTTGACATCGTTGTATGTAATTCTGCATTTTGGCAAATGCGAGTCAAAGAAACACTAGACGGTATATATAGCATCCTCAAGCCAGGAGGAAAATTTGTCTTTGACTTGCCTGACTTTGGAAGATACTCACCGCAAACACTCCAAAACAGATTTTCCTATCAATTCACGCGCTTCATTGTACAGATAGCACAAGCAGAATTTGGGTATGTGCCAGCACAACGTCCAAGACGCTCTGGCTATAGTACCGATGCTCGTCCACTGGAAGAGATTCGCTCGTCTCTGGAACAATCATCCCTGGCACTGATTTCCTATGATCAGACTGTTAGTATCGAGCGAACAGCACAAGATTTGTACGAGTTTCAGAAAATCCCAGTTATGAGTCTAAGATATCTTCCTGGCCTTGACTACGCTACACGCACACAAATCGTTGAAACGGCTTATCAGCGTTTTGATCTATTGCATAATGATATAGTTACATGGAGATATTATGTTGGCGAAAAAGGGTAAGGGAGAAAGACGATGATCACTGTTCCTCAAGCCTTTGCCACTGCGACCGTGACCAGAGAAGGGAATGCGGGCCGCAAGTGGATTGATGCACTCCCAGGACTGGTTGAGGACCTGTGCCAGCACTGGCATCTAACGGTGGATGGTACTGTGATGTATGGATATCTTGGCTTGGTCATCCCTGTGCGTAGCGTCGAGGAACCTTGCATACTCAAAGTTTCCTGGATCGACGAAGCCACGTTCGAGGAGGCAATGGCACTCTCAGCTTGGAATGGGCAAGGTGCAGTACGGCTGCTCGCCTCGCAACCAGCTCTGGGTGCGTTGCTGTTGGAGCGATTGGATCACCAGCACTCACTGAACGATGTAGAGATTGTGGATGCGGTCAGGTAGCTGGAGGCTTGCTTCGTCGTCTTGCTATCCCAGCCCCATCCGATTTCCGTTCGCTCAAGGTCGTAACGCAAGACCTCTGCCGCACTCTCCCTCAGCGTTGGGAGCAGTATGGTCAACCAATGCCAAAGCACTGGATGGAACAAGCTTGTGACCTCGCAGTGCAGCTTGGGACATCTACCGGAAACCTGCTGGTCAACTACGACCTCCACTATGTTGACGTTCTCATGGGAAAGCGGGAGTCTTGGCTCGTCGTGGACCCAAAGGTGGTTATCGGATATCTGGAATTTGGGATTGCACAACTGCTATGGTGTCGCTTGGAGGACATAGAAGCGCAAGGAGGTCTGGATCGCCATTTCCGCCTGTTAGTTGAGGCAGCCATAGTAGATACTGTTCGCGCACGCTCTTGGACGCTGGTTCGCTGTGTAGACTATTGGTTATGGGCGGTGAGTGTTGGCTTGACCCATGACCCTGCTAGATGTGAGTTCATCGTCAACTGGCTGGTCTAATCGAGAGACGCGATTGCAGCACCTATGTCTATGCTACAGTGCAACATCAGGGAAGTGGCTATGGCTGAAAAGGAACAAAGCACACATTGAAGGAGTAACCATGTCCGATATCACGAACCAAAACATCATCCAGGCATGGGGAAACGCGTCTCAGAGCGATACAGAGCGGCACGGCGAGGAGGGAGATTTCGCACGTCAACATCTCTTGAATCCTGCCCTCTGCGCGCTTTTAGGAGATGTAAAGGGGAAGAAGGTACTTGACGCTGGCTGTGGACAGGGCTATCTATGTCGTATGCTTGCAAAGCAAGGGGCAATCGTTACAGGCGTTGAGCCTGCTGAGGTGTGGTATCGCTACTCTCTTGAGTGTGAACAAAGAGAACCGCTTGGTATCACCTATATTCAAGAAGACCTCTCAACATTCACCACTCAAAAGAATACATTCGATATTGTGGTTGCCAACATGGTCTTTATGGATATCCCCGATTATGAAACAGCTATGCATAATTGTATTGCAGCACTCAAACAAGGTGGCAACTTCATCTTCTCTATTACTCATCCGTGCTTTGAGGAACCTGCAAACGAATGGAGCAAGAAAGGATATGTTGCTGTACACGCCTATCTGGATGACTATGCGACAAAATCTGGTTATGCCTACACGTTCCATCGCCCCCTAAGTAGCTATATCGACCTTGTTATTGGCGAGGGATGTGTGATCAAAAGCATTATTGAGCCACAATTGAGCAAAGAGGTTGTACAGCAATATGGCACAATCCATGAGAGAAATGCGTATGTTCCACAATTTCTTATTGTGGCTTGCTATCGCTCGTAGGCACTACAGGCTCACTCACATGTTGACTCTTCTGCTCTTCGGAGACTTTGACGCGTTCTTTCTGTTCGGGTGTCATCAGTATTTGTACAGCGTGACGCGGACTGGTAGGAATATTCTTGGATATTGTATGTATTTCTTCCATTGGAAGTTCTGACATAATTTTATCTTTGATATCTTTTGCCTGCCCTATACCTTTACCTGCGTTACGCCCCAACATCTGAAGAGTCTTTGGCCCAAAAATCGCTAGGCCAACTAACGCGACAAGAATAAATTCAACGAGGTGTCCACCCATTTATTTGATCCTTTCGGAGAAGCTACTTGATTACCTTTTTATGTTATCTCAAAGAATGATATCACGAATTATTATTTATCCTATTATATACTACGAACGTTCTAAGCGATAGGACCACATTACATTATCGGGCTTACCTTCCGCTTCTGAACCTTCTTTTTGGAAAGAGTAAGCATTCTCTTATCCTGTATATCTTCAAAGAGCATCTGACATGAAGAAAAGGAGATTGGAGTTTTGTCGTTAAAAGATTGTCAAACACCCCCAAAAAGATAGCATACCTCGTTTCTCTTTTTAGAGAAGTGTAGAGGAATTGGAAAGCGGTAGGATGGCTCGATGTCTCGTGGTGTACAACATTTGCATCTAACTCCATCGAGCCATCCTGACTGTTATTCCGGTTCTGCCTATACCGAGCCTGGGACTTCCCCCACACACCCCTTATCCAGGTACGCCGATCTTGTTCACCCCAGAGCATAGATCGGTCTCTTTTTTCATTCTTTACCCTACCCCTACCAATTTGGGCTATACAACGTTTATTTTCACAGAAGTCTATAAAGTAAAATGATATGATAAGGCCCAGATACAGGTATCGATTGAGATAAAAGAAAAGAGTGATTTCGCCCTATGCAACAAGTTACATCCCGACCACAAGCAAACCCGAATAGCGGACCAGCCAATGGGGGCAATAGTCGCTCGACCATTATCGTCGTTCTTGCTTTACTGCTTTTTGCGCTCTCTGGCCTGTTAACAGGTTTCGCAACTGGAGCATTTACACGTCCTAAGCATATACAGACAGTGTTGGTAAACAAAATTAAGCCCAGTCCTACTACCATTGTTGTGCAGACACAAACACCGAATCCGAATGCAACTGCGGCACCCGAAGTAACTAAACTGGGCATACCTTACATCACACAAATTACATATTTGGAAACGGCTGATGGTACCACAAACTATACCTTATCGGCATATCCAATAAATCAGACACCTGGGACGCAGATTCACGTTGGCGATATCACATGCAAAATATGGCTCACGAAAGACAAAAATGCCAAGAGCACCCTTCTTGCATCACAGGACAAATTGCGCTCAATAGATACCGTCTCAGGCATCCTACCAACGGAAATGGCGCAAGCCCTCACATTTAACTCAACTCCTCAGACGCAGTTGTGTAGTGCTAATGGCGCAACAACCTGGACGTATACCGTATCACCAAATGTAGACCCAGGAAAATATTTTCTTATGGTCCTTGCCGATTGGAAAGGCAACGTCTACAACTGGACCGCACGACAAATTATTGTGGTGAAGAAAGCGTCGTAGGTATTTCGCGTACAATGCCGCGCATAAGCGCGACAAAACCTGCACGGGCTGCCTCTCCAGCGGAAAGGACCTCTTCATGGTTAACCTCTTCGCTCTCGTCGCCCGTTGCAGTGTTGGTTATCAGACTTATACCTAGCACACTCATGCCTATGTGTCGTGCCACGACTACCTCTGGCACGGTTGACATACCTACCGCGTCGGTCCCAATGGCACGTAAGAAGCGCAGTTCTGCTCCAGTCTCATAGCTCGGCCCTGCGACCATTGTGTACACACCTTGTCTAAGAGTTAGCTCAAGGTACCGTTCAGCAACCGAGAGTGCGATTTTACGTAAATCTGGGTCATACGCTTTTGCCATCGGCGGAAAGCGTTCACCCAAGCGTTCATCATTTACCCCCAGCAGTGGACTTGCACCAGCCAACCCTGGCAAATAAATATGATCGCTGATCAGCATGAAATCTCCTGGATTGTAGGTTGGATTGACGCCGCCGGCTGCATTGCTCACGATGAGAACTCGCGCTCCTAACATATGCATTACGCGCACAGGAAACGTTAGCTCCTGAGCGGTATAGCCTTCGTAGAAATGGAAGCGGCCTTGCATCGCCACAACTGGAACATCTTCAAGCGTTCCCAGCACAAGACGGCCAGCATGTCCCACCACTGTCGAGTGTGCAAAATGTGGAATTTCTGTGTAAGGGACGATAGTAGCACTTGCTATTTCTTCGGCAAGTTCACCTAAACCGGAACCAAGAATGAGTGCAACCATCGGTTTTACTGCTGTACGAGTTTGAATAGCCACTACTGCCTCTAGCACTTGATCGTAAAGCATGAATAGTATCTCCTTATTATTAAAACACAAAAATATTTCGTAGGGACCAGATGTATCGCGTCCGAGGCGTGATTTATCACGCGAAATAACTTTATTTCCTCGTATATCAATATTGGTAAGGATTTCGCGCAGTGAATTGCACTTAGGACGCGATACATCTAGTCCCTACGAAAAATTAACCGTATTGTATGAATAGCTAATTATTACGAGTTTGTGAATGTGACACGTAGTTATATGCTGGTGTGGTAGAAGTATGAGTGAGTTCTAACAATTCCTGGATGGAGCGCAATTGCATACCACCTTTGATCATTAATATTGCAAATGAACGCCGCAACATGTGAGGAGTAATATCGTCAATTCCTACCTCTCGTGCATAGCCTTTGATTATCAGCCAGAAACCTTGCCTTGTTAATCGTTCACCATGATGATTGAGAAAAAATGCTTGCTCCTCTTCCTCTCCATGCCTTGCTAAACGAGGACGCGCCTTAGCAAGATAGAGTGAAAGTGCCTCAACAACAGGTGCAGGAAGAGAAAGATGCCGTTCCTGGCGCGTTTGTATAATACGAGCAGGATACATCACTGTTGCATGTTCCATATCAACGTCGCTCATACTTAATGCAACTAGTTCAGAGGCTCGCATTCCCGTAGCATACAACATATATAACATTGCTAGGTCACGCTGACCAGCAACGGTATCAATAGGCACTGCATGAAATAGACTACTCATCTGCTCCGCAGTCAATATCGGTGCTGATTCTTTAGGAATATGAGGTGCCTCAAGCTCCTCAACTGGATTGTTCTCGATTATTAACTCCTTTCCTAGATAACGAAAAAACGATTTATATGCCGCTAATTTGCGAGCAATAGTTGCCGGCCGGTATGACTGGTCTTCGCGCATGACTAGCAGATAACTCGTTATGTGTTCATGCGTCACGTGCGACCATTTTTCTATACCCTGTTTATGTAGATATAGGCCCAACTGTGTCAGATCATTGAGATATGCTATAACTGTATTTTTATTCTTTCCTGCATACTCAGCTTCTTTTACAGATAGTGCAGAGATATAGTCATCAACAGCTTCTTGTAGCATAAAAGATACCCTTCCCATCAGTGAATTGACGAAGTGTTGTCAACTCCCAATTCCAAATTTTAGGAACCCGGCTATTATAAGTGATGCATGTAAAAGGGGCAAGTTAGGTAGGAGTGTTGTATAGGATATACGGCTATACACAGATAGAAGTCCACTATTGCATGTTTGACTTTCTCTATTCAGCCATTTTACGCCTGTGCGTGATATAATGAATGTACCATTTACACCTCGCACAACATAAAGAGAACACATCAGCGCGAACACTGTTCCACGCTATTCGCGCAGATCATAAAAGGAGAACACCCGGAATGGCTCGATTAAGCGATATGTTCATGCAGGCACGCCGCGCTCAAAGTGGTGGCGGCATGGGCTTTTTAGGTAAAAACAAAGGCGAGTTCAAACCACGTGCGGCAGCACTCGTCGTTGAACTTCCCAGCATTCAGGCTGGCAGTGCGGAGGCCCTTCTTAAAGCTGGAGCCGATGGCCTGCTTTTCACCTGGAATAGTGGTGACAGTAGCTTGCTTGAGCGTCTCAAGCAGGAAATTGACTCGGCAAAATCTGTGAACGAAAATATCGTCACTGGCGTACACATAACTGGTGGTTATGATGAGTTGGATCGAGAAAGCCTTACACAACTCAAAGAGCAGGGCGTTCAGTATATTGTGTTGCCACTCGATGCTCCAGCACGCTTACTATCACTCGAAGTCAAAGACTTAGAGGTTGTCGTCACCGTTCCCATGCGTAAAGGTGATATGTACCCCCTTTTCATTCGCAATCTGACCGCATTCGATGGCATTGCGGCTGTCTTGCTAGACTTCGATATGGCAAACAATGTCGGCGATTTGAGCATTGAAGATATCCTGCAGTATCGTGCGGTCCGTGAAGCTGTGCGTTTCCCTGCTATCATCAATGTGCAAGCTGATATTGATGAGGCTGATGCGTACACACTGCTGACGCTTGGCGTACAAGCAATCACATTCTTAGCGAAAGACGCCAGTGAGACGACACGCTTGCAAATCAAAGCACTGCACGAACTGCTCCAACAGGTTCATCACGAAGAAAAAGACGAAACTCCAGGAATGCGTAAGTAAAGGTTACATGAGTAAGGTGATGCGGTGATATTGGTGCCGCACCACCTTACTCATGTTTTTATCTATTGAGCGAGCTCTTGATTGTCGATTACAGGCAACTTTAGTGTTGGAATACCTGGCATTGGCGATTGCCAGTACAATTGACGACGTGGGATACGACGTAACAGTTTCGTTGTTGTTTGCCAAACATGAGTAGGATTGAGATTATTGCGCCAATAATAGTAACAGGCTATCTCGTCTGGTTCAGCGTTCAGCAAACGAGAAAAGGATGGCTCAAACGCCTGTTCGCCTTCTTTGTCCAGATTGAAGTTCTGCAACCAGAGTTGGCTACGTTTCTTGTTAGTACGCGCAGCCTGCACAACTGTATGCCCCCACTCATCAAGCATCGTCACGTCCTCATTCAACAATTGCCAGAAGAGGTGGCAACCGAGAGTATCCAGATGAGGCAACATTGCCAGTTCATCAATCTGCCCCAGGTCTTGTGGCAACAGCACAATGCTGGTCTTGATGTGTGCATCTACACGTTTTACACATGCACACAACTCACCGAGAAAGTCGATCATCGAGCGACGCCGGAAACGTGGCAGATCGGTTACATCGGGACAGAGCGCACGACACACCGCACAAAAACAGGTGATATCCGGTCCACGTGGCTCATCTATCAAAATTCCATTGATGGGATAGGTTGTTAAATAATGCTCGATCTCATTGAAGAGCCAGGTACGAAACGACTCATGATTGAAACAAGAGATGTCGTGATAGCGGCCATGCCTGTCCTGTACGCGTGACTGGGGATGGTGAAAGGTATACCAACTGGGCGTAAGCGAAGGCCCAGCAAATAAATTACCATAACGCCCCATACTCAAGTGGACCTTCAATCCGGCATCATGTGCCTGTCGAAATCCACGCTCCAGATCACGAGACCAACGCGGCTCTTCCTGCTCGTGAATAGCATAGACAATGCTATTCGCTCCGACCGAGCGAATTTGCTCAAAATCTTGCTTCACCACATCGGAGCGTAGTAGCGAATGAAAATATGCAACTGTTATATCCATTTTGCCTGTCTTATCTATACAAAAACTATGCGGAAACCGCATCACAGGAGGTTGCTGTGATACATTTACATGCATGTTTTCCCCAGTATACCATAGCTGTTATGTATGTCTTCTACAAAACGGTAGTAATGGGCTATACAACAGCCTTTTTAACGGCATTGTACTTGACAAATAGCGGTATTCTAGGCACAATGCAAGCATGAATGATGTACAGCAACCTTTTCACATCTCTGCATATAATGCTACATGTTTTGTACGCTCGTATGCAAAGATAAACCTGACACTCGATATATTAGGAAAACGCGCCGATGGTTATCATGAGCTAGCAACAATTATGCAGATGGTTGATCTCTATGACACCCTCTGCCTGACACTGCTCAACGAGGATAAGGTACGGATTGTCACCACACAACTACAGCTAAACAGTGATGATAATCTTGCTGTACGGGCGGCGCAGGCGATACGTAAACACTTTTCTTTGCAGCAAGGAGTGAGCATTGAGATTGATAAACGTATCCCGATGGCGGCAGGTTTGGGAGGGGGTAGTAGCAATGCTGCTGCTGTACTGCTCGCACTACGAAAATGGTGGCATCTACCGCTCTCAGCGGAGGATATGTTAGTCATTGCTACCTCACTTGGTTCCGATGTACCATTCTTTCTCACGCAAGGTCTCTCACTTTGTAAGGGGCGTGGTGAACGTTTGACCCCTTTACCAGCTTATTGGCCTGCTTCCATGCGCTGGCTCCTCTTAGTTAAACCTGCTATTAGTGTTTCCACCGCAGATGTTTTTCGTCACCTTCCAACAAGTGACTACACTGACGGTGTATACACGCAAGCTGTTTACACAGTATTACTAGCAAAGGGAGAGCCGTTTCGAGAAGACGTGCATAACAGCCTGGAACGTGGGGTGCTAGAACGCTACCCCGAAGTTGCTCAGGCACGCGCAGCTATGTTGAGCGTGGGTACACCATTTGTACGACTTTCTGGTAGTGGTTCAACGCTTTTTGCACCCTTCGCTGAACTCGCTAGTGCTTCACAAGCGCAGCAGCGACTGCAGAAACAAGGGTATGAAGTGTACCTGACCCGTGCAATTCATCCCGTAAGTGAGAACATAGAAGTTCTTTAGTAAACGTAAGGAGAAAATTTGTGGCCGATCAGTATTATTGTGTAAAGTGTAAAAAGAAAAACGAGTTGAAAGATGCTCAAAAAGTGACTATGAAGAACGGCAAGCCCGCGCTAAAGGGCCAATGCGTTGTCTGCGGTACCACCGTCAATGCAATTCTTCCGGCTGATAAAGCCGACAAAGCTTAAAAGCAGTCTGTTATGAGAGCATGACAGGGCAAGCCCTGTCATGTTTCCAACGCAACTATTCGTCTCGACTTCATACCTCTGCTCTGCTATAATTGGAACTAAATAGAGCATTGGTTAGAAGGAAAAAGCATGAACATCTGGGACTCTGTGCAACGTGGCCTGGAGAAAGCAACTCACGAGGCTGCACGTATCGCGAAAGTACAACGTCTTCGCACTACTCTTGATGGTCTATCGAAGCAGATAGAGGCACAACAGGAAGCTATCACACTAAAAGCGATGGAATTGTTCAAAAATGGTCACCTGACGCAAAGTGAACTCTTCGTTCTCTGTCAGGAACTTTGTAACTCACAGCAGCAACTCGCGCAAGCCCAGAACGAACTGAAACAGGTGCAGCAGAGCCAAAGCAATCAAGGCACACAAACAACCCAGTCTAATGCAACGGTTGCTTATACGCAACCAGCATACTTAACCTACGATAATACGCTACCAGATCTGGTACCACCACCACCGCCAGGAGTTGAACCGCTTCCGATAAGTCCACAAGAAACCATCAGAGTGGATATACCGCCGCCACCGCCAGCAGTCAGCGAACTACAGCACTGTGTCACATGTCAGGCGGTGCTTATCCCTGGCAACGCATTCTGTCATAACTGTGGCACTCCTGTACATTCCGATAGCTCATATCAACCTACTATACGCAGTAGCAGTGATGGGCCGATTAATGCGAGACGGGAAGAGAAAACGGTTCTGGATAGCCAGGAACAAGCTACAATTCGCGTAGATGAGAGTTCAGCACCAGACATACGCCAGAACGGAGGAATCTAACACTGCGCCAACATGTTATTACAGCACTCTGTATATTATTACGGCTTCCCTTCGCGCTTTTCGACGCTATACAACGTCCCTTTGTACTACGAGCATGGAATCATCCACGCTCAATAGTGATTATCAAGCCGTGTTGTCTCGGCGATTTGATTATGACCACGCCTCTGCTAGAGGTCATTCAACGTGCCTATCCCGACGCCACGATTACCTATGTCGCTGGCACATGGTCAAAGGTTATCGCGGAGCATCATCCTGCCGTCTCTGCCGTTATAGATTGTGGCACAGTTGGCATTCCTGGTCATTATACACTTCGTGAATATCTTACACTAGCCCAACAATTGCGACAAAGACATTTCGATCTGGCCTTTGTGCTTGATCGTTCACCATTGCTCACGCTACTACCCTGGCTAGCAGGTATTCCGCGTCGCGTCGGTCCCAACAGCCTCGGACGCGGCTTCGCGTTGACAGACCGTAGCACCGTCTCTTCTTCGCCTGCACATCTACAACATCAGGCTGATATCTATCTCAATCTCGCACACATTCTCAAGCTTCCCATCGATTCTCCTCAGATGCGCTTTGTGCCAACGGAAGACGAGCGGCGAGAGGTGCCATTTGCCCTTGTTGCCCCTGATAGCTCACGTCTACCTGTTGCCGTTTTCATTGGTGGCGGCAGTAATCCAGGCATGGAACTAACGGCGAAACGTTGGTCGCTTGATCGCTATCGAGAAATCGTGCTTCGCCTTGTCCATGAATGCAATGCACAGGTCGTTCTCATCGGAGGAGCGGACGATGTGGCGTTAAATCAAGCGTTACTCAACGACCTTGATGTTGCAGAAGGTAGCGTCCTCAATCTCGCGGGCAAGACAAACTTTGGCGGCTCGGCGGCTCTTTTAGAACGATGTTCTCTCTTCATTGGCAATGACAGTAGTCCAATGCACCTTGCTGCTGCGGTTGGAATACCTGTAATCGCTATCTTTGGGCCGACCAGCCCGCAAGAATATGGTCCCTATCCACTGGATGACCCACAACATATCGCCCTCTGGCACAATCCGACAGGTAAACCGTGTTTCTTTCTGGGCAAAATGCAACCGTGCTATAATTGTTCATGTATGTCATCCGTGACCGTCGATGAGGTATGGATCGCGGTACAACGCCTCATACCTACAACACATAGCGAAGAGGTTACACAAATATGAAACGCCTTCTTCGCACCTTTGTACTGCTACTTGTACGTTTGCTCGGTATGAATAGCACAGGTAGAGTAGCCCATAAAGCAATTTCAACTCCACCGCATATATTGCTCATTCGTCCAGATCATCTCGGTGATCTAGTTTTGACAACACCTGTGCTGAATGCCCTCAAGACCTATGCACCTGACGCTCATCTCACTATGATGGTAGGTTCGTGGTCAAGTGAAGTGGTTGCACGTCATCCCGCGCTTGACAGGTTAATAACCTGTCCATTTCCTGGCTTTCGGCGTGCTACACAGGGACCGTTAGAGCCATATATTCAGCTTTTCCGCACAGCACAGCAACTACGTCGCAGCAACTACGATCTCGCTATAAACCTGCGCCCCGATTTCTGGTGGGGGGACGCGCTCATCTATCTAGCAGCCATTCCACATCGTGTTGGCTATGCTATTCAACCTGGAACATCATTTCTTACTCATGCGGAACCATTTCATGAGCCAGAACATGCCACTGTTTCCAGCTTACGCCTCGTCAGTGTAGGGCTTCGCGCATTGAATAGAACAGCACTTGATGAACCACTCACGCCAGAACGCTATCCACTTGTCTTTATTCCTACCGAGGACGAGCGAACATGGGCCACACGACGCTTACATGATGCAACAATAGAAGCCGATGACGTGCTAGCAGTCATTCACGCCGGGACAGGAGCGGCAGTCAAGTTGTGGCGTGTAGAAGCATGGGCGAGGATTGCCAATACACTGAGTGCAAACTATGGTATGTATATTGTGCTAACAGGAAGTCCAGGTGAACGCCCTATGCTGGAAGAGATAGCGCAAGGCATTACCCCTACACCATTAGTAGTAACGGACGCAACAGTTGGGCAACTCGCGGCACTACTCAAACGTGCATCGCTTGTCCTCGGTGTTGACAATGGTCCTTTACATCTTGCAGTGGCACAGGGCACACCAACGCTACAAATCTTTGGGCCAACCGATAGTCATATCTTCGGTCCCTGGGGACCAGTACAGCAACATGTTGTCGTCGCCTCAACGCATCGTTGCCCATCTTGCCCTGTTATTCCCTGTGGAAGACTGGATTTTCGACCAGAGGAATTGTCAGCGCATCCCTGTGTACCCCTTGTCTCAGAACAGCAAGTACAAACAGCCTTGCTGCCGCTTCTACGACAATATCCAACAATAATAAATACCATAGAGAATAAAAAGTATGAATAACGTAATGCCACAAACATCGCCTTTATTTGATGAATACGGCTATCCGTTGCGTCCAAATTCGCAACGAACGCTCCGCAACCTTGCTGTACGCATGAGCAAGCGTCTCTTGCTGCTTGGCATCTACGGCCTGCTGAGTCTACTAGGAGCAATCATCCAGCTTGGAGGTAGAGGGAAACAGTATCAGCCATTAACGCCAGCAACATTTCAGCCCAGGCGTATACTGATCATTCGTGTTGACTTGATCGGCGATCTGGTGATGTCGCTTACGGCGGTACGAATACTCAAGAAAACCTATCCAGAGGCAGAGATTGACCTAATAGCGGTACCATCGAGTGCGAAAGTAGTGGCAAGCGATCCCGATATAGCCCAAATTATTGCATATGATCCTAACATTTGGCGCCGTCCAAAGGCATTGCTGCAATGGCGTAACTGGCGGAATCTGTTTGCATTGCGACAACGCTTACATAGCCGCCACTATGATCTAGCAATTAATCTTTTTGGTACATGGGCATCAGGACTTACTCTGCTCAGTGGCGCATCACGGCGTCTAGGCTTCTCACACGAGAACTATCCTGGCTTTCTGACCGATATAGTGACTGGACAGCATTGGGACTCGAACGATCATAAGCACGAAGTTGACTACTGTCTCGCATTGGCTCAGGCGGCTGGTGCAACGATCACGCCTGATGACCGCATACCACATCTCACAGTTGACTTACAGGCAGAGCAACTGCTTCGACAAGAAGGTGTACAGGCTGATAGACCTCTCATCGCTTGCCATGTCGGTTCAAACAATGGACAATCCAAACGCTGGCCTGTGCCATACTGGGCAACCCTCATAGATCGTTTGATACAGAAAGATGGCTTACAGGTTGTACTTACAGGTACACCCGACGACATACCGCTTATCTTAGACATTACACGTCGCATGCATGAGCAACCGCTCAACCTTGCCGGAAAGACTAGCCTAACACAGCTTGCCGCACTTTATAAACGTGCCGACCTGCTTGTTACTGGCGATAGTGGTCCAATGCATATTGCGGCGGCAGTTGGCACTCCGCTCATCGCCATTCATGGCCCAACTGACCCGGCATTGAGTGGTCCAGTTAGTCCTACAGCGACCATCTTACGTAGCACTATCTGGTGTAGTCCGTGTTACAATGCAAAAGGTCCGGCAGATTGTCGCTTTCACACGACACAATGTATGAAAGATATCACGCCGACACAGGTGTATGAGGTGATACGTCAGAAGAAAAGGGACGGGCGACCACAAGGGATCACCCCTACCATACACGCTCACCCATAAAACCAATAAAATATAGTAGGGGCGATCCCTTGTGGTCGCCCGTTCTTATCAAAACAGAATAAGACAGCAACCGCAGGAGGCACATCAATGGATACAATCATACAGGAATTGGGTACATCAGCTATGATGAGAGCGATGGAAGCCAATTTTGTGGAAGAGATGATGTGCTTTGGTCGCGTCTTACCTGGAGCAGAGGTGCATGAAGACGCAGAGCTGGGATGGTTTTATACAGGTCGCCCAAATCTCAACGATGTGACCTATACACATTTGGCACAGGACAATAGCGATTACGTAGATAAGAAAATTACCGAAGTGCTTACCTACTTTTCGCCACATAACGTTTCCGTTGCATGGGTTATCAGCCCAATCACACAACCCCAACAACTGGCAACGTCGCTTGAGGCACGTGGCTTTACAAGAGTTGGTGGAGATAGCAACATGGCGATAGATCTACACCAGATGAATGAAAACATTCCTGCTCCAGCTAACCTCGTGATTAAAGAGATAGAGGATGCAGAGACATTGAAACTTCATAGTCCTATTGCAAGGATTGGTTTTGATACTTCACAAGAGACCTCGCAAAACTACTACGAATGTTATGTCGGCAATGGCTTTGGGAATAGCAAGCCGTGGCATCACTATATAGCGTGGCTTAATGATAAGCCCGTTGCGATTGCGTCGTTGCTCCTTCATGCAGGTATCGCGGGTATTTATGGAGTCGCGACATTGCCAGAGGCTCGCAGACAAGGCATAGGAGCGGCCTTGACACTGTATGCAATGCGCGTGGCACGTTCTCTCGGCTATAGGATAGCCATTCTTGCGCCATCTGAGATAGGCATGAATATGTACCGATCTATTGGTTTTCAAGAGGTAGGCAACGCTCACTACTATAAGTGGTCGCCTACACAGGAATAATAGCACAAGAAGCAATTAAAAACTATGCAAAAGCAGCACATTACACTACAACCAGACGCACGTATTCTCGTTGTGAAGCTCGCAGGTATCGGCGATCTATTACTGGCTACACCTGCGCTACAAGCTTTACGCGAAACGTATCCAGAGGCGAAGATAGACCTGTTGGTCACGCCAGCTTCGGCTGGCTTGCTCAATGGCTGGAATGTTGTTAACGACATTATCGTGCTTGATAAGTACTTGTTTGACTCGCCACGCCAGATACTCAAAAATCCTAAAATTTTGTCTCAACTCACTCCCCTATTTCAAGAGTTGCGCGACAAAAATTATGACGCCGTAGTGTTGATGCATCACCTGACGTTGCCATTTGGTCGCCTGAAATACCAGGCACTTACCTTTGCAACGGGAGCTAAATGGCGTGTCGGCTTGGACAATGGACACGGCTGGTTTCTCAATGCGCGGGTCAAGGATGCTGGTTTTGGTGTACTGCACGAGGCCGAGTACAACCTTGCGCTAGTGGAGATGCTAGGTTCGACTATAGGAAGGGCAAATTTGTTTGTGCCTCTGAGCGATGAGGAGCGGCGTCATGCATGGCGTCTTGTCTATAACAATGTCTCAGTGAGTGAAACGGCTCAACCGATCATTGCGATGCATCCCGGCAGTGGTGGCTTTAGTACCGCCAGACGCTGGGCACCTGAACGCTTCTCACAATTAGCTGACACCCTCTTTCATGATGTCGGCGGCCAACTATTGCTCGTCGGTGGACCAGAGGAGGCACAGCTACATCAGGACATTATGAACATGATGCAGTCCGAGATGCCTGTGCGAAGTTTCGCTGGTAAGGGTAGCATCAAGGTCACGACCGCTGTACTTGAACTGGCAGACCTGTTCATCGGTAACGATGCCGGATTGATGCATCTTGCCGTCGCGGTGAATACTCCAACGGTTGCCATCTTCGGCCTCTCCAATCATAAGGCGTGGGGACCCTATACAGGCACACACGATAGCAAACGAGCGACGGTGGTACGCTTAGACCTGCCGTGTATGCCCTGTTTCTATAATGGTCATCTGCTCGGCACACCCGAAGGTTGCTCTGTACGCGATTGTTTGGGATTATTGGGAGTTGATCCTGTCGCTATTGCCGCGCGTAGGATGCTGAGAGAGACTGGGACGCGAGTGTGATTAACTTCGCATGCTTTTGTTTTACTTTTTCGGTGCGTGTTTGTAAGGGAAGAAATTTCTATCTTTTGCTCAATGTTCCTGGGACTAATGATGGGATGCCAATTGTTTTTGTGAACAGTGCTACAAAACTATCCGTTGCATAGCGAGCATCTGTTGGACTTATTTGAAGATATCGGCATCCTGTTGCGTCTAAATCCATCTTTTGGACGGAAGTGTTCTTCTGAAGAAAGGTCAAATGGTACACGAGACCAATATCACCCGAACAACTTGCTACTCCCCCAGACGAATCAGGCATGGAAAGCGCAAGAGCCGCGCTATAGAGGCGTTGCACAGCCTTAGCATCGCTCACCGTCTTATCCAAGAGCGGGAAACGATGTATGTCACTCAAACTAGGTCGAATGACATGTAAAGAGGTTAGGGGCGGTACAGATGCTGGAGCAGTGTCTCCGCACGCAGCCAGGAAAAGCAATAGGAGAAGTGCAATTGCACCGCTTTGAAGTTTCATTGATGCATTCTTTCTTACTGAGAATAGCTTGTAATGATGCCTACTGTTTAAGACGTGTACAAGTCCCTTTTCGTTCCCATCAATGATGCTGGCTTGATATATCTTGCCGTCGCAGTCAACACGCCGACGGTAGCAATCTTTGGCCTCTCCAATTTCAAAGCATGGGAACCTTATACAGGCACGCCCGGCAAACGAGCGACGGTGGTACATTTAGACCTGCCGTGTACGCCCTGCTTCTATAGCATTCATCTGCTCGGAACTCCTGAAGGCTGCTCTGTACGTGATTGCCTGGAAATGCTTGGCGTCGATCCTATAACGACCGCAGCATGTAGGATGCTGAGAGACGGGGACGCGTGTGTGATTAACCAAGCTGAAAATGTTGCTCCACCAATTCAGTATTTTTAGCAAGGGAGTGTGTTCCATCTACGACCAGCGTTCGCATTCCTTGTTGCCGCGCTTCTCCCTCTACAAACCTTGCAAAGCGGATATCACGCTGCATCCAATTGTGGAAGGCTTGCTCTGGATTCGTACATGCACTTACCACATCTCTCGCCCATGCCCGAGTACTATAATGGTGTAGCTGAAATGCTGCCGTTGGCACAATACAGATAGCGCGTTGCCGTTCAAGCAGGAGAGGAATCACGCATTCAGGCAGAAGGGCGGCACCTTCAGCAAGAACAGGCGGTGATTTGGGTAACGCAAGCAGTTCTTCAAGAAGCAGAGGAAACTCTTCGCGATACAGTGCGATTTCCTCCACTACCTATTGCTCTACTGGTCGCATCCATAGTTCCTCGGCTGAATAATGAGTTAGCTTGTGCAAAATGGGTTGGAGTTCTGGTGTCACGATTTTTTCGTGACGAAAGAACGCCTCATCAGTACGGTAGAGATACAATCTATGTGTTTCTGCAAGAGCATCTGCAATCGAACTTTTCCCCGCACATGGTGAACCACCTAGCCAGTAGACATGAGTTAATTCTTGTTGTAGCGTTTTGAAAAGGTCTTGCATAAATTTTATTGTAACAATTTATCCTATTTCTACACCTTGTACACGCCTTACAGGACAATGACGAATGCTCAGCCAGATCAGCAATTCTTGGAATATCATTGCTTTCACCTTTTCAGATTGCTAGCTTACTTCCGCCTTTTTTTACAGTTTTGCCCTCTATCCAACCTACCAAGGTACGCTCGTGAGGATATACTTTTAGACATTCGGTTGAGATTGCTTACTCATGCTTCTGCCAAGTAGTCCACCTAAAGCTCCCAGTCCCACACCCAGAATGGAGAAAGCAAGGATACTTACAAGGTTCTCAAGAAAAAGGGTGATCTGAATTTGCAGAAAGGACGGATTGCTCTTTAGCGCAGATGATGCTGCCAGAACGCCCACCCAGAACAGAATGGGGAAGGCAAGGAGTTGCCAGAGAGCCGTCCACAGGCAAGCAATTATACCTATGCTAACTTTGCTAGTTAAATAGGCTGTGTACATGCTCGTGAAGAAAAAAATGATAGAGTACAACACAAGGCTTAATCCTAGGGTAAGCAAGACATACTGAGTAATTGTCCAATGTAGTTGCCTTAGCACCAGGGGCAAGAGAACCAACAAGTCAAACCACCCAAGTAGAAAGCCCACAAAAATCAGAATACCGCCAGAGATTATTCCCTGTTTGAAAGCGGTCTTACGCGCTAACCCTCTCTCCTGTAGTCCTGGTTGAGGACTATAAGAGTAAAAGTACGGTGGATCAAGATCAGGCTGTTTTTCCTGTATGCGATAGTTGTTCGCTTCTGATGGATCAATCATCATTCACCTCTTTGCTGACGAATACTTTTGTCAAACCAGTAGTTGTTCTGCTTGAGAAAGCATACAAGAGATCGATGAAACAAACAAGTTTTCGACTTCTATTCTGGCTCTGCTAACCATTATACCCTCTCAGTAACCACTATCACACCTCCACACCTTGTACACGCCTTACCGAACGTGAGAAGTTGCCAATTTCAACGTCGGGAACTTCGCGTTTCAGCGTCTCGATCAGGGTACGCATACCGAGTGCTTTGCCCATTGTGTCCCGTGCAGGCATGCGTGGCAGAAGCACCTCCGGGTCGATGTTGAGGTTACGTAGCTGAATGAGTTTGAGGTTGGTGTCTTTGACTAGTGTGATGAGTGCCTCAATCTCGCGTTCACGGTCGATGATGCCTGGGAAGCAGAGCAGGTTGATGGAGCTATAAAGCCCTGCGTCACTTGCACGTTTCAGAGACTCTTTGACATCCTCAAAGGTGTAGCCAATGGGACGGTAGTAGGAGGTGTAGGTTTCAGAATGTCCAGAGATGGTACTGGTGCGAATAGTATCAAGGCCAGCATCGTAGAGCTTCTGTAGCCAGCGCGGATTGCTAGAGTTCGAGTTGATGTTGATAACGCCTTTGTCGGTGCTCTGACGGATGACCTTGATAACCTGTTCGATGCGTCGCCACTGCAGGAGAGGTTCACCCTCGCAACCTTGCCCGAAGCTGACAATGGCGTCTTCGGCACTCTCTAAGTGCGGCAAGGCAACTTCAACAATTTCATCGACGGTCGGGATAAAGGTTAAGCGGTCCTGTGGCGAAATGAGTCCTTCGTCCTCTTCCTGTTTCGAGATGCAGCCGATACAGCGCGAGTTGCAACCAGGAGATACAGCAATTGCCATCTCCCAGCGTCCAAAAAACAGGTTGCTCGCCGTTGGACAGGAATAGTCGAGGGCACAATGGGCATGTTGTGCAATAACACGATTGTTGGGGTACGCTGCCTGCTTTTCACGTACTAACCGCTCTAGTTTTTGACGTGGAAACGAGCGTGGATGCCATTTATATGGATCATCGGTTTTGATGGCGGCAAGATAGAGGCGTCCATTCATGCCAGCAACAGCACTATAGCCGAAGAAGGGCAATGGCTCGGCTTGCGGTACTTTCTCATAGGCGGGTAACAGAGTGCGCGTGTAGCCAATAGGTAAGAGGGCGGCTAAGGCCCAGCCGCGTGTGGATGGTAGCACCTGCCGTTCACCATTGCGCTTCTGCCCAACAGCGAGACGCTCTGGCATCATTGAAAATGTCACGCCATCTGGGGCAGGAATTAAATCGGCGGCTTCTAACGGATAGCCTTCAAACGAGAGGGCCTGTAAACGTGTTTCTTCATGTATCTCCCCATCAGGAGTGCTATAAACGAGGTATGGCGTTGGCATAGGTATCCTTATTGAATGGCTTAATGTTGCATTGGTGGCGGTGTGGCAGGAATGCGCGGACTGGTCGGACGTTCCTCTCCCACTACTTCATCATCAAAAAAACGGGGAAAACTTCCGGTTGCACCTGTCTGTGTTTGTGTCGCGACGCGCTGCACAAGTTCGTGTGTATCTTCATAGACAAAGCTGAGTAGGATGTGTTCGCCTTGCATCGTCTGACACATGTGGCGCACACGCGGTTGCTCTTCGTCCATCCAGGCGTTAACCATTTCTTCAAGGGCAGACATGTTGTCGCCGCAGTGAGTGCTATCAAAGCCTTTGAATTTATACATAAGCGTGCCCTTTCGCTATCGTCGAACGTCTCTCTATGCTATGCTTGTAGTACGCGCATTGCTATTTTCCTTAACCGTTGGAGGCTATTGTACCATCAACGCATACAGTTTACAATGGAACAGTTTAGAGAAGGAGGAACGTATGGAGCAAGATTTTCCAATTCTTGAGTTCGATGGTGAGACCGAGGCTATCTACGGACCGAGGCATCATATCAAGGCTTCCGATGTTCCTCCTCATGCGGTTGCATGCTTCTTTCAAGATGTAATTAGTACGCTTGTACAGCGACATGAAGCTCGTATTATTAGGCATCTCAACAGTGAGATTGGCAAACACCCCGTGTACGAAGTGATTATCGAAGGCAAACGTCTTGTCGTGTTTCATCCAGGCGTTGGTGCCCCACTTGCAGTTGCCTTTCTCGAAGAAATTATCGCGTTAAGCTGCACAAAGTTTATTGCCTGTGGTGGCGCAGGTGTACTTGATGGTACACTTGCGGTTGGGCATATTATTGTTCCCAATGCGGCGACACGCGATGAAGGCACCTCCTACCATTATTTACCACCGGCACGCGAGGTCGCCGCCAGTCCAGAAGGGATATCCGCGCTTGAAGCGGTATTACAAGCGCATCATTGTGAGTACGTTGTTGGCAAGACATGGACGACTGATGGGCTGTATCGCGAAACTGCAAAGAAAGTGCAACGTCGTCGCGCCGAAGGGTGTATCACGGTAGAAATGGAGGCGGCTTCGTTTTTCGCCGTTGCACAATTTCGGGGCGTCACCTTCGCGCAACTTTTGTATGGGGGAGATGATGTGAGTAGCGAAAATTGGGATTCGCGTCATTGGACAAGCCATACCTCGGTACGTGAAAAACTTTTCTGGCTCGCAGCCGAGGCATGCTTGAAGCTGTGATATTTTATGACACACGGACACCTAGACGTTGCAATTCTTCAAAAAAGTGTGGATAACTTTTGGAGATGTGTTCGGTACCTGTGAACGTCAAGCCGAGACGACTCCGTAAGGCAACTATCGCCAGTGCCATGAGAACGCGGTGATCGCTATGCCCATCGACGGTAACTCCGCCCTCGATGCCCTGTGGCTGTCCTTGTACAATAATGGCGTCTTGTTGAGGTGTGACGATACAACCAGCACGTCTCAGCTCAGTGCAGAGATCGTTGATGCGGTCAGACTCTTTGTAATGCAAGTTTTCGATGTTGTAGAAAACACTTTCACCTTCAGCAAAACATGCGGCGGCAACCAGCACAGGAATACAATCAATCATGGTATCGCCATCTATCGTGATAGCTCGCAGACTCCTACCACCACGTATACGCACACTATCACCATCTATGTGCAGATCAGCATTCATAGCACGCAATGCTGCCAGGAGTGCTTCACCAACCTCATCTCCTTGCCGCAAGCGTGCTAGCCGTACTTCGCTGGCGGCATCGTTCGTGACAGCGCATGCAGCAAGCAAAGCGGCAGCCGAGAGATAATCTCTTGGTACAACATATGCACGGGGTTGATAGTGTTGTCCGGCTGCGATAGAGAAAGAGCGTAGCGTTGCGTCATGCTCGACGTGAATGCTCGCCTCCTGCATCACTTCTAACGTGGCATGTACAAGTGGTTGAGATTTCAGACCATCTACCACCTCAATATGCAGAGGCTCGCCAAGCAATGGTGCAAGGAACAGTAGGGCACTGAGGTATTGCGAGCTACGCGCCCCTGAAATCGTGACATGTCCACCATGAAGCCTGCTCCCGTGCAAAGTAATTGGTAGATAGCCTTCGGGTCCCGTTCCCTCACAGAAAACACCAAGTGAGGTGAGAGCCTCAAGTAACTCACGATTAGGTCGCTTACCAAGTGATTGTGGATGATCAGTGATAAATGTTATCTGAGGTAATGCAGCACTCACGCCCAGCAAGAGACGTAACACAGCACCAGCGTTACCAACATTAATGGTTACAGGATCGTTACGTTGTGGTCGCCCGACTCCGTGAATCCGTAGCAGTTGTCGTTGCTCATTGGTCCAATGCAACTCTGCACCCAACGCACGACAAGCACGAAAGAGTGCATCGCTATCGTCACTTGCAGCCGGATAAGCAATATTACTCTCACCTTCCGCAAGTGTAGCGGCAAGCACATAGCGTAATGTATAGTATTTTGAAGATGGTACATCAGGTTCGCCACGTAGTAGACTTGTTGGCAAAATAAAGCGTTTCTGTTCTTCTTGCATATATTTTCTTCTGTTTGTCATCATAAAGAACCTCGTGGTTCTCTCCAGATTGCAATTCCTATTCTAACTTCTCGCTTACACATTGTCGAGTAGTATACAACGTGTTTCGCACATCACAGCAGATTGTAAAATATTTGTTGTAAGTTGCACCTTATTTTTCAAAACGAACGTCATACAAACGCGTTACATATTATTACAATAAATAGTACAAGTTTTTATAATGTATTTATATATTGTTTTTCAGCAAAACGCTACTTTTACTTGACTTTTGGCTTTTACGCTGCTATACTCCCATGTGTTAAACAAGATAGCAAATACGATGGGAGGCTGGCGAACAGAGTGTACAAGCAAAACATCGTCATTGTAGGCGCAGGCATTGTTGGACTCTCAACGGCATATGCCCTTCTTAAACAAGGTTTCTCTCATGTAAGAGTTCTGGAACAGGCGATGGTTGACCATCCGCGCTCGACATCACATGGCGTTTCTCGACTACTGCGTTTTGAGTACGGGGCGGACTCCTTCTATACGTCCATGGTGCAGCAGGCTCTTTCGCGTTGGCATATGCTTGAATATATTTCACGACGCCCTCTATACACTCCTACTGGTACACTTGTCCTTGGGAACGAGGATGATGATTTTGTAGCAACTAGCTATTCTGTGTTGCGTGAAATGGAGATGCCAACAACACGCCTCACACATCAGCAATGCCAAGAGCGTTTTCCTCAATTTGCCCTTCATGACTACGATATGTATACCTATAATACACAGGGCGGTATCTTACATGCATCGCGATGTTTACGTACATTGCGTGACCTTATACTTGATCTGGGCGGAGAGATTTGTGAAGCGAGTTACGTCCAATCCATTGACTATGGAAACATGCATCGCCCACTATGCGTCACGTTACAATCAGGGAACGAATATACTGCTGATCGAGTTGTACTTGCGGTCGGTCCCTGGCTACATCAGCTTCTGGGGGAGATGCAGTTACCAGTGGAGATGACGCGGCAATATCTGCTCTATTTCGCAAATCTATCCATTGACGCCTTTGGTGTATCTGCCTTTCCTGCATTTTTGGCAAGTGAACTCTATGGCTTTCCTATTCATAGCACCAGCAACGGACCGAGTTGGTTCAAAGCGGCCTCCCACAACTTTGGGATGTTGGTAGAGCCGGAAGAGAGTACGCCGATAGAAGAAGTATTGATTGAGCAAACGGTAGAAAAGTTGTATGATCTTCTGCCCACGCTACGTCAGGCACACCTCATTCATGTCGATGCATGTATGTACGATGTCACGCCCGACGAAGATTTCATTCTGGACACCTTGCCGTGTGACTCGCGGGTCGTGCTTGCGACAGGGCTATCAGGTCATGGTTTCAAGTTTGGCCTTGTACTGGGTGAAATTCTCAGTAGCATCGTACAAGGTGTAGAGGCCCCTGTCGATATCGAGCGTTTCAAACTCGCACGCTTCGGCGAACATAGTACTAGTTATACACAACAGAAAAGTTTTGTAGCATAATTGTGTATTCTTTTATCAAAGTTTATCGGGTGGTCCCTGCTTGATACGTTGGCGCATGCCTTCGACGCCGCCTTGTGTTTCAGGTGTGCGCCAGATGCTTTCTAGCCACCATGTGACGCCAGCTTCGGCATAGGGACGTACAATCGACGCGGCTTGCTCCGCATTGTCGCCGGGGGTTTCACCTTCAAGCACGATATCGAATGGTGTGTTTAGTGAGCGTTGTGAGTCAATGTAGGTTTTCATGTCGCGGATGTCAGCAGGTGTCATATCGACAAACGAGCCGTCGGCATTCATTTTGGCGGGCAGGATGCCATCATAGCGTAGTGTGCGTTGCAACGATTTGGGGCGTTTCCAAGCTCCGACAACCCAGATGGGTATACGTGGTATCTGTATCGGAGGTGGCAAGAACGTCATTTCCTGAAGGTGGTAATGTTCTCCGTCATAACTGAATGGTTTACCACTCCACAGGCCAGTAATGATATCCAGACTTTCGTCTAATAGTTGCGCCCGTACTTTGCGGTCTGTCTGCTCGCCTACTTTTGAGAAGCCGCTATCGTTGACCTCTCCCAGACCAACAGGTAAGACCATGCGACCGTGCGAGAGATGGTCAAGCGTGGCTGTTTCGCGTGCGACTTTCCAGGGGCGACGGCGCGATAAAGGTGTGATAATTGGTCCAAGGCGTATGTGTTTTGTGGTCGCGGCGATGGCGGCTAAGAGTATCCAGGGATCATGAGTTGCGGCATGTTCGCGTCCCATGTCGATACAATCCCAGAGAAGTACAGCATCCCAACCAGCTTCTTCCGCATCTTGAGCAAGGCTTACCACTGCGTGAACATCGACACTCATGTTAGGTAGACAGATACCGTAGTGCATAGGAAATTCCTTTCAGTTTGTTTCGTCCGAACTATGATTATTGAGCGAAGTATACATGGACCTAGTTGACAGCATGTGTCATATTTGCGTGGTAGGATACAGAGCAGATCGTTCATTGCGACAAGAAGGTGAGGGTACGATATGCGAGCGGACAGGTTGCTCTCGATTTTGCTGTTGCTGCAGGTGCATCGACGTATGACGGCGCGAACACTTGCGACACGGATGGAGGTATCGGAACGCACTATTTATCGCGATATGGAGGCGTTGAGTATGGCTGGGGTGCCAGTGACGATGATGCGCGGCATTGGTGGTGGTTGTATGTTGCTTGAGACATTTCAAACAAACCTGACAGGATTGAATGAGGCGGAGGTACAAACGCTCTTTTTGAGTAATCCGACACGTCTGCTAACCGATCTAGGCTTGCATGATGCCTCCGAAGCGGCACTGATAAAACTGCTGGCGTCGCTGCCTTCAGTGGCACGACGCGATGCTGAATATGTGCGCCAACGTATCTATATAGATAGCGCGGGCTGGCATGGTACGAAGGATATAGTGCCGACACTCCCTATTTTGCAGGAGGCAATCTGGCAGGAGCAAAAGCTGTGTTTCACCTATCCTAAGAGCAATGGCACAGTAGAGCGCATGGTTGATCCGCTTGGGTTGGTGGCGAAGGGTAACATGTGGTATTTCGTCGCGGCTATCGACGGTGATATTCGCAACTATCGGGTCTCGCGCATACAAGAGGCACATATTATCGACCAGCCTTGTATGCGCCCTGAAGCGTTCGACCTTGCGGCACACTGGGCGCAGTCGTCGTCGCAATTTATCGCCAATCTGCCACGTTACCCTACAACGCTGCGAATAACAACCGATGCACTACCATACATTGATAGCGTAGGAAGATATGTGCGTGTCGAACAGATTGGCACACCGGATGACAATGATTGGGTAACGCTGCACATCTTGTTCGAGACCGAGATAGCGGCTTGTAGCTACGTGTTGGCGTTCGGCGCACAGGTCGAAGTTGTCGAGCCACAGGCATTACGAGAACGTGTGATACACCTCGCGGAGAGCGTGGTTGCTTTTTATAGTAAGATAAAATAGACAGAGCAAAATTGAAACCAGGGCGCCCGCAAGGGGACGCCCCTCCCATACACGAACGCGTCTGCAACAACTCTGGAAAAATGGAACATTTGTTTGACATATTTTCCTTTGTTGGGTATGCTAGTAGAGGTTCACATTACAGTTTTCGATAGAGTACAAGGAGGAAGTAACAATGGTCGTCAAGCCTGTCCGTGAGGGCTTTCACACTGTCACACCATACCTGATGATGCGCGAGTTTGACAAGCTGATAGATTTTATCAAACAAGCGTTCGGAGGAGTAGAAACGTTCCGTACAACAGGTTCCGCAGGTGGTACCCATGTCGAAGTGCTAATCGGTGATTCTATGATTATGATAGGGGGTGCCGCTACTACTGAGCCAATGCCTGCCGCAATCTACCTGTACATGAACAATGTAGATGAGGTATACCAGAAGGCTCTGAAAGCTGGAGCGACCTCGATTCTAGAGCCATCACCAGATGGTGAAGAGCGACGAGCAGGCGTAGTGGACGCATTCGGCAATCAATGGTATGTTGGGGCACCTTCATAACGCATCAAACTTCATATGACACATCATCATAGTAGTCCGCGAATCTTCATTTGAAGACTCGCCGCCTACGGCGGCAAGAGGAGGAGAGGAAGCTGGTGATGCCGAGGGCTACCACCCCAGACCCCAGTCAAGGGGCGGTAGCCCTCGGCACCACCACTTTTCAAAGGAAGAACTCGCTCGTTTTACCGAAGAGCTTTTACCAAAGTACGCCAAGGCCGGTGACGTTCACCAGGTATAGAAACTTTCTAGACCATACGTGCCCAAAGCCAAGGAAAGCTCGCCTCCGTGGTGAATCTCATGCTCAAGGACATGCCAGACAATCCACTGCCGAGTGTGTGCAGGCTCTTCTTCTAACCCTTGATTCTGTAACCATGCCTGATGAGAGGCCGGGGGTGAAAAAAGCTGTTCCAGATCAGCGGAAGTCCAGCGGTCCAGGGCAGAGGAGATCACGTGCCAGCTCTTCTCAAACATAGCGACCAGTGAAGCTGCCTTGTACACGGCTGGCTCGTCATTGTCCTCGTTCCATTCAAGGTCAGGGTCTCCTTCACCCATCCATAGGTGGAACCAGCTGAAGCGCGCACCGATCATATGGTCGAGAAGCTCGCCTATCGATCGGTAATGTGGCGCAACAGGGAGGGTAAGTTGTTCAGATGAAAGCGATGCGATGGTTTTGATGAGGGCTTGCTGATAGTTCTCCCATCCATGTTTGTAGAACGTGATGAGTGGGGATAGCTGTTCTGTCATGTGTATTTGCTCCTTGCTTCTGATACTGTGTGATACGCCACGCACGGTGAAAACCGAGTGGGGTCTATTCCGAGAGCCAGTGTTCAAGGGACTGAGTACCTCTTCTTTCAGAGGGATCAAAAGCGGAAGTGCATCCGTGTGTCTTTCTCACCAAATCTGTGCCAGAACCAATAACTTTCGGATGATGGAGCTTCACTCATGAATATATTCCTTTTTCACAGTGCTTGTAGCAGGTGGTATGGGTCCGTTGGCGTCGAACAATTCGCGCAGGTAGCTATTGAGGAAGATACCTTTGGGGTCGAGTTCGGCGCGGATACGGCGGAAATCATGCCAGTGAGGATAGAGCGTTGACAGGCTCTGGGCGGTTTGCGTGTGCAGCTTACCCCAGTGTGGACGACCCTGATAGCGTTGAAAAATCGCCTCGATCTGCTCGAAATAGTCTTTGTAGAGCATACCCCGGTACATATGAACAGCGATATAGGCTGACTCACGCTGGTACGCTGGGCTGAGCCAGATATCGTCGGCGTGGACAAAGCGACATTCAACCGGAAAGTGTACCTCGAAGCGTTCGCGCTGCACACAGGCTTCGATCTCTGCCAGGACTGTTTTGAAATGTTCGGCTGGAATGTTATACTCCATCTCCTGAAAACGCACCATGCGCGGCATTGAGAACAGCAGGTGGCTATAGTTGACTTCATCGACCGAGGCCACACCTAGTGCCGAGACGGTGCTGATGGTGCTGGAAAGTTTCGGTAGCATACGGTTACATTCGGAGAGTAGCCAGTAGACGCCGTTCTCCAGCACAATCTTGTTGAAGTCGCCCCAGAGCGAACTCTTGCTGCTGGGTTCGCTAGTTTCGTTGAGGAATTTTGTCTGCACCGATTTTGTGTAAGGGAACCAGTAGAACTCGAAGTGATCGTTGTTGTGCTTGTACGCGTCGAGATGCGTGAGGCATTGTGCAAGACTCTCACGCTGGCTCTTAAAGTGGAGGCGTTTCGCTGGTACGACACGCAGTTTCACCTCGGCGATTACGCCTAATGTGCCGAGCGAGACTTGAGCAGCTTTGAAAATATCGGGGTTGTGTTCTAGCGAACATTCAAGAATGCTGCCATCGGCGGTGACGAGTGTAAAGCTCTCGACCTGAGTCGCAAGCGAGCCGAAGGCAATGCCCGTGCCGTGCGTACCCGTACTGATGGCCCCTGCGATGCTCTGCACATTGATATCACCGAGATTTTCCTGCGCCACACCACGTTTGAAGAGTTCATCGCCGAGGTTTTTGAGCCATGTGCCACCAAGCACGGTTACGGTGTTATGCTCTACGTCAAAGTTGGTGACACCCTGTAGACGTTCAAGCGACATCAGGATATCATCGGTCTGTACAAGCGGCGTGAACGAGTGCCCAGCGCCCATAACGCGCACATGTCGCATATCGTTCCCGTAGGTCTGCATCGTTTCCGCAAGTTCGCTGATGCTGCTCGGCTTGACGACACGCTGCGGTGTAGATTGGACAGAGCCAGACCAGTTGGTCCATTGTCCGTTGTGTAGTGTCACGAGTGATGGTCTCCTTTATTTATATGAAGCATTGGCCGTCGCCGCGATAGGTTGTCACTTTGTCTTTGACGGTGCTGTCTGAGACGAGCAGCAGGTGCGTGAAGCGTTCACAGAGTTCACCTGCTTTGCTATGACGCATAAAAATGGGATCACCAAGATTAAGTTCTATGTTGCCTTTGTATGTGATGGGCGTTTGCACTTCGCCAGCACCTTCGTTTGCGGTCAGACGTGTACCTGCTGGTAGATAGGGGCGAGGTAGCTTTTCGGGGCCAGCCGAGCCAGAGGCGATGAAACCACCGCCGAGACAGGTGTAGATCGAGGCATGTGGGCGGCGCACAATTTCGACGGCAAAGCCTGCGGCTGGCTGATAGCGAAAGTTCCGGTAGCTATCGAAGAGGGCGGGAGCGTAGAAGCCGGAGCCGACGGTGATTTCAGTGACGAGGGGTTCTGTGCGCGTCGTGAGCATGCTGCCAGTGCCACCGCCGTTGACGAAGCGCAGAGGTTTCCCATAAGAGGTTATCAGTTCGACTAGCTCTGTGCGCCGTGCGACGATTTCGCGTATGGAGCGGCTTTTAAGTTGCCTGATCAACGCACTCTTCAACGTCTGGCCTGCAACCTGATCGCCGACACCTGCAATCTGCGCTTCATAGCCCATCAGTCCATCGAGCCAGACATGCTCGGAGGCCAGAATACGTTCGATGATTGGTCGCGCCTGCGCGGACGTTTTGACGGTTGAACGCCACACACCGAAGCGCAAGCCGGGGAATTGCGTCGCCATGTCGATATCAAGGCAGAGCGGCAAAGGTACTCCATGCTGTTGTGCAATACGCTCGATCTGCTCTACATGCTCCACGCTATCAATCATCAAGGTGATGCTGGCTCCGTCAGCGGTGGCACGCGCAACAGCGGCGATATCGTCGGCATGCCATGTGGGGTAGCCAATCAAGATATCGTCGATACCCAGCGACGCGAGATAGACGGCTTCAAGGGCGGTAAAGCTCATCACGCCCTGAAATGTGGGCGAGGCGGCGAGTATGTACTGTATCACGGCGACGCTGCGGAGCGATTTGGAGGCAAGGCGAACCTTTTTGTTCTCGGCACGCGTCACGATAGCGCGAATATTTTGTGCTAACAGGTCCAGGTCGAGATAGGCGAAGGGCATGGTATAGCCGTCAAAGACGTTTTTGTAGTAAGCATAGTCACGGTTCAGTTCTTGTGTAGAAATTGGTGTGATATACTCTTGTTGAGTCTGGTCCAGCATTGGCATTGTCCCATCATTACTATTATTACCATCATTACCACTTACTGTAAGTATTGTTGAGGGGAAATTTGGTGGTGAGAAGAGGTTGACATGAGACCTCTTTAGTGGAGAGTATACTTGAGAAATGTGGGGAAATCAAGGCTAGCAAGGAAGCGCAATATACGCGTGTCCATTACAGGGTCGTTATATTATTAATGGTTTTTGTATGCGAAGTGATGCATCATGCCTCAAGTGATTTAGGGTATAGTACCATTAGCCAATGTACAGGCTCAACATAAGACATAACACTACGACGAACAAAAAGAGGAACAACATAATGACACAGAGCAATCAGGATAAAAAGGCACAGGTTCAGGAATATTTCAGCCGCACTGCGGAGGGGTATGTCGCGAGTTTTTCGCATCGTGGTGGTGCTGACTTGAAGCGTTTGATAGAAATCGGTGAATGGGCATCCGATCAACACGCTCTCGACGTAGCAACTGGTGGTGGTCATACCGCTTTGGCGGTTGCTCCGCACGTCGCACAGATAACCGTTACAGACCTAACGCCGCGCATGCTTGAACAGGCGCAGTCATATCTCTCAGCACAAGGTGTTACGAACGCCGACTTTCAAGAGGCAGACGCCGAACAACTGCCTTTCGCAGATGCTAGCTTTGATCGCGTGACCTGTCGTATCGCACCGCATCACTTCCCCAATATTGCACAGGCAGTACGGGAGATCGCGCGCGTCCTTAAAGCAGGGGGTATATTCCTGCTCATTGATAGCATAGCTCCCAGTGAAGCAGCACTTGATACCTTTTTGAACACTATCGAGAAGCGGCGTGATAGCTCACATGGTCGTTCGTGTACGCTCGAAGAATGGCACCGTTTCTTCATGGAGGCAGGGTTACAGGTCGAGTACGAAGAGCTATTTCGCAGACCATTGCAATACGACGATTGGACAAAACGTTCGCAAATGCCCACCGATGAGAAGGCTGCATTGGAGCAATTCATTGTAGGGCAAGATGAGCAGACACGCACGTACTTTGATGTTGTGCAGCAGACTGATGGACACCTTGAGAGTATTAGCAATGATTATGTACTACTCAAGGGACGCAAAAAGTAAGCAAAACTGGCTATAATATTGTGAAACTGCCTGTTATAGGTTACAATATCTTATGTAAGATTTGTCCACCCTATATTTGAAACACGCTATTTTTCTATCGTTCTCAGTGTTTCTTTAAGTGCAGATAAGCAGACAGATAACAAAAAATGCACAGCAAAATCACCTACCGCCAACAGTTTACACGTTGCGGCAAGCAACGGTGCCGTCGATGTAGGGATAGCGAGGGACATGGACCATACTGGTATGCCTATTGGAGTGAAAAAGGACGGACCGTCAGTAAATATATTGGCGTACACCTGCCCCAGGAGGTCATAGCGGCACGCGAAGCAACTGGCGAAACGACGGAGAGCATCAGACGAGCAGACGAAGCCTCTACTACGACTGGTGCGAGTCCTGTTTTACGCGTCTATCTCCTCGGCCAGTTTCGTGTCGAGCGTAAGGTCAAGCAAGAATGGAAGCCAGTTGATAGCCGCACATGGCAACGTCGTCGCGCCCGTGCCCTACTTGGTTGCCTGTTGAGTTCGCCCAGTCGTCGTCTTGGTCGAGAACAGGTCATGGAACAATTATGGTCCGACCTCGACATTGACGTTGCCTCCAACCGCCTCAATGGTGCGGTCCACGAACTACGCCAGATTTTAGAGCCAGACCTTGCACGACCCGCAAAATCGCATATGCTACGCCTCGAACGCGATATCCTCGAACTGGCAGACAGTAACACGATCTGGGTCGATGTAGAGGAGTTTGAAAATATCCTCAAAGAAGTTGATGCGACCGATAGCAGCACAAATTCGGACCACACGGAGCAGTTACTCGAAAAGGCCGATACGATCTATGGCGGTGGTTATCTACTCGAAGAACTCTACTCGGAGTGGGCTTCTCATAGACGTGATGCCCTGCAACGGCGCTGGGTTGGTCTCTTACTCCAACTTGCCGACCTTCGTGCGAAACGTGGCGCGTTTGTAAGCGCAATTGAAACACTGGACCGTCTCCGCGTCGCCGACCCAACCAATGAAACCGCATTACAAGGCTTGATGCGCCTCCTTACAGAGCTAGATCGACGTGGCGAGGCACTGCAAGTGTACCTACAGCATAAAGACATGATGCGCCGTGAATACGAAAGCGAACCACTCCCAGAGACACGAGCATTGTACGAGTCGCTCCGCAAAGGGAACCTTCCGCCAACGCAAAACGGCGTCACAAAAAGAGTATTACAACCTCCCAAAGAAGCCATTCCTACATCACCAGCAGTTGTTGAACCTCAAATATCTACAACACAGCGGAATAGCACCTTTACACGCCCAACCTTTCAGTTAGGTCGTCAGAAGCAAAGTCCTCTGGTCGGGCGTAGTCAAGAGCAGCAGGTGATGTACCAACTTTTGCTCTCGTTAGAAGCAACTTCCCCACAATCTATAGTGGCTGACATACCCATAGATGACATCAGTGTAGCGACGCAAATTTTGTCTCCCATCTTTCCTATAGGTGCTAAACAGCCACACTTTTTGTTACTCACAGGCGATTCTGGCATCGGAAAAACACGCCTTGCAGAGGAATTAAGTAGTGAGGCGAACGCGCGCGGCTGGGCTGTAGCATGGAGTAGAGCATATGAGCAAGAAGGCAATAATGCGTACCGTTCGTGGATAGAGCTATTGCGAACACTTTTACAGGGTATGCCTATTCATAAGGCAACAGGAGATGCAAGAGTTCTGAACATACCTATAGCGCAGACAACACCTCCATCGCAACTACCATTACACATTCAACTTGAGCGTTTGAGCATGTTGCTACCAGAGTTCTCGCTTTATACATCATCATCCTCTATACGGTTAGTACTTTCTTATGAACAAGAAAGGCTTTACCTCTGGGAAGCCGTATTAGGGATATTGAGTACACTGAGTGAGATACATCCACTGCTACTGGTTTTAGACGATTTACACTGGACAGACGAGAGTAGCATAGAGCTTCTAACGTATCTAACTCATCATCTGCATAATCAGCGTATCTTACTTGTTGGCACCTGTCGTGATAGCGAATTGACACCAACACACAAACTCCGCACACTCATCGGTGATCTACGGCGCGAACAGGCAATCGTGGCACTTGCGATAGAACCTCTGTCACAGTCGCAGATTGGTACGCTTGTCTCTTACCTTCCGCAAGCTATGATAGAAAGTATTCAGACACAGGCAGCAGGCAATCCTTTCTTCGCGGAAGAACTGGCGCGGTATGTCGAAGCGACAACAAGCCAGAGTGGAAGAGATGATTTTTCGCACGGCTCTCTCTTTAAAAGTGACAACAAAACAAGTCATACGCCTGCACGACGGCACTCTTCGTTACCTGATGCAGTGGCGGCCCTTTTAGAGCGACGATTGCATCGGCTTAGTAGTGAATGTCAAACGTTGCTGGGAAAAGCTGCGGTTCTTGGTGGCTCTTTCGAGTTACAGCAACTCCTGCCAATGGCTCATGAGCATACAGAAGATGACGTGTTAGATTTATTGGACGAAGTATTACAAGAGGGCTTGCTAGCAGAGGAGGGGGCAGGTGCCCATATTATCTATCATTTCTGGCACCCTTTGATTGTAAGTCACCTGTATGAGCGACTTTCGGCGGCACGCAAGGCGCAACTTCATAGAAGAGCGGCTGAGGCCATTAAAGCCACGCAAGCAGCGTCCACGCAAGAGAAGGTGGCGGCAGCTATCTTTAATCATCTCAAAAAAGGCGGTTGCGATACACAAGACATTGCCTATTACGCGGAACTTGCAGGCAATCAAGCATATTTGCTCACAGCATATTTTGAAGCTCACTACTACTATTTGCAGGCAATACTTGCGCTTGTAGAGACGCCTATGGTGGGTACGATAACCGAGCAGGACACTGCTCACTCTATTGCCTCTCATCTTTCTACACAACCACAGACAACAATACAACATCTGTTGCGTCTCTGTCGCCTGCTGGAACTTACAGCGTCCTGCAATGTGATATTGGGAAGATTTGAAGAGGCGCGAACACTGTACGAATGTATTCTCTCAGTACGAACCAGTCCATTATTTGAGCACTATATATACGCAGCACAGGACAACAAAGAGAACGTATACCAGCAAGAGGCACAGATGCAGGCTCTGCTCTGGCGTGAAATCGTGTTCACCTGGAAGGCAACCGGGGCATATGATAAAGCACATGAGAGTTGCAGGAATGGAAAAGAAGTGTTGCGTCAGGCTAACATAACAACAGGCGCAGCATGGGCATGTCTTCATTTGTTAACAGGCGACATTTTACGCTACGAAGGTAGCTATCAAGAGGCACGGCGGTACTTACAAGAGGCGATAGCGATGCTTGAGCAACTTGTTCAGCTCCCAACACAAATGTATTCCTCATCTTCCATAGCTCGAAAAAACGTAGAAGCGCAGACAATAAAGGGCAATACACTACAGACACGAACAGAGCGAGCATTGCCAGGGGACCCTGTGGACCTTGCATACGCATATGAACAACTTGGTGTGGTCGAGGCAAGCGTAGGTCATGCGAACGAGGCACAACGCTATATGCGTATTGCGCTAAGAGAATATGAACAGCAAAAACGTATCTCAGAAGTTATTCGTGTGAGTGGTAATCTTGGTGCTGTTTACATTATTAAAGGTGAACACAACGAGGCACGAACGATACTTCAACGCGCTCTCAATCTAGCAGAACGCGCGGGTAATCTGCCAAATATCGCCTTTATTACAGGCAATCTGGGCGACGTGGCCTATCGTTTTGGTGATTTGTTGGGTGCTGAGGCATGGTTCAAACGTAGCATTGCTCTGGCAGAGCGCATAAATGATCGCGAGCATATCAGTTGGGGTTGTGTTGTGCTAGCAGATGTACAGCGAGACCTGGGCTATTTACGTGAGTCGGCGATGAATCTCCAGCGGGCTATCAAGGTTGGTCGTGCTATAAAAAATTCACGGTGTATTCGTTTTGCACTGGTAAGTTTGGGAGATCTTCGTATCGTGGAAGCCATTATCGCGTGTAAACTTCAACCACTGGAAATGGAGACGTACAGGGAATCCTCGAAAACCTGTCAACGTCTTCTGCTTCGTGCAAAATCTACGCTGCAACGTGCGATCTCGCAAGAAGGTGTGGAGATGGAGACAATCATAGATTGCAAACTTCTGCTGGCAACGGTCTACTTTTTGCGCGATGATCTCATAACAGCCGAACAGTTTGCGCTACAGACGCTGCGAGATGCACAACAGAAAGAGACCATTCGTGTCATTGGACGTGCCCAACGTCTGCTCGGACGCATTCTTGCTGGACAGGGCCTCTATGACGAGGCAGATGTATACTTCGAGCAAGCACTGCAAATATTTCGTGAGCAAGAGTTGCACCTGGACTACGCAAGAACATTGCACAGCTATGGAGTGACACTTGTGCAGCGCACACGTACAGCACAAGTAGAGGTTGCACATCAACATTCAGAGTATCTGCGCGGACTAGAGTATTTACGCGAGGCACGTGCTTATTTTAATACCGTTCACGCCACGATTGATTTTTCGTGGGTAGACCTGGTGCTGTCGCGCTACGTTCCACCTGCAATTAGAGAAGGAGTGTCTTAACACATGACCGATGATACACTTGAAGCATTACAACAGCAGATCGCGACACAACATACGACAGAGCAACGTATTACACAGCTCTTCGCCGCCGAGGACGAGGGATTGCGCCATGCTCTTGAAGCTGCAAAGGTTGCTGGTCTGCCTGCCATTCAGATATCTCCAATACAAGGAAAGTTGTTACAGATGCTTGCAACACTATGTAACGCAAGGAAAATACTGGAGATTGGGTCGCTTGCCGGTTATAGTGGTATCTGGTTAGCACGCGCCCTTCCTGCTGATGGGCGTCTCCTGACATTAGAGATAGATGCAAAACATGCCGAAGTTGTACGCAATTCGTTCGCTCGTGCAGGCGTTGCGGACCGCACAGAAGTACGAGTCGGGAAAGCCCTTGATATTCTGCCAACATTGGAAAGCGAGGCTCCCTTTGATCTCGTTTTTATTGACGCGGATAAACTGCCCTATCCACAGTATCTTGAGTGGGCTTTGCGGCTGACAAGACCGGGCAGTGTTATTGTCGCGGATAATTGTATTCGTGGTAACAGGCTACTTGACCCCGCACAGGTTACAGACGAAACAGAAAAAGCCGTTGCGGAATACAATAAACGTGTCGCACAAAATCCACGTCTTGAGTCGTTAGCCCTGGCAATGGACGACGATTTTACTGATGGCTTTACTATCGCCGTTGTTCGTCCAGAAGAAAGAACGTAATACGATGGCAACGGCAGATATCGTCATCATCGGTAGTGGCATCATAGGAGCAAGTATCGCTTACCAGATAGCGCAACGCGATACCACAAACAAGATTGTGCTACTTGAGCGTGACACCATTGCGTCGGGTTCCAGTGGTCGTGCAACGGGCGGTATTCGCCAGCAATTTGCCGACGAGCGCGATATCCGTTTCTCTATCGAAGGGGTGCGCTTCTATGAGCAGTTTACACGCACAATAAATAGCGATAATGCTCGTCCTCGCTTCTATCAGTATGGCTATCTCTTCCTTGTGACGAACGAAGCGAGCTGGCAGACGATGCAACGTTGTGTCACACTACAACAAACGCTGGGAGTTCCAACGCAGCTATTGAGTCAGTACGAGGTGACGCAACGCATTCCCCAACTGTGTGTAGACGACATCATCGGTGCTACATTTTGCCCAACCGATGGCTATAGCGACCCAGGAGCCATGACACGTGCGTTAACTGTTGAGGCTCAAAAACAAGGTGTTCTTGTCTGTGAACAGTCGCCTGTTGTTGGCATCACCGTCACAAATGGCAAGGTACAAGCAGTGCAAACGCCACAAGAAACAATTCATACCAACATCGTCATCAACGCGACTGGAGCCTATTCGTCCTTGCTTGCTCGTCTAGTCGGTATCGACGATCTCCCAGTCTATCCCATACGTCGCCAACTCTATCTCACCGAACCAAGCACTGAACTTCCTGTTGATGTGCCTATGATGGTTGATCTCAGCACAGGTTTTCACTTCCGCCGCCGTGGAGACCGCATACTCTTAACCACACCCCTTCCCTTCGATGAAGCGAAACTACGCGATAGCGAGCTTCCCTTGACGGATGATGCCTTCCAACTCTCAATTGATAAGAATTTTTGGCAGAATACATTACTACCACAGATACAAAAACGCTGTCCAGCACTGGCACAGGTACCTATTGCTCAAGTGTGGTCGGGACTCTACGAAATGACACCCGACGAGCATCCAATACTGGGTAAAACAGAGGTCGAGGGATTTCTGTGTGCGTCGGGCTTCTCCGGTCATGGTTTTATGCATGCGCCGATGGCGGCAAAACTGATGACGGAACTCATCCTTGATGGCACAAGCACGACATATCCAATTGAACCGTTCGCGCTTGAGCGTTTTCGTTCGGGACAATTATTGGAAACTACACGCCTGCTGTAAGGGCCTAATTATGCTGTTTAAGCAAATAAAGAGGTAATCGAAAACCCAACGGGCGACCACAAGGGTCGCACCCTACTATATAACGGGGTGTATAGTAGGGTGCGACCCTTGTGGTCGCCTGTTCCCAAATTAAAAATTTAAACAGCATCATTACGCCCTGGAACAGCATGTGAAACGATTCCAAGGTGTAATGAATTAGACCCCTACCTTGCCATGGCCGCGGCATTCCTGCGCTGCTGTAGATTCTCAAGATAGCGCCCTAGAATCGCCAGTAAAGATAGTTCTGGTATATCTGCCGCCATCGGTGCAATCGTCACATAGAGTTTGCCACCACCGAAAGATGATTGAAAACTCATAAGCTCGTTATCGGGACCATCTTTCCACGCATAGATACCACTCAAGAAACCAGTATGGTCCCATGTGAAGGTACGCCCATCAGTGAATTGCAATGTACCAGTACTTCCCCAATCGGGCGTGAACACAGCCAATTCTGTCGTATCGCTCTGATAAATGTGATAGGTGGGACTGAAAAAGCCTTCGCCTTGAATGGTGGTTACGCCTTCTGCCGCTTCTGCGGTAGCATCTTTGCCCCAGCTATCAACAGCGAGCGTCGCGAGTAGTTCGTTACTGGCAACTAACTGATACTTGCTACTGAAAATAGCCGTGTTCTCCCAGTACATCTCCTGGCCGATAAACATGCGTAGTTGGTTCATCATGTACTCCTTTTCTTCGTTGTCCACTACTGTATCGTTACGATATAGATATACGAGGAAAATGCTTGATGACAAAATGCTTTCAGCAAAAGATGTTATGTAGGTGTGTCGGTTGGTTGCACCGTTGGAACCGATGTGTCTCCTGGGACATGGAGTTTGTCCCACCCTATCGCATTTGGTGAGCGAGCGTCTTGTTGAAGTTTCAACGGCTGACTGTTGCCAGTAACCAGATCGCTATACCAGAGTTGTGCTGCTGTAGTTGTAGTGCTGGTACTGTATGTTCCTTTGGCGATAAGCGCATGTCCATAAGGTGCAACGGCAATATCGTTTGCTACGACCGTTGAGGCTCCTGGTGCCACATCCTTCAAAAGAACGCTATCCTTTTGTGGAGAATTTAAATCTAGTTGCACAACCTGATAGTTTCCGTCACTATTCATCAAAGTGAGTGGTAAGCCGTCATTTCCCTCATATCCTATCACGTTATCAGATCTATAACGCAACACGCTGTCCTTAGTGCCATCACTCTTAACCGTATAGAGCGCAGTATTTTGTTGATCGAGGCAGGTATAATACACGTTTATGCCACCAGGACTAAGCCAGAAATTAGCACCATGTTGGCAAGAAGGGGTGATTTGTTGTACATCTCCGTTTGTAACGTTCACGCGGTTCAGTACACCCTCAGATGAATACGCTTGTCCCTGATAGCCCTTCACGTAGTACAAATAGCCATCACGATAGTTGTTCAATGCTGTCGATGCAATGGAGGGCAAAATATACGTTGTACTGTGCGTTTGTACGTCTATTTGCGCGACGCCTTTGCTCGTGTTGATGAAGACAAAGCGATCATCGGTACTCCAAACGGCAGAGCTATTTTTATCAGGTGTCGTGTAGAAAGCGTTTGCGGTTGACTGCGGATAGAGATAATAGGACGTGTTGAAGCCGTCGTTGGTAGAGTACAGCACCTTGTCTCCATGATGCGAGACACCGGCAACGGAAGTTACCGCATACGGCGAGGTTGTCAATATGGCGGATTTGTTGTTCACAGGATCGTAATTGGCAATAACAGTTGTGCCATTGATCTGATAGGTTGTGATCACCGCTGACCATTCAGAAGTGATAGCAGGTGTAACCGGGGCTAACCTTGTTGCCGTAGCTATAGGAGTAGACGTGGTACTTATTACCTTACTAGTGCCAGTAGTTGTTGTAGATGGGCGAGGCGATATATAGCGAAGCAAACCAAAAGAGATAATAAGAATGGCGGCGACAGCAGCAAGTGCCAACCCACTACGAAAGCGACGCCTCGGTGCTATGGGAAGCGGTGTTTCGATGTTACGTATCCGTGGAAATGGCGCAGTTGGTGTCATATTTTGAACATGGTTACTCGCGCCAACGAGTGTTTTTTCTACGGTTCGTTGCTCTTGTCGGATAGCGGCCATGATCTGGACCGTTGTCGAAGGAACTCTCTGCTCACCCTCATCGAGAAAGGCGTGAATGGCGCGGCGTTGCTCTGCAATCGCTTTGTTTGCATTGGCAAGAGTTGCAGTGCAGGTTGGACAGGTTGGGACATGGACACGTAATTTCTCCAAAAGTTGCTCATCTTGTGCATCTTCCTGTGTTGAACCACGCGGAGACGTGCGTCCACTGAGTTCATCTATAAAGCGAAGGCAATGGCTACTTTCGGGGCATGGAGGAAGACCAGCGGGCTTATACGAATCCTGAGTGTCGTCCTTCATCTTTTTCCTTCCTGATCGAGACCTGCGTAAATACGTTGGAACGACTGACGAGCGCGAGCCAGTCTGCTCCGAACCGCGGAGAGCGTATCGTTCATGGTCTCCGCGATCTCATTATATGAAAATCCTTCAGCATCTAACATGAGGCACATAGAAGACGCAGGTGGTAACCGATCAAGGACACGCTTTACGAGGTCGCGTTCTACAACGCCTTCCTCGAACTTCACGTCACTTATCATAAAGTCCTGATTAGCCTCGTCAAAGCCTTCATCGTCCCCCCCCGGCGGTGCCGAAAAAGGGATGATGGTAACATGCTTGTGGCGACGCCATTCGCTACGAACTTGATTGAGCGCGATGCGATAGAGCCAGGGCGCGAAACGCAATTCTCTGCCATTCATTCGTGGCAGTGCCTTATATGCCGCGAGAAATGTCTCCTGGCAAAGGTCTTGCGTAAGTTGCACATCTTGAGTTAATCCATAGATCATGCGTCTAACACGTGGCTCATACTGCGTTACCAATTTCTCAAATGCTTCTATCGAACCTTGCGAGGCTTCAAGAGTCAGCTGAGAGTCGTCTTCCACTGCGTTCATGTAATCCCATCGTTATCCAGCATCAATGCTGAACAAAGAACCTATAGTAGTACCAATGCTAAAAGGGTTTGTTTTGTCTCGATATAGGTAGGTAAATGTGAAGTAATGCATAGACAAAGAAATATTCCCCTCACAAGTATGAAGGGAACGGCACAAAAATACTATGAAATACTTCACATTTCTGGGAAGTAGTATTTTTGTTTATACAGGTTTGAAACGCGGCAAGCTGATAGTATCAGTGACCGTATCAAAGACAACGGTAACAGGCATATCTACATGTATCTCTGAGAGAGGGACATTAACAATGTTAGAGACCATACGCTGTAACATCGCTCATAGCTTATGTTTGTGACGTATCGCGACAATTTCGTCGATATGCTCTAGCGAATGTGCGGCAAGCAAATTTATTAATGCACGAACTGTCATCTTTTCTCCATGTTCATCTTGCGTATAGTGTTCCCACGCATCAGGTATACACGGAATGAGTTGTGCTATATGCGTTCGTGTTGCTCGGACCAATGCAACTGATGGCGCGATTGTACGCTTTTCATGCTGCAATGATACGGCAACAACATCGTTGCTCGAAGGCCAGTTTTGCGTGTACGTGCGTCCTGACTCAACAAGAGCAGCTTTTAGCCACCACACAAAAAGAGTTTCAGTATCAGCAAGATGATGCACAATGTATCGAATTGTCCACGAATCCGCTCGCAGAGAAAGTTCAAGATCCGACTCAGAGAGATTGGCGACTGCCGCCTCTAACTCATCTATGCCAGCCATATAGAGTGTTAAACTCTCCTGCTCCGAACGCTGTGTCTCGGTGTAAAAACGAAGATGGTAGCCACCAGGATCATAAATATCAAAAGAGCGGTCGCCCCAACGCTTCTCGACAAGCTCCACATTTGCATATTTTTCACGAAGTTTCGCATGCAGAGCATCAAGATCAGTAATGGGAAAGGTGAGTACATCATCGGGCTTGACATTAAAGTGAGGCTCTGTAAGATAGGGTGTTACATCCCCTGCATCTGGTCCAGCGAGCAGAAATGGCACGTCATCTGTACCAGTAATTTGTGCTACGTCGGTTGAGGGATATTGTTCGCTACAGGTAAAGCCCAACATCTCAACATAAAATTTGATGGCTTCTGTCAGGTCAGGCACGAAAAGCGCGAGTTCTGCTTGCTTAGACATGTATCAGGCCCTCCTTTATCGCCGAACAGGGAGACCTTCGCAGTCTCTTCGGCCACTCCGATGCTAGTTTTAATAAGTGTAGCACATTTAGCCATCGCTACAAGAAATACCTACCGTAATCAGTATAATCTCTTGCGTTCGTCTACGACACATGCCTATAATTCAAATTACTTCTTTCTCAAAAACAAGAAAAGGAATAACAACATGACTTCACATACCTTCACGCTTGACGCCGCGTTACAGGCACAGCTTATCGAAAGACTGTGCGAGAAGATTCTTCCGAACTATGTCTTTCCAGATGTTGCTCAGGAGATTGCTACAACACTTCAGTCTCATCTGGAGCAGGGAACATATGCCGCACTTACATCAGGAGAAGCTTTTAGTGAGAGAGTAACTGCCGATATACAAGTGGTGAGTCGTGATAAACATTTAAAGGTAGTCTATAGCGAGGAAGCACAGGATTTTCAGGCTGAGAGCAATCTTGACTATGATCCTGTCTGGTTAGAGGAGTATCGGCAGATATGTCTTCAGTATAGCTACGGATTTGCGAAGGTGGAACGCTTACCGGGGAACGTTGGCTATCTGGATGTACGGGCCTTTGAAGATGCATGGCTGGCTGGTGATGCACTCTCATGGGCGATGAATTTGCTGGCGCATACGGCAGCTCTAATTATAGACCTACGCTCCTGTAATGGAGGCGATCCAGCGATGGTTGCCCTTTTCTGTAGCTATTTCTTTGGCGTTGAACCTGTCCATCTCAACGACCTCTATGCACGCCCGACGGATAGTACACAGCAATACTGGACGCAAAGCTACGTACCTGGGCAACGCTATCTTGATAAGCCTATCTATGTGCTAACCAGTCATAAAACCTTTTCGGCTGCCGAGGAATTTGTCTATAATCTTCAGAACCTCAAACGTGCCATAATTGTTGGTGAAGTGACAGGTGGTGGCGCAAATCCGCGCGATAACTATCAAATTCATCCTCATTTTGCGCTACACCTGCCAACCATGCGAGCAATCAACCCGATTACGAAGACAAACTGGGAAGGTACTGGTGTTCAACCAGATATCGAGGCTCCACAGGAAGAAGCATTGAAGGTTGCACAACGCGAGGCTCTTGCGCGGATACTTGAAAGCCTGGGTGAGAATCCCGTCGAGCCGTTGAAGAGAATTCAGGAAGAGGCTCGTAAAGCATGGAAAGAGTTATAAAGCATGGAAGTAATGATTGGTGAGCCTTTTCGTCTTCTCACTTTGGCAAAAATAAACACATAAACTCTTCATCTATGTAGCGTTCGCCATCTTTCAGGGCGTGCGGTTCGATACCATAGGTACAAAATCCTAGCGTTTCGTAGAGATGGTGAGCAATAGCATTTGTAGTGATTGCATAGAACGAGAGCGATTCACAGAGCCGAGGCTACATCACTGGCGCGTTCCACTTTTCGTGTTATCACAGAAGTATAAAATATATTAGTTGTTCTTACACTTATATTTGAGTAAAAATGTGAAAAGTGTGCTATGATATTAGAGAACTACTTTTAACTTCACTCTTTGGATTCTCTACGAGAAAGGATTCAGAAAGTATGACCTCCTCCAATAACGGGCTTCAAGTAAAACAGAAATGGTATGAAACGATAGTTTTCCGTATTGTAGCATCTCTCCTTTTATCTGTTCTCTGCACTAGTCTTTTAGTTATAGCGGGGTATTATTCCGAACAAAAACAAGTTTTGGGGGCTGCTATCCTGTTTGCCTTAATTCCGGCGGTCATTTTTGGGGTTATTTTTGCCATTCTTCAATACTATCATGACAACGCTGAAAAATCGCGGAACGAAATTGATCTAATGATAAATAGCAATACTACGATTAGAACTGAACTCATAAATCTTAATAGTTTAATCACCCATACTGTCGAAAGTGCAGGAGACGCACTCAATTTATACGAACCCATCCGCAGACTATTGAATAACCATAATTCACAAGAAAGAATGATACGACATTTTATGCGTCTTTATATGAGCGGACCTCTTCGTATTTGGGGAATTAGTGAACGGGAATTCTATGAAATGACTATTGAGGGTGCAAAACAGTGTAATACCTATGATGCTATTCATCATGGGGCTATTAGTGCATTGGAAAAATCTTCATTTCCACCGAGCTATTTAGCGGATCTGCAGGAGGTTCGGGGCGAAAGACGACGCATAGTTATCCTGCAACCAAGAGCAGTAGCAGAGGTACAAGATAAAGAAATCCGTTCACAATTTTTAGCGGGAACAAAAGGCACTAAATCTTATTGGATTGAAGAAGATGATTTTCTTCGCCTCTCACAGATACGCGCTGGCACTAGTTTGGATTGCGCTCTTCATGATAAAAAAATGCTTCTTCGACTTGATCGTAGTTCAAACGTTGCAACTCTATCTTTTAAAGGTCAACACGAAGAAATATGCGATGGTGTTATAAGAGCTTTTGAGGCACTAGATTTGGAGCTAAAAAGACAAAATTCACACCACGCTAAATTTCACTTAATTGGCGAAGATGTTAAGCTCAATTCTTGAGTCCGCTCAAGTCAAAGGACTTTTTGATGTCTATTATGAAATCACGCTTCAACCTTTAGTAAGGCCGTAGCATGCACTGCATCATAGGCTTTCTCAAGTATCTTAGACACATTCCTCCCCTCAGCCATAAAAGGTGCATCCCCTAATCGCTTGAGAATAGCGTTCTCGACATCGGGCGCAATCGGATTGATGGCGAAGGTGTTCAATGCTTCCCCGGCTAACCAGAAGGTGTGTAGTTGATCTTCGAGACGAAATGTCTTTTCGACTTGCGCGGTTTCTTCACGCTTCTCCTGCTTCGTAGTGCCGGATTTTTCGCCCTTTGCGTCTAGTTTTTCGACGCGCTTTGCTCGCAAGGAGGCAATGATGGCTTCTTTGTCGCGTCCACGCAGTTTGAAGAGCAGGAAAGGGTCTTCGTCGAAACGTTCCGCGAGGATGTAGTAGACAGCGGCAATGTGCTTGCATGGGTTAGCCCAGTCGGGGCAGCTACAGCTTGTTTGCAGGTCATCCTCGGTCGCAGGGAAGAGCGAGAGGTTGACACTATCGAAGGCTTCTTCGATGTTCTTAGGCATCTCGCCAGCCAACAATTTCGCAGCGAAGAGAGCCTGTGATGACATGACCGTTGTTACCTGCTCCCAATCGCGCTTCGAGAGCGGTTGCAGACGTATCTTGATGGCATAAGGCTTCTCCATCGACCCCTGCACCTTCGCTTTAACCAGCCCCGCCTCGATGTCGATAGATAGTACCTGCCCTTTGCGTGCATAAGAGCGACCACGCGTGAGGCGTGTTCCCATGCCGAACGATTCCAGGACACTGACCCAGCGTTGTGACCACCACGTTTCGCCAATTGCACCGCGCTCATTTTTTGTTTTGATACCGCCCTCGACCTTACGCGGTTTACCCTCGGAGTAGTAGTCCCATTCAAAGTTATCATAGCCACCACGCCATCGTCTGCTCATAGCATCACTCTCCTACGGCCTCACGGCTCAATGCAAACAACTCTTTCAATTGAGATGTTGACATTTCGGCCAGCCAGTTTTCTCCATTGCCGATAATGCTTTCGGCCAGCTCTTTTTTCTGCTCGATCATCTGGTCGATACGCTCTTCCAATGTGCCAACGCACACGAACTTATGGACCTGCACATTCTTCTTTTGCCCGATACGAAATGCTCTATCGGTCGCCTGGTTTTCTACGGCTGGATTCCACCAACGGTCAAAATGGAAGACGTGGTTTGCCGCCGTGAGGTTCAAGCCAACGCCACCAGCCTTGAGCGACAAAATGAACAGTGGCGAACCACGTCTCTCTTCCTGGAAACGCTGTACCATGATATCGCGCTGCTTCTTGGGGGTGTCACCATGCAAGAATAGTACCTCTCGTCCCAAACGTTCTTGTAGGGTAAGACGTAGTAATGCACCCATTTCAGCAAATTGTGTGAAAATCAGGGCTTTATCATCAACAGCCAGCACCTCCTCTAGCATCTCTTCAAGCCGATTGAGCTTGCCCGAACGCTGCTCTAAACGGCTCTTATCACCCATAAAGTGCGCTGGATGGTTACATACTTGCTTCAATTTCATCAGCGTCGCCAGCACCAAGCCACGACGCTCGATGCCCTCGGCCTCTTCGATTCTCTCCAGCATCTCTTTGACGACGGCTTCATAGAGCGACGCCTGCTCTTGCGTCAGGTTACAGAAAACCTTCATCTCCATTTTTTCAGGTAGGTCTTGAATGATTGCTTTATCAGTCTTCAAACGGCGCAGAATAAAGGGTTGCGTCAAACGTTTCAGGGCATCGGCACGTTCCACATTATGATAGCGTTCGATGGGTGTGGCGAAATTCTTATGGAAGTCAGTACCAGAGCCGAGATAGCCGGGGTTGAGAAACTCCATAATTGACCAGAGTTCAGATAGTCGATTTTCAACGGGTGTGCCGGTCAGGGCGATTTTATAGTTCGCGTCAAGCTTCTTGATCGCTTGCGTCTGTTTCGCGGATTCGTTCTTGATATTCTGTGCCTCGTCTATCACCACCTGTTCCCAAGTAATCGGCGCGAGATGCTCCTTGTCGCGCAGTGCTAGCGAGTAGGTCGTAATCACCACATCATGCTTCTTGACCTCATTGACAAAAGCTTGACCAGAGAGCCGTTCCGCGCCATGATGCACCATGACTTTGAGAGAGGGCGCGAAGCGTTGTAGTTCACGCTGCCAGTTGCCCACAATCGACATTGGGCAGATCACAAGCGTTGCATTTTTTTTGCCACTACCATTCTTACTTGCACGGTCGTAAAGTAAGAGAGCTATAAGCTGAGCCGTTTTGCCAAGGCCCATGTCGTCCGCCAAACACGCTCCCAAGCCATATTGTTTGAGGAACGTGAGCCACGAGACGCCTTTTACTTGATAGGGACGCAATGTGCCTTGAAATGTACTCGGAATATTCACGGTTGACCAGTCAACGTTCTCTTTCATTCCAGCGAGCAGGTCGTTGACCCAGCCTTCGCCTTCGACCTCCGTAACCTGTAGTCCGGTCTCGGAGATACCTTGACCAAGGCCAAGCCCTAATGCTTCGCCTAGTTTCATCTCGCCGCGTTTGTGCTTCTTCTGGAAGAAACTGATCGCGGCCTCGATCTCTTCGGGGCGTAGCTCTACCCACTGCCCACGCACCTGTACAAGCGGCGTTTTCAAATTGACGAGACGCTCAAATTCATCCTCCGTCAGTTCTGAGTCGCCAACCGCCGCGTTCCAGTCATAGGAGACGATGCTATCCAGCCCCACGATTCCCTGTGAGATGCGTTGATTAGCTTTGGGCTTGATCTTCAATTTCATCTTGAGACGCGCTGAGCTTTTGGACCACCAGGGCGGCACAAGGACACCAAAGCCGCTCTGCTCTAACAGCGGAGCCGACTGTCGTAAAAATGTGTACGCCTCTTCTGTGTTCAACGCCAGTTCGCGCGGATGCGCCATTTTCAAGCTCTCCTCAAGCACTGGAAAGAGACGCGACGCCCTGCCGAGGTCGGTCAATAGTCGCTCCTGTGGATTCTCAAATTTGTGGTTGAGAAAGGTGAGCGTGTCAGAGCGTTCCTGCCATACATCATCGGCTGGCACAAGTAAACTTCGGTCATCGTTTGCTTGCAAGTGAAAACTGATACGCCATATCTGCTCGTCGGCTTCGGGAGAATCCAGACGAAAACAGGTGCGAAATGGTGCATTGGCAGCTACGGGCTGTAGTGTCTCAAGCCACGTGGCAAGCGATTTCGCGAACTGCTGTAGCTCTTCGGGCGGTGCCGAGAGCGTAGAGTTGTCAGAGGATAACGCTCGCAACCATTGTTCTGGTATAGCTTTACGCGAGGCACGATTTGAGACAAGTGTATTTGAGGGCAGGCTTTCACGTACAAAAGCATCAATGCTGGCATCGAGAAATTTCTGCACAATGTCTCGTAACAGCGATACCTTCTTCTCGCCCACTGGCATAAACGACCAGCAAAGCGGCGGCATAGCTTGCGTCAACACATCCAAACGTCTGATATCTTCAGGTGAGAGAAATGTCTTCCAAACAGCCTGATAGAGCTTGTTTTTCCCCTGTTTCGTCTCTTGTAACGTAGGGATGAAAGATTGCTTCGTCACCAGTTCAAACGCAAACTTCGCCACAGTCATCCAGAAACGGAGTGAACCGCCATAGACAATAGTATATGGGAAGTTTTCAGGGAGGGCAAGCAACGTATCAAGCATAAGACCGCCCTGAAAAGTGAGCGTCTCGACATCCCACCATTTCAAACTCGTTGCGGTTCCGGCTGGCTCTTCGACAATCAATTCAGGAGAAGAGATTGGTGTTTTAGAGGTAGAGGGTAAGCGCAATGAAAGCGTATTCGTCCCTGCTCTTTTCAGAAGTGGCGAGCCGATAACATTGCCCAGAGCCTCTTTGAGGGCGGCATGAGACAGCACAAACGGATGGTGACGCGTTGATGCTGCTTCAAAAGATTTTTCACTCTGCTTAAAAGATGGTGCGTCAGATGATTCAGCCCAGATGTGCAGAGTATCAGAAACAAGGCTATCGCAAATTGCATGTAGTACTATCAAGGTATCTCGTCTATATCTAAGAATGATAAGCTTCTGTAGGGACCGCTTTATCACGTCCTGTTAACATTATAGAAACCGAGAGGACGTGATAAAGCGGTCCCTACAGAGCATATGTTTATGATTTGAGAATTTGCCACCTTGTGAGAGGGCAGGTTCCGGCCTGTACATCCTCAACCGATCCATACCATCCGGTAACTTTGGTTGCCTCTGGCCTTCCAAAGATGAGGCACCCTACTGGATTGCCAAACAGCATCACTAGGTATGCCAGAGGGCGGCAACGCACGTCAACAGGTGCATGTAAGTAGTGATGGTGTCGTACTTGCGCTTGCGCCCAGCATAAACCAGCCTCACCTGCGAGTATTAGCGAAAGCATTGACGTTCCGTCTCCTTTCTGAGATGGAGTGGATGGCAAGGTGTCCCGTTGGCATTGCATCCCAAACAAAACATGTGCAGCGCGTGGTCACTCAGCAGTTTCATAACAGCATTATCCCGCTCATGATATCGCCCATAATTCCCCCAGGCGGCGATGATGCAGGTGGATTGCACTGCCGCTTGCAAGAGATACGCATTATTCTCTTGCCCAACTGGATCGCTAGCTGTCAAGAGATCGCGGGGCGACGAGGAACGGTAGGCGAAGAGATTCACCACGGAAAGCATCCCAAATCCCCACGTTTGCGCGAAACGAATACAACGACGAAGTGTAGGATCATCGGCGAATGCATCGGCCGTCGATGGATTCAGCATCACAAACGTGACGCATGGGCCAGCAGAATCCCACTCACGCCAGAGCAAGTAGCGATATGAATCAATAATCGTAGCTCCAGCACGCATAAGAGCTAGTGTCATAGCGTACTCTCCTTCATCACTGTAGGAGGAAGTTCGGCGACCGAAGATTTGACTTCGATATAGCGTGCAAGGATAAAAACCAGATCGGAGAGGCGATTGAGATAGCGCACAACCTCTACATTCTCAATAACACCGTCATGCAGCAACTTTGCCGCCATGCGCTCCGCCCTACGAATAATTGTACGCGCAAGGTCAAGCGCGGCACCATCAAGGGTATCACCTGGGATAATGAATTTGTTGGGAATGTCTACCTCTTGCTTCAACGCTTCCTCTGTCTGCTCAAGGTGCTGCACATGCTCAATGGTCATACGTAGCCCCATTTTCTCATAGTTTTCGGGCGTAGTCGCCAGTTCGCCCATCAGCAGATAGAGTTCCTGTTGTATATGATAAATAATATCTTTGACCTTCTGCTCTTGCGCCATTGCGCGAGCAAGCCCCAGTGCTGATGTTGCCTCGTCAACCGTACCAAATGTATCAGGGCGTGGATCGTATTTCGCCACGCGCTCTGCTCCCAATAGACCTGTGTAGCCTGTGTCACCTGTACCTGTTGTCACTTTCGCCATAATAGCCTCTTCTTTATCGCATCTATTTTCATCTGACCACATTATGTTGATTATATAAAATCATGTTAGCCTAAGTATTTATAGGCGCGACTCACGCGTCGCCAGTCCATTTCACGCCCACGCACGGGCCGTTCTTCGTCCAGCAATGCCAGCGTATTTGTTGCCAGGAAACGGCGACGCAGATTCGATAGGTCGATTTGCTCATCAGGCGGAAAAAATGCACGATAGAGCAATGCCGCCTCAGCCAAGGTTAGTATACCATCTCCCATTGCGGGTTCTTTGAGTGCGATGAGTGGGCGCGTCTCTTTTCCTCTAACAGACGTAACGTCTTGTTCGCCTTGTCCCGTATCAACTTCTTCGGTTGTAGACATGGTACGCATATCAGCAAGAAAGCGTAGTGCAATCTCCGGGTTGCGTTGCACCTGTGAACGTAAAACATGCAGAGCAGTTTGCAGGCCAGGAAATACATCGGAGTCGATCATACGCTTTCCTAATTCGACCTCAGCAACTGGTACCCACTCTACGTGAAGACTTGGAACGGCTTGCTGATGAAGATGAGGACGCAGGTCATCATGATTGGCACGTAGCAGGACACTATGGATAAGTGAGACAGCAGCCCCCTGTTCAGCACTGCCCCATACTGATACTTGTTGTTCTTGCCAGCCAGCTTTGAGCTGCACCAGCGAAGCTCGCACAGGCCAGAACAGCAAGGCATCCAGTACACGGTCTACCGCATCTGTCACCGATTCCGTACCTAACACCAGACGCATTGGTGGTCCCCAGGGTCCGTCACGAAGCAGCACCCACAGCGTCCAGTCTCGAATAGCGAACAGAGTCACACTAGCGGTCACAATCAGATGTTTGGGAGTCATATCGTGAGCAGGCTGCTGCATTGGCGATGTGTTTGAACGATGGAACGACATACTCATGGTAGGCACTACTCCAATAGTCGTAGATGGTCACAATACTATTGATTGTACTCACTCCTGGGGAATAGTGCAAGTGGAGGGAACAGGTAAGCGAAACAGGTTGAGAGCAAGCATGATAGGATAAGCCTAAAAATGCACACAGACACCTTATAAAAGATGCCTGTCTATTTTATATAAAAACTCGCTTTAAGATTGCTCTATTTAGTGCCCAAATACGAGATGGAGACCGAGAGCAAAACCTGCGGAGAGAAGCAATGCAACGAGTTGGAGAACGCGGTACCGGGCTGCTATCGCACGTTGGTCAATGGTAATCGCTTTAGCACCACTTGAGCGGTGCTGAACCGGTCGTTGATCTTGCATAATTGTGTATCCCTTTGTGATGGATGTAAGAAAGTAGCTTGTTTTTGCTACTCTTATCATTATATACGATAGACAACGATTTTTGGTTGCGAATCCATTCCAATTTTCAGGATTGCGAAAAATTGGTCTTGATATAGGACTACTGCTTTGTTATACTCATAGCTACAAAACTACTCTACGAACAATTTTATACCTTATGCGTATAATTATTTTAGAGTATACCACGTTTTGTACTTTATACTTTGTGTACTCTGTCACATTCCACCTGTATACTCACTGTCAAACGATGGGAACAAAGGGAAGAGAGAATTTTGTGGTTCAAGTCAATAGTAAAGAGACGCTCGACCAGACACGATCAAATACTACAGCCGCACTTACGCTGCTCGCTTCTTTGCTCGACGTTTGATGTGTGACTGTTTGGCTCTGGCCTGATGTCGTCGACGCCAGCGGGACCAGCACAGAACTCCTTCCGGTGTCGGAGGC
>JAABUX010000535.1_pt1 | contig 64856 bp, 53 predicted proteins | sample 5561851 | NCBI WGS metagenome assembly JAABUX01 (sample SAMN10711883, study PRJNA513361) | rock metagenome | isolation source: Antarctica rocks | place: Antarctica: Victoria Land, Richard Nunatak red sandstone | collected 2016-01-03
TCTTCCCTTTTGCTCCTCGGAGCAAGACAAGGTCCCAGGTAGACCACCTGGTCGATAGACCGCGCGCGGACCTCTGGTAACAGACGCAGCGAAGCGGCCCTAATGACCGAACGGCTTCTTTCTATATAAGTATCGTATCTTAAAGATGGGTCAAGCGATGATATGCTAGTAGTTCTCTGCTTTCTACTCTTGTAGTACAAGTAAGGGCGTTCGGCAAAATTGAGGTGGTTATCATTTTCAGTAGTGTGCAATCGAAAAAGTGGGAAGATTACAATTGTAATCTTTCCACTTTTTCATTTTTCTATTGGTACCGTAGTGCCTCAGCAGGCGCAATCTTCCCCGCCTGCCATGAAGGTAAGATAGCACCCAAAAACGACGCTAAGAGCGCAACGCCGACAATAATGCCTAGCTGATCCCAGGGTATAGTAAAGGTCAGGCCCGTTTGATATTGCTCAAAGAAGTTTGCTGCAAAGACGTTACGGGCCAGCAGCACACCAAGTATAATACCAAGAATACTCCCGACCGCCCCAACGAGAAATGACTCAAGCAAGAACGAACCCTGCACAAGACTACGTTTACAGCCAAGCGCACGGAGCATACCTATCTGCTGACGACGCTCAATGACTGCTCGCGTACCTGTAATAGCAAGTGCCGCAACTCCCAGCAGAAGCGTCATACCGACTACACCCAGTAAAACATCGCTGAGCAGGATACGCGGCCCACGTATCTGCCAGATGGCATCCTCCAGCACGGTTGTCTCTAAACCATTATCGAGAAACGCGGAACCAAGTGCTAATGAGATTGCCCGTTTATCTTGTCCTGGTGCGACTTTGAAGTAGTAACTCTGTGCGTTGGGCGCGTTCAAGCCTGGTGTGTTTGAGTTGTTAGCGTTTACATTGCTATTGCTATTCCCATCTGCCGCGATACTGGCATTGCTATAGGACGATTGTGGAATGTAAAGACCGAAATGGGAACTGTCACTGTTATCAACAACACCAATAATTGTTTCTTTGACCGACTCTTTGACCGACAAACCTGTAATCCATATGGGGACGGCTGCAAAGTTTGTATCACCCTGATATAAACCATCTACTGCATAGGTATAACTCGGATCGAAACCTGGAGGCGTCGCGGGCGCACTAGCAGCACTTGCTGAAGGCGAAGAGGGATCGTAAACACCTACATTACTGACTGCATTTGGATTGTAAGAGAGCGCACTACTATCGATCAGAGCATAGTTGGGATGGGTTTGTAATGCCTGCCATACAGCGTCATCACTCGCAAAACCCTTTGCACGTCCGATAAGATGAAGTCCGTAGCCCTGTAAAAAGCTGCCACTCACAACTTGCGCTGGATAAATTGACCAGCGCGGAGCTTCTGCACTTGGTTGTAGTACACCTACGACTGTTGTGTTTCGTTCGCCAATAGCTGAAAACATATTCTTGTTGATACCGTGCTGTGCCAGTGCCGTATTGATATCGTTTAATGGTTTGAAGTACGCCGTTGCTTGAATATCGTAGCCACCTGTCTGCGTGTTGATATCGACATACGAGTTCTGCATCGCATTGGTGATGATCGCCATAACGGTCATTGCAAAAACCACAAGGCTAAACATAATCACGCTCAGCCCCGTTCGCAAACGCCGATGTAGTGGATAGGCGGCGGCCAATCGCGTCATTGCATAGATGCTGGGGAGCCGTGAGCAGAGTGCTAACAACGGTCCTACGATAAATTCGGCGTTGATGACAACCGCCCAGACGGTTCCGGCCACCATCATAATGCCTGCGACAAAGAAGACCTCGATTCCACCCTGAAAGCGCGGCAAACCAAGTTGTCCTAATACATCGAATGGAAGTGCCCAGTAGCCCGCGATAGCCAGTGCAATGCATGTAGAGAATAGACGATTGAGGAAACGCGAAACATCGCCGATACGTTGGAGACGCTCTAATGTAGCCTCGGTCTGTTTTTGAGGAATAGCGATACGTGGTGCTGTCAGTCCAAGCGCAAAACGATAGAGTTGTAACAAGATATTTTTGAGGAGCAAGCCGCCGCCAATAGCAATGAGCGAGAGACCAAGCGAAAATGGAATAATCAACGTATCTTCTAGCCCGATTTGTACGAGCCAGTAGCCTGCGAGCAGCGGAATAAAACCCAGCAAGACAAGCGAACGTACAATGCCGATCAGGGTATCGGGGATATGTTCTAGCAGTATACGTCTTGCGCGACGAAGATTAAGCGTAGGCCGCTGTGATAGCGATTGTGCCAACTGTTTGAGCAAATCGAGGAATCGCACTCCTAGCTCTCCTAGCGAGAGGGCATAATGACCCGGCTCTGGTAGGTCGCGCATCGCTTCTACTACTGTCATGCGGCTGACAAGCCAGGATGAGATTGCAACAGAGCAGAAGGTAAAGATGACGCTGAGACAATAGGCGATAATCAAACTGTGTGGCTGAAAGGTGAGCTTGAGCGGAAAGTTGAAGCGCGTAAGTATCGGTCCCAGGAAAAGTACAAGCAAAGCACCTATACCAATACCAGCAGCAAGTCCTATAAGCGACGAAAGCACATCATAGATCGCACCTTCAAAGAGAAACATGAGAATCAGGTGTCGCCGCTGTACACCAATTGCACGCGCCATACCCATCTCTGCACGTCGCTCTGCTGCTAGCAAAATGAAGATCAGAAAGATGAGTAACAGGCCAATAGCTAGTGCGAACAGGCTGAAGAGACCGAAGATACGTGAGAAGATATCCTCAGCCTTTTGTGAGTTCGTCACGCCTTGTTGTTTGATCTGAAGCACATGCACGTTACCCCGCAATTGCCGATTGACGAACGCGGTAACACTATTTGAAAGTCCGACACCATTGACACCACCACGATTAGCGATATAGACCTGGTTGATAATATCGTCGTTGCCCTCGATATTCCGAAAAGTGTGTGCCGTACTTAAAAGATAAGGATTGTCACCAACAAGACCTCCGTTTTGTACTATCGCCACGATATGCATTGTATAGCGTTTGCCTACCCAACGTTGCGAATAGAGATAGAGCGTGTCGCCAGCTTTCGCATTGAGTAGTTGCGCGGCTGTCTGATTGAGGTACACCTGATTGGTGGCAAGGCTCTTGATGGTGAGAAGCTTTTTCGTTTGGACATCCTGCATTCCGCCAAAGCCCTGTTCGCTGCCAGGAATGATACCTAGTGCGGTGACATTTGAGCGTACCTGCCGCGATGTCTGGTCGGCTACGAGCAGGTGCTGTTCACGAAGTGCTGCCCCCAATGCTACAATATCAGGATTATGCTTTCCATCGTACAGTAGCGAGTAGTAGACACCATCGGAATAGCTGCCGAGAGTGCCGTCCCCCCCTTCGATAATCTCATCAATACTACCGTAATTGTAGATTGCGACACTTTGAACCGCCGCCGTAATCACATCACCTGTTGCCAGTACGCTCGAGAGTAGCGTGGTTGAGAGCATCAGCGCGAAAACGATCAGCACCATTTGCAAGCGGCGACGTGGAATATTGCGTACACCAATCTTAAAAAAGATACGATTTGTCAGTGCCAGGAGCAGCACCACGCCAACGATAACAATGGTGATAATCAAAAGAACATTTGTGAGTATATCGAGAGGAATACCAAATATTTGCGTCATTTAGTGTTTTCCTGTAGCACCTGATAGAATATCGCTGCGATAGCTATATAGCCATAAGCATTCGGATGAAAGCCATCATTACTAATATAATCGGGGTGGTTGGCTAAAGCTTGCCAGCGTGCATATAAATCGACAAGTAATACGTGGTGTTGCTGTACGAGGGACGCAATAGCTGTGTTGTACGCACTGATACGTGCGTGTAATTCATCTATATTTGCTGTCTGAAAACGCGGTAGCAAGGTGACATCGGGAACATTTGCAACTAGAATCCGTGTATGTGGTGTCAACACTTGCAATTGGGTGAGAATCCTGTCCATATTACGCGTGTAATCGGCAAGCGGCACGTTATCAGCAAGATCGTTGACGGCAAGCCATATAGTAATCAGGTTTGGGTGACTGTCCAGTGCAATCGGGACTTCGACATGTAGTGCGCTATCAGCATGGACGCCAGGAATGCCGAGATTGACTAGACGCACACCGCTACCTAATTTGTTCGTAAGGTCGGCGGGCCAGCTTTGTGTCTGTGGATCATCTGTGCCGATGCCGTAAGTATCGGAGGCTCCTATTGCAACATAGGTCAACCGTGCTTTTGGTGCTTGCTGTACATTCAAGGGTTGTGCTGAAGAGATGGTTGTTTGACCACCTGGAAATATACTACAACCGGAGGCACAAAATACCACCACACAAAGTAATACGAAAAAAGTAGCTACCTTGCGTTGGCGGTTACACAACCATCCCCATAAAGAGCCGACCCGTTTTCTGTCCGACAGCTTATCGAATTGCTGCACTAAGTATTGAGATAAGACAGAAAAGCACCACAAAGACGATAGTGGTATTGAAGATGAGGCGATCTACGCCACGTCGTGTCTTGAACACCGAACCCGCGCTACTGCCACCAAAAGCACTGCCGAGTCCTGCGCCTCGCGCCTGTAAGAGAATAAAAATGATAACGGCAATACACAGAATAATCTGCACAATTCTGATTGCCGGAAGATAGGTGCTTAATACCAAGAGTTTCCTCGCTTTCGTGTGTACCCATATATCTACACGCATCCACGCATCCACGCATCCACGCATACACACAGCCTGTTTTCAAATCTCGCTGCGATTATATCATAGTACAGCACGAATGTCACCCGATGAATTTTCCCCTATTTCCCAAATCTCTCCCTATCCCTTGACTTTTTTCTCATTGTTGACTATAATTATGACTAAATAAGCTTATTTAGTCATAAAGTCAAAAAGAAAGCGAGTGTGAGATTGCCAACGCAAAGTTACGAGGAACGAGGAGAACGCATTTTAGAAGCTGCGGCCGCTTTGATTACGCGTTGGGGCTATAAAAAGACCACAATTGACGATATCGCCAAACAGGCAGGTGTAGCCAAAGGCACCATTTATCTGCACTGGAAGACGCGTGAAGAGCTATTCAAAGCTGTTCTCATCCATGAAGAGATGGAGCTAGTGGAAGATTTAAAGCAGCGCATCGCCGGAGACCCGGAGGGTACAACTTTGCACGGTATGGTAAAGCAGGCTACACTCGCAGCGATGAAGCGTCCAATTTGGAAGGCAATGATGTTACGCGATGTAGATATGCTAGGTGAATTGGTGCAAGATGAGAGCAGTGAGGATGTCGTGCAACGCAGTATGAAAAGTTTCAAAATATACTTCGATGTGTTACGTGAGCAAGGCTTGATTCGTACCGATCTGAATATGAAACAGTTCCTCTATCTCATCAATGCCATCGCCACAGGTTTTCTGATCATCGACCCATTTTTACCAGACGAATATAAAGTTTCGGACGAAGAGGCGACGGACCTGCTTGCAGACACGATAAAACGCACATTTGCATCAGCTACACCGTCTACATCTGAGAAGCAGCAAGAATTGACACATGCCTTCAACGAGTACCTTGAGGGCAGCATAGACCTGTTGAAAGAACAGGAGCGTAAGGAGACAGAGGTATGAAAACACCTCTCGCAACAGTCATTGAGATTGATCAACTCTACAAGTCATATGGCAAAGTGCAAGCGGTCAAAAATGTTTCGATGCGTGTCGAGCAGGGCGAGATCTTTGGCTTTCTCGGTCCCAACGGCGCAGGCAAGACGACGACGATTCGCTGTATGCTCGATGTCATCCGTCCCACGTCAGGCAGCATTCGCGTGCTTGGTCTCGACACGCAACACGACAGACAGGCCCTATATCAACGCATTGGCTACCTCCCTGGCGATGTACGCTTACCTGGAGAGATGACGGGCAGACAGATTATCGACTACTTTTCACGTATTCAAGGTCTACAGCCTGTGTTGCTCAAAGACCTTGTGGCCCGTTTCGATGTCGAGATGAAGCGACCCTTGAAGGGTTACTCCAAAGGTATGCGCCAGAAAATAGGTATCGTACTCGCGTTCATGTGCGACCCTGACCTGCTCATTCTGGACGAGCCGACCTCTGGCCTCGACCCTTTGCTGCAAAGAACCTTCAACGAGTTCTTACTAGAGGAGCAAGCACGTGGCAAAACCGTCTTCATGAGTTCGCACATCATGAGCGACGTTGAGAAGGTGTGTCAACGGGTTGCAGTCATTCGTCGTGGCGAACTTGTCACAGTAGAACGTGTAGAGACCTTACGCGAAAAAGCCGGACAGCGCATCATCGTCGAATTTGTCGATGCTGGAACCGTTTCGTCAGAAGAGTTACAGCACATTCCAGGCGTGAGCGATGTCACAGTTAGTAATGGCTCCTATCACATGAACATGAGTGGCACGATGGACCCATTAATCAAAGCCTTGAGTCGTCACGAAGTCCTACGTCTACAAGTGGAAGAGGCACCACTTGAAGAGGTGTTCCTGAAATTCTATGAAGACGTGCCAGCCGCGAACGTTGTGGCATCATCAGTCGCGACACGCTAAAGGAGGAATCTATTATGGCTACTCTGGCGAAAACTGTTGCCGCACCCCAAAAACGTATGCGTGGCTTGCCCGTGATGACAGCAGCCCTCATAAATGGGCGTATTGTGTTGGCGGCAGGCGCTTTTTACGCGATGTTTATCGCTCTGATTGTAGGCTTGTTGTATCCTACCATTTCTAAGTTCAACATCGGTGCATACCTGACATCGAGTACTGTGCAAGGCATCGTAGGCACAGGCTTCCACCTCCAAAACGCGTCAGGTTTCTCGACGTTTCTGGGCTTAGAACTCTATGGAGCATTCTACGGTCTGCTCTTTGGCGGTATTCTCGCCTACATCGCTGGCTCATCTCTGCCGCTTACCATCGAGAACGGTACACTCGATCTCGCGCTGTCGCGTCCCATCAGCCGCACACGCTACTACCTTGAACTATGGCTCAGTGCCATTATAGGCGGCATCATTCTCAGCGTCCTCACCGTCTTTGCCGTGTGGCTCAGCACGCTCTTTGTCAAAGACGCGAATGTAGACTGGCAATGGCTCACAATTACGCAACTCATACAGTTTGCCTTCCTATTCTTTGCCGCTGGCATGGGTATGTTGTTCGGCTCATTTATCAACGCTAGTCGTAGTGCTGGTGGTGCCGCCGTTGGCATCATCTTCCTTGCCTACGCAATGAACATTCTGGGTAGCCTCTCGGACAAGTTCAACTGGATGCTCAAAGCCGAGCCGTTTTACTACACACCCGCTATCCAGGCACTCGTAGAACACGACTTCACACGCTGGTACCCCTGGGTGCTGGTTGGTGCTGGCCTACTCTGTGGTCTCGTTGGCCTAGTGATCTTCAATAGAAGAGACCTGCCAACCGTATAGCTGCTGTGTTAATGTGTGCATGCAAATGATGAGGATGCCATCGGCGATGGCATCCTCATCATTTGCATGCACACATTAACAAATATTTTTCGTGGTACAATATCAAGCAACTCTCTTCTAACAATACGTAACATGTTAAGGACATACTTATGGTAGCCTCATACCCGCAGGGCACGTCTACTAACACCTATGCACAGCACTATCTGCCACGCCTACAAGCCTACCAAGACGAGATGCTCGCACGGCTTGAAACGCTCGTCAATATCGACTCTGGCACAGGCCAGATTGCAGGTATCAACCAGATCGTATCCTATCTACAACGCTGGCTGAGCGAACTTGGCTTCGAGGTGACAACCCATCCAAACGAGCTATTTGGTAACAACCTTGTCGCGCATCTCCTCGGCAAGGGTAGTACGCGCATCTTGCTGGTGGGGCATATCGACACTGTGTATACACAGGGAGCAGTACAAACCCAGCCTTTTAGAATTGAGGATGGTATTGTCTATGGTCCGGGCGTGATTGATATGAAATCGGGCGTAGTCATGTGTATGTATGCATTACGCGTTCTGCTAGAGGAAGGCTTCGACCAGTTCGGTGAGCTATATGTTGTGTTCAATAACGATGAAGAGATTGGCTCAACGGAGAGTGCGCCCCTGCTACGAGATATCGCGCAACACGTCGATGTCGGGCTGGTGCTAGAATCGTCGCGCTCCCCCAATATCATCACCAAAGCTCGCAAGGGTGCCGACAAATACATTCTTGAGGTGACAGGCATCTCCGCACATTCGGGGGCAGAGCCACATAAGGGACGCTCCGCCGTCGTTGAACTGGCGCACAAAATCATTGCCATCAACAATATCAACACGCTTTTCTATGGTGTCACCTGCAACGTCACACGTATTAGCAGTAGTGAGCAACTGAACATGGTACCTGATACGGCATCGTGTCACATCTCTATACGAGCCTTCAATGAGAATGGCCTTGATTTGGCAGCCGATGCTCTGCAACAGATCGTGGCTGGCCGTAGTGTTCCCGATACGCAGACGCGCCTGCGGCGTTTCCCCGGCAGACGACCCTATCAGGCAACACCTGCTCTGCTCGAATTGCTGGACATGGCGCAGATCGAGGGGAGCGCACTTGGCCTGACAATTGTCGCCGAGGGTAAGGGCGGTGTTTCCGACGCGAACACCTTGATGGCGGCTGGCATTCCCACGCTCGATAGTCTCGGACCGATTGGCGGCGGCATGCACAATCTTGACCGCGAACACCTCCGCGCCGATTCGATAGCTCTACGTGGCGCATTACTCGCTGGCTTGCTCCAACGCATCAGCCTGTCAAAACCTACAGGTGCCGAACTCTTGCCATAGCCAGTGTGATATATGCAAAAATTAGGTATACTATATAGAAGGAAATGGAAAAGAAATTGTGTGTACGGGCCTGATTTATCACGCCCTCAAGGGCGTGATAAATCAGGCCCGTACACAATTCGTTCATAATTATTGCATTATAAGTGTCCATTTTCGGGCACTGTAATAGAGGAGTATATATACATGGGTTTTCATGGCATGGGCGGTGGTGGCATGGCCTCATATGCGGAAGAACAAAAGCGCAGGGGGCGTAAAACCGATGCACGTACAGTACGACGCATCGCGCAGGCATTCAGTCCCTACAAAGTACAGGTCGTCCTGGTTCTAATCGCCATTCTCTTAACGACGGTGTTAGGACTGGTCAACCCTCTCTTAATTAAATTCATCTTCGACGATGCAATTACACCAAAAAGGCTGGACCTGCTTCTGCTCTTCGTCGGTATAATGATTGTGACGCCTATCGTTACAGGTTTGATTGGCGTAGGACAGACCTATCTCAATAACGTGGTCGGGCAAAATGTCATGCGCGACTTCCGTAACAGGCTCTATGAGCATCTACAAAGTATGTCGCTACGTTTTTTTACCGCGACACGCACTGGCGAGATACAGTCGCGCCTCTCGAATGATGTTGGCGGTGTGCAATCGGTCGTTACCGATACCGCGACAAGCATTGTCTCCAACGTTTCGACCTTCGTCAGCACGCTGATCGCTATGCTGATTATCAGTCCGTTGCTAACACTTGTCTCGCTTGGTGTTCTACCAATTTTCTTGTTGATTACCTACAAGGTAGGTAATGTCAGACGCTCGACGAGTAAGGACACGCAAAAAAGCCTTGCCTCGCTGACCGCTATCATGCAAGAAACGCTTTCCGTTAGTGGTATTCTGCTCATGAAGACCTTTGGGCGGCAAGCATTTGTGCAAAATCAGTTCAAGGAAGAGAATCAGAAGCTCACGAACTTAGAGGTACGGCAGCAGATGATTGGACGGTGGTTCTTCATGCTGATCGGCACCTTCTTCTCAATCACACCTGCCCTCATCTACCTGATCGCGGGCTGGCAGTCTATTCGCAACATCCCCGGCTACTCGCTCGGTACCATCGTCGCCTTCACCACACTACAGAGCAGAATCTTCTTCCCCATCGGGCAACTGTTGACGACACAGGTAGAGGTGCAAGGCGCGCTGGCACTGTTTGACCGCATCTTCGAGTATCTTGATCTGCCTATCGACATCAAAGACAAACCCGGTGCTATAACACTGGACTCCAATACGACACGCGGTGAAGTGACCTTCAAAAATGTTATGTTCACCTACAAACGCGACGAGCCAAGCATCTTGAAGGGTCTGGTCAATAGCGAAGAGAAACGTCCAGTATCGTCGGAACCCGTTGTTCCTGCTCAAACGCGAACAGAGAACGAGGAGCCACGTATCACGCTGAACAATGTCTCGTTCGATATTCAGCCGGGACAATTGGCTGCTCTCGTTGGGCCTAGCGGCGCAGGCAAAACAACGATTACCTACATGGTGCCGCGTCTCTACGATGTCGATAGCGGCGCGGTTGAGATCGACGGGCACACCATCAAAGATGTGACGCTCGAATCGCTGGCGAACGTGATTGGCGTTGTCACTCAAGAGACCTACTTGTTTCACTCCTCGGTACGCGAGAACCTGCTGTACGCTCGCGTCGATGCCACCGATGAAGAGATGATCGCGGCAGCGAAGGCGGCAGCTATTCATGATCGCATCATGGAACTCGACGATGGCTACGACACCATCGTTGGTGAGCGTGGCTACAAGCTGTCCGGCGGCGAGAAGCAGCGTATCGCCATCGCGCGTGTCATTCTCAAAAACCCGCGCATCCTCATTCTGGATGAGGCCACCAGTGCCCTCGACACCCACTCCGAGCGACTGATTCAGGCTGCATTGGAGCCATTGATGAAGGGACGTACAACGCTTGCCATCGCGCACCGCCTCTCCACCATCCTTTCCGCCGATGTTATCCTTGTGGTTGATCGAGGCGAGATTGTGGAGCGCGGCACGCATCAAGAGTTGCTTGAACGCAACGGTCTGTACGCCCAGTTGTACAACGAGCAGTTCTCGAAGGCCGCGCAACAGGAAGAAGCTGTCATATAAAGGAGAGAGAAATATGAGCAATACGAGTGTAATCTATCCTCTCATCGCCGCTCTGGTGAAGGCAGAGGATATTCTGGGACCAGATAGAAATTGGCAGGCCGACAATGCTACACAGAGCCTCTTCTTAGAAGAGTTTTTTGCTCAGGCAAGTCGTAGGGAAAGCTCACGTATACCTGAGATCGAGAGTATTGCCGCTTGGGACGCCGAGGTCATCAATAGGTTTTTACGTGAGCGAGGATTCGAGATTCAACTTTTACCCTTTAGCAACAATACCTTTGCCCCAGAATTTGGTGTGGCAAGCGTACTAGACATGTTTGTGACATGGCTTGAGCCAGGACAAGAAGTTACTCTCAAAGCAAACAACTCGGATGAGCTAGCCACAAAGAGCGAGAAAGAGTATCCAGCCGTGCGGATGGCGACAGGTGTCAGTTTTCATCGTGCTTCGCAACATCCACATGCTATCGCGAAACTGGAAACGCAATCCTACGATGCTGTTTATCTGACGCGTCTCGATACTGCTCCGACTGGCTTTGACCTGTTACGTTACACCAAACAACTCTCGGCTGCTCTGAACCCTAACTATGACTACGAGGGTGTTGTGTTCCCGATGGTCGATTTGAAGCAAAAGGTAGATATAAGCTGGCTCATCAATATGAGTACCATCACCGATACGAACAAACCCGCTGTCATTTCGCAAGCCTTGCAGGAGACGCATTTCTCGATGGACCCAAAAGGAGCGCACGCCAAAAGTGCTGTTGCACTCGCTGTGCGGATGATGGGTGCCATACCATTTCATCCACCACTACCCGACCTCATTATCGACGGTCCCATGCTTGTCTGGTGCGAACGTTATAGCCTCACACAACCGCTCTTCGTCGCGCACGTCACGCAGGAGGATTGGAAAAAGCCAGAGGAGGTATAAAGCAAATAAAAAGACTTCTGTAGCGCATGTGCTACACAAGTCTTTTTATTTGCTCATGCGGCAACACTGCATGCACACCGAACACATCACCATTCACAAGTTGTGTCACGCGCATATCTACAATCAAGCTGGCAAGCGCGAGTGCCTGGGTGCGTGGTATTTCGTATTGTTCTTGCATCAAATCAAGCATCGCCTCTAACGCCAGCAACGATGCCTCGTGTAAATCGTGGTGGAAGCCGAGCGTGACCCAACCAGCAGGTGTGTTGGCTCGCGGCGTGCTAATATGCATATCCTCTCGTACATAAAACGTCAAACTGACACGCTCCATAGGACATTCGAGAGCCACGCCCGCTACCTCACCGTCGCCCTGTATGCCATGTCCATCGCCTGTCGAGAAGAGCGCATCCTGCACCGCTATTGGCAGATATAGCACACTGCCAGCCACCAATTCCTTACAATCTATGTTGCCACCACAGAAGCGCGGCGGAATCGTCGAGTGCAGCCCCAGCTCGTCTGGTGCCATGCCCATAACGCCCATAAACGGACGTAGTTTCAATACATGACCATACTGATCGCGCCCAGTCATCGTATCAGCATCAAGCTCCCAGTGCAGCATATCCCTTTGTTCGGCAAGACCCACACGCGTATTGATAGCAGTGGACCAACCACCACCGCGTGTCCATCCCCATGTACCAGGACGTATCTCGTTGATACGCACCTCTAGCGTCATTCCTGGCTGCGCCCCTCGTATTGCTATAGGACCACAGAGAGCGTGTCCAGAGTCCCGTTCAGAGTCATAAAGCTCAAGTTTCTGTCCATGCTCATCTGGAGCTACTGGTGGTGCGATACTCCAACCAGCATCCAGTGTGCGGAACTGCACAGTATCACCAGCGTCAATGGTGAGTATTGGCGCATACTCGCGTGAGAAGGTGCCGCGCAGGTTTTGGCGTGTTGGCTCAATGGTATAAGTGGTCATTGTATTGCTCCTAAAATGCCAACAGAGACGATTTCTACCTCGTGCCCCACTCCCATAAGCCAAACGAGGTTTTCTTATCCAGTGGGTGCCCCGATTGTGTAAGAATTATTCCTGCCTCGGCTCTATGGTATGACTCGTGCGAAATCATATAGCCAATGAAGGCAACTGGATGGGGCTTGAAGCCTTTGATTCTGCCCCTGTCCAGACCTTCGCGTATCAATGTGACCATCGCGGCGTCCGACTTCGCCAGCGCTTGTATGAGCAATTCTTTATTGCTCGCTTGCTCCTTCTCGATCTTCTCCAGTCCCTCTAACAATTCGGGGGCGGCAGATTTGAGCCACATCAGGCGCACATTATGGATATGCGCGAATTGCTCGCCAACACTACGGCCCTTCGAGGCCGAGACTCCACTTAGGGCTTCGGGCGCGATAGCGTCGAGCATGTACAGGTTGATACGCGCGTGAATGTTCCAAGTGTCCAGCAGTTGCTCGTCTAAAGGTATATCGCTCATGTTATATTATCCCCCCAACTCCGCGCGGCGTGCCTGCAATTTGCCGATACGTTCCTCCTGCGTCGCGAGCTTCTCACGCTCCTTCTCGACTACCTCTGGCTTGGCTTTAGCGACAAAGTTCTGGTTGGCGAGCTTACCATGCAAGCGCACTATCTCTTGCTGCGCCTGTGCAATCTCTTTGTCGAGCCGCTCGATCTCTTTGCCGATATCGAGCAAGCCCGATAGTGGCAGGTAGATTTCGATTGGTCCAGCGAGTAGGCTCATTGCCTGTTCGGGCTTCTGCGGCAATGCCTCGAGTAACTGCGGCTTCTCCGTTCGCGCCAAAAACTCGATCAGTGGCGATTGTGCTGTGAACATAGATGTCTGAGAGCCGACAACCATCATGATGGGAATACGACGTGCTGGCTCGACATTGGCCTGATTACGTGCATCACGAATGCGCGTAATCACCTCCTGTACCAGTCCGAACTGCTGCTCCGCCTCGTCGTCGATGGCCGCGATGTTTGTCTGCGGCCACGGAGCGATAATTAACGCGGACGCAGGCCACTTCTCATGGTTTGGTTCGCTCGTCTGATAGAGATACTGCCACACCTCTTCTGTAAGGAAGGGCATGAATGGATGGAGCAAGCGCAAACTCTGATCAAGCACTGCGCGTAGAATACCTGCCGTTGTCTGCCGTGCATGTTCGCTGCCCTGCATCTGCACCTTCGCAATCTCCACATACCAATCGCAGTAGTCGGACCAGAAAAACTCATTAATCTGGCGACCCGCCTCACCTAGCTGAAACTCGTTAATCAGTCGCGTCACGTTCTGCGTGAGCCGCGCCTGACGATTCAGTATCCAGCAGTCCGCTAGCGTATGAGGCTGCACCTGTGCGATATCGGGTACACCATGCCCAACCTCGGCAGTGGTCATCAGCACGAAGCGCGAGGCATTCCAGATTTTGTTAGCAAAGTTGCGATTACCGATAATGCGTTCCGGTACCAGTTTACTATCATTGCCAGGAGTGCTACTCGTCGCCAGCGTGAAACGCAATGCATCGGTCCCGTACTGGTCCATTACCTCGATTGGGTCGATGACATTGTTCTTGGACTTACTCATCTTCTCGCCCTTTGCATCACGCACAAGGCCATGCAAGTAAATCGTGTCGAATGGCACCACGCCCAGGAAATGGATGCCCGACATCACCATACGCGACACCCAGAAGAAGATGATGTCATAGCCCGTCTCCATCACCGATGTTGGATAGAAGCGCAGCAGGTCGTCGCTGACTTCGGGCCAACCCAGCGTGCTGAACGGCCACAGCCACGAACTGAACCAAGTATCCAGCACGTCCTCATCCTGATGAATGTCGTTGCTCTCGCAATGAGAGCAGGTGGTGATATCTTCGCGGCTGACCGTCATCTGCCCGCAGTTCTCACAGTACCACACAGGAATGCGATGGCCCCACCACAGTTGACGCGAGATGCACCAGTCATGAATGTTTTCCAGCCAGTCCATATACGTCTTATTGAAGCGTTCGGGAATGATATTGAGTTGTCCGTACTTGACCGCCCCAATCGCCGGAGTCGCTAGCGGTGTCATCTTGACGAACCACTGTTTCGAGATCAGCGGCTCGACAACGGTATCGCTACGCTGACAAAGCCCCAATGGAACCATGTAGTCCTCGATCTTTGTCACCACACCCTGCTGCTGCAGCTCTTTGACCAGTTGCTTACGGGCCTCGAAACGATCAAGACCAGCGTAAGGACCCGCCTCTTCAGTCATAATGCCATCGAAGCCAATCACTTGAATACGCGGCAGATTGTGGCGCATACCAATCTCGAAGTCCGTTGGGTCGTGGGCCGGCGTCACCTTGACCGCGCCAGTACCGAACGCTGCATCGACGGCATCATCGGCCACAATCGGTATCTCGCGTCCCATAATCGGGAGTATTGCGAGCCGCCCCACGATATCGCTATAGCGTGCGTCCTTTGGATTGACGGCAACGGCGGTATCACCAAGAATTGTCTCAGGGCGTGTCGTGGCAACGCTGATATACTTTGTCTCCGTCTCGCCCTCAAGCGGCTTGAGCGGATAACGCACATAGGTCAAGGTCCCTTGCGTATCGACGTGGTTAACCTCAAGATCAGACAATGCACTCATACACTGTGGGCACCAGTTGATGATACGCTCACCACGATAAATCAGTCCCTCTTCGTAGAGACGCACAAAGACCTCACGTACAGCTTTGGAGAGACCTTCATCCAGCGTAAAACGTTCGCGTGACCAATCGCATGATGCCCCTAAGCGGCGGTGCTGGTCCTGAATGCGGCTCTTATATTGATGCACCCACTGCCATACGCGCTCGACAAAGGCTTCACGCCCCAACTTATGGCGGTCCGTACCTTCCCGTGCCAGCAAACGTTCGACAACAGTCTGCGTCGCGATACCAGCGTGATCTTCACCAGGGACCCATAGCGTATCGTCACCAAGCATACGATGATAGCGGATAAGAATATCTTCTGTCGTTGCCGTAATCGCGTGTCCCAGGTGAAGCGCACCCGTGACGTTGGGCGGTGGCATACAAATTACAAATGGCTTGCGTGCATTGTTCGGGCGCGGCTTGAAGTAGCCACCCTCTTCCCAGAAGCGGTACCATTTACTCTCGACGGCCTGTGGTTCATACGTCTTTGGCAAAGTGTGAGTTGTCTCACCTGGCGTATTTTGTTCGATCATACTTCCCTCCGAATGGGATTCATAGCGTATTTTGTGCATAGAAAAAGCCCTTTCTCATTCCACAAGGACGAGAAAGAGCATTGCTCGTGGTACCACCTTATTTCGATCAATTCATCATCACAATGAAGGACCCTCAATAGATGCGATAACGGGCATACCCGTAGAAACTAGCAAGATTTGTTCATGCTTCATTTCCAGACTCCCAGGCGACCTTCGGTATCGCTCTGCCGAGGAAGACTTGCAGCCAATGGCCTTCCCTCTCTCGCGGTCTACGATTCCTACTCCTCCTGCTCATAGTCAGAACATTTGAGTTTTTCCTATATTCAGATTACCACAGATGTCAAGGTTACAAGCAATTATATTTTTCGTACCGTTCATCAACTCATTTACGATAAAAACTTGAACGAATCCAGCATTGGCTGGATATATTTCTGTGCCGCATCTTTAAGGTACATCTGCGGTAACTCAAAAGAAAATACATAGAATGTGGTCCCGTGTTTGACCGAGATGCTGACAACGTATCCGCCAATGCCATTGCTATCGGAGAACGTCGCATCTTGCTCATCCCATTGTGCCCCTGCAAAGGTAGGATGCGGGTTTGTGGGCTGTACAATCTGCAAGTTTGTATTGCCCGTGCTGCCGTTTCCACTATAGATTGCGTTAATGACTCCTGTATTTACTGCAGCGGTGCTGGTTGCTTCGCTGGCGGGGACTTTCCAGATCGCCACAATAATTCCCACTGTTTGTTGCGAACGAAAGACGGCGATTGCACTACCATCCTGTGCTGGTTGCGCTGGTGGGGGTGCTTCCACCCAGTCACTGGGATATTTGACAAGTACTCCCACAGCTTTCTGGTTGTCACTGCTCATTGTGGAAAAAGAGGTCGGCGTCGGCAACGAATTGGAGGTGCTTGTGCTGCCAGGGGTAGCCACATTTGCGCCGCTTGTTGGCGTTGGTTGTAGCAATGCTAGCGGTTTGTGTGCCTGTGGTGCGTTTGCGCTCAACTGGCCGCTCACAAACAAGCCGCCAAGAGTCAGCCCCACGCCTACGAGTACCGCGAGTGCAAGCAAACCTGCTCCTATTAGCATACTACGCGCGGAACGCGGCCTGCGCTCGTTTAGCGTTCCTGTTTGTGTAGCGGTCAAAGGGACCGCTACAGGCGGTGGTTGTCTCTGTAAGACAGTTGTCGGCCAGGGAGGGGCACCTGTAGGCAAATAGGGCGACGTGTATAATGGTGCAGTGTGTGGTGCGCTAGAGGGCACAGACGGATAAGGTGGTATTGGTGGCGTCGAAGACTGAAAATTTCTTATCATGCGCTGAAAACTCCCCTCGGCTCTTTCCTTATGTTTGTTTGTGCAGAAGATGTACAGCAAAATAGCTTGTTTGAACTATAAAGAAGAGTACACGAAATGTCAACCTTTTTGTTGGGGAAATCCAGACTAACCTTTACTGGAATATCTCACAATGCATTGGTTGTTAGTCTCAATACAACGTAAGTAGCGTTTAACTCCTCAAAAACACAGTAGAAAAGAGACGATTATGACAACACAAATACATGCAATACAGGTCCATAACTATGGTGACGCTGATCAGCTTCGACTCGAACAGATTGCCCAACCGGAGCCAAAGGAAGGTGAAGTCCTTGTACGCGTACATGCCGCTGGCGTCAATCCCATTGATTGGAAAATTCGCTCCGGTGCTGCGAAAGACTTCATAAAAATGTCGTTTCCCTACGTTCCTGGTGCCGACTTTGCGGGCACTATCGAAAAGGTTGGGACTGGTGTAACCGCATTTCAGGTCGGACAGGAAGTATTTGGACGTGGTTCTCAGGGCACATATGCACAATATACGATAGCACCTGTAAACAGCATAGCATTGAAGCCTAAATCGTTGAGTTTTGAGGAGGCGGCCACCATTCCCATCGGCGCAACCACTGCATGGCAGGGTCTTTTCGATCATGGCAACCTTCAGAAAGGTCAACGTGTGTTAATACTTAGCGGCTCTGGTGGCGTTGGCATCTTTGCCGTTCAGTTTGCTCGCTGGAAGGGCGCACAGGTAATTAGTACGACCTCGACACGTAATGTTGACTTTGTACGCTCGTTGGGCGCGGAAATGGTTATCGACTATACAAAGACACACGTTGAGGAAGAGGTACACGACGTAGACCTCGTATTCGACACAATTGGCGGTGAGGCACTTGCAACCGCATGGCCCACGCTCAAACGCGGTGGCACGCTGATTACTATCGCGGGTCAGCCCGACGAGGCGAAGGCAAGCCAACTAGATGTACGCACAGGCCGCTTCTCTGCTCAGATCTCTAGCGAACTGCTCACCAGATTCGCGCAACTGATCGACGAAGGACAGGTCAAAGTTGTCGTCGGCGACACCTTCCCTCTAGGTGAGGCCGCACAAGCCCAGGAACTAAGCCAAAAAGGTCATGGGCGTGGCCGTATCGTCCTGCATGTCGCATAACAACAAAGAGAATAATAGCAAGGCTCCCAAATTGTGCCGCGGCACAATTTGGGAGCCTTGCTATTATTCTCTTTGTTGACGTTTATCAACCTGCGACACTATTAGGTGGTGGTTGTCCAGTGCTATGAGCAACAATATTTTCGCTTGCCATTGTCGCCATACGTGTACGTGTTTTAACAGAGGCACTGGCAATGTGTGGGAGCAGTACAACATTCTCCATTGTCAATAATGCAGGTTCGACGACAGGTTCACGCTCGAACACATCCAAGCCAGCCGCTGCGATGGTACCCTTTTGCAGAGCTAACACCAGTGTTTTCTCATCGACAAGGGGACCGCGTGCCGTGTTTATCAGCATGGCTTCCGGTTTCATCAAGGCGAGTTCACGTGAGCCGATCAGGTGATGGGTCTCTTGTGTATAGGGGGCATGTATACTTACAAAATCAGCTTGTTGCAGTAATTTGGGTAGGGGAGCGTAGGTGAGAGCGTACTGCTGCTCTTCTTCAAGTGGTAAGCGATGCCTGTTGTAGTACAAAAGCTTCATATCGAAACCACGCGCACGCCGTGCCATTGCTTTTCCGATACGACCTGCACCAACAATACCAAGCGTGGCATCATGCACATCGGTTCCGCATAGCAGCAATGGACCCCAGCCAGTGAACTTGCCTGCACGCAGATATCGTTCAGCCTCACCGAGACGCCGCGCTGTTGCCAGTAACAAACCGAACGCCAGGTCCGCCGTCGTCTCCGTGAGTACGCCAGGAGTGTTTGTTACGACAATACCGAGCCGCTTAGCAGTCGCTACGTCGATATTGTTATAGCCAACCGCCATATTCGCCACCAATTTCAGATGCGGTGTACATGCCTCTAATAATTGTGCGTCCATGGTATCTGTCACAAGGCTAAGGATATACTCATGTCCAGGTGCTTTTTGCAGCAATTCATCGGCAGACCAGATGCGTCCCTCTTCCATATTGGCATCGACTGTTCCTACTTTCTCCAGAAGAGGATATGCTGAGTCTGGTATTTTTTGTGTGACGAGAATGTTAAGAGGCATGGTACACTCCATATCAATCAAGCACCTGCATTGCGTGATACAACTGAGGTTGTACTCAATGGTTCCTCGCTGCGTTCCTCGATCTGGAAAGGTTTACCGAAGCGTCGGCGTAGCAACATCGCCAGTGCAGGCCAGCCATCCTTCCAGGGTGCCAACTTCTTCTCTACACGAGGTGTATAGCTGATAGGTACTTCGAGAATGGTATAACCCGCCTGTAGAATACACGAGGTAATTTCTGGTTCGATCTCGAAACGGCGTCCAGTCATCGGTAATGCACGCGCAACCTCGCCAGGAAACAATTTATAGCAGGTTTCCATGTCATGAATGTTGCAACCGAAAAGCAGATTAGTTATAGCCGTTAAGAAACGATTGCCCCAGCGCGTTGTAAACTTTTGCTGCTTGAGGTTACGATAGCCATATACCGCTACCTTATCATGCCCTGCTGTACGCCCTTCTTGCCATTTGCGAACTAACAGGGGGAGTTCTTGTGGGTTATACTCCATATCTGCGTCCTGCACTGTCACTAGATCGCCACTAACCTGCGCGAAACCAGTACGCAAGCCAGCACCTTTTCCTTGATTATATTCATGTCGAATAAAGTGATATGCGCTGAACGGCTCTTTTTGCCGCAGTTCTTGCAAAATCTGCCATGTGCGGTCTGTTGATGCGTCATCTATAACCACCACTTCCATCGTAAGCGGAACCTGCGAGAGTAGTGTTAGGACTTGCTCAACCGTCTTTTCTTCATTGTAAACTGGAACGACCACCGAAATAAGCATGCAATTTCCCTTGCCTCTACCATAAAATCTCATACTGTATGTATACCACAAAAGCAAAATAATTCCTATCGTGATAACTAACGAGCGAGAAGAGCAATCACAACACGTCTATTACTTTTGCTCTATTGCCAAATTTGGATCGTGCCATCTGTGAGTGCGACGAGCAACTGTTTATCAACAAAATGTAACGCACTAATCTGCCAGGGATGATAAAATTTTTGTACAATCTGGCCTGTTGTAATCGACCAGAGATCGACTACGCCTTCGTTTACCTCGCTATCCTCACGCGCAACCGCAGCAAATTGTGCGTCAGGTGATAGTGCAAGCTTTGAACTACTGCCCATTGTGCCGCTTAGTAGTTCGCTATAGGTGCCCATATTTGTGTCACAGACACGCAGTTTTTGTCCTTCGTAGACAAATGCGGCTATACCAGCATCGGGTGTTGTTACATAAGGCGCGGTACAATCGGCGCAGCGACCGACAAGAACCGAGGCGGCAATGCGTGGATGAATAATGCCTTGCCGTGTGCGTACACTCAGGTCCCAGCGTCGCAGTATCGCCATTTCATGCTCTTCCTGAGGGACGCGGGCGCATGAGAGCGTGATGAGAGCCTGTGTATCGCACGCTATGGCACGGTGACGGATAGCCCAGAATTGTCGTCGCTCAATATTTTCTTCCGCACAAACTGCAAGGTCAACAAGGCTCATATCAGGTGCCCCAATAATGTGTGTTACAACATCGGTTCCGCGCACACCCAGTGAGCGTGGAGCGCGTGGATCATCGCCCAGCAGTGGAAGAGCCATACGTACCTTACGCACTCCATCCGCCTCAATTTGTAGCGTCATGTCAAGCGAATAATGCGCCGAGACCGCACGTTGCATAAGTGAATAGCTCCATATGCGTACACCACTCACGGCATCCCATACATGCAGGCCGAGGCGTCCCCAACCAGCTAATAATGTCCCTGCCGAAGAGAAACGCAGTTCGCGTAGTGACTCAACTGTAGACGAGGCATCCGTGGCAATGTTTACCGCCGACCCAAGTGCTGTGGGTGTCAATTGCCAGAGTTGTCCCTTGCCGTCGAGGGAGCCAGCAGCGATCAAGAAGCCGTTGACCGATGGGACACTACTGAGTGCGGATATCACGCCCAGTGTCGAATGGATCATCCGACCTGCATGTAGTGGCCCTTTAGTGCTAAAGATGCTCAAGCCATCAAACTCTCCGTCTACTGCTGAATCAAATCTCTGTGGTTGTACCCGTGGCCGTGTTCCCCTACGAAAGTCGATCACACCGCCAATCACGGTGTCATAACTCTGTCGCTTTTCGGAGTCGCTCAACACAGCGTAGGCGCGATTGATGCGCTTCATCTCCGTAGCCGTAGCCTCATTCGCGCCTGCGAGATCGGGATGGTAGCGTCGTGCTAATTGGCGGTACGCACGTTTCAACGTATCATTACTAGCATCTACAGGTACGCCGAGTATTGCGTAATAGTTTTCTGGTGTATCCATCATATTTTTTTATGGTATCACAATTTATTGGGCGTGATAAAGCATGCCCCCTACAAAGAAACGATTCGTGTACGTTTACGCGCACTTTGCTGTAGCTCCGCGCGGCGCACGGCCCACATATACCACGTTGCGAAGGTACGAAAAGGTCGCCACAGTTCGCCACGTTCGCGCATCTCTTTTGGGGTCGGGCGTGCTGGCAATGCATATGCCACACGCACACCCTCAACGAAGCCCAGATCATCCACAGGCAACACGTCGGGACGCCCAAATGTAAATATAAGACACATTTCGGCTGTCCAGCGGCCAATACCTTTCACTGCTGTTAGCTGGCTAATGACCTCTTCGTCGGCTAGCTCCCCAAGGTGTTCTAATCGAAGTTGTCCACTACTAATATGTTCTAACAAGTTGCGAATGTAGCGTGCTTTTGGTGTGGATAGCCCTAGTAGACGTAAGGCATCGAAGTCAAGCGGCAAGAGGTTTTCTGGTGTGACCTGTTGATTGGGAAGTGCCGCTCGCACACGTGCCATGATTGCATCGGCAGCCTTTACAGAAATTTGTTGCGAGATAATTGCATCAACGAGGGCACTGAAAACGTCGGGATCAGGTCGTAGGGTGCATGGGCCGATACGCTCAATGGTTGCTCGCATGATCGGGTCAATATCACTTAAATAGCCAGTAGCGGTGGTGACAACGGTATCGAATGGAGTCTGCATAAGAGAATCGTTCTTTCCTGGTTATGTGCTACATCTAAAATTGCCTCTGTAGTATAAAAGGTTGGTGCATGTTTGTCCACTATCTATTCTAACTGTGCAGGAAGAAGGTGGTGCGGCAGGTGAAATTCTACACCCAATGTGGGAAATTGTAACAAAAATGATACGCAAATGTTAGGGAAATGCCATGTTCTTAATACGCCGTTTTCAGGTATCTTGTACAGCAAAGAGAATGTACAATAACCTGGTCTGCACATGTTGTATACTGATATATTGGGCAACGCAATGGAGAAGATATTTGTAGAGATGGCACAGCAATTACCGGAAGAGGCATATCAACTTGGCAAGACCTATCAGTTGGGCGTGCCTACAGCAGTATATCGTGTGCAATATACTCGTAACGACATGCTCTTTTTCTGGTCGCAGATAGCACTATCATTGCTGACGATAGTCGTAGCTCTTACCTTCATTGTTGCCCTTGAAATTTTTCACGCATCTGTTGCCAAAGTTTTCTTTCCAGTGCTTGTAGTATTTTTAGCTTTAAACTTCACAAATACGTTTCGCGCAACGCGAAGGAAAAACCGTTTGTTGTACGATCCGTTTATGCGTAATTTGCGTGTGTATATTTATGAAGACGGTTTCATTCGTCTACGTTCAACACAGCCAGAGGTGGTACGTTGGGATGAGATCGCCAATGTGCGTTGTTCTCTCTATCAAGAGATTGCAAGGAATTTCCAATCCTCGGTCATTGTGGAACGTACTCATGGGAAACCACTTAGATTCGGGGCTAATATACCAGATATCGCTGCATTAGGCGAAACGCTTGAGCACGAATATCGAAAGAGAAAAGATGGGTGAGTGAAGGATACAGACAGGGTGCGAGGCAACGAATCAAGCTTGATTCGTTGCCTCGCACCCTGTTTGTATCCTTCACAAAGAGCTAGAAGGCACCTGTGCCATTTGGGGTACCAAGCCCTGTAGGACCATCATAACCGGGTTCTGCTGTACAGAGGTATGAGCCACCACAGCTACCATTTGAGCCAGAGGTGACATCGTTCAAACTTCCTGTATGGCTGTAGGGATACGAGCCGTAGGTGGTGCTCGATGCATTACCTGCAAGCGCATAGACGCTGGCGATGATCGGCGAGGAGACGCTGGTGCCACCAAAGACGAGCCAGCCGCTCTGTCCTTGATAGGCGTAGCTGTCATACACAGAGACACCAGTATTGGGGTCGGCCACCGCCGAAACGTCGCCAACTGTTCTGTTACCACAGCCGCTATCGTGCTGCCAACTGGGTTTCGCGATATAGGCAGAGCAGCCACTACCTGTGCCATTCCACGCGGTTTCAGAACGTGTGCCACCGCTATAGTTCAGGGATGTGCCACCAACTGCTGTTACTGTGTTGTATGCGGCGGGAACCTCAACACCATAGCCACCATCACCAGCACTTGCGGTAATCGCAACGCCTGGATGATTGTAGTAGGATGCATAGCTACTCTCGTTGCTGGACTCGCTACTACCGTAACTGTTGCTCACGGCATTTGCACCAAGTTTGACAGCAGTGTTCACCGAGATGCCAAGATTGGCCGATGTAGGACTGGTCGCTTCTACCAACAAAATGTGGCAGTTGGGACAGACCGCGCTGACCATATCCAGGTCGAGCGAGATCTCTTGTGACCAACTCGCATTGTTACTGGGGTATTTTGTCGTACCGCTCTGTCCGACCTTTTTAAAGCAGCCATTCGCGGTCGTACAGGCAGGAAGATGGAAATAGGAACGGTAGAAGGAAAGATCAGATTCAGCTTTGGGATCGTTGTAGGCATCAACGATAGCAACCGTCTGTCCTGATCCTGTTGTTGCGCTAGGCAGGTTGTATGCTCCCTGCAAGTCGGATGGATTATAGCCAGATGGACTGCTGGCATTTGGTCTGGCTCCATCATTGACAAGCAAGAGCGCGTTACAATGGGCAACACCTGCTGTGGTAGCACTACACACGCGTTGTGCATGACTATGATGGGAAGATGTGTGTGTTGCAGGATGAGCCGAGGCACTTGTGAAGGTACCGCTCACTGCTAGTACTGATAAGACGAGGGCGGACACGAGTAAAAGGGCAAACTTTTTCAATCTAGTCTCCTCCTTTATTAGTGATGACTGCTTCAACGCTACTGTATTGAGTAGAACATTTACAAGTATGCGGTATAAGCAACAGCAGATGTGTCCACTCAAATATTGCGTGAGCATCAGCTTATGTATCTCATTCCGCAAGAGGTGGAAATTGACGATACATTATATAAAAGTATACAGATTTACCGAGAAAAGTCAAGGAAAAACTAGATTATATAACTTTTTCTCAAATTACTTCAGGGATTTTCTCTGCCTGTCTATTTCATAAAGTATAATTGACGTTGCATTGGCTACATTGAGTGACGAGGCGGAGCCATACATTGGGATTTTGACGATACTATCACATAGTTCTTTATAGCTGGCACTCATACCCCATGTCTCGTTGCCCACAACAAGCAACGTCGGCTGTGTAAAGTCGTGTTGGTCGATAGCTATCTCCGCATCCTCACTACTACCGACGATCTGAACATGTTGTAGTTGTTGCCGCATTTTTTCTAACCACGGCAATAATTCCTTTTGTGAGGGAAGACGTATAGTCGGGAGCGCAAAAAAAGAGCCGGTGGAGGCACTGATGGTTTCGGGATCGTACAGGTCTACGGCGTGACCCGTGATGATGAGACCATCGACGCGGAGGGCATCACAGGAGCGAATAAGCGTTCCCAGGTTGCCGGGACTAGCTGGACGGTCAAAAATAACGACAAGAAGTTTTTCGGAAACAGGAATGCGCGACAGATCATCTGCAAGCATGGTAACGAGTGCCAGTAGCTCCGATGGCTCCGATTTGTTGCTCAATTTTTCGAGCAGAGGCAAGCGTAGTTCGTAATGTTCGCTGGCCTGTGAATGTGCGAGAATACCTTCTGCCCAATCCGACAGGTGCTTCTCGCGTGAATAAATAAATGCGCGTATGTGCCAGTTGTACGATAATGCTTGATTGATTGGCCGTACACCTTCGATAAAAAACTCTTTATGCTTTTGCCGCTTTTCGCGTCGGCGTCGCAACGTCTCGATATATTGAAATTCGTTGTTCTCTGAATGAATTTTGACAATTCGTGGTACCATCGCTATTCCTCTTGAATTATATTATACGGTGTAACGTGCCATATACCACCATCATGCGATGGTGGTATATGGCACGTTACACCGTATACAAATGGATTATGCTCGCACTCGTTTTGCGGAGAGCGTTTGTTGATAGGCCAGGAATGGACCACTATGGTTTTGCGGCATATGACCGTGTATGTGCGTGCCTGCCTCCTCAAAGCTTTCGTCTTCGATGGTGCCAAATTGATGAAACTGTGCCACTAAATCGCCGCGCTGGTAGGGGATGACGACATCGAGCGGCGTGAATTGCTGCATCAAAGTTTCGCTGATACACTTGAGTAGCGCATCAATGCCTGTGCCATCCTTTGCGGACACTGCAACTGTTGGCACACCTGCCGCCATGCCTTGCAGTTGCAGTGGTATATCGGATGGCAGTAGGTCGAGTTTGTTCAGTGCGACAATCATCGGACGCGCCGCCGCCTCGATCTCTTCCAGCACTTCTTCCACTGCCGCAATCTGGCGATGGACCGATGGATGCGAGGCATCGACGACGTGTATCAGCAGATCCGCCTCTTTGACCTCCTCCAATGTGGCGCGAAAGGCCGCGACCAGTGTTGTAGGCAAGCGTTGTACAAAACCTACAGTGTCGGTTAAGAGAAACTCCTGACCACCCGCGAGGCGCACACGGCGCGTCGTTGGATCAAGCGTCGCGAACAGTTTGTCCTCTGCAAGCGTATCCACCGTAGACACGGAGAGACGGTTTAGTAGCGTAGATTTGCCTGCGTTAGTGTACCCGACAAGGGCTACAACGGGCGCACCAACACTCTTACGGCGGTCGCGGTGTCGCTGACGCTGGTTACGAACCTGCTCCAGGTCTTCCAGAAGGTCTTCCTTCTGACGGCGGAGCATACGGCGGTCAACCTCGATCTGTTTCTCACCTTCGCCACGCTGTTGCGTACCACCACGCTGACGTGATAGGTGCGACCATTGACGTGCGAGACGTGGAAGATCATACTCGACTTGTGCTAGCTCAACCTGTAGACGACCCTCGCGAGTACGGGCGCGTTGTCCGAAAATGATAAGAATCAGTGCTGTGCGGTCCAGCACCTGTGTATCTAGCTCTTTCTCAAGGTTGCGGTGTTGACGTGGCGTCAATTCCAGGTCGAAGATGACCGCATCACAGTTATGAAAGCGTACAAGGTTCGCAACCTCTTGTACCTTGCCTGAGCCGATGACCGTGCCTGGATGTGGATGCTCCATACGCTGAATAACGCGGTCAACGCATGTTACGCCACCCGTTGTCGCCAACTGTGCCAGTTCATCGAGCGATTCTTCGATGGGCCAAGTGTTTTCGGGTAACTCGACACCTACCAGGAGAGCGCGTGCAGGGGCTTCGGCAAGCAGGCCGCTAATGGGCCTCTCTTCTGCTACGTCGGGGATATAATGTTCTGCCAAAAGACGCTCCTTACATGAAGTTCATGTTACTAGTGTTGTGTATCTGCATTGCTGCTACGAAAAAAGAAATGGTGGCGACCAGACCGTTGTTGACACGGATGAATGATGCTCTAAGCAAATGCAGGTGAAATACTTCTATGCAGTAAGGAGGGGCAATGTTGCAATAAACGTCGCGATAGACCTGATGTGGATAGAGTATAAGCAACAGCTTTCTTTCACCGTGTACTGTAGAGCAGCATACATCGCAAACACTCACCTATGCTATCTTTCAAGTGTGAAAAACAAGTTAGTGGTGTGTTGCAGTGTATTCTAGCGGTCGGTACAAGTTAGTTGAAAACTATCACTCGCGGAATCTCCTCTATATGGTGTATAGAATAAATTATACACGAAATAAGCATGAATGTCAATGATAAAAACGTAAAGAAGGGCAAAAAGAACGCGCTTGCAGCAAGGCTGCAAGCGCGTTCTTTCGTAATCTTGATGCTACAAAAGATTACCAGCGTGAGCGACGCTCACCACGATCACTTGAGCGACCGCCGCCACCACCGTAGCTGTTACCGCCACCAGACTGAGCCTGATAGCAGTCGCGGCAGTAAACGGGCTTGTCACCACGGGGCTGGAAAGGTACCTGAGCCTCGTTGCCACAGCTCGCGCATGTCGCTGTGTACATTTGACGAGCCTCGCGAGAGCCACCACTGCGGCCTCCGCCGTAACTTCCGCCACCCTGTCGGTCGCCCATCTGAGCCTTGCGTGCCGAGCGGCACGAAGGACAGCGGCTTGGAGCATTTGTTAGCCCACGGCTGGCATAAAACTCCTGCTCGCCAACGGTGAATGCAAATTCCTGGTTACAATCGCGACAATACAATGTCTGGTCAGTTGCCATGTTTTTCTTTCTCGATTCCTGGGCATACGCCCTCAACAAAACTTACTTTCGTGTGTATCGCGCGGCTTGTAATAGACAGTCTACTCATAGCATCTTTGCACTCTACAACGTTTCCTTATTATAACATGATTTTGCAGAAAAGTAACGATTTCCAGGGCCAATTTTCTGATGTTATGAAAAATTGGTCAAAATTCGTTTGTTTCTTCAGTTGACTTCATAGTTGGTGTAATATGTACACATAGCGATTATACAAGAGCGCGAGTCAGTGAGATACTTGCCAGTCCTGTTGAAATGTTGTTTGCAATATTGTCACTATGCTTTTGTCCGACAAGAGTATACCCAGTTCGCGGTTGCCATCGAGCGAGGGTGCAGAAATGTTTTCGGAGCCGACGAAGGCTTGTGTACCATCGGCGACAATCATTTTCGCGTGTATGTAAAGTTCTGGGTCTTCTCTGACCTGTATACTCCCTGCTTTGAGTATAGCGATGCCCTGCTCGTTAGCGTCGTTCTCGTTAGGGTAAGGAGTTGGTAAGATGACCTGCACGTTGACACCCCGATGGGCGACCGTGACAAGGGCGTTTTCTATGCTCTCATCAAGCATCTCTTCCTCTTCCAAAACAAGCGTTTTTTTCGCATTTGTAATCAACGCGGTTAGAGCAGAACGCGAGTTAGTGGGACTAATCACGAGGTTTGGATTGACGATATGAGGTGTTGTGCGGTTCCAGTCGGCGTTAAAAATATCTGTGACGTTCTGTACATCTGGTGCGAGCGTATCGACAACACCGTACTCGCGATTGGTGCCGTTCAGGGCAGAGTAGGTGAAATTGCACGACATGATGAATGCCGTATTGCCATCGACAACCATGCCTTTTTCGTGTGTCAAGGTGTAGTCAGGGCTGGTGTCTTTAACGATAATTCCTGCCAGCCTCAACTCGGCCAATACGTCCTGCGAAGAGCCGCCACCGTAGGGATTTGGCTCAAGCATGACGCGCACATCTAGCTTGCGATGGGCTGCGTTTTCGAGTGCTTGAAGAATGCTAGTATCGGTTAAAAGATAGGTCTCTAGCCAGATCGAGTGATGGGCGGTATTGATGGTATCAAGGAAAATACTTTCGCCCGCATCCGGCTCGACAAATAATTTGAGCGTTTGTTGCGCTTTAGGAAAAGGCATGATACGCAGTGCAGAAAACGTAGACAAGTTATTTTTGTTGGTTGTTGGCTGATTATTGCTGCATGCTGCAAAGAAAAGACAAAGCGTTATAAGTGTAAAATAGAGAAGTGTGCAGCGTTTTTCTCGAAACATGATGACTCCTGATATTTATTTTTTGTTGCGCTATTACAACAAACGAGCAATACAAGGTATATTGGTACTCCGCTAACAATGTTAAATGCGAGAGAGCCAGCGTGTCATGAATGTATTGTTTCACTGCCAGTGCTTATGAGCGCGGCTAGTATCTCTTGGTTTCTGCTAGCATGAGCAACTGCATCTCTTTCTTTTACACGAGTTTGATAGCGCAACTCGATCTTTTTGCGCCATTGATCTCCTAGCTTTATCCCTGGTCGCTCTATAAAGGCATAATAGAGGATACAAAAAGGTATAATCGCTACGCATAGCCAGACCCAGTACAGCCCGTAGGTAACGAAACGGTTCATTGGAGGAAGAAGTGGTTGTACTCTTGCCTGAAAGAGTACGATCAGTGGCAGATGCCATATGTAGAGACTGTACGAGATTAAGCCAAGCCAGCGCAGAGGCATCCAGCTAAATGGGCGTTGCAGTTCACGTGGTCCAAACAACACTGCTATAATGCAGAGACCGTAGCCAATGGCAAGCACCATCTCGCTCAACCAGCTAAAGTACTGCATTGCAGGTTGGAGCAACGGCCACGCTGGAGTTGACGAATTTGCCTGAAAATGCCAGATGGCGGAGAATACCAGAATAACTATCCCCACTCGCCAGAGCCAGAGACTTGAGCGATGCAAGGTCCGTACAAAGGGGTGAGCAGGTGGCAGGCTCTGCGAATAGATATAGATTAAGGCTCCTAACATCCCTATCGCGAAATCCTCGATATACTTGCCTGTACTGCCAAAGGTAAAAAAGAGTACGATATTGAGAATATGACGTGGAACGAGAAATGTTGCTGTTGCATCATTTTGGAAGTAGAGTCCCCAATAACGCACAAACAATCCTCCTATGATGATGCTGAGGAGACAGAGTGTTACCACAGGCAAGCGCCATGTGAGCCGTACTCGTTTGACTAGCAGGAGTAAGCCAAACGCGAGTAGTGGTAAAATTATGTAGAACTGCCACTCGACCGCTAACGTCCAATACGGACCATTGATTTGCCGAAACGTGTCCTTTGAAGAGTCCATGAAGAACGTTAAGAAAAGGCCGAGATTGCGAAAGTTTGCTGGTTGCAGGTATTGCGGCGCACTGAAATAAAATATTTGTGTTCTTCAAATATTTCATTGAGCCAGTTATATGTCCAGGAGAGAAGATTTTTCATACACATTTTCTTTCAGAATAGAGTTTCTAACTGTGGTAGCATTGTTCTATTGCTGCATTTCTACTGAGGCATGAAGGTGCAGAATGTGACTCGTCACGACCCAATCACTACAGACCTCGGTAGAAGGGTAGCATGAGTATTCTCTGACTGTCAAATATTTAACATACAAATACTCAAAAATAGGATGATGTTACCTTATGAGAAGTACTATTAGCGAGCAAAGCTTATGTGTAGTTTCTCTCCTGCCGCTCTAATCGATATATGAAGATCAATCACATAATAGGACCTGTATCCGCAAAGGATACAGGTCCTGTCACTATAAGGTGTTACGCGCGTTCCAGCATGGAGTCATATTTCTCGTCATAGGGCATCATCTTGCCTTCGGGCATCATGAGCAACGTATTTGGTTTGAGGTGGCGCACAAACTCGATATCGTGCGTGACGGCGATGATGGTGCCGTTGTAACCGCCCAGGGCTTCACCAATAATGGTACGTGATGTAGCATCAAGGTTGGTCGTTGGCTCGTCGAGTACCAGCAGGTTAGGACCGTCGAGGACCATCTTTGCAAGTGCGAGGCGCGTCTTTTCTCCACCACTGAGCGTACCGATTTTCTGATATACACGGTCGCCATTGAAGAGGAAACGTCCCAGGACGCTACGTACTCGCTTGCTGTTTTCTGGTAGTACCTCGGTTGCCTCGTCGAGTAGCATATTGTCGTAATCTAGCCCCTCGTTCTCCTGCGCGTAGTAGCCGACGCGTACACGGTCGCCCATCGTGACTTTGCCAGTGTTGAGCGAGGTGTAGCCGAGCATTGTTCGCAACAAGGTGGTTTTGCCAGCACCATTGAGGCCGACAATAACGAGGCGTTGTCCACGCTCGATCTGAAAGCTGATATCTTCCAGGATGACTTTTTTGTCGTAGCGTTTGTGTAGATGGTCGGTACGCACAACAAGTTGGCCGCTTGGTAGACGTACTGGAAAATCAATCTTGATCTTACGGCTCGTCTGCGGCAATTGTGGCTGGCTTGCTTCAAGGACAGCAACGCGTTTGTCCATCGCGATACGCTGGCTCACACGGGTCGCGCCAAAGCCGCGTAACTTCTCAGATGTCTTCCGTAGACGTGCGATTTCGCGGTCTTGCTGTGACTTCGTGCGTTCCATCAGTGCCAGCGCGTCACCCGTCGCAGTGAGATAGTTCGAGTAGGTGCCGCGATACTCCTCTAGTTTGTGCGTGAACTCATTCAAGCGCAAGACCTTGTTGATGCTACGGTCGAGCAGGTCCAGATCGTGCGAGATGATGAGCAGGGCACCACTGTAGGTATCGAGAAAGTCCATGAGCCATGCGGTAGCCTCAACGTCCAGGAAGTTTGTTGGCTCGTCGAGCAGCAATAGTTCGGGTGCCTGGAACAACAGGCGCACAAGTGCGAGTTTTGTTTTTTGTCCACCGCTGAGCGTCGAAACATGACGATCAAGGGTGACACCACCAATATTGAGACCCGCGATAAGCTGTTCGATACGTGCATCGGCATCGTAGTAGCCCAGCGTGTCGAGGGCGTCCTGTGCTTCGGCAAAGCGTTCTAGCAATGTGGGCAGATTGCCGTTTTGTGTCTCAGCAATTTTTAACGAGAGGGCTTCGTAGTCCGCTACCGCTTTGTCGAGTCCTGTACTGGTGAAGATGAAGTCGCGTACTGTGCTGCCCTCAGAAACGGGTGTCTCATGCGCGATATCTTGCGAGAGGTAGCCATAGGTGTTTGGATGTGACACATTGCCACCGTCGGACTCCTGGACGCCTGCCACGATTTTGAGCAGAGAACTTTTGCCAGCACCGTTCACACCGATGAGTCCTGCCTTTTCACCGGGGGCGACGGTAAACGAAACGTTGTCTAATATGAGACGTGGCCCATACGAAAGGCGTATGCGATTGACCTGTAACATGTATGATAAATCCTTTTACGTGTGCTTTTCAAATCAAATTATAGTTAGTTAGTAATAAACAGCAGAAAAAAAGTGCGTGATTGTTGGCATAACTCTCGCGCATGGATGTGATGGAAAGCACACGGTGTCGCATAAAAGCACAGCTCACACGAGAGAGTGTTTGAGTGTGGCGACACACGCCATGAGAAGGAGAGTCAAACAAAGGAGGAGAGGGAACACAGAAGATGCTGAAACCGACATTGGATGAACCTTACCCGAACAACGGGTAAGGTCTCTGCATCGTATGGTGCCACTTCCTGCCGCACAAGCTCCGGCGGAGTTGCTCATGCGGCTGCGTAGACTGTTAACGGTAAGGCCCGTTTCATTTTGTCTTATCCCTGCTTTTCGATACTATTATTTCAGTTGAATCGTACCATCCTACTTCAATTGTGTCAAGAGGTGATGACCGTTTTTCGTAGTGGTAGACCAATCTTCATTAGTGTATGTAGCGGAAGATAGGTGGCAAAGTGCAAACATGATGATGGCACTTGATACTACGAAAGTATCAGGTGCCATCATCATTGTAAAAACCATTTTACGCGTATATACACTTACCACACACCCTAGCTATAAACTAGAGATTGTTTCGATTGGTTGTGTTGTCGGTAGTTGTATCATTGGTGGTTGTGTTGGCAATGTCGTTTTGCGAATTGCGAACGATGGGATTGCCCTGCTGATCAATGCGAGCCTCTTCGCGGCGAACGGTATCCGTTACCTGCTGTGTCTCTTGAACAGCACGTTTGCTAATGCCAACTTCGCCTGTTACAACGGTATCTTTCGACACATTGACCTGCTCTTCGCTTACTGGCACCCGAATGGTTTCGCCTTCGCCGATTGGCGTATTATCAATACTACCGTCGGTGACGGCGTGACGCTCGATGACCACTTCTTCGTGTGTGACAGGAACATTGACCGTTTTCTGCTCTGAGATAACCTCTTTACGCAGATTGACTTCTCCCGACTGCACGCGCTCCTTTGATACGTTCAACTGTTCCTCACGTAGACGTAGGGAGCGTGGCTGATGGTACTCGTCCTGGGCATAGTCAGTATCTGTGCGGTCTACCATTTGACCCTGATTTGCGCGATTAAATGTCCCTGCTGACTGAGTGGTGTCAACATTTGTCTGAGCATTCGTAAGCGTTTGAGCATCGGTACGACCTGTTTGTGTGTACCCTGTCTGATGCTCGAAATCATACCCACCATATTGATGTAGGAGATCGTGGGCTTCCTGATCACGCCCATCGGGTCGTACTGATACTACGGTACGGCCGTTTTTATATTCCTGAGCATAATAAGATGCATTATCTCGTGATACACCAAGGTTTGTCAGGTCATCAAGCAGGTTAACATTTTTCTGTCCCTGTGTCGCGACGCCAACCTGATCGTAACCAAACCCTGCTTGCTTGAGAGCATCGAGGGCACGTCTCGCGTCTCGCTCATTCTCAAAAACGCCCGCTATAATAGAAGTTTGAACCGCCATGATAGTTCTCCTTTTCCTTGTCAATATATGTCATCCTGAAATATGTTCGCCAAAATGGAAGTCCATCTTTAGCTTCAACCACTAATAGTACGTATGTCCCTCGTAAAAGGAGACAATTTTTTAAAGATTATAGACAAATCTTATGAATTTCTAATAGTCGAACAAACATTTTGTGTACGGAAACTACGCACGGGTTGTATAGCTGTCGATATGTATAAGGGGCAATGATATTTCTGTTTGTACCAGAATATGCACAAGTAAGGAATAGAAGTTATGTCATCCTCACGCAAAGTTGTTCTTTCAAGTATTATTGGAGTCATCCTGCTTGCTGTTATAGCTATGTGGAGCAATCCTGGAACGCATCTTCACTCCACTATTGCTCACGCTGCTGCCTCGAAGAAACTTCCCTATAGTGCTGTTGCGAATGGGCCATATAGTGTGCAAGGAAATGCTATCGTGGATGCCAACGGACAACCATACCTTATACACGGCATTGCACGCGATGGGCTGGAGTATAATTGCTCTGGTGAAGGTACCCTCGATCAACAACATCTGGCCTATTTAGGTCCTGGCGTCAATACCACAACAGGTACCTACTGGAGTGCGAACACAGTACGACTGCCCCTTTCAGAGGGTTTTTGGCTTCATGGTGCCCCCGGTTATCCCTGTAGCGCGGCACAATACCAGAATACGGTGCGGAGTGTTGTCGATATACTCACATCATTGAAGCTCAATGTTGTGCTTGATCTGCAATGGACCGATGCTGGTGGGCAATCAGGGCAAGGTGGAGGACCATGGGCTATGCCCGATGCCGATAGCATCACCTTCTGGCAGCAGGTTGCGCCAATCTACAAAGGCTACTCAAACGTACTGTTCGAGGCATACAACGAACCACATCCAGGGACATGGGGATGCTGGACAAGTGCATGCACAATGACGAACGATAGCGGCTACTCGGATGATTGCCACTGCACTAACACCTTTACCTATGCGAGTGTTGGCATGCAGCAATTAGTGAATACCATACGCGCTACGGGCGCGAACAATCTCATTCTAGCTGGTGGTATGAATTGGGGGTACGATCTAAGCCAACTCGCGACCTATCAGCTTACGGGAAGTAATATTGTCTATGACACGCATCCCTATCCTTATACAGACAAACTGCCAAATACATGGGACAACGCCTTCGGGATACCCAGCCAGACCTACCCCGTCATTTCCGCTGAGAGTGGCGAGTATGATTGCGATAGCACCTATATGACTCAACTACTTGCCTACTTCGATGCTCACCAGATTGGGTGGGTGGCCTTCTCATGGGCGACAACTGGTGACACCTGCACCTATCCATTGCTTATTACCAATTATAACGGTACACCAACGGCTGGTTATGGGCTATTTATCTATCAACATCTCCATCGGTATGCGCCGACGGTGGCACCTGTAAGTGGTGTCTGGTACTTTGCCGAAGGCCGCGTTGGTGCCTCATTTACTGAGTTCTTGAGTATTGATAATCCCGACCCGAACAACAATTGCCCCGTAACCATTCAGTATATTCCTGAGACGGGAAGCATCATCACAAAGTCGGCCACTGTTCTGCACTCGTCGCGCCTTACCGAGTCCGTCAATAACGATGTTGGTGTTCCTGCTACCAACGTTATGTCTGTCGCGTTTTCCGCAATTGTCTCAGTTAATCCATCAGCATGTAGCGGAGTGGTGGTAGAGCGTCCACAATACTTTTCGTGGCATGGTATCGATAGTGGGAGCGATGTCGTTGGGGCGACACATCTGGGTCAGACCTTCTACTTTGCCGATGTTGCAACGAATAATGGCTACCTGTCATACCTGACGGCACTTAATCCGCCCACGAACGGGAGCGCAACCGTTACCGCGACCTACTATGCGAATGGGCAGGAAGTTGGAGCATCTCAAAGTATAAACTTAAACGCAGGGCAGCGTGGTACCTTGCTTCCTAATAACGCGGGACTTCCGCCACATGTTGCCGCCGTGATTACCTCGACGCAACCGATTGTCGTGGAGCGACCAGACTACTTCAATAATGTCGCCGCTGGCAACGCTAGCAGCGTATCTGGCAGTACATCAGTTGTAGGTACACAGGCACTCTCACACGATTGGCTGTTTGCCGAGGGCTATACAGGTAAGGGGTTTCAAGAGTACCTGGCAATCGCGAATCTGGATAGTACCGCGAATGTAGCTGCCAACGTCACGATTACGCTGCAATTAGGGGATGGTTCTACAAAAGTTTTTGCCCTCGTTGTCAATGCGTTGAGTCAGACAATCTGGGATGTGAACGCAAACATTCCTACCACTACTGTTTCTGCTGAGATTACATCGACTCACGCAGCAATCGTGGTGCAGCGCGAAATGTTCTTCCACTATAGCCACACGATCTATACCAGCAACGGTTTTAGTATGGCGGCGAGCGGTGGCACCGATAGCATTGGGCAGATTGGTCCTGTCAATGTCAACTCGTACACTTATGCGGAAGGTTATGCCAACGTTGGCTATAACGAATGGCTCACGTTGCAAAACCCCACCAACAACGATGAGACTATTCTTGTCACACTCATCAATGGCTACGGCTATAGCTACACAACAAACAATATTCTCGTCAAGGCACACACTCGCTCAACCGTCGATATAGCAGCACTGGTACGCCAGCACCTACTCGCAACGGGCAAAGACCCACGTTACTCTTGCTCCATCTCGATGACCGTGCAATCCACCTCTGGCTCCTTCTTCGTGAGTGAGCGACCAATGTACTGGAATACAGGTATAAACGGTACGCAAGGTGGCTCTGCTGTGAGCGGCTATACAGGGGCATAATACATGGTTGATGTTTCTGTGACAATGTTTGCCAACACAACAAACGAGCTTTGATGCTGTAGAGAGGCCATATTGTGCTACGGAGAGTACATGTTTCTTGTATAGTATATGACCTTGTGTAAACAATCTTGCAAGCAACAACGAAATAGTGTATAAATCAAGCAAGCAACTTTTCTGTTCTGTTTTCTATCTTTATCAGTTGAGGATGCCTATCTACTTGTGTGTGTTCTTGATAGACATGATATATGCGAACGGGATCGGCCCCGCCGGGACAGACGGATTGTGTCGTCGATAGTTGGATCCCTTCAAATGGCGGTCAAGATAACGATTGGCAAGACTATTACCATTCGGAGTTTCACGGCTTCAACGTGGTCGCGATCACCAGCCCCTCGAAAGACCTGACCGTTGAGAGCTACTTCAGCACCGAGGGTTGGGGGACGCCGAACTCTAATAGCGGCAACTATAACTCTGGACACCTCTTCGAGGAGGATGTCTACGAGGGCAACGCAGCGGTTGATAGTGCGCTCTTGAGCAAAACGGTCAACAATTATACGCTCAATCCGAACTCGTGTCTTGGTGCGCTCACCCCGGTCTACAATCCCTGTGAGGTGATGATCCTCAAGAGTCGTACCACGCAGTACGAGGGCACGGGGAGCGGCAACAACAACGCGCCGTGGACGCAGCACGACTATACCTATGATGACTTTAACTCGAATACGGGTGGAGGACTCACCGCAGGCTATCACAACCTCGTCGAGGATGTGACGACCAGCTCGAATGCACCGACGCTGACCAAGCAGATGAGCTACTACACCAATGATACGACGGTCTCTGGTTGGGTCTATTACACTGTCAACAAGGTGAAGCACAGCGAGATCGACGATAGTAGTGGGCACATCTGGCAATGTACCTACCAGACCTACGATGAAGGTGCGCCTGCTGGCAATCCAAAGCCTGCGGCAGGATGGCTGACTACGGCACAAACCTATAGCAATAGCAACTGTGCCGCGCAAACCAATCCGACGATCACGGCCTATACAGGCTATGATGCGTATGGTAACACGATTGCTAGTGTCGATGGCGTCGCACAGGCAACACCTTCGCTCTATGCGAGTAAAGGCTGTACGCTCGCAGCCAAACCAACCATCTTCACGGCGGCATGGACTCCGACTACCTATACATCGTGTGCGACCTATGATAGCAACGAAGCGGTACCGCTCACGAGTACCAATGCCCTTGCTCAACAGACCAGTATCACCTATGACTCGACACAGGGCCTGTTGCCAACGATGCAGCAGGATGTGAACAGTCAGCAGACCAAACTGGCCTATAGCTATGATAGCAATAGTGGCAGCAACGACAAGCATACCGTACAGGTGAGCGAGCCAGGAGAGACGGGAGCCTATACCAGTCAATCTTCGACCAACTCGATCTGCGCCAGTAGCATCCCTGGTAGCACCACACAGCCTTGCTTCGAGATGGACAGCAACACCTCGCAGTACAGTAGCGCGGTGACACGAACCTTCTACGACAGTCTTGGGCGCAAGGTCGAGACACTGGTACCTGGACCCGATGGCGCACATACAACCGTCTCCTTTCTTGTCTACGACGACCTGCACCACTCGACGTTCCAGAGTCTGCCCTTCGTCGTCAACAGTCGCACCACATGGCTCGATCCCAACGGTGCCACCGATGATACGGGAGCGACCCCTGGCGGCACATCGACGTTCCTTGATGCGTTAGGACGCACGATTGCCACCAAAGATGCGCTCTTCAACCCACCGACGGTGCCAGGAATTGCCTGTGCTTCGCTTGGCAGCAATGCCACGTCCTGTAATACCTACGGACTGGGCACGGTGAGTGGCGATAGCAACGCGTATAGCGTGACCACGGGCATCGACCCCAACAAGCACGTTGTGTTGAGTTATAGCGACGGTTTGGGGCGCGTCCGCTATGTGCAGTATGAAAGTGGGGTCAACGGCGGCACGCTCTTGGTCAACGAGCAGAAGAGCATGCAGTACAACGTGCTCAACGAACTGACCTCAATGCAGGTGACGGACCTTGCTCCGCAGACGGGCCAGAGCGTGACCAGTGTCACCACCACCGCAGGCTATGACGACCTGGGGCGCATGACGAGTCTCAATGACCCTGATCGTGGCAACCACACCTATAGCTACGATGCCGATGGACGCGTTCTCAGCGATGTTTCTGGCTCGCGCACACTAGGCTATAGCTTCGACCTGCTCGGACGCCTCGGCTGCTCGCAAAGCACCGTGCCGACCCCTGATCCGTTGGGGGCATGTTCGGGCAGCACCGAACCGTATGTCAAGAACACCTATGATGCCGACCTTGCAGGCACGAACTGGGGTAGCACCAATTATGCCGTTGGTCGCCTGACCCAGAGCTATGCCATCACGTACTACCCTGCGCCCGATGGCAGCAAGGGCGAGGTCAAGGAGACGTTCCAGTACGACCAGCGTGGACGCAGCATCACCCAGCGGCAACAGGAAACCGTCCAGGATGGCACCCTGACGCTACCGAATCTGCCGACGAACCAGATGAGTACGAGCTACAACGATGCCAATCAGGTCATGACGACGGCGACCACCGTCGGCGGACAACCGGGCTACACCTTTTCGCAAGCGTATGATAGCACCACAGGCGTCTCCGTTGGTTTGAGCAACAATGCCACGGGTACGGCGAACCTCGCCACGCTCTCGTACAACGCGCAGGGCTTGGTGAGCAGTGTCAACGACCTGACGACCTCTGGGGTTGGCTCGGCACTTGCTAGCGATGCCTTCACCTACGATGGCGACCTGCGACCTGCCAGCACCACGGCGGCGTGGCAAAGTGGCAGTGGCTCGACCGGCACCATCTTCAGTCAAGGTGTGGGCTACGATCCAGCAGGCAACGTGCTGACCCAATCCATGACGCAGGCGGCAGTGCCAGGGCAAACGGGGTCGGGTGGCAACGAGACGCAGAACTTCTGTTACGACGAAGAGAACCGTCTGGTGTTCGCCAGCAACAGCAGTGCCTCGCCCTCGGCAGGCAACGGCACCTGTGGTACCACCGCTCTGCAAAACACGTTAGGAGGCAACTACACCAACAATTTCGTCTACACCCATCTGGGTCAACTGTGGCAAGGCTCGCTTAATGGCAGTGGCTCGTACCAGTACCTGTACTGCAATGCGAACCAACCGCATCAACTGACCGCCCTGTATCCAACAGGGACCACCTGTGGCAGCACGAGCGGCAAAACGGCCAGTTATGGAGCCAGTTACGACAGTTGGGGCAATCTCACCACTCGAAACTATAATAGCACCACAGGCACCTCAACCTACGACCCACAGGACTTGTTGGTGCGCTGGAATAGTTCGGCGAACAATCAAGCCAAGTGGTATAGTACGGCGGAAGTGGAGTCTCGTTCTCCGTCGTTCGTATGATGGCACGACCACGACCATCACGGTGTACGTCTTTGGTATGGAGGAGCATCAGTACCAGTACAACGACTCGCTCACAGGGTTGGACTACTACAATGCTAATCCTAATCTCGTAGCAAGTTCAGCGTCATGAATAGATATACTGCTTCTTTTGGCATCACCAGTTGAGTATAAGGGGTGTGGGCATATTCTTTTTGCTGCCTGACAAAGGCTGAGATATCTTCTATCTCCACAATCCAGTCTTTCGCGTAACGCGCGAGTATCTCACCTCTCAGTCCGAGTTGGAGTGCGCTTCGCTCGACTTTTGCGCCAGAAGGATCATGGTCGGGGTCCCATTGCAGTCTCACTTCGGACGAGGCGAGTGCTTGTTTCCGCTCTCTTTCGCTTGCATACAGTTCTGGCACGAATGTTGAGTGAACAGCTTGTGCTACAATGAAAACAACGTGAAACATCTTTGTTGGAGGGTCCCTTACTGCCAAAGCTCAAATAGTGACGCTGTTCTATTTTACCATAGCGCATGGGCAAACTATCTACAAAGAGGGCTGTTTGGAGGAAGAAACGGAAAAAGTATTGACAATACCATGTGTGCATGATATACCTCTAACAATACAAAAACAACAGCATAGCGAACGCTTAGACGAGACGAGTAACAGGTTGGCATGACGGTCAGAGAGTGGACGGCAGGTGAAAAGCCCATACGTTTAGCCCCTGTGAATAAAACTCTGAAGCTACAAGAAGAAATCGCTGCACAGCGAGACTAGACCTTTGTCGGACGCCTCCGTTATTAGGCATATGTAGGGGTCTGATTTATCACACCCATTTACACAATGAGGTTGCAATTGTGAGGTTGCAACGCATGAAGGTGGTACCACGAAGTCGCTCTTCGTCCTTCCCAGAGAGAAGGAGAATGGGCGTTTTTTATTGCCCTCGTTTCCTTTCTCTCTTCCAGATAAGCAAGAATAGCAAACAGCCATGCGGAGACGAGTAATGGATTTAGGCACAGCCAGAGAGTGGGCCGATGGTGGAACGCCCATATGTTGACCAACCGTGAAAAAGACTCCGCGCCACGAGAAGAAATCGCTATCTAGCGAAACTAGAACTCGGTCGGACGCCCCCGTTATTGGGCATGCTAATGTATGTTGATTATCGGCATGCATCAGAACGAGGTTGATGTCGTGAGGCATCGGCGAACGAAGGTGGCACCACAAGAGACGTATACAACGCTCTTTGTCCTTCTCCAATAGGGGGGACAAAGAGCGTTTTTTTGTTTTTCTTTACTACGCTTACTGAACACGATTGTACGAGAAAGGGACACACAACATGGATATGACAACGAACATGACAAATCTTACCACTAATTGTCCGGAGTGTGATGTAACTCTCAACCTACAGGGTCTGATGGTGAACGAGATTATGTATTGTCCAGAGTGTAACGCCGAGCTAGAGGTGTTGAGCTTGGAACAGCCCTCTGTGGCACTTGCACCACAGGTTGAAGAGGATTGGGGAGAGTAAGATGACGCATATCGCTATCCTCACATCGCGTATACGTGTCGAGGAAAAGTTGCTGATCGAGGCGTTACAACGGCGGAATGTCACGTTCGATATTCTCGGCGATGGCGAATTACTGCTCGACCTGGCACAACCTGATGCACAATGGCGCAATTATGATGCTGTACTGTGTCGTAGTATGAGCCAGTCGCGCGGCCTCGCCGTCCTTCATGTGCTAGAGCATTGGGGCGTTCCCGTCTTCAACTCGGCGGCTGTAACGGCGACGTGCAACGACAAGTTGTTAACGACGCTGGCATTATTGCAGGCACATATGCCGACGCCACGTACATTGCTGGCCTTTGACGCCCAGATTGCTGTGCGTGGTATCGAGACGCTCGGTTATCCCGCTGTTCTCAAACCTGTTACTGGCTCATGGGGGCGTCTGCTAGCTCGCATCAACGACCGCGATGCCGCCGAAGCTGTGCTAGAACATCAAGAGACGCTTGGCGGCTATCAGCACCAGACGCATTATATTCAGCAGTATATCGACAAGCCGCACCGCGATATTCGCGCCTTTGTGATTGGTGAGCAAACCGTGTGTGCCATCTATCGCACCAGCGAACACTGGGTGACGAATACCGCACGCGGAGCCGTTACAAGCAATTGTCCTGTAACGCCAGAACTTGCTAGCCTCTGTGTTCGTGCCGCGCAAGCCGTTGGCGGTGGTATCCTGGCAATCGACGTATTGGAAGACGCGGAACACGGTCTACTGGTCAACGAGATTAACGCGACAATGGAGTTTCGCAACAGTATCGCTCCTACTGGTGTTGATATCCCGGCATTGATGCTCGACTATGTGCTGAGCTACGTACATGAAAGGGTTTTGTGATGAACACTATTCGCGTCGCCATTGTCGGCGGCTCTGGCTATACTGGCGGCGAGTTGATACGCCTGTTGCTCTTTCATCCATATGTAGAGCTTGTGCAAGTCGCATCGAGCAGCCACGCAGGGCAGTATGTGCATAGCACACATCCAAATCTCCGCAAGCTTTGCACCTTGCGCTTCTGTCATCCCCATGACCTGACATCATGTGATTTGTTGTTGCTTTGTTTGCCACATGGAGCATCGTCGCGAGAAATTAGTTGCTACCGAGAACTTGCACTCCGTGTGATAGACCTATCCGCCGATTTCCGTTTGCGCTCGCCTGAACTTTATCGGCAATGGTATGGCGAGACACATGCTGCATCTAGTCTGATGGAACGGGCGGTCTATGGCTTGCCCGAATTGCACAGGGCAGAGCTACAGGAGGCGACGCTGGTTAGTGGAACGGGGTGTATGGCAACGGCGGCCATTCTGGGGCTTGCTCCGCTCTATCGAGCGCAGCTGGTCGATGAAAATATTCCACTAATTGTCGATGCGAAGGTTGGCTCGTCTGCTGCTGGCGCAACTCCTGGTGCTGGTAGCCATCATCCTGATCGTAGTGGTGCAGTGCGCTCGTTCCAACCAACGCGCCATCGCCACACCGCCGAATTGTTACAGGAACTTTCGCATGAATACGAACTAGCACAACACATTGCATTTTCGGCAACCGCTATTGAACTGGTGCGTGGCGTGCTTGTCACCGCGCATGTGTTCTTGCGCGAGCGTGTCGATGAGCGAGCATTGTGGCGGCTCTATCGCGAAGCATACCAGCACGAGCCATTTATTCGCATCGTCAAGGAGCGGAATGGTGTCTACCGCTATCCCGAACCAAAGATACTCGCAGGTAGCAACTACTGCGATATCGGCTTCGAGTACGATCCTGAACAGCAACGCGTCGTAGTTATCGCTGCCCTCGATAACCTGATGAAGGGTGCGGCAGGGAACGCGGTGCAGGCTCTCAACTGTATGTACGGTTGGGATGAGACGACGGGTTTGACATTTCCTGGACTACATCCAGCATAGAGGAGTAGGCAATGCTTGTAGTGAAAATCGGTGGCGGCGCAGGTGTCGCGACAGCACCAATAATGCAAAATATTGCTCAGCTTGTTACAAACGGGCAACGTGTTGTTCTGTTACACGGCGGCTCTGACCTCACCAATACGCTCGCACAACAGGTAGGGCACGAGATACGCATGGTCACATCACCGAGTGGTATGGTCAGTCGCTATACCGATGGTGAGACGCTGTGCCTCTACGCAATGGCCGTTGCCGGACAGATCAATACCGAACTGGTGGCCTCTTTACAACAGCACGGCGTCAACGCGCTTGGCCTCGCAGGTGTCGATGGCAGACTCCTGGTTGCGCGGCGCAAAGCTATTGTTCGTTCGCAAACACCAGAGGGCCGCATCCAGATACTACGAGACGACTATACGGGCCAGATTGAACAGGTCAACGGTGACTTGCTGAACCTTTTGCTCGATGCTGGCTACACACCCGTTATCGCGCCACTTGCCTTGAGCCATGAGAGTGAACGCTTGAACGTCGATGGCGACCGTGCTGCGGCGGCAGTTGCTACAGCATTGCACGCGGAAACGCTGGTACTCATGACCAATGTCCCTGGCCTACTCACGAATGTAGAGGACCCAACGACGCTTATACGAACTATTCCATCTAATCGATTGTCAGAATACATGTCATACGCGCAGGGACGCATGCGAAAGAAACTACTCGGAGCGCAAGAGGCACTGAACGGCGGTGTCCTGCGTGTGTGCATCGGTAGCGAATCCCTGCTAGACGTACTGAACGGGTCAGGAACCACGATTACTAAAGCCGTTTCGCACGTATCTGTATGGGTCTGATTATGCAGTTTAACAAAAGAATCCATAAATGTGTGTTAACGAACGGGCGACCACAAGGGTCGCACCCTACTATATTACGTTGACACGCTCTGCGAAGAGTATCGTAGGGGCGACCCTTGTGGTCGCCCGTTCCCGAACAAGTTAAAGAGCATTATCGCACCCTTCAACAAACTTCATGAAAGGAGCTATCCATGAATACAACCATCGAACGAGAAAATATCTACACGAGTGGTGTCTACGGAAAACGTGCCATCGCTATCGTGCGCGGCAGTGATGCGTTGCTGTGGGATGCCGAGGGACGCGAGTATATCGACTGCACGGCTGGCTATGGTGTGGCGAATATTGGACATGGACGGATAGAGATCGCGGCAACGCTGGCGGAGCAGGCGCAACGCCTGATCACCTGTCCTGAAATCTTTTACAATGATGTGCGTTCGCGTCTGCTTGAGCGACTTACACAGCTAACACCAGCAGGGCTAGACTCTATCTTTTTGTGCAATAGTGGTACTGAAGCCGTCGAAGGTGCTTTCAAATTCGCACGGCTCGCAACGGGACGCACTGGTATTGTCGCGACCCTACGCGGCTTTCATGGTCGCACGATGGGCGCACTTTCCGCAACGTGGGAGCCACATTATCGCGAACCCTTCGCTCCTCTGCTCCCCGGCGTAACGCATATACGTTACAACAATCTTGCCGCAGCCGAAGCTGCGATCACTCCAGAGACTGCAGCCGTGATTATTGAACTGGTGCAGGGCGAGGGTGGTGTTCATATAGCCGAACAAGGGTACATACGCAATCTAGCGGCACTTTGTCATGAGCGTGGTACCTTACTGATTGTCGATGAGGTGCAAACGGGCTTTGGACGTACTGGTAGACTCTTTGCATGCGAGCATTACGACCTGCAACCCGATATCCTGTGTCTCGCGAAATCTATTGCAGGTGGTGTACCAATGGGAGCTATCTGCCTCGGTCCACGCGTCATGGAGAGTGGACGCATCGCGAAGGGAGTGCATGGTAGCACCTTTGGCGGCAATCCTCTTGCCTGTGCCGCCGCCCTCACTACCCTTGATATTCTCGAACGCGAAGCTTTGCCACAACGCGCCGCCACACTTGGGGCATACGCGCTCGAACGTCTACGCGCTATTCAATCACCGCTCATTCGTGAGGTACGTGGGCTTGGCCTCTTGCTTGGCATTGAACTCACACGTCGCGCTCAACCAACGCTCGAAGCACTTGCGGAACGTGGTGTACTCGCTCTACAAGCAGGTCCAAACCTGGTTCGTCTGCTACCTCCTCTGGTGATTACCGAGGTGCAACTGGAACATGTACTGGATGTTATGGAGGAGGTGTTGGGGGGTGATGTCTCAGGAACGAACACGACAACACCAAACCAGGGCGCCCGCAAGGGGACGCCCCTCCCATATGACGGTATATCGAGGGACGATTCGTCTATGGGAGGGGCGTCCCCTTGCGGGCGCCCTGGTCCTCTAGCCCCTGTCATGTCCCCACCCACGTCAACAACCCTCAACCCTGTCACGCTCCTACAATCTATGCTGACCATTCCCAGTTACTCACGACGAGAGCAGCAATTCGCGCGATACCTTGTCGAGCAAGCACAACAGATGGGACTCTATGCTCATATCGACGAGACGGGCAATGTTATTGCAAGCACACATCAGGCGAACTACGATGGGCAACAGCCCGTTATTCTGCTTGGTCACATGGATACGGTGACAGGCAACATTCCGGTACGTATCGAGAACGGGCTATTGTATGGACGTGGCGCGGTAGATGCGAAGGGACCGTTAGCGGCTTTTCTCGCGGCTACGGCACGTATCGCTCAGGCAGGAGCGGTGCAACGACCGATTCTCGTGATAGGTGCGGTGGAGGAGGAAAGTGCGACCTCACGCGGCGCACACGCTGTTGTTGAGCGATATCGCCCCTCAGCCTGTATCATTGGTGAGCCGAGTGGTAGCCATGCCGTAACGATTGGCTATAAAGGTCGTCTGCTGGTCGAGTGTTGTGTGACGCGCTCTTCCCATCATAGCGCGGGGCCGCACCAGAATAGTAGCGAGGTTGCGACAGCGTTCTGGGAACGTGTGCGTACTCATGCGTCTGAATGGAACGCGCAACATGCTTCTAACTCATCGTTCGCCGCCCTCATGCCTTCGTTACGTAGCATCACGAGTACACAGGATGGTTTAGAGGAACAGACACGTATGTTGCTTGGCTATCGTCTGCCACCTGATTACGATACTGTCGCCCTATGTTCGCAGTTAGAGCAGTGGGCGTATGAAAACGAGATACAGCTACAGTTTTCGGGCGAGGAGGCCGCGTTTCAAACGACGCGCACAACTCCTGTGGCTCGTGCCTTTCTCTCGGCAATCCGCGCTACCGGAGGCAACCCTAGCTTTAAGCATAAAACGGGAACATCAGATATGAACGTTGTCGGTCCTGTGTGGGGCCAGAACATCGCCGCGTATGGTCCAGGCGACTCAAGCCTCGATCATACACCTAATGAGCATATCAACATCGCGGAATACACCCATGCTATAGATGTACTTGAAACCGTGCTGCAAAACCTTACGCAGCAACGAGAGGTGACACAATGAGATCACTGGCAATACTGGACTCGACCCTGCGCGAGGGCGAGCAATTTACCGGAGCTTGCTTTACGCTTGCACAACGCCTGACGATAGCACGTTTGCTCGATGCGGTTGGTGTAGCCTTCATCGAAGTGCCATCACCTATTGCCTCGCCAGAGACGCGAGAGGCGGTGCAGGCTATCTGTAATCTCGACTTGCATGCGGCGCACATTGTCGCGCATGTACGCTGTGTCGAGGCAGACGTACAGGCCGCACTCGATACACCTGTCTATGGCCTTAACCTGTTCTACGGCACCTCGACGCAACTACGCACGTTTAGTCATGGCCGTCGTATCGAGCAAATGATTATGGACGCTGTACCACTCGTGCGTTGTGTGCGTGACGCTGGTCGCTACGTGCGCTTCTCGGCGGAAGATGCATTCCGTAGTGATCTCGTCGATCTGTTGCATGTCTTTGATGCCGTTGTTGATGCAGGAGTACAGCGTATCGGCTTGCCCGATACCGTTGGCATCGCCACGCCACGACAGGTCGAGCAATTGATCCGGCTTTGTCATGAACGCTATCCTCATGTCGGCATCGAGTTTCATGGTCACAATGACACAGGATGCGCCGTTGCCAATACTGTCGCCGCTCTTGATGCAGGGGCTGATTGCCTTGATGTAACAGCATTGGGTATCGGCGAGCGTAACGGTATTACCGCGCTGAGCGGTCTTATCGCGCAACTCTACATTCATCATCCTGAACTATTATCCGACTATGACCTGACGCAGGTTGCACCACTCGACCAGTTCGTCGCGTCCTGCCTCGGCCTGACCATACCGTTCAATACACCCATCACGGCACCGAGCGCATTTACGCACAAAGCAGGCGTGCATACAAAGGCGGTCCTACGCAACCCACTCGCTTACGAAGTACTCGACCCAGCCGACTTTGGCCTTGTACGTCACGTCGATATCGGCTCGCGTGTCACAGGTCGCTACGCCGTTGGGCATCGTGTTACCGCACTTGGCCTACAGCTAAGCACCAATGAGATTGCTAACCTGACGCACGCCCTCAAAGCACGCGCCGAAACTGGCACACTCAATCAAGACGAGGTTGACGCGTTTATTCAATCCTGGTGCGCCACCGTTGGGGCGTAATGTTTGACAAATAACACGATATGCTCTGCGTGTAGACGGGCGACCACAAGGGATCGCCCCTACCATACACCATTGATGTGATGCACTATCGCGTATAGTAGGGGCGATCCCTTGTGGTCGCCCGTTGGGTGTTTTTGATATACACAACCATACGAAAGGGTTCTAACAAATGGGCACATTAACTGAAGAGATTTTTAGCTACAAGCTGGGACGACCTGTTGAGCAGGGAGAGACCGTCATTGCAGAGGTTGACCGTGTGATGAGCCACGATACAACAAGTCCGCTGGCGATTCAGGCGTTTCGTAAGTTGTCACAAGAGAGTGGTGGCCGCGTCTTCAATTCACGTCGGGCGCATATCGTGTTCGACCACATCATCCCAGCCGCGACGATTGCCGCCGCGACGCTGCAACGCGACATTCGCACATTTGCGCGTGAGCAGGATATCACCATTCTGCAAGAAGGCATCTGCCATCAGGTTATGCCAGAGCGCGGCTATGTCGTGCCTGGGAGCATCATCGTTGGTGCTGATAGCCACACCTGTACCTATGGGGCACTTGGGGCCTTCGCAACTGGTATGGGATCAACCGATATTGGTGTTGCTTATGCTACTGGACGGACATGGTTTCGTGTTCCCACAACCATCAATATTCAGATAACGGGAACATTGCCCTTCGGCGTCTATGCCAAAGATATCACCTTCGAGATGGTGCGACAGGTGGGAGTCGATGGTGCCAATTATCGCGCCATCGAGTATACAGGTGATCTCGTCGAGCGGCTCTCGGTAAGTGAACGTTTCACCTTTTGTAACATGGCTATCGAGATGGGAGGCAAGGCTGGCCTCGTGACACCAGACGCTATCACACAAGAATGGTTACGGGGCAGAACCGAAGTGGAATACCCTATGCTTGCGCCGCGCAATCCGCAGTATGAGCGCGTCTTCGAGATTGATGCCTCACGCTTGCAACCGATGATTGCCTGTCCACCTGATGTAAACAACGTTGTCCCTGTGGAAGAAGTAGCGAATGTGCAGATTGACCAGGTGTTTTTGGGCACATGCACCAATGGACGCCTCGATGATCTCGCCATCGCTGCTGGCATTATGCAGGGCAAGCAGCTACACCCACGCACTCGTATGGTTGTTGTACCGGCTTCGCGTGAGGTCTATCTTGAGGCAATGCGCCTCGGCTACCTCGAAACATTTATCCAGGCCGGTGCCACCGTAGAAAATCCCGGTTGCGGCCCCTGCATTGGACGGCATCAGGGTGTGCTTGCCCCTGGCGAACGTGCCCTCACGACGATGAACCGCAACTTTACCGGACGTATGGGCGATCCAACCGCCGAGATTTATCTTGGTAGTCCCGCCACCGTCGCCGCTACCGCACTGTGTGGTCATATCACTGATCCAAGAGAGTTTTTGTAAGGGCCGATAAACGAATCAATGCGTGTAGAGAAACGGGCGATCCCTTGTGGTCGCCCGTCACACCATAATCGAAAGGAACATACAATCATGGGCCGAATCTGGATGCTTGGCGATAATATCAACACTGATGTCATTATCCCTGGACGCTACAATGTGACGACCGACCGTACACAACTGGCGAAATATTGTCTGTGCGAAATTCTGCCGGAGTTTCCATTGCAGGTGCAGACGGGCGATGTAATCATGGGCGGACACAACTTCGGCTGTGGCTCGTCACGCGAACATGCACCGGCGTCCATTCTCGCATGTGGCGTGCGTGTCGTGATTGCGCGTAGCTTTGCACGTATCTTCTATCGTAATTCCGTCAATATTGGCTTACCTGTACTCGTCTGCGAAGAGGCGGTCCTTGCTAGTAGCGATGGGCAACGCATAGAGGTTGACCTGAACACAGGAGTCATACACAATATCAACCTGGAGCAGATATTCCAGGCCGAACCGTTGACGCCGTTTATCGCACGTATCGTTGCGGCAGGGGGGATTCTTGAGTACATCCGTCAAGAGGGAACACTGAGATGAGCTTTGAGCATTTTACACGCCGCTCCTCAGCATCGCCGCCAACAGTATGTGTTGTATCAGGAGATGATGCCGCACCCGAAGTGATGCGTCCCACCGTTACAATACTGCGCTCGCTGGCACCCGATATTCGTTTTGTTGAGGCACTCGGTGGACGTGAGGCTGAGGCACGCTACGGCAATGCCTTTCCACAGGAGACACGCGCCGCTATCGACAATGCGGATTGCACATTGTTCGGCGCGAGTGGTGGTCCAAGTCGTCCCATTCTATGGTATCTGCGTTGGGGCAAGATGACATACTCCAACATTCGTCCCGTGCGCTGGTATCCCGGCTATCAGAGTCCCATGCTGCATGCCGAACGCATCGACTATGTGATTGTGCGTGACAACCTTGAAGGGCTGTATCCGCCACGCGAAGGGGACATTTCGGAACTGCATACGTTAGCAAGTAGTAGCACATGGTGGCAGACACCACCTGTCAATACAGTGGGTGCCTATGCTGTGCGTGTCAGCACGGATGAGCAGATGCAGCGTGTCGCCCTTGCCGCCTGCGAACTCGCACTCCAACGGCAAGCAGTAGGTTATCCTGGTCGTGTCACGCTTGGGGCGAAATACTCCATTCTGCCACGTACTGATGGACGTTTGCGGAGCATTGTACGTGATACTGTACGCGAATATCCGACGTTGAGCTATCAGGAATACCTGATCGACGACCTGGGACGCCGCTTAATCGCGGCTCCCGAGACGCTTGACGTGGTAGTACTCTCGAATGAACACGGCGATATTCTCGCCGATGTTGCCAGTGGCAGCATTGGCGGTCTCGGCCTCTCACCAAGTGCCTGCTATGGCGAGAACTACGCCTACTTCGAGCCAGTACACGGTTCCGCGCCCGACCTTGTTGGCAAGAACATCATCAATCCGACCGCCATGCTTCTATCCGGTGCCATGCTCCTCGACTATCTCGGTTACAACGAGCAAGCCCAAAATTTGAGGGAGGCGATTGCTCAGGTGTATCAAGAAGGGACAGTGCTACCAGTAGATCAAGGTGGTCATGCGAGTACAGAGGAGTTTGTGGGTGCTGTGCAAGCTCAATGTGCAATTGTACGGGTTTGATTATGAAAGTGATCGACATAATGTAGGGGCAATTATTTATAACGCCCACGTTCCCATTGACCATGTTTTCCATCTATTGATTCCTTTCTTCAATGATCGTCGGCATTGTTTATTGGGGACGAGGGCGTTATAAATAATTGCCCCTACAAATGAATATCACCACCCACCATCCCTTTCTCAAGGTTATGCGCGTCCAGTTCATAGCACCAGATGGGAATATCGCGCCATTCCCAGGGTGTGTTGACGATTTCCTCAAGCGAGGCATCGCTATGCCAGTATTCGAGACCATACTTGGTCGCTCCATGCCCGATTACCAGAATCGTTTTTTTATCGTATTCATGCAAGACATCACGTAAAAAAGCACCTACTCGTTGCACTACCATGAACACGCTCTCTCCGTTGGGAAATGGCTCCGTGATGCGTCTCGCACGCTCTTTTTCTACCTGAACAAACGGATATTGTGTCATCTCACCATAATCACATTCACGTAGCCTGGCATCTTGTATAAGTGGCAGCGTTCGCTCCGCAAATGCAATATCTGCAGTGGTCCATGCACGTTGGAGGTCAGAGCAAAATATGGCATCCAGTGCTTCTGTCGCGTAATGTTGCCCAAGTTCTCGCGCCCTTTCTCGACCAGCAGGAGAAAGTGGCACATCAGCGTGTCCAGAGGCACGTTTTGCCTCGTTATCGACGCTGGTCATGTGTGGAGAATAGAAAATTTTGAGCATATTTTTCTCTCCTAATCTTCAAATTTTTGTTGCAGGGCCGCATTATATGCTTCATAATTGCGAAAGAAACGGGTAAAAATTTCTGTTCCGTCAACTATCTTATCGTAGTTTACTTCTTTCGCCTCGACCACTTCTTTGAATGTCCATGTGACTGTTTCGCCATACTGGTTCTGATAGCTCAGCGGTTCATTACTTTGTTGTATCGCCTTTTCACTTGCATCCTCTTCGGATGTTGCTTTGATGAGTAGAAATCTCTCTTCATACAACGGCTGGGAGGTAGGGTTAGCTATGGCTGACTCTATGATAACAACCGCAACGTAAAATGTAGGTAGCAGTGATTCGTTTTCTTGTGTCATTGCAAACCTCTTTCGTCTCTTAGCTCACATTAAAATATGCCACCTTCTAGGTACCTATCCCGTACCACAAGTAGTAGTATATTTTGTAAGAGGAGGATATGCGATGACGGAAGATATGCCACAGACAGCGGCGGACTGGATTGATGTCTCGGTGCCACTCTATACGGGTATGGTTCACTGGCCCGATAACCCACCTGTAGAGATCGAGTTTGCGATGAGTATTGAGCGCGGCGATACTGCCAACGTGTCGAAAATCTCGCTGGGAGCGCACACAGGCACTCACATGGATGCGCCGTTGCACTTTATCAAAGATGGTATCAGCATTGATCAGATGCCTTTAACAGCGACAATGGGTCGGGCGCGTGTGATCGAGATTAGCGACCTCGAATCCATCAAACCCGACGAATTGGAGCAACACAATATTCAGTTGGGTGAGCGTGTTCTTTTCAAGACGCGCAACTCAGCACACAACTGGGACACCAATACATTCGTCAAGGATTTTGTGTACATCTCAAAAGAGGCGGCGGCGTATCTCGCGAAAATCCAGGTGCAGACCGTTGGTGTCGATTATCTCTCCGTCGGTGGTTTTTTCAAAGACGGACCAGAGACACATCACGCCCTGCTCGGTGCAGGCATCTGGATTATCGAGGGCTTGAACCTCTCACTGATACAACCTGGAAATTACGACCTCATCTGCCTACCACTCAGACTGCGTGGTAGAGAAGGCGCACCTGCTCGCGCAGTGCTACGCCCCGTTGCTTCTAAAACGGGAGGTAGCGGCCTGACAAACGAGGGGTAGGTGAAAACGAAGGGTAGGTGATATGTGTGGATGAGCGGCATCGGACTAGTCCGATGCCGCTCATCCACACATATTTGTATTCCATCCCTTTATACTTCTGATTATATCCTAATCAAAGTCAACAACACAATCTATTGTTGTGTTTTCTTTTAGATTGTACTATCATACATATATTGCCATCTCTGGTGAACTAGCGTATACTGAACACTGCTACAACTAGTAGAATTGCGGCATATCCCTGTTGATCGTATTGATATGTGAGTAGGTGTTCATCTATGCTCTCGCCAATAGAAATCTTCTGCTGCTACGCCCACGAAGACCGTCTCCTGCTACAAAGACTACTCAACCATCTCAAGGTGCTACAACTGCAAGGGCTGATCCAGATTTGGAGCGACTTCGATATCAACGCTGGCGTGGAGTGGGAAAAGGAAATCAAAACACACCTCGAAGCATCGCAAATCGTACTCTTGCTCGTCAGTGCCGACTTCCTGGCCTCCGAATACTGCTATAGCAAAGAGATGAAACGCGCGATGGAACGCCACGAGCAAAAAGAGGCTCGTGTCATCCCTATCTTACTACGTCATACCTATTGGGCGGGTGCCCCCTTCGCAAAACTCCAATTCTTGCCCACAAAAGCCAAACCCATTACCGACCGTAGTTGGTCCGTGGACGAAGCCCTCACCGACGTAGTAGAGCAGATCAGTACCGTCGTCAAAGACCTCCGTCTACAACGCGCCCTAAGTGAAGCAAATAAACTAGCGGCAGAGAAACATCATGAAGAGGCATTGCATCTCTACGAAGATCATGAATAGGGAGTCGTATATGAACGGCTTGCTCATGTGGCATACGAAAAAGAGAGACAGGCAAAGCAGAATTGGAAGCCAGCGAGTGAGAACAATATATACCATACCTTTGACTGGCTCGAAAAGGAGCCGATTTGCTTGCATATTTTGTCAGGACATACAAGTAGTGTTTTTGATGTAGCGTTTAGCCCAGATGGACGACTGCTTGCGAGTGGAAGTGATGATAGGACTATCAAGTTGTGGAATGTAGAGACCGAACAAGTTGTGTACACCCTCTCAGGGCATACAGATAGTGTCAAAGGTATAGCATTTAGTCCCGATGGGTGCTTGCTTGCGAGTGGAAGTGCTGATGGGACTATTAGATTGTGGGTATGCCAGAAGACGAATGAACACGAAGGATGAGCGAACTGTAGGGGCTATAATTCATTACGCCCGTTTCACCGTAGATAATGTGAGCAGGGATTGGGAAACGTTTACGCAAGCCCTCAAAGTGTGTCTATTGCTCACAGGGCGTTATGAATAAAGGCCCCTACAGATTGCCCCCCAACTACCCTGTAATAGCCCCTTCAGAGGCGGATGCCACTAGCTTGACATATTTCGCCATCACACCCTTGGTGTACTTGGGTTCGGGTGTACGCCAGTCGCGGAGGCGTGTCATGATCTCTTCGTCGCTGATCTCGATGGTTAACGCACCGTGATCGGAGTCGATGTTGATGATGTCGCCGTTCTGTACGATGGCGATGGGTCCGCCAACCTGTGCTTCGGGCGCGATATGGCCCACGACCATGCCGTGTGTGCCACCGGAGAAACGCCCATCGGTAATCAGGCCAACCGTTTCGCCGTAGCCTTGACCAACGAGGGCGGATGTAACCGCTAGCATCTCGCGCATACCGGGGCCGCCCTTTGGTCCCTCATAGCGAATGACTACCACGTCACCATCGGTAATACCATGATTCATGATGGCGTCGAAGGTCTCTTCCTCTGAATTGAACACCTTTGCAGGGCCGCGATGATTGGTCACTTTGAGACCTGCGATTTTACATACTCCCCCCTCCGGTGCAAGGTTGCCCTTGAGTATGATAAGGGGGGCCGTTGCGTGTAGTGGCCTGTCGAGCGGCATTATAACGGTCTGACCCTCTGCAAGGTCAGGAGCCGTTTCCAGGTTTTCGGCAAGCGTCTTGCCTGTGATGGTCAATGCGTCGCCGTCGAGATAGCCCGCTTTGAGCAAGAGCTTCATTACTGCCTGCACACCACCAACACGGTCGAGATCGGCCATAACGTATTTGCCGCCGGGTTTGAGGTCGGCGAGATGCGGTACCTTACCGCCTGCGCGTGTGAAATCGTCGATACCCAGTGGAATGTCGAGTTGACGCGCAATCGCAATCAGATGTAGCACGGCGTTAGTCGAGCCGCCAAGTGCCATCACAACCTTGATGGCGTTCTCGAATGCCGCTTGTGTGAGGATGTGTCGCGCCGTGATGCCTTGCTCCACCATACGTACAATCGCCTGCCCGGAGTCGTAGCAATCCAGTATCTTGCGAGCGGTTACGGCTGGCATCGACGAGCCGCCGGGGAGACACATACCGAGTGCTTCAATCGCGGAGGCCATCGTGTTCGCGGTATACATGCCACCGCAGGAGCCAGCACCGGGGATCGCGCTCTTCTCCACCTCGTCTAACTGTTCGCGGCTAATCTTGCCCGCGCTGAATTGTCCTACCGCCTCGAAGACGCTGACGATATCCACATCCTGCCCACGACACACTCCTGGTAGAATGGTACCACCGTAGACAAAGAGCGTCGGGGCGTCAATTCGCGCGAGTGCCATCAGGCAGCCGGGCATGTTCTTATCACAGCCACCGATGGCAACCACACCGTCAAAACGCTGTGCATTCGCCACCAGTTCGATTGAATCGGCGATAACCTCACGGCTCGGTAGCGAAAACTTCATGCCCTCGGTGCCCATCGAAATACCGTCGCTCACCGTGATGGTGCCAAATATTTGTGGTACGCCGCCGCCGACGCGCACACCCTCACGTACCTTTTCGGCGAGCCGATTGATATGCGAATTACACGGCGTAATCTCGCTCCAAGTACTGGCGACGCCAATTAACGGTTTATTGAAATCTTCATCGGTTAGGCCGACGGCGCGTAACATCGAACGGTTGGGGGCACGTACCGCACCCTCAGTAATCATCTTACTACGACTATTAAGAGCGGAATGTGTTGTTGCAGTCTCATGAGCTTCTGGCATGGTGGAAAAACTTCCTTTCTCTCGATGAAATATCTTCTGTGCGAGATATAGAGCAGAATGTACCGCCATTGGTATACGAGGTTACACGCCATTGTGCTTGTAGCTAGGTTGTCGCCATTATACACGATTGCGAGCGGTCGTAGAAGAGGCAATGTTACGGGCTCTCTACAGTAAACGTGTAGTAGGTATAACTGTACAAACATTATATAAAATTGCTTATAGACAGTAGAAAGGAACATGCGATGGCTACTATGGAAAATACAAGTTCTCTGGCTTTGCCAACAGGAACAGGACAGGTTGATACCGCTCAAGGGTCTATCTTTTTCATTGGTACTGCGACAGTATTATTACGCTACGCTGGCTTCACAATTCTGACAGACCCAAATTTTCTGCATCAGGGCGATCATGTGCATTTAGGTTTCGGGCTAACCTCGACTCGTCTGACCAATCCGGCGATAGAGATGGATCAGTTGCCACCATTCGATCTTGTTATTCTCTCGCACCTGCACGAGGACCACTTTGACCGCTTTGTGCAGCAGCATCTCGACAAGGGCACAACGATTGTGACGACACCAGAGGCCACCGTTGCCTTGAGACGTAAATGTTTTAGCATGTTGGAGCCGTTACATACATGGGAAACGCTGACCGTCACAAAGGGCGATTACACGCTACGTATTACCGCGATGCCTGGTAAGCATGGCCCCGGCGTTCTCAATTCTGCCTTGCCCTCGGTGATGGGAAGTATGCTAGAGTTCCAGAATAAAACAGGTGAGACGCTGTTACGTCTCTACATCACGGGTGATACACTGCTGCACGAACAACTGCAAGATATTCCGCAACGCTATCCCGATATCGACCTTGCTCTACTCCATCTTGGCGGTACGCGAATTTTCGGTATATTACTTACAATGGACGCGATGCAGGGCATAGAGGCCATCAAGCTGATTAACCCACGCGAGGCTATTCCTCTTCACTACAATGACTACCCCGTATTCAAGTCACCGCTTGCAGATTTTCAAGAGCTGGTCAAACTGTCCGGCCTTGAAGACCGTGTACACTATATAGCACATGGCGACACCTACACCTTTGAGGTACCAGAAAGCCGCCGCTAACCTTCCTAAAACAGCATGAAGGCGACAAGGACATGCGCGAGATGAGTAAACTCGCGCATGTCCTTGTTGCCTTTATTACTCCGCTCTCATATATTTGTGAACTCCTACTATGTAACAGTTACACAATCCACAGCGTATACAGGCCCTTGGGTATGAACCGACCGGGGAACAACGCTAGCTTGTTTCCCGGTCGGTTCATACCCAAGGGCCGTAATCAGCTACTCCAGCGATCGAGCGCGGCAAGCTGGATCAGATTGCCGCAGGTGTCGTTCACCATGGCGATGGTCGAGCCGGTCACTTTGGTCGGCGGCATGGTGAACTCTGCGCCTGCGGCCTTCATGCGGTTGTACTCGTGCTGTACGTCGTCTACGTAGAACATGACGGCTGGCTGGCTCTGCTCGAACATCGCCTGCTGGTAGGCCTGAGCCGCCGGGTTGTCATTGGGGGCGAGCTGCAGCTCGACGCCGTTCGGCTCCTCGGGTGAGGCGACGGTGAGCCATCGGTAGGGACCCTGAGTGACGTCCGCTTTCTTCACCAAGCCCAGGATGTCGGTGTAGAAGCGCAGTGCTTTCTCCTGGTCGTCCACATAGATGCTGGTCATTTTGATTTTCATGGGGCTTTCCTCCTGTCACATTCGTTTGTAAATGTTGAGTTTCGCTCGTGGTCATTTTTGACCATGATGTGAAGCAATGCTCCTGCTCTTCTTCTATCACCAAGTCGCTTCAGAAGCTGGACGAACCACTCTTCTCGCTCATGACATACCTCAGATAAAGAGCAAAAATGTACCTCACTGAATCTGAGCATTTACAGGTAAAGACAACACAAATTTCTTGACTTTCAGGTTTCATCTTGACGGGGCCGTCCATCCGGCACTTCAATGAGAATTCGTTTCCTGTCACATCGGCTGGATTTCCCTCGTCACTATAATGACGGAACGCAACGAAAGAATGTGACCAATGGACGAGCGAGAGTGAATGCTCGTCACTACCATGAGAGAAGAAAAGGAGGGAAGAGAACGGATGAACAAACACGAATGGCTGGCAGAACAATTCGAGGCCAACCGGACCCACCTGCAAGCGGTGGCCTACCGCATGCTCGGTCGGCTTGACGAGGCAGACGACGCCGTACAGGAGTCGTGGCTTCGCCTCAGCCGCTCCGAGACGAGCGGCATTGAAAACCTGGGCGGCTGGCTGAGCACGGTGGTCGCGCGCATTTGCCTCGACATGCTGCGTTCGCGAAACTCACGGCGCGAGGAGTCCCTGGAAGCGTCCGCATCCGAACCAAGAACGCTCGGCGAGGGCGGGATCAACCCCGAGCAGGAAGCGCTCCTGGCCGACTCGGTCGGTCTGGCACTGCTCGTGGTTCTCGACACTTTGAATCCCGCCGAGCGCCTTGCGTTCGTGCTGCACGACATCTTCGCCATGCCCTTCGACGAGATTGCTCCCATCGTGGAACGCTCAGAAACAGCTACCAGGCAGCTCGCGAGCCGCGCGCGCCGTCGGGTGCGAGGAGGAGCAATGGTGAAGGACGCTGATCTTCCCTACCAGCGAAATGTGGTCGATGCTTTTCTCGCCGCGTCGCGATCCGGTGACTTCAACGCGCTGCTCACGGTGCTCGACCCGGAGGTTGTGTTCCGCATAGATGGCGCTACCTCGCCTAAGGGTGTGTCAAGAGAGGTCTGCGGTGCGCCAGCAGTGGCCAAGCAGTTCTCAGGACGTGCTCAGGGCTTCCGAACGGCTCTCGTGAACGGAGCCGTGGCGCTCATCGTGGCACCGCGTGGGCACCTGTTCCTCGTCCTCAATCTCACAATCAGGAACGGCAAGATCGCCGAGATCGAGGCGGTCGCCGATCCCACGCGCCTGCGCCAGTTCGATCTGGCAGTCCTGGACGACTAACGAGCCAACGAACCGACCGGGAAACAACGCTAGCGTTGTTTCCCGGTCGGTTCATACTCAAGGGCCAAACTCTCCGTTGTCTACAGCATCGACCTAGTTGGCTATCTGCTGGAGTGTGTTCTGTAGGGTCTTGATGCTGCAGAACACACTCCGTCAAATTACTTCCCACTATTCAAATCAACGAGGTGCCATCCTAATTGCCCCATCCAAGCGAATAACTTCGCCATTGAGCATGCGGTTCTCGATGATGTGTTTCGCGAGAGCGGCATATTCGTCGGGTTGGCCGAGACGCGATGGAAACGGTACCTGCTGGCCCAGCGATTGTCGCGCTGATTCAGGCAATCCTGCCAGTAGTGGAGTGTCGAAGAGGCCGGGAGCGATGGTCATGACGCGAATACCACTACGTGCGAGGTCACGCGCGATAGGTAGCGTCATACCAACGATGCCCCCCTTCGAGGCTGAATACGCTGCCTGCCCAATCTGCCCATCGAAGGCTGCGACGGAGGCGGTATTGATGATAACGCCGCGCTCACCATCGACTTCGGGCGAATTTTCAACCATCGCGGCGGCTGCCAGACGTATCACGTTGAATGTACCGATCAGGTTCACGTTGATAACCTTTGTGAAGGCAGCAAGGCTCGCTGGTCCAGTCTTGCCTAGCACACGTTCCGCACTGCCGATACCAGCGCAGTTGATCGCGATATGGAGGCCACCAAATGCGTCAACCGCAGCCTTTATCGCAGCCTGTGTGCTTTCTTCGTCCGCGACATTCGTCTTTACGAAAAGTGTTGCTCCACCTAATTCTTTGGCAAAACTCTCGCCCAATTCAGCATTCAGGTCTCCTATCGCTACCTTAGCACCAGCCTGTGTCAGTAGCCGCGCACATGCGGCGCCGAGGCCGGAAGCTCCACCCGAAATGAAAACACCTTTGTTTGTCAGTTCCATGAAAAATAGGTACCTTTCTTTCAATCAACTCAGTGCGAATACTCGCACAAGACCTATTGCATCATGATACGCTTTTGGGGGGCCAGAATGCCACGTTCTTGCCCAAAGCTCTAAATAGGATTATGATGATGGCATATTATAGATATCTCTGGACGTATCATTGTGTGTCGTCCTATAAAGGAATAGAGTGTGGACATAAAACAAGAGCGCATAGAGGCTCTCGAACGACAAATTTCACGTCTGGCAAGACGTATCGCTATACTCGATAAGCGCAGCAATCGCTACTCATGGACGCGCGTGGCTATCTTCTTTGGTGGTGTTGTTCTCAGTATCTTTGGCTATTTCATTGCGCGTTGGTGGCTTGCCGCTGCGTTGGCACTGCTCGCGATTATCGCGTTTTCTGTTGTCGCCTACTTTCAGGGAAAGATCGACAGGAGCATTGTGCGACACAAAGTCTGGTCGTCTATCAAGTTTGCACATATCGCACGGATGCGTATTGACTGGAACGCTATTCCGGCGGTGCGTACAACTTCGCTACCAAAAGATCATCCCTTCGAGTCCGATCTCGATATAACAGGCGAGCATTCACTGCATCGTCTTGTTAATACCGCTATCTCAGGTGAAGGTACAAGACGATTGCACGAGTGGTTGCTGAACACAAACCCCAACTTTGTAACCATTCAACAGAGGCAAACACTAATACGCGAATTGCTATCCATGACGCGCTTTCGTGATAAGCTCACGCTGAAATCAGTTCTGGCATCACGCCAGATTGCGGAGCAATTGGAAGGGGATCAACTGACAACATGGCTGAACCAGATGAGCGGAACGGCTGCATTGCCGTCGTTGCTCTGGGGTTCTATCGCGTTGACCGTGCTTACGTTGATACTCGCGCTACTGAACATTATTGGCGTTCTCCCGTCACTCTGGATTGCTTCGCTACTGTGTTCGCTGTTCCTATTTCTCAACACTAAGAAGACACGTGGCGATCTATTCGAGGATGCTTACTATTTACGCGATGCCTTTGCGACGATGAGTACTGTTTTCGAGTACCTTGAACAATACCCCTATGGCGACAAGTCTCATGTGAAGAAGCTGTGCGAACCCTTTTTCGCGGACAAAGAGCATCGCCCCTCACAGCTTATTAAAGGCATTGCTCGCATTGCCAGTGCTGCAACGCTGGCGAAGAGTCCATACTTCTGGTTGCCAGTCAATGCTCTTGTGCCGTGGGACACCTATTGTGCCTACCGTTTGCGTCATTACAAAACACAGGTTGCCGCATATATTCCCGTCTGGCTCGATGTGTGGTTCGAGCTAGAGGCGTTGAACTCACTTGCCACATTCTCATATCTGAATCCGTCTTATATCCTGCCCAGGGTGAGTGTCGATAGCACACAGGAGAAGCAACCATTCGCCGCCACTGAGCTAGGACATCCTTTACTACTGGATAATCAGAAGGTGACAAATGACTTTACCTTCGAGAAACAGGGTGAGGTGATGATTATCACAGGTTCCAACATGTCGGGCAAGAGTACGTTTTTACGCACGCTCGGCATCAACCTGTGTCTGGCCTTCGCGGGTGGACCAGTCAACGCGAGTTCATTTTCCACAATGCTGTTTCGCTTGTTTACCTGTATCAAGGTCAGCGATTCCGTAACCGATGGCTATTCCTACTTTTATGCCGAGGTGCGACGCCTCAAAGCTCTGTTGACAGAGCTACAACACGATGGTTATCCCTTGTTCTTTCTTATAGACGAGATATTCAAAGGCACAAACAACCGTGAACGTCTGATTGGGAGTCGCTCGTTTGTACATGCGCTGGTTGGGCGCAACTGCCTCGGCTGCATCTCGACGCATGATCTCGAATTAGTCACGCTTGCCAACACGCTGCCCGATGTCAGAAACTATCATTTCAGGGAAGAGGTGATTGATGGGGAGATGGTGTTCGACTATTCCATCCGCTCCGGCCCATCGCCGACAACGAATGCACTCAAGATAATGCAACTAGAGGGCTTGCCTGTTGATGAGATAGGAGTGTTATAGCTATGGAGCATCGCGATCATGTACATCTGTTACGCAAAGGCATTCCAGAGCAAAGTGGTACCTGGGCTGATCTCGGCTCAGGTACGGGCGCATTCACGCTAGCACTTGCAGAACTTCTGAGTCCGGTGGGGCGCATTTATTCTGTGGATAAGGATAGCAGCGCATTGAGGCAGCAGGAGCAGGCGATGCGCCAATTTGCGCCTACTATGCAGGTGACGTACATTCCATCTGATTTCACACGTCCTCTTGATGTGCCCCTACTTGATGGTGTTGTGATGGCTAATTCTTTGCACTTTGTACGTAAGAAAGACGAGGTATTACAGCGCGTTGTCAGCTATCTACATCCTGGTGGGCGTTTGCTGATCGTAGAGTACAATACTGATCATGGTAACATGTGGGTGCCTTATCCATTTTCGTTCGAGACGTGGGAGAAGCTAGCCAGCAAAAATGGCTTTGTCGAGACGCGATTGTTAGAGAAAAGACCCAGCCGCTTTTTGAATGAAATGTATTCGGCGGTCAGTTCATCATCGAAATGATTTGTTGTGTCGCTTTGATGTGGTTCTGAATTTCGTGGCGATCACTCGCCTGCGGCTCAAGCTTCAAATATGTTTTAAGGTCGTGCAAAGCACGCGCATAGTGCTTCAATTGGAGATGAATAATACCGCGGTCGCGTACCTCTCGTGCTGCGTCGGGTATAAGCAAAAGGAGGTATTCTGAAACGAGCAGTGATCTCGTATAGTCTTCTTTATGCAAGTAAATGTTTTTGAGATTGCCGAGCATACGTACAAGCAATTGTCTCGGTTTGACTGGCTCGAACAGGTGATGTGGCAGGCGTGTCATTCTGCCGTGTGACATGAGGCGAATGCGTTCACGACAATCTTGTTCATTCAGCAAAAGACCGCGCTCAAATGGATCGATGTAGAGAATCTCGGTAGGTAAAACACAGCGTACCACAAAGTGGAAAGGAAGGCTTACACCTTCGACGTTCAAGCCAACGCGCTTTCCTATCTCTATATAGAGCAGGGAGAGTGAAATAGGGATACCAACACGAGTATCAAGCACTTTATTAAAAAAGCTATTGTCTGGATTATAATAGTCGTCCTCATTCCCGTGAAATTGCTCTTCCTCGAAGAGTACTTTGTTTATGGCATCAATGATGGTGAGCGGAGCAATGTCTTCAGGCATCGTCATTGGTATTAAACTGAGTACGGTACGAACCCGATGTGCTAATTCGTCGAGTTTCGCCAAATAATGTTCTATATCGAAATTTGAGTACTCAATGGTTGCAATTAGAAGTGCCACTCTTGCAATATTAATAGTTGCATCTTCCCCTGTAATAAGTTCCTCAAATATGCGGTATCTGTTGTAGGAATTTGAAAATTCTTCTGTCATAGTAGTGCATTTAATCATAAAACATGTCTATAACGCAAGGTAGTGATATGAAAGATACATATGAAAGGATACAAACATAACATATGTAACAACGATTGTTGTCGCATATGTTATGTTTTCCCCCCCAAAGTTAAAACAGCTCGCCCTGTGTTAGACCACAGTTTAGGCAGGAAGAGCAGGTGCTTTGAGGAGTTCGTTAAGGGTTGATTGCTTCACACGATACCCTCGACGTTTGCCGCTATGAGGAAGCGTAATTGCCTCCAGAATGCCGTTGTTGATCCAACGGCGTACCGTTGTGTCATCGACACGTAAACGGCGTGCAACCTCATGAACGGTTAATAGTTCATCGTTCGGTTCAGCATTGACTTCATTTGTAATAGTTTCCATAGTACGACGAGCCACAAGCATACCTCCTATAAACATAAAGTAAACAACGGGAATATGGTTTTGTACGTTGGAGCATGTACGAGAAACGTTTCTTGTACATGCTCTCTTATCATGGTCCAACTTCTCCAAACAACCTACGTACATGAAGAAACGCAACGCGCAATTACGTCTGTTTCTCTGTCATTTGTTGTTTCCATGATTATTCCCTCGTATTAGAATAACTGGATATGCATAATGTACACACAATGTATATCGTATGTCAAGAGATAAGAGGATAAACTTGCCCTATATAGTCATTATGGGTAGAGAAAAGCGACAATAATGCGAGACAGCATTTTTATGGAACAATTTTGTCAACAGCGAACAGGTATATACACGTAGTTTGTATACCTGTTCATTTCGTAATCTTGCGATAATATACAAAAGACCTTCTTTCACTTAAAAATGAAAGAAGGTCTTTGTAACTGAATTACGTTCTTTACCTCAATTTTGCCGAACGCCTCATGTTCATCTGACTAGCTCAGATCACCCTATATTGCAAAAGTATGAAGCAGAGGATGCAAAATGTACACATCACCGTGAAGAGAATGATATAGAAAGAAGCCGTTCGGTCATTAGGGCCGCTTCGCTGCGTCTGTTACCAGAGGTCCGCGCGCGGTCTATCGACCAGGTGGTCTACCTGGGACCTTGTCTTGCTCCGAGGAGCAAAAGGGAAGA